>Ga0172373_10001367_pt1 | contig 39531 bp, 26 predicted proteins | sample Lak10m_2_FD_114546 | JGI IMG/M metagenome (GOLD analysis project Ga0172373, IMG submission 114546) | Freshwater microbial communities from Kabuno Bay, South-Kivu, Congo - kab_092012_10m | ecosystem: Environmental > Aquatic > Freshwater > Lake | place: Democratic Republic of the Congo... | reverse complement strand
TCTTTTTACCATGTTTCAATCCACGCGCTCGCGGGGAGCGCGACTATAAGCATCAAACCTCTCGTAATCAGATACACCGTTTCAATCCACGCGCTCGCGGGGAGCGCGACTGAACTTTCGGAGGCACTCGGAAAAGTACTCGCTACGTTTCAATCCACGCGCTCGCGGGGAGCGCGACTTCAACACTATCGATATTCATGCACGTCAGACCTGTTTCAATCCACGCGCTCGCGGGGAGCGCGACTGTCGCGCAATAAATTATCAGTAAGGGTTTGGACGTTTCAATCCACGCGCTCGCGGGGAGCGCGACCTCACCTGATTTTTTGGCTTTGATAAATGATTTGTTTCAATCCACGCGCTCGCGGGGAGCGCGACCTGTACAGTTTCAAGGTTCTTCATGTACTCAGCGTTTCAATCCACGCGCTCGCGGGGAGCGCGACAACGGCAACCGGGTTAATCCTATCAAATGAACAGGTTTCAATCCACGCGCTCGCGGGGAGCGCGACACGACATTAAACAAACAGAAACACACCTACAATGTTTCAATCCACGCGCTCGCGGGGAGCGCGACCTTCGTGAGGCGTTGGACTATGCAGGTGTATACGTAGTTTCAATCCACGCGCTCGCGGGGAGCGCGACGTCAAACGATGGGCGATTACATCAAAGCATCGGCTGTTTCAATCCACGCGCTCGCGGGGAGCGCGACTGTATATGTTGAGCGTACCGCACAGGCATACAAGGTTTCAATCCACGCGCTCGCGGGGAGCGCGACCCAGCAGCAACTGGGCTGCAAAAGACAGTCAACGTTTCAATCCACGCGCTCGCGGGGAGCGCGACTTATTATCGCGATGCAAATCTTCAAAAAGAAGATGTTTCAATCCACGCGCTCGCGGGGAGCGCGACCTAACAGATAATGATTGGTCCTGGATTGTTAAAGTTTCAATCCACGCGCTCGCGGGGAGCGCGACCTATTCGCCACCAATGGGTCTTCCGCATGGAACAGGTTTCAATCCACGCGCTCGCGGGGAGCGCGACGCAAAGACCGAATTTCAACAAAACGCTCGTAGTGTTTCAATCCACGCGCTCGCGGGGAGCGCGACTAGGCGGCTCTGAATGTAAATCAAGGGCATGGGAGTTTCAATCCACGCGCTCGCGGGGAGCGCGACATATCGCTTTTAGCTTAGCATCGTAATGTTTTAAGGTTTCAATCCACGCGCTCGCGGGGAGCGCGACGGATCAGTGCGTGAGCGTAAAGAGGCTTTGGCAAAGTTTCAATCCACGCGCTCGCGGGGAGCGCGACCGCATACAGATTAAAGTTCTAAAGATAAATAACTTAGCTCCAACTTTCCGCGAAAGAGTTGAAGTTTTTCAAAACAAAGACTCTAAATTGTCTTTTATTGTCACAATCAATTGATTATCAACAAGTGCGACAAATCCAGTATTTTTATGAGCACTTTAGGTTCGCGCATCTATAGTATCATCGGTTCCTGAGGATTGTATGATTCTTTGGCACCAACATGTTCAATTTTACTTTCCCATTTACTACCCAACATATAAAAACGTAAACTATCTTTCTCTATATCAATTATTGATTCAAGCCGATGCTTTAATTCTGCAAATTGAGCAGGCTCTACCAGACATTCAAAAACTGAATTCTGGACACGTTGACCGAAATTAACGCATTGTTTGGCTACTTTCCGAAGTCGCTTTCTACCTGAAGGCGACGATGTTTCAACATCATATGTAATTAATACCAACATAGAATTATTTACTTAAAAATACCGGATAATTATCTATATCTCCCCTTAAATATCGGGCGAGAAGAAGTGCCTGGGTATATGGTAAAAGTCCGACCGGTACAGAGGTTTCCAGATACGGATGATTTACTTCTTCCTGTTTTCTTTTTTGCCAGGCAACCAGTAATTCTTTTCTTGTGGTATCATTCATAACAATGCCACCTTCATCAAACGAGGAAAATCCTTTACCGTTAATTTGCTTTCTATTGATCAGTGAAAGTACTAACCTATCAGCAATGTATGGCCTGAATTCCTCCATCATATCCAAAGCAAGACTCTGACGGCCCGGCCGGTCGGTATGCAAAAATCCCACGCAGGGATCAAGACCAACACTTTCAAGAGCGGACCGGACTTCATGCATCAATAATACGTAAACAAATGAAAGCATTGCGTTTACATTATCCCTGGGGGGCCGTCTGTTTCGTCCGTTAAATTGAAAGTCCGTTTTCTGTGCAACTATCATTTGATCAAAAAGTCCGAAATATATGTTCGCCGCCTCTCCTTCAATTCCGCGAAGGATGCTATTACTCTTACAATTCATTACTCTTTTTATTTTATTGCCCAGCAAACTGACACCTTCTTCAAAAGCAACAGGTTTTACTTCACCTGGGTGATCTCTGAGTGCTCTTTGAAGTACAGTCCGGCTATTTGAAATTTTTCCTGCAATGAATATTTTACTGATTTCATTGCAAAATTTTTCATTATCAGCCATGCGGTACTGCTTTCGGCGTAATAATACATTACCTGAAACGGGTCCGGATACTCTTCCAAGAAAATACCCATGTTCAGACAAAAAACTCAAACCAATATTCTTTTCGCTGCACATTGCCATTAATGAAGGACTTGCTCCCATATAGCCAAAGCAAACAATACCTTCAATGTTATGGGCCGGAATACGAAATTTTTCTTCGTTTTCAATTTTAACAACCACATTTTCCCCATCCTTACTTAAATATGAACCAGGGGTGGTTATGTACAGCGTATTCAGTAGTTTTCTCATAAATTCAGAAATCTTCAAGATTTACATTCAAATAATTGCTTACCGAACCATTAGCTGCAATCCTTTTGGGGAGACAAATATTTAGTAATGAACAGGATTTGCAATGAGATTTAAAGACTGGCGCAGGGGTAATTCCTGATTCAAAGCATTCATGCATTCTTTTAGCCAGTGTACTTACTTTTTCTTTTAATTCTGTATCAAAATCAATTCTAGTTCTTCTTCTGATTTCGGCATAATACAATGAGCCGCTCAAAATTTCTGTATTATACATCTCCTCCAGACACATTGCCTGTGCACATACCTGTACAATATCGCGATCATCAGGTTTTAAACTACCTCTTTTATATTCAACCGGATGCAATAGCCATCTGCCCTGATGTCCGTCAAGCTCAACGCCCTCTGTTTCTGAACGCCTGAGTTCAACAACATCACTTCGTCCGGCGAGGCCAAGTTTACGACTGATCAACGGGAATGACCTGAAAGTCAAAAGCTCTCCTCTTTTGTCACTGTTAAAAGGATCATCAACCCTTTCGTGCAAATGATGCCCTTCTGTAGTCCTAACATTTTCAGCCCATTGCTGTTCAATATGGATGAGCGCCCATTGCCGTTCGCAAAAGGCAAAGTGCTGAATTCCGGATAGCATTAGCAAGTCTTCGTCAGCGTACATAATAATTACCTAAGAAGTTAAATCCAATTGTATACATAACTCCAGCCTTCAGGCTGGGGTTATCAAAAAGAATACTAAAGGCGGGCTTTAGCCCTTCAATCGCTCAAATCCAAAAGAAGTTATAAATTCACCATACTCTATCTCCCATGACTTCTGCTTATGGTGTTCTTCCTGGCCCGAAATGTAGCTTCTTACCTTTTGAATCTGCGATTCACTTACTGATACTGCAAAATATTCATCTGCCCATTCAAACGGGGTTCCCAAAATCTTATTTTTATTGATCCAATAGGACGATTCACCTTTAATTAGTTGCATTACTCTGGCAATCGACTGGTCGGGTCCCAAACTTATAAGGCAATGCATGTGCTCGGTATGGCCGTTCAAAGAATCCATATAAATCGATTTAAGCTTCGCATTTTGCTTAATGTGTTCAATTACAATGGACTTCGTGTCTTTTGTCAGCAAAGGAACCCGATTTTTCGTTGCCCAAACACAGTGCAGCCAGATTCTTACATAAGACATTTGTACTTGTTTTTGGGGCTAAAGCCCGGTTAGTAGCCGTGCGAATAACCCCGGCCTTAAGGCCGGGGTTATAATCAGACATTTGTGGCGTTAACTATAACATCTCAATCAATTCAACACCTTGGGGAATCGAAGATTGGTCGATGGTCACGGTATAATCTCCGAATGAACGAGCGGGCTTTTCCTTGTTTTTCTTTTCAATTTTTATTGCATCGAAAAGTTGATTGGCAGGAGCATTACCCAAAGCTGAATTATGTTTAAACACAATCAGTTTTCTGGTGCTCATCATACCTCTTGCAGCAGAATGATCATGGTCAAACATATTCTTTAGAGCTTCCCAGAATAAATCAAGATCATCCGTATTGAAACCTGTTTGAGCAGCAAGGTGAGCAGAGATGAAACCCTTTGAAAAGTACAAGCCATAAGGAATTGTGAATTTGCGCCCCATTTCAGAGCCCCCAGTTTCAGCCCTTTCATCTGTAGTTTTTGCAATTCTGGTAATACTATGTTCCAATGCAACCACCGGATTAATAGAACGTGCAAATGTTAATTGTACAGGACCTCTAACTTGCCCTGCATTTGCCCCAGTTGATAATACCGCACCAAAAGTTCTTATATCAAAAAAATTCTGACACATGAAACTCCGACCTTTATCTACTTCTTTGCCTTGCGCCTGCCCGTCTTTATTTCTCTTCTTCCCATCAGCAGGATCAGCAGGATCTTTTGACAAGTCGATGGATAACTCCATATAGGAATTGTCTATTTCTCTGTTTAAAACAGATTTCTCTTTAATAAAAATATCATTTGGTCTTTCGGCATTTTTTACGATTTGCACAAAGTTTCTTACTTTCCGTTTGATACAAACATCTGTAACCAAACCCATTCCGGTTTCAGCATCCACCCTTGGAAGGTTACCGGCATCGGGGTCACCATTTGGGTTGCCATCCGTAACATCAAACAGTAATGCAAAGTCGTACCTGTTTTTAATTAATTCACTCATAGTGTTATCTCCTTATTAGTTTTAATTTTTGTTTTGGGCTGAAAGCCAATTTTATTAATTTGTTTGCCATACTCTAAACCGAAAGCTGGAGTTATGAATCCTTCTTTTTGCTGGTAAACAACTCTTGTCGTTGATGGTAATAACCAATAGCAAAACGGCTTTGGTCGTCAAGTGACAAGTGAGCAGGTAAGCCATCAGGATTAATTTTCTCCATGACCTCCTGTATCATTTTATCGAAGTGGATTTTACTTCCTACTCCAAGTTTTGCTAAATGGTGGTTTGATAGATTCAGCAAACGGCCAAAAACTGTTATCGGAGTGCTTGAAGCGGCTCCATAATAACGTTCTTTAATTGTTGCATTAATGCCAGGCTGTGCTTCTTCCTGAATTTTTTCGAGCAAAGCAAACAGCCGGCCACAGAGGTAGCCCTGGTTTTTGTTGTTAAAATCGACTGACATAGTAATTGGTTTTTCGTTAATATTATAAATTGTCACTTTCCTGTTTAAATAAGCCTTTAGGATTGCCGCACGAATACGGTTTATATGCTGTTCGGCACGAATACGCCGGATGCATTGCTGTTGAAGTGTATCCGGATATTTTATTCTGCTATCGAGAATACTTTCAATTACACTTCCATGAATGTTTGGTGGCAAATTATCAATATCATTTTTCAAGGAAATGTTGGAGAGAAGGCTATAAAGATTTATATAATCTTTTTGAGTTTTTGAATCTGAAATTATTTCCAAACCTTCAAAATGTTTTTTTATATGCATTGCAAATTCTTTTACAGTATTTGTTTTCCAGAATCGAATTGCAATTCGTGAGCCACCACCTTGACATAGACCAAGAATATGAAATTTAACTTCTCCCTCGTCATTCAAGCGCCCAGTAAAGATTGATTCTAAGGCCGCTTTTACTGTCTTCACTTCTCTGTCAGGATTATCCGTTTGGAAGGAAGTATTGAAGAAAAAACTAAAATTCTCTTCCAATACATTCTTTTTATTAGCCCAAAAAAGAAATGTAGTTCCACTCTTTAGTTTTCCTCTAATATTAAATCTATTATTCTTGCTTTCAAGCAATATTTTTAAAGCTGTTGTATATGCAAATTCAGCCTCAACACCAACAGAAGCATTATAAGCTTGATCCTTTTTATAAGAGTCATAACCTGAGTTTTTCTGAAAACTGACAAGCAGATTTGCATCCTTATTTATAAAAGTCTTCTGGTGTGTCCTTGCTAAAATTATTTTTTCTCCGGTAATTGAGCAAATACCTCTGATAATTTTTTCAGTAGATTCTCCTGTCTCTTGCAGTTCTGTTGAAATCACAAATTCTTTAAATCGCTCATCGGAAGCGATTGGTGAACCTTGGCCAATAAGCCAGAAACTCATATTTGGGTTTTTTGCCTTTTTAACCATTTCCCAATCAGGTGATTTCTGTATCGCATCAATTTGGTTTGTTTCGTAGAAATCATTGATTGCCTTAATTCCAACACTATTCCTGAGTTGCTCAGGAATATATTCGGAAACATATTTCTTAAAAATATTGTGTTTAGTCTGGTTATTGTCAAAAGTCCCCAGAATATATTCTTCTTTATCCCACAGAAAATTAGGTAGAAAATTACCTCCTGACCTTTTAACTGCACGTGGGATTAAATATGAAACAGTATTTGGTTCTAACTGAACAAATTCACCATTTTCTTTTATTACTATCCGAAAAGAAATTTTGCTATTCCACTCATAGCCAAATGGAGCAACTCTATTTTCTGAATCCGGGTCGGCAGCTTTTCTTTGGTAATAGTCGTACAATGCTTGTAATATCATCGCCGTACCTCCTCGCTATCATTTGATGGAACTTCAATTACCCCAAGTTTCATTTGGGGACGAAAAAACATGGCCTGAGGATTTTCGGGGTCTGAAAAATCCATATCATACAGCATAAACCCTAATTCAGGGCTTTCTTTTATTGGCTGTTTCCGCTCAGCTTCAGGGTTTTCAACCAACCTGAAATTACATGAAAACTCCCTGCACCCTAAATAAGGCTGGTTAAAACACTGCCCTTTCTTTGCCCTGCGTTCGAAGATAGCATTATACTTACCGGGGTTTTCGGTACTTTTCAGAATCGCTTCTTCTTCCTGTTCCTTCAAGTCATCAGGCGTTTCAAACCTGTTCCGGTTACGAAGAGGTATAAACTCCATTTCGGCATAGAGCCGGTAAGCCACATCACGCAGGAAAAGTCCTGCTCTTTGTTGCCGATCCTCTTCAATAAAAATCTCCTTTGACTTGTCGCTCATTAGTTTTCCAACCTCATTTCGACGAACCGATATCCAACGGATAGGATTAAGCACCTCTATCTTTTTTACCCTCCATTGGATGGCCGGTTTCCAGAAGATGGCCTCGAATATAGCACGTGCTGCCGATGGGGTGATTACATCATAGCTAACCCGCTCCACCTTCATTTCAGGTCGGGTAAAACAAGCGTAATCGCCCCAAACCTCGATGCAAAATTGTTTGTTGTAATATTCCATTTTGGTTTTTTTATATAATATTTATTTCTTCCAGCCATTTGCCATGCACTTGCAATCCAGAATGTTGGTTATAAAGTTTTGAGTAATCTTGTATCCAGCAACCATGCAATTCAATTATCAAACCTGCTTTCCTTATTTCCTCAAAATCTCGTTCGTTTACCGATACTGTATATCGCTGCAATTTCCGCATCAGCCAGGGTTCTGGCCCTTTCCGTTTCAAAAGTTGAATCAAGTCGCTACCTTCTTTGTATTCAACCAAAATTGTTTTTGCCCCCTTATCATCAATCAATCTAAAATCCCTTGCGGCAGTGGCAAATTGGAATTTCATTTGTCCGGCATCATTCCATAGTAAACTTTTTATATCAGGTTTGTCAAAGTTGTCTATTTTGCTGTAGAAAAGCCTGAAATATTCATGAAATGCTTTGGGTTCGAGGAGTGAGTTTTCGCGATCCGATCGATTGGGCAACATCTCTTTAAAGGTGTCGGCACCTTTACGCATTAATCCAATTGGTGTTCCTTTTGAGGGTACAAAAACCTTCATCAATCCAAGCCTGTTTTCTATATTTAATTTTCCCTCACGATTACACCGTCCTGCACATTGCGCAATGGAATCCAATCCTGCAATAGCTCGGTAAACCACGGGAAAATCAATATCCACTCCTGCTTCAATCAATTGGGTGCTGATAACTCTAACTGGCATTTTTTCTTTGAGCCTGAATTTTATCTCGTCGATCACATCCATTATGTGAGCAGTACACATTAACCTGGAAAGATGCAACGTACCTTCAGGCATTAAATCGTGCAATTCACGACATTGATTTCTTGTATTAACAATACAAAGTAACTGTTCGTATTGTTGAAGCTCATCAGCAATTTTTGCCCAATCAATGGTTTCGTTAGTCTTTTCTGGCAATTGCAATTCTACCCTTTTCAATTCGAAGGCTAATTCATCAACATCCTGAACAATCTCGCGAACTGAATTTGCAGCAATTCCCTCGAATGCAAACTGACCTTTACCACCAATTCTACCTGTTAACACTGGTTGGGTAGCTGTTGAAAACAGAACCGAAACTCCGTAATCATTAACAAGTCCTTTAAGAGAGGTAAGGATTGGACTTAGAAATTCCGGTGGCAGCATTTGTGCTTCATCGAGCATGACAACGCTATTAACTATATTATGCAGTTTACGGCAACGCGATGTTTTATTGGCAAAAAGCGATTCAAAAAGTTGAACATTTGTTGTAACCACTATTGGTGCATCCCAGTTCTCAGCAGCCAGTTTCCGTTCTTGCGTATTGGTGTTCTCGTCGATGTTACTATGATGTTCAACTACATTGTCATCACCAAAAATTGAGCGATAAATCTGAGCGGTTTGGGTAATGATACTTGTATAGGGAATGGCAAAAATAATTCTTGACTTTTTGTATTTCAAAGCATGAACCAACGCCCATGCCATTGATGACAAAGTTTTGCCTCCTCCGGTAGGGACTGTAATTGAGAAGAACCCTGGCGATAACTCTCCAGATTTAATGCAATCTTTGTATATTTTACTTCGAATTGTATTTACGGGTGTTATGCTGGCGTTTTTTAAAATCTTTTCCATATGAACATCAAACCGTCTTTTCAATTCAATGATTGAATCATATTTACCTCGCCTTTCGAAGGATTCGGGATTCATAAACCGTTCAGTATCCAAATAATCTGCATCGACTAAACAAGAAAAGAGCATACGTATCCATAAGTGCATTTGCTTCGGATCAGTCACTTTAGGAGGAATAAGGTCAAATCTTGCAAGGAACTTATCTGGAATCATGTTTCTGATTCTATCCAAAAACTCTTGTTTTCTTAGCCTGTCGGATAAATCTCCTGAAACACCTATTTCAGGTAACCAATTATGCAAACCAGCATGATGACCAGCAATACAATAGGCTATTGGAGGCCATAAACCTGGATAAATATCTTTTGCCAAAATTGCAGCTGCAGAAGTGTGATCAGTTTTACCCAATCGTTCCCCTTCTTCGTAACCAGAATTCTTTTTGATGTACTCCTGAAATTCATTAGAATATTTTCCCAGATCATGCCACAATCCAAGCAATTTTCCCCAGCTGGAATTATTAAACTTATCTGAAAATTTTTCAGCCAGAACAGCAGTTCCTTTCAGATGATCCAGCAATTCCTGTGTTTCAAATATTCCTTGGCTATTCTTCTTGATGTGTCCAATGTATTCCATTTAAGTAATATTTTAATTCGTAATAAATAGAATAAGGCGGCGCAAGTCGTCTTTTTTTATGGGGTTTAGTAATTAAAATCCATATATAACCTACCTGAATTTTTATCTAACGCACGTATCTGGAGAATAATACTGAGTCAAATATACATCAAGGTTTTAATGGGTTCTTTTCAGAAATCAGTTTTTTAAGCTTATTTATTTCGTTTCCAAATTAGATAATCCAAATCGCTCTTAAAACAATTTCTCCGCCCTCAGTTCTACCCTGATTCGGGGGGTGGTATGTTCGGCTACCTGCACCCAGGTGATGGTAGCTTCTACAGCAATATGATGTTGAAGCAGGCGCTGCACCAGGTCGCTTTCGAGCGGAGGCAGCCAGCCAATGGGTTGGCTACCTATAGCTACTGCTACATGAACCATGCTGCTGTGGATTGGCTTTTCAGGTGGCAACAGTGTGAGGGTATTGCCTGCACGCAGCTGGTGGGCATAGGGTAAAAGTTGCGCCGCCTGCAGGCCGGTTAAACTTACTTCGCCAATAAGCAGGGTGGGGTCGGGTAACAGGCCCAGGCTGCGCAGGCCTTGCGTAAAATGCCGGGCAGCATGCTTCGAAATATGATGTAGGGCCGTCATGCACATGTATTTTAAAGGTTAAACATGGATACAGGCTACAAAATAACAACCGAATTTTGACAGTATATGTCAAAAATAAAATTTCTCAAAAAAAATTTCAGGGGTCTTATGGTATTATTACACCGGTAGCGAAGTTAGGTTTACCGGGGTTGATGCCCGGGTGTTATTGGCTCTGAAGGAATGCAGAATTTATATTCCGGTTTCTGATTAACCCGTTTTGAGCTGCCGCAATAAAACATGCTTAATCTGTAATTTAAGGTATAGCTGTGGGCGGGGCAGTAAGGCTACTGAGGCCGCGACTGAGTTTTTCAGCCATAAAAAGTTTAAATTCATCGGGCTCTATGATTTCAATATCGTCGAGCAGGCCGGCTACAAAGCGGGCGGGCCCTTCCCAGCTGCACACGGTGGTGGTAAGCAGCCAGCGGTTGTCTGATTCGCGTTTCATCTCTTTTTCGGCCAGGGGATATTCTTCCATCAGCAGATTGGCGGCACGCATGCCCAGTCTCAGGCGCAACTGTATTTGCCGGTTGCTGTGTATGCGGAAAATATCGAGGTAGCCTGCCTGATGGCGGCTGGCAAACTGCCAGGGTTCGGGGCAGTTCTCAACTTGCTGGGTACGTGCAAGTTTAAACAGTTTGCAGGTTTCTGATTCGGTGTCGAAAGCCCATATCTGCACAAAATTGGTGGTAAACTTAAAGGGCTCAACACGGCGATCGCGCATAATATTGCTGTTGGCCGAACAGTAATTGCGCAGTATTACCTGTTGTTTGAACTGCATTGCCTCGCTCAGGCAATCAACAATCTGACTGTATTTTCCTTTAACCACGGTATCGGCCAGTATTTTATAGTTGTAAACCGTATAGAGTTTCTTTTTCAGGTTTTGTTTAATCAGGTTGGTTTCGTCTATGCTTTCGATGGCCGATTTCAATAACCAGGCTTCCTCGTCAGTAAAATGAATCAGGCTGCTGATATCTTTAAAATAGGGTGAAGCCTTGTCGATTCTGAAGATGGTGCCTCCGGTTTTTTTGATAACAAAGCCGGCCACACGAAAGGTATCAATATAGCGGTAAATAGTACGGGGGGTGGTATTGAGCCTATCGGCCAGCTGGTCGACGGTGTAGGTGGTGTTGGCTGTTAGCAGCATCATAAGCCGCAACATGCGGTCGAGACGGGGTTGCTCCATGGGGTTAGGTGCGGGTTGGTTTGTTTTAACAAATATAGGAAAAAGGGGTGAGCGGAGCTCAAAAGGGTCGTTGGACAAGTGTCGAGTGTTGGAATGAAGAAATGCAAATTCAAATGTTCAATATTCAGATTAGCCCTGGTGATATCACTGGGCCCGGTTTAGGATTCAAGTTTCAGGAATGTTTTGGCTGTTAGCTGTTGGCTGCTGAACCTCGCTCGCTAATGGCTAATTTTTTTATAAAGAAATTCAAGATTCAATCACGAATTCTCAGGAAAAGATTCAATTTTCAGTTGATATTGGCACAAATCACTGCGCCCGGTGCGGTTTTGAGGGTTTGAAATTGGGAATAAATAATTCGATAGCCACCTGGACTTTTAATCTCATTGATTCAATTGCTAACTTATTATTGCTTTTATGCCTTTTAATTATTCACCATTTTCGGTCATGGAAAATCATAGGCCTTTAGGCCGGAGCCTGCAAACAAATAGCGGCTGAGTCAGAGCCTCAGCCGCACGGAGGGACAAGATTTCAGACTTGGCGACTGGGAAACTGTGAAAATAAACCCAATGCGCTAATTAGCAGAACTTTACTTTAAGCTTTTCTTTTTTCCTTTTTACTTCAACTGTTGGTTGTTCACTTACCTTGTAAGGTGGTACCTGCGGTAGGAGCCATAGCTGCCGCCCGATCCACCGGGTATTGTTTCGCGCCGCCAGCCTGAGATGCGTATGCGTTTATCGCTGAGTTCAACCAGATCGAGGTACATATCATACCCATCCACCACAATATCCTGGCCCGGCAGAGCAAAAAAGAGGGTTATGTAATTGTTGTTTCCTGAGTTAAAATTGTAAGGTACCCAGGCCGAGGTATCTACATGGCTGATGCCACTTTTCGAATACCGGTGAATCATATATCCGGCGCCATACCCAGGCACGGTTTGATTCAGTTTCTGAAATTCAAGGGATCCGTAAGCAGTAAAGGTGGAGTCGGTTAGCACCGTACTTTGCCCTCCGCTCAGTACATCGGTTTTGGTAACCAGGGTGTCCACATTCCAGATACCAGATGTGAAGATGCGAATGGCTTTATCGGTATCCGATTCCGGGTTTATCTCATCAATCACACTACACGAAGCCAGGACAAACGCGAGTACCGGAACAAACCATGTTGCCTTAACACAGGGATATTTTTTCATAGTCGGATTTTGGAATGCAAAACTACAGCATCCATCAACCGAACCAATACCTAAGTGTACTGATTTTTGTGACCTCCTGAAAACATCCCTGTAAAAATTGCTTACTCTGCCGGGTTGGCTTGCAAAATACTGCCCGGCGAAGGCGATCCGGCATATTTTTCGGCCAGCGAACGGATGGTTTCGGTACTCACCAGCTCAAAAAACTGCGCCCTTATAGGTGCATAATCTTTATGCAACGGGCAGGGGTTAAAAGCGCTGCACTCAGCGTATCCCATGCCGCAGCCGGTTAGGGTATCTTCTCCCTCGATGGCCGAAATCAGCGTGATCAGTTTTACATCAGGCTTTTCGGGATCGAAAAAAAATCCGCCGCCCTTGCCTTTGGCCGATTGAATAAAACCTGCTTTTGCCAGGCGCTGCAGAATTTTTGCAGTAAAGAAATGTGGAGTTCGTGTTTCGCGGGCAATTTCACCGGTGCCGGGCCGCTTTCCTGAAAAGTTCTGAGTCTGAATGTAAATCAGCGCACGCAGCGCATATTCGGTTTCCTTGTTAAACATTGTTTATGTAGCGTAAGCAGGTGCAAAAGTACAAAAAAGAAGAGATAAAAAATAAAAAGACCTTTTAGTCTTTTATACAGAATTCGTTTTATCTTTGCGGCAATAAACGACAAAATACTCTTTTTATGAAAACACAAAAACTATGGTTTATTTTTCTGGCTTTAATCACGGTATCGTTTGCTGTGCTGATTTATTATGGCCGCGAAATTTACCGTCAGGCTCCTCCGATTCCTGAAAAGGTGGTTACCACCGATGGACGGGTATTATTTACCGGCCAGGACATTAAGGATGGCCAGAACATCTGGCAATCGATGGGTGGACAGGAAATGGGCACAGTATGGGGGCATGGTGCTTATCAGGCACCCGACTGGAGCGCCGATTGGCTGCACCGCGAATCGGTGTATATGCTTGATCAGATGGCAGAGCTTTCAGATGGGAAAATGTACCGCGATCTGGCCGAACCCCGCAAGGCAGCCCTCAGGGCTGAGTTGCAGCAGGAAATCCGCAGCAATACATATACGGCTTCTGATGGTACCCTTACCATTTCACCCTTGCGGGCCGAAGCTATAGCACAAAACAGTGCTTATTATGGCGGGTTGTTTACCAATGCGCCTGAGCGTGCAGCTGATCGGGAAACTTACAGCATTCCTGAAAACAGTTTGCGCGACCCGGAGCGGGTTCGCAAACTCAATGCTTTTTTCTTCTGGATTTCGTGGGCTTGTGTAACCGAACGTCCCGGGCAACAAATGACCTATACCAACAACTGGCCGCCAGAAGAGCTGGTTGCCAACAAACCTACCGGATCGTTGTTGCTGTGGACCGGTTTTAGTGTAATTATGCTCATAGCGGGCATTGGAGGTATGGGATGGTTTTATGCCGGCCGGCGCCGCGAAGAAGATCTTGAACTTCCCCAAAAGCAGCCGCTGCTTAACGAAAAGCAAACGCCTTCGCAAAAAGCTACACTCAAATATTTCTGGGTAGTTTCGCTGCTATTGCTGGTGCAGGTTGTTATGGGTATTGTAACTGCACATTACACCGTTGAAGGGCAGGCGCTGTATGGCATACCGCTGGCACAATGGCTGCCGTACTCCATTTCGCGCACCTGGCATATACAGATTGCCATATTCTGGATAGCCACCTCGTGGCTGGCTACCGGATTGTATTATGCACCTGCTATTTCGGGGGTTGAACCCAAATTTCAGGCGCTTGGCGTGAATGTTTTGTTTGGCGCTTTGCTGGTAATAGTGGTTGGTTCGCTGGCCGGTCAATGGATAGGAGTTATGCAGAAACTGGGTTTGGTTGAGAACTTCTGGTGGGGTCATCAGGGGTATGAATATGTTGATTTGGGCCGGTTCTGGCAATTGTTTCTGTTTGCCGGACTTATTATATGGCTGTTGCTGATGGGGCGAGCCATATGGCCTGCACTGGTTAAAAAATCAGAAAGCCGCAATCTGCTGATACTCTTTTTAATATCAACGGTAGCCATTGCGGCATTTTACGGAGCCGGGCTCATGTGGGGCCGGCAAACCAATCTGGCCATAGCCGAATACTGGCGCTGGTGGGTGGTGCATTTGTGGGTCGAGGGATTCTTTGAGGTGTTTGCCTCGGTGGTAATGGCATTTTTATTTACACGCCTGGGTTTGCTCCGCACAAGTACAGCTACCACATCGGTACTTTTCTCAACCATAGTATTTTTATCAGGTGGAATTTTGGGAACCTTTCATCACCTGTATTTTACCGGCACCCCAACGGGTGTACTGGCTCTGGGTGCCACTTTTAGTGCACTCGAAGTTGTGCCCCTGGTTTTTATGGGATTTGAAGCCTGGGACAACCTTAGGCTGAGCCGGAGCTCAGCATGGATAAAGCAATACAAATGGCCTGTTTACAGCTTTATAGCTGTTGCATTCTGGAACCTGGTTGGCGCCGGCATATTTGGCTTCCTGATTAACCCTCCGGTGGCACTTTATTATATGCAGGGGCTAAATACCACTCCGGTGCATGGCCATACGGCACTCTTTGGTGTTTACGGTATGCTGGGCATTGGTCTGATGCTGTTTGTACTGCGCGATATGAACAAAATCGCGGTGTGGAACGAACGCTGGGTAAAATTTGGTTTCTGGTCAATCAATATCGGGTTGGCCGCTATGGTTTTACTCAGTGTATTGCCTGTGGGTCTGGCCCAAACTGTAGCCAGTGTTCAGGAAGGATTGTGGTATGCACGTTCGGCCGCATTTATGCAGCAATCCTATATTGTTACCTTTAAATGGATGCGTATGGTTGGCGACACCCTGTTTGCCCTGGGTACCGTTTCACTGGTATGGTTTATTTTTGGCCTTGCCGGTGGCTGGAGCCTGGTAAAAAAATAGTTGCCCAAGGGCAACTATCCGACAAAAGTCGCCTGTAATGCTACGTTCACAGGCGACTTTTTTAGTTACATTTGACAGGTATTTTTAATGTATGAGTATATGGCAATTGCTCCTAAAACCATTCACCTGTTCTTTGTACTTGTTTTGTTCGCCTCGTGTGGCTCACATACCGGGGCTCCCGACATGGCCTGGTTAATCCGGCAGGTCGACAGTACCGAAAATGTGTTTATGCTGATGACAGCCAAAGATGGCGTTCAGGCAGCTTTTACAACTTTTGCCGACGACAGCGCAGTCATCAAACGTGGTAACGATTCGCTGATTTTCGGCAAACAGGCCATTGCAAACTACTATTCAAATCCGGTTTTTTTGAGTGCATCAGTAAGCTGGAAACCTGATTTTATCGATGTTTCCGACGATGGCACTATGGCCTGGACCTATGGCCGCTACGAATGGAAACTACAGGACCCCACCGCCGGCCCGCAGTCGTTCAGGGGCGTTTTTCATACTGTTTGGAAACGACAGGCCAATGGCAGTTGGAAGTATGTGTGGGATTGAGGACAGAAAAAGCTCAATGCTCAAAGTAAAAAGAAAAAAGCTTCAGAGTTATGGGTTGTGGGTTTTGCGTTCTTCATTCTTAAACCGGCTATCAGGTCTTCTTTCGTGCTGATGGAGGTGCTTCGTCCCCGGGTAAAGCGTTTTTTAACACGAAAAAGATTACCTGCCAGACCTCACGTTTACCACACTTGTATCAAGCGGGCAAGTTTTAGCAAACCGCAATTGATTCTGGAAGTTGAAAATTCGAATTTACTGTTAAGTCTATACGTTTTAATGGCACAATAATTTTGGGTTGCAATGTACTCTGTCTGAGGTTAAGCAGATGTATTCATTCACTCCTTAAAAGCAACTTATGACAAGTTTCAATTTTCATCCAAAACCATCGAGAAAAATCTTAAATAGTAAGTTCTGTGGCTGTTTTGTTTCTTATAGCCATTGGCCTATCTTTTTTATAATTAATTATTACGGCTATCTATGAACCCTGTTTTTCGCTTTATAACTGCCTTACTCCTTTTCAACATCTTTTTTATTTCGGGTGGTTATAGCCAGCCAGGTACCACTGATCAAAAAGTTGATTCGGTGCTGCGCATGATGACAACGGAGGAGAAAATAGGGCAGCTTAACCAGTACAACGATGATGTAACAGCCACCGGCCCGCTTACACCGGATGGTGATAAGGAAGGGCAGGTAATCAGGGGTGAAGTGGGGAGTATTTTAAATGCCAAGGGAGTTAGCCTGATACGGCGCTGGCAGGAGATGGCCATGCAGTCGCGTTTACGCATACCGCTGCTGTTTGGGCAGGATGTGATACATGGCTATAAAACCACCTTCCCAATTCCACTGGCTCAATCGTGCAGCTGGGATTTGCCGGCCATTGAGCAGGCTGAGCGGATAGCAGCCACCGAAGCCAGCGCCGGAGGTCTCAACTGGACTTTTGCCCCCATGGTTGATATTGCGCGCGATCCACGCTGGGGTCGTGTGATGGAAGGCGCAGGCGAGGACCCTTACCTGGGAGCCTGTATTGCAGCAGCCAGGGTCAGAGGATTTCAGGGAAACCAAACCGGCGATACCGCATCTCTTATTGCCTGTGCCAAACATTATGCAGCCTATGGTGCTGCTGTGGGCGGACGCGACTACAACTCGGTTGATATGAGCCTCAGGCAATTGTGGGAGACCTATCTGCCTCCGTTTAAAGCAGCTGCCGAAGCCGGAGCCAGAACATTTATGACCTCTTTCAACGACCTTAACGGGGTGCCCGCAACTGCCAATCCCTATCTTTTGAGCGAAATATTGAAAGACAAGTGGAACTTTAAAGGTTTTGTGGTAAGCGATTGGGGTGCTGTGGGCGAGCTGGTTGAACATGGATTTGCTGCTGATGAAAAAGAAGCTGCTTATAAAGCCATTATGGCTGGTTGTGATATGGATATGGAAAGCCATTGTTATAAAAATTACCTTTTGCAGCTTATCCGCGAAGGGGAGGTGCCCATGGCGGTGATTGACGATGCTGTAAGGCGTATACTTACGATCAAATTTGAGTTGGGTTTGTTTAACGACCCCTACCGTTTTTGCAACGAGCAAAGGGAACAGCGTGCATTGTACGTTCCCGCGCACGATGCCGCTGCCCGCGATTTGGCACGTAAGAGCATTGTGTTGCTGAAAAATGAAAACAATGTACTGCCTATCTCAAAAAATACAGCAACCATAGCTTGTATAGGACCTTTGATGAAAGAGGTAACCCAAAACAAAGGTTTCTGGGATGTAGATGTTCCAGGGGTGGATACCGGATTTATTGTTTCGCAATGGCAGGGATTGCTGAATGCATTTGGCGGCCGTTCGAAGCTGTTGTATGCCAGGGGCTGCGCTGTTGAAGGAAACGATCGTTCGGGTTTTGATGAAGCGCTGAAAATAGCCCGGCAAGCCGATGTGGTGATACTGAGCATTGGTGAACGGCGCGATATGAGTGGCGAGGCTAAAAGTCGCAGCAGTATCAGAATACCCGGAGTGCAGCAGGAATTGTACCGGGCGCTGCTGGCTACCGGCAAGCCGGTTGTGGTGCTCATCAACGCCGGAAGGCCTTTGATTATTAACGAAATTGCCAAAACGGCTCCGGCCATTCTGTATACCTGGTGGCTGGGTAGCGAAGCAGGCAATGCCATTGCCGATGTAGTTTCGGGCGATTACAATCCTTCAGCAAAATTAACGCTCACTTTTCCACAAAGTGAAGGACAGATTCCTATCTATTACAACCACTTTAACACCGGTCGTCCGGCCGATAGCGACAGCAACCGATTTTACAGCAGTTCATACCTCGATTTATCGATTTATCCTCGATATGAATTTGGTTATGGGCTTAGCTACACTGCATTTACATATAGTCGCTTATATTTAAGTCAAAAAGTAATGCATCGAGGTGAAACGTCATTGGTCAGCTTTACGTTAAGCAACACCGGTAAGTATGATGGGGAAGAAATTGTACAACTTTATTTGCGCGACCGCGTGAGTTCACTGGTGCGGCCGGTTAAAGAGCTCAAAGATTTTGTAAAGATCCGGCTTCGTGCGGGTGAGTCGAAAACCGTGGAGTTTAAGATTGATGCCGATAAACTGGCCTTTTATAATCAGGCGCTTGAGCACGTGGCCGAGCCTGGGATATTTGATCTGATGATAGGTGCTTCGTCGCGCGATATTCGCCTGAGCGATTCGTTTGAACTGGCCGATTAATTCCGGATGTATTATTCACTGATACTTACTATCCCCAGCGGTTTGGCGGTTTTCCAGGCTCCGCGGGTGAAGTCGGGCACCTCAACAGCATTGCTATTGTGGGTAACCGATAGTTCGCTCAGCTGCACCACCGACGACCATGCAGCGGCATCATAAACATCCTGATCGAGCGGCAGACCGTTCCTGAGGCAATAGATGAGCCGGTAGTCCATGATAAAATCCATTCCTCCGTGGCCGCCTACCAATTTGGCTTTTTCGCCTATTTGCCTTGAAAGCGGATGCTCGTAGGTTTTCATAAGCTCGTTAAAGGCATCTGACCCGGCAAAATGGTGCGATTCGGGCTCCAGGGCGATGGCCTGAACAGGATATTTGCGTGCCATGCCTTTTGTTCCGCTTATCAGGTGCAGACGATTGTAGGGGCGGGGGCTGGTTGTGTTGTGTTGTAACATCAGGGTTTTCCCTTTCTCTGTTTGGATAAGGGTGGTATTCATATCGCCCAAAGCATAGGATTGACGCGCCTGTGGCGAATCGGAGCCATAGGTTGCGGCTGCGTAAAGGCTGAGCCCTTCCTGCCGCGACGACATGGAAGTAAGACTGATGAACCGGTCGCCGCGGTTGATGCCCATGATTTGGGCAATAGGTCCAAGGCCATGGGTAGGATAGGGGTTTCCGGTATGTTTCATACTGTATTTCAGGCGCCAGTAGTCGTAGTAACCGCCCTGGGCTTCATCAAGGAACTTGAGTTCGCGCAAATCGTGTATATAAGCTCCTTCGGCATGTAAAATATCGCCAAATACACCTTGCCTGGCCATATTCAGGGTGTTGAGTTCAAAAAAATCGTAGCAACAGTTTTCGAGCATCATACAGTGTCGCTGTGTTTCCTCGGCTGTATCAACCAGCTGCCAGCATTCGTCAATGGTGAGTGCCGCCGGAACTTCGGTAGCAGCATGTTTACCTTGTTTCATGGCGTAAACCGAAACAGGTGTATGCAGTGTCCAGGGTGTGCATGAGTAGATCAGGTCGATATCATCGCGCTCGCAAATCTTCATCCAGTCGTCGGGTCCGGTATATTCAGCGGCTTCGGGAAGTCCGGCTTCGCGTAGGCGACTGTTGGCTTCTTTCAGCAGTTCAGGCCTTACATCGCACAATGCCCGTATGCTGGCTCCTTCAATCTGCATCAGGCGGCGCACGGCTTCGCTTCCGCGCATCCCAATGCCAATAATGCCAATGCGCACGGTTTCGATGGGATCGCAGGTAAGTCCCATCACCGATTTGCCTTTAGGCTTAGGCTGATCCGATGCAAATGGCAGGGCTGCATTTGCCAGACCATTACCCAGTGTTCCCAAACCCAATGCGGCAGTGCCTAGTGTGGCCAGTTTAATAAAACTGCGCCGGCTGTTGTTTTTTTCTTCCATGATATTACCAAAGGATTAGATCTGCGAAATGTAGTAAAAAATTGGGCACGTGCAGGTGGTCGGAAGTTGGCCCTTCGGCAGGCTCAGGGTCCGAGGTCAGAAGCTGGAGGCCGGAGGTAAGAGGTAGGAAATAGCAGGTAATGCAAGCCAATCAATTCATTATATTATTTGTAAGTTTTAAGTATCATAGTGAAACTTTGTGTCATAGTACTTGTCCCGGGACTTCGGGGTCTTTGTGGCGAAAAATTTACGATATTCGGTTCTTCGTTTGGCGTACTCCGTTCGTCCCTCGTCTCTTGTATGAGACAGAAATGCAATATTTTAGACATTAGACATTGGAAATTTAATTTCTACCAGTCTCCCTGTCACATCATCGGCCCTCGTCCCTGCTTCCACGAAAGTGTTTCGAGCATATGCTGAATATCGCTTTTGATAAAATCGATAACAGGGGCCAGTGAATCGTTGTTGGGCAAGGCATCAAAATACAGTGCACCGCGAAGGAAATGCGCAGAGCTGTCGGTTACATAAAACTGGTAAGCCGATGCGGCTCCGGCACCTTTTATATCGTAAACCAGGCCATACACATGGTTTGCCGGATTTTGTATAGTAACCTCTTCAATGGCCGAAGCTTTGGGTATATGTTTCATTACCAGTGAATGGGCATCTTCGGTGAAGGTTGAAAGATTCTGATTTACGGGTTTGTAACTCAGGTGCAGGCGGCCTTTGAAGCGGGGAAATTCGATATTGATCCAGTTGATTTCGCCCGGTGCATGCTTATCGGGCGAAATGCGGGCATATACCGGCAGCTCGAACCGGTAGGGATAAATGCTATCGAGCAGGCGGTATTCGTGTTTGGGCAAATCGATACGGAAATAGCCCCGCGGCTTGGGAACCGGAGGATTGCTGCATGACGACAGGTACAACAGTGTAAATAATACAGCCCCGGGTAGGATAATTCTGATTTTCATAAGGGTTCAGGCTTCGTGGGGCAGTACAGTAACTTTAATACGTTTGATTCTTCTTTTATCAACGGTATCTGCCTGAAAAACGTATGAACCAAACTGAATTTTCTCATTGGTATCCGGAATTTTACCAGCCAGTTCAAGCATAAGACCGGCCAATGTATCTGACTCGCCCTTGGCTTCAGCAAAAATGCGGTCTTCAATTCCGAGGGCCTTGCAAAAATCGTTGAGCAGGGTTTTTCCTTCGAAAAGATAGGATGATTCGTCGATTTTCGAAAAATGAATGGTATCGCTTTCACTATCAAATTCGTCGTTGATTTCGCCCACAATTTCTTCGAGAATATCTTCGAGGGTAACAATGCCTGAGGTACCGCCATATTCATCCACCACAACAGCCAGATGAATTTTACGGGTTTGAAATTCCTGCAGCAGATCGCTGATGCGCTTGTTTTCAGGAACAAAAAACGCAGGCCTTTGCAACGATAGATAATCAAATCCGGAGGTCTTATCCAGGTGTGGCAGTAAATCCTTGATATACAATATACCGGTAACTTTGTCGAAACTGTCCTGATATACCGGAATACGCGAGTAACCCGACTCAAGTATGGTTGAAAGCAGATCGTTATAGGGTGTTTTAGCGTCTACTGCAGTAACATCGATGCGGGCTTTCATGATTTCACGCACCGCGATATCGCCGAATTTTACGATGCCTTTCAGAATTTTCTTTTCTTCTTCGGGAGTACTGTTGTCGGCGGTGGTAAGTTCGAGCGCTTCCGATAGATCATCAATAGAAATATCGTGCCCCTTGTGTGCAATGCGTTTGTCGATAAGCGTGGTTGACTTCACCAAAATGCTGCTGATCGGATTGAATACGCGGCGCATAATCAGCATCGGTCGGGCCATAAAATGAGCGGTAGTAACGGCATTTTGTGTGGCGTAGATTTTGGGCATAATTTCGCCAAAGAGCAAAATAAGTGAGGTTACAATAACCACCTGAACCAGAAATCCGAGCAGGGGAGAGTTAGTAAAATCAAACAGGCCGGTCATCACAAAGGATGAAATAAGCACAATGGCTACATTCACAAAGTTGTTGGCAATAAGTATGGTAGCCAGCAACCGCTTGGGCTTTTCGAGCAGGTGAAGTATCAAAAGGCTGTTTTTGGTATTTTGGCTGCGCAAATCGCTTAACTGCGCCGGACTAAGTGAAAAAAAAGCAATTTCGGAGCCGCTGATGGCAGCAGAAAGTGCCAGTAAAACAAACATTACTAAAAGGCTGGCAATGATTCCGGGAGTTAACGGGCCTGTTATCATACTGATTAACAGGGCTGGCAATCCTAAAGAGGGGTCAGGGTCAGGTACTTCCAAGGTGAATGGTTTTATGCCCCTTTTTGGGGAACAGTGAGTGCAAAGATAATAAAAATCATGCGGTTAGATTTATATATGGAGGGTGGCAAATTTTTAAAGCTCACGGGTGGGGGGATGTTTGGCTCGCAGGTCGGAAGAAGACCTGCAAGCCCACTACGGAAGCAGGTCTGTGAACCATTTCAGGATGTATAGGAGCACCTGTTGTGCATGACAGGTATTAATGCGCAAGGTAAAGCTGTTCGCGCTGCTCCTTCAGTTTTTCGTCGCTGATGTAATCGTCGTAATCCATCAACTTGTCAATCATTCCGTTGGGACCAATTTCGATGATGCGGTTGCACACTGTCTGGATAAATTCGTGATCGTGCGACGACATCAGGATATTGCCTTTGAACTTAATCAGGGTATTGTTGAAGGCCTGAATAGACTCAAGATCGAGATGGTTGGTAGGGGTGTCAAGCAGCATAACGTTGGCATTGCGAATCATCATACGTGCAATCATGCAGCGCACCTTTTCTCCGCCTGAAAGCACATTGGCTTTTTTATAGATTTCTTCACCCGAGAAAAGCATTTTGCCTAAAAATCCCCTGAGATACAGTTCGGTGGTGTCGTCAGAAAACTGTGCAAGCCAATCGATGAGTGTGAGATCGGATTTGAAAAGATGGTCGTATTCGAGCGGCAAATAGGCCTTGAGAATGGTTTGACCCCAGGCAAACGAACCACTATCCGCAGGCACATGGCCCTTTAGAATTTCGAACAACTGCGTCATTGCACGCGTATCTCTCGAAAGAAAAATTATCTTGTCGTCCTTTTGCACGGTAAAGCTGATATTACTGAAAAGCTGCGTTCCGTTTATACGCATGGCAAGGTCTTTTACCTCGAGGATGTTGTTGCCCGGCTCACGCTCAGGTGTAAAGATGATACCGGGATATTTACGCGTTGAGGGCTTGATTTCTTCGATGTTGAGTTTCTCAATCATCTTTTTACGGCTGGTAGTTTGCTTCGATTTTGAAGCATTTGCACTGAATCGTGCAATAAATTCGAGAAGCTCTTTTTTGCGCTCTTCGGCTTTTTTATTCTGGTTCAATTGCTGCCGCAGGGCCAGCTGGCTCGACTCATACCAGAATGAATAGTTTCCAGAAAAAAGTTGTATGCGGTTGTAATCGATGTCAATAATGTGTGTACAAATGGAATCGAGAAAATGGCGGTCGTGCGAAACCACGAGCACGGTATTGTCGAAGTTCGAAAGGTAGCCTTCGAGCCAGTTTACCGTGTCAAGGTCGAGGTCGTTGGTAGGTTCGTCGAGCAGCAGGTTATCCGGACGGCCAAACAAAGCGCGGGCCAGCAGTACCTTAACCTTTTGTTTACCGTCTAATTCGCTCATGGTTTTCTGGTGGATTTCTTCGCGTATGCCAAGGCCGCTGAGCAGGCTGGCTGCATTGCTTTCGGCATTCCAGCCGTCCATCGAAGCAAATTGTTCTTCGAGTTCGGCGGCCCTTATACCATCCTCCTCCGAAAAGTCGGTTTTTGCATAGATAGCATCCTTTTCATACATTACCTTCCACAGCTCATCATGCCCCATCAATACCACCGATATAACTGTAAACGCGTCAAATTCGGCATGATTCTGCCTGAGTACCGACAGGCGTTCGCCGGCACCCAGCGCAACACTGCCTCTGGTATTTTCAATTTCGCCCGATAGTATTTTCAGAAATGTTGATTTACCGGCTCCGTTGGCTCCGATAATGCCATAGCAGTTACCGGAGGTAAATTTTAAATTCACATCCTGAAAAAGGATGCGTTTGCCGAATTGTATGCCCAGATCAGAAACGGTAATCATTTAATTATGTGTTTATTGACAATTGTTTTAAGGCCCTCCTTAAAGGGCTGCAAAGGTAGGATTTTAATCGCATAAAAAACCACCGCCATCCATGCTTTAGATAGAGAAGACCCGCATACTATCATGGAGAGGAAAAAGACACGAGCATCATGATGTAGCAGGAGAATCTCTGCGAGCCTTAAGTTAACTTAGCCAGAGAAGCCTATCTGACGTTTGATAAGGGTATCCGAATCGGTTCTAAACTCAACCACATCGCTCAAGGTGATGGATTTAATCATTTGATCGCTGCGCTGGTCTTTGGGTATCTGGCTCAGCCGTAGGTTTTGATTTCGAATAGCCCGTTCAATTACTTTACGCACAAAGCGGCCGTTTCCGAAATACTGGTTGCGCGCGGCTGAATGGTATTTGAAGTACGCCATCAAATGCGCTGAGGCTTCAGCATCGGTGGTCATTCCGGCTTTTAAGAGCTGGATTTCAGCAATACGCATCAGCGCATCGGCATCGAAGTCGCTGAAGGTGAGGTGGTTGTCGAAGCGTGACCGCAAGCCCGGATTAGAGTCAAGAAAATAGTTCATTTCGCGGGGATATCCGGCTACGATAAGTGAAAATTCTCCGCGCCGGTCTTCCATTTGCTTTATAAGTACTTCGATGGCTTCGTGACCAAAATCGTGGCCATTGCTATTCACCAGCGAATAGGCTTCGTCGATAAAAAGCACCCCGCCAATGGCAGATTCTATTTTAGCCAGGGTTTTGGGAGCGGTTTCGCCTACCACGGTGCCTACCAAATCTTCGCGGCTGCATTCAACCAGGTGTCCGCGTTCAAGCAAGCCAAGCGCTTTGTAAATAACAGCCATAATGCGGGCCACCGTGGTTTTGCCGGTACCCGGATTGCCGGTAAAAATATTGTTGAGCGAGAATGCACTTACCAGATCCTTGCCTGTTTCGCGGTAATAGGATGCCAGTTTGGTAAGTTCACTTATTTCGGTTTTAACACTTTCGAGGCCAATCATATCCATTAATTCGCCCAGCGCCTGATTGAGCAGTTTGGTATCGGGCTGCATCTCAACTACCAGCCGTTTGCCCTTGTGTAGCATTCCTTCCATATCAACCGGAAGAATGGTGCACAAATCCTCGCGGGTAAGGCTGTTGCGTGCTGAATTGATAACCCTGATTCCCAGATTAAGCTGAGCTTCTTCGAGCATTGACTTTACAATACGGGCATTGCCAAAGCTGCGTGTTCGCCGGCGGTATTGATCTTCGAGGTATTTATACATTTGCTGCCTCACCTCTCCGGAGAAATTAAGCTGTTTTTGAACAGCTGTGCGTTCAGCAATTTCCATCAGTTCGGCCGGTGTGTAATCAGGGAAATCATACATGTATTTAAAGCGGCTGCGCAGTCCCGGGTTGAAGTCGAGAAAGGCTTCCATCTCTTTGGGGTATCCGCATACAATTACAGCAATATCACCGGGCCCTTCCGACATTTCGGTGAGCAGGGTTTCAATCACTTCGCGGCCATAGTCCTTGTTATCGTCTGATTTTACAGCGAGCGAATAAGCCTCATCGATCAGTAATATGCCTCCCCGTGCTTTTTCGATCACCTCGCGGGTGATGGGTGCGGTTTCGCCGATAAAGCGTCCAACCAGGTTGGCACGGCTGGCTTCGTATACGGTATCCTTTGGCAACAGCCCGAGGTGCTTGTATATTTTACCCAGCATGCGGGCGATGGTGGTTTTGCCTGTGCCGGGATTGCCGCTGAAAACCGCGTGCAGGTTGATGGCTTTCATGGGCTCAATGCCCATTTCGTCGCGCAGCTTAAGGTAGCGTACATATCCGGCATAATCGTGCAGCCGTTTTTTGATGCCTTCGAGCCCTACCAGGTGGTCAATGTCCCTGAATATATCAGCTTCGGTAAGGGCTTGCGGTTCAATGGCCATTGATTCCGAAGTGCCGGCACCTATGCAAATGGAAAAATCGGGCTTGCCAATTTCGGTTTTATCGGAAACAGAAAATGGAATTATCGCAACAATTCGGCTCATAAATACCAGTTCGATGGTATATTTTCCCTCTTCCCAGCTTACATTTTCAGGATGTCCGTGGCCGGTTTCAATAAAAAAGGAATGATTGGGCTGAATGGTTTTGATATCGGCAACCACCACTTCGCGATGAATAAGCTGCCGCAGATCGTTGTAGTAGTTAAATACAAATTCGCCCTTCCATGGCTTTTCGGGAATTTTGTTCCGGATTTCGAGCTCGGTCCAGATAAGGCGTGTAGCCATACGCTGAAACTGCCTGAAATAGGTGCGGTCGTAGCGTTTGGGGTTGGGTTTTTCTCCGTCTTCAAACAATCGTATACTGTAAATGTCGAAACATGGATACTCCTTTTCGGTAACAACGCCGGTTTCGATCAGGTGAAATCGGGTAATGGCCACATAGGAGCTATTATACCAAACTTCGGCAAAATAACTACCGGGTTCCATGCTATCCGTTTCAAGCTGATCGGCATTGCAGGTAATTTTTACAATGTTTTCATAAGCAGAAGCCTCGAGGGTAAAGCTTGGGTTATCAATCACCTGGTTGCTGTTAACATCATCGCCCTTGCGGATGATAAATTCGAATTCGGCCTCCCAGTCTTCTTCATCAAATTTCTTGTTAAAGAGGGATAGTTCAATAATGAGTGAACTCAGCTCCGAAACATCAAAAACATTTCTGTACCTGCGTTCATTGCAGGCCGATGCATCTTTCCGGCTGAATAAGTTCAGATCTTTAAACTTGAAATATTCGAAATCCATAACCACACTTCTGTATTTTTAAGTATGCGCGTGTAAATAGTATCAGTAAAAGTATAAATGTTTGCGCAGACGGCAGTTAATTTATAGTGAGCTTGTTAAAATTAACGTTAGCAGGATTAACCAGATAATTGGGCCTTGCCTAAATTTGCAGAGGCAGGCACGCTGTGAAACCGCTGCGATATTTCGCAGCTTTTACTCACAGACAATCAACTGCGGGAGTTTAATGTCGGATAAGATGGTTTATTCGTACTGCAGTACTTCAATTTCGCCTTTGATAACCCCGATGGCATTCATGGCCAGGGCGTCTACATCGTCTTCGTCGGGGTATACCGAGATGGGGGCAATTTTCTCAATTTTTGCAGTAAGGTCGCGGGTAAATCCGCTGTGGTGGAATAAATCGCCCGAAAGGATAATGGCATCGGGTTTTCCATCGAGCACAGTGCACATGGCACCCACCTCTTTGGCCAGCTGATAGGCCATGGCATACATAATAAATGCAGCTTGTGTATCACCTTCGGCAATGCGCTTATCAATAGTATTCAGGTTGGTTGTTCCCAGGTAGGCATACAATCCGGCTTTGGAAGTAACCATTTGCATCATTTCGCGTTCGGTGAATTTACCGCTGTAGCACAGTTTAATCAGGTCGCCTACCGGCAAGGTGCCGGAGCGCTCCATCGAGAAAGGTCCGTTGCCGTCGAAAGCCTGGTTTACGTCAACCACTTTTCCATAGCGGTGGGCACCCACCGAAATTCCGCCTCCGCCGGCGTGTACTACCAGCAAGTTAAGATCTTCATATTTCCGGTTGATAGATTTTGAAAATTTACGGGCAACCACTTTCTGGTTGAGGGCATGAAAAATAGATTTACGCTCAAAAAGCGGATGGCCCGAAATACGGGCAACATCGTCGAGCTCATCCACCACCACAGGGTCGGCGATAATGGCTTTGGCATTGGTAAGCGAAGCTATGTCAGAAGCTATAATACCGCCCAGATTGGTAGCATGCATGCCCATAACACCTTTAAGCAAATCCTGGCGCATGCGGTCGTTTACCTCGTAAACCCCCGATTTAACGGGCTTGATCAAACCACCGCGGGCAACCACAATCTGAAGCTTGTTTACATTGATATCGTTATCGATAAGCTCTTGCAAAATAGCCTTTTTACGCATTTCAAGCTGTCCGGGAATGGTTCCGCAGGCAGCAATCTGTTCGTCGGTGTATTTGATGGTTTTCAGAAAACACATTTTTGAATCCCTGTAAACAGCAATTTTTGAAGAGGTATTTTTGGGATTAATCACCAGTATAAGGCCAAAGTTCATAGGATGTGCAATTTTGATTGTGGTTGTAAAAATAAGGATTTAGGCTGAACATTTTATCGTGTAAGCAAACCAACTATTTTTTCGAGGTAAAGCGCATCGGTTTCGTCGAATGAACTGAGCTCCTTGCTGTCGACATCCAGTACTGCAACGATTTGCCCTGAAGCGTTGCGCACCGGAACCACAATTTCGCTTAATGATCGCGAATCGCAGGCAATGTGGCCGGGAAAATTATGCACATCAGGCACAACAATGGTCTTATTCTGGTGCACAGCCGCCAGGCATACGCCCCTCCCCTCGAGTATCTGGCAGGCTGGCGGCCCCTGATAGGGACCTACAATGAGCCGCTCGTCATCGAGGCGGTAAAATCCACACCAGAAAAAGTACTCCATTTTATTAAACAAAACAGCCGAAATCGTTGCCATTGCAGCGGTGGTATCGGGGGTTTTCAGCAGCAAATCCTCTATCTGCCGGCACAGGCGCTGATAGCGCCCTTCTTTTTTGCCTTTATCCATAGTTGCTCATTTAATGGTGTTGCCATCATCAGGCAACGCATCCAAAATTAGACAAAATTGCGATATCTGGGCGGTTGTAGTGTGGTATATATTTGGGCTTTTCGGTTTAATCATGTATGTTTGTGTTGCATTGAAAACATTCAGGCTTGTTTAAAATGATAACTATCGTTATTAAATGAATGGTGTATGAGCAAACCGAAACTCAGGGCGGGATCAACGGCAGATAGAATGAAAGCCGCAGCGGAAAAACCGGTAAACGCAATGTTATTGCTTGCAGTACTTATCTATGTGCTTCTACCCACCTATACCCCGGTGCTGAGTGCACTGGATTCGAATGGGCCTAAGTTTCTGGCCATGTCGCTGATGAATCTGCTGTTTTTTACCGGCCTCACTGCCGGAGGTTTTATAAACCGTGCATCCGGGCGGGTTTTGGTGTTTTTTAAAACACCTTTTATTATTGCCTATTCGGGATTTATGCTGGTTACGCTTATCTCATTTACACAGGCAGTAAGTCTGCCTGAATCGCTGTTGCAGTTTTCGAAGGCCTTTTGCGTGTTTGCGGCTACCTTTAACTTTGCTATACTTTTTCTGGCTGAACCCCGGCTGATGCGTTTAACCGCTATTGCCATGTCGGTGTTGCTGTTGCTTGAATCACTGGCGGTGTACTATTATATTGTGCAGTTTATCAATGGCAGCGTAGCCGAAATTTCAGAAATTAAAACCGTTTATTCCAACAAGAATATCCTGGCATCAGCCCTGTTTGTGAAGCTGGTTTTTGCCATCTGGTTGTTGCTGTTTGGTAAAGGCGGTATCCGTAAACTCGGCATGCTTGCCTTCAGCGCCGGTTTGCTGGCTACTTTTTTTATGGCCGCAAGGGCATTTTATGTGGGCATCGTAGTGCTTACGGTGGTATTTATTGTGGTGCACCTGTTGCAGTATTTGCGCAACCGCGATCGCGAAATGCTCAGGAGGCTGCGCGATTTTGGTTTGGCTCTGATGGCCGCCTTTTTATTGTTCAGTGTAGTGCAGCAGTTTTTATATCCCAAAACCAACCATTCGCGCCATGCACAATCCATTGCCAGCCAGCTGGCTACAGTTAAGAACATATCCGAAGCCGGATCGGGGCGGCTCGATGCCTGGAAATGGTCGTGGCAGTTGTTAAGAGAGCACCCCTTACTCGGCGTAGGAAGTGGCAACTGGAAAATAGAAAGTCTTCGATATGAGCATCAGGTAAAAGGCGGTTATTCGCTGATGTTTAAGGCGCACAACGATTTTTTTGAAAATGCTGCCGAAACAGGAATTTTCGGATTGCTTTTCTATGTGGGTATGCTGTTGCTGGCTGCTTCACTCTTTTTTCCGCGCGTTTACACCGGCCGGCAGCCTTCAGAAGCAGTGAAGGCACTCTTATTTATTTGCCCGGCCGGAGTTGCTTTTTATTCGGTCGACGCCTTTTTTAACTTTCCGGCCGATCGCACTGAAATTCAGCTTTTACTGGCGCTGTTTCTGGCTTCGGGGGTAGCTGCATTGCATCAGCTCCGTACATCGGCACTCGATAATGATGTTGCTCCTGTTAAGCCAAAGCGCGTGAAATTAAAGGCGTTGCAAATGGTTTTACCTGCACTGGCATTTATTTTGATAAGCGGCGATGCAGCAGTACTTTATCTCAATTACCAATCACTTACAGTGCAAACACTTGCCTATCCCGAAATCAAGGGTGGCAAATTGAAACAAACATCGGATATGATGCTCGCAGAAACACCCTTTGTGCCGGCCATCAGTTCGTGGGGCGAATCGATGCAGGTGGTAAAAGCCAGGTATCTGATTAAAGACAAGCGCTACGATGAAGCTATGCAACTGCTGCTGAGCGATCACTCAAATCCATGGGACCCGAGGCGTGAGAACTTTTTGGCCTGGATGTACGAGGTGCACCAAAAACCCGACAGCGCCTTTTATTACCTGAAGTGCACCTACCAAATGAAACCGACGTATTACAAGTACCTGAAAAACTATGTTATTTACCTCGAGAACAGGGGAGAGTGGGATGAGGCCGAAAAGCTTTTCAGGAAATATTTAAACACCAACAACAAAAATGCAGAGGTGTGGTCGGATTTAATCAGCCTGTATTATATACAGAAAAATACCGACAAGGCGCTTGCACTGGCCGATTCGGTTATTGAGCATGTTCCGGATAACGAACGGTTGACCGGATTACGAAAACAGCTTTACAACGAAAAATACCGCAAACCGTGGTTGCCGCTACTCGAAAATGCCATGCAGAAATACAAGGCCGGCAGGCACAACGAGGCCCTTCTGCTGGTTAATCAGTTTATAGCAAAAGTACCCGGCGACCATGAATCGCTTGGTTTGCGGGCGTTTATTCAGATATTGAGGAAAGATTATCCAGCCTGTATTGCCGATGTCGACAGTGCCTATCGTTACGGAGCCAGCAACCCCGGACTTATCAACATAAAAGGGATTGCGCTGCTGCATTTAAACCGGCCCGATGAAGCGTGTGAGCAATTCGAGATTGCCATGAAAAAAGGGGATAAACCGGCAACCAGCAACTACAACCGGCATTGTTTAAAACCCGGGCAAAAACCGTTTGCATCGGCCGACTCTACCGCTTATCCACGGATACAATAGGCAGACTGCAAATATTGAATTGCAGGTGTTCTGCAGACCTTCAGCAGGCTGATTACGCGATTTTTAATCAACTAATCTGCGCTTTAAACAGCCATCCGTTTATTTTTTTATATCTTTGCAGCCCAACAAAAATATCCTAAGGGAATGTAGACCATTGCTGTAAATCATCCATAAAGAAAGGAGGTTCAAATGATTGAAACCATCAAATTAGGCACACTAAAGTGGCATCATATACTTGACCCCACCGATGATGATTTGCAGTTCCTCAAGGACGAATTTCATTTCCACCCGCTCGATATTGAAGACTGCCGCAGCCGCACCAACCAGCGGCCTAAGATTGATATTTACGACGATTATTATTTTCTCATTCTTCATTTTCCCTATTTTGACCGCTGGAACCGCTTTCTGAAGGTGAAGGAGGTTAAAATTTTCTGGGGGAGCGACTACATTATCACCATAGGCAAATCGCACTGGGTTGTTAAAAACCTTTTCAACAGTGGCCGCGAGTCCGAAGACACCTACCAGGTGAGGCAGGTGGGTACCAGCGATGCCTTGCTGTATAAGATTCTCGAGCACCTTATGCTTGAATCCCTCTCATTGCTGGGAAAATTAGGGGTTGAGGTTGAGTTGATTAACCGCGACCTTTTCAATAAAAAAGCCGAGCGAACCATCGAACGTATCAGCTTAACACGTAAAAACATTATTCTGGTCAACACGGTATTTAAACCACAGCTCCGGCTATTCCATAAATTTGAATCGGGCGATATTGAAGGCTATGCTGAAAATATGGAAGAATATTGGGGCAATATTCTCGACTATTACCAGAAAATGTGGGATATGACCGAGGACTATCAGGAAATTGTGGAAGGACTCTCCAAAACTTTCGACTCGTTGCAGACTAACCGTACCAACGAAATAATGAAGGTTCTCACGCTTATATCATCCATACTGCTTCCGCTCACTTTTATTGCCAGTTTGTATGGCATGAACATTGGGCTGCCATTCCAGAATCAGCCTTACTCTTTCTGGTTGCTTATGCTGTTTATGGCAGGGCTTGCCGGCTCGATGATTTACATGTTTAAGCGCAAACGCTGGATGTAATTGCAGTAAATTCAGAAAATTTTACTTTTATTTAGCCGGGTTGGCCTGTTAATAGCGCTAAATGGGTTTGTTATATCATCCACACCCACAGTTACATACACCCTGACAAAATGTTATTTATTATTTAGAATCAATAAAAATTACTGAAAAGAGTATCATTTTTTATGAACGCTGGTTCATAATAACAATCGCTTTACATTGATTTTAGCTCCGATTTTGTAAATGCCTGACTTTTATGGAAGTATGTTTAGTTATTTTATGCCTTGAAATTCGAAGTTATTAACAATTTATACATCAGGAAATAGCACATATATAATATATTGATAAACTGACATATAGAACGGAAAATAAATTAAAGTATTCAGCTGGTGCATTGCTGTATTTAGGATTCGGGAATGCCATTTTATTATTTTGCAACCCAATGGGAAGCAGTTATATAAAAGATCTGGTGAGAAGTAAATTACCACATGGCATTATAAAGCGTTGAATAACAGCATATAGGGTTAATATTATGTCTTCATTTTATTTAGAAGTTACTAGCTTGTAGCCTTTGACATTTAATTACTGGTTTTGGTCTGAAAAGTACGTCAGACTTGTATTTAACAGCATGTTGTTAATAAGTTACAATTGCCCTTCGGGGATATTAATACAATACACTAATAATTTTAAGATTACGCAGTTAACCTGATATTTAAACGTACGGAATGAGCATTTTTTACCCTATCTTTCAGATGGCCAGAGATGAGAAAAATTTGGTGTTGCACCATTTTACCGGAAATGAATCTTCCGGCTTTCAGGCTACCTCAATGCTCTTGTACTTCCCTTTCAAGGGCAGCACCAATGGTGCATCTTCTGGCTCGCTGATTTTAACACAGTGTGCGATGATTATCACAACAAGCTTCCGAATGTAAAAAAAACTGCCCTTGCCAGATACTGGCCTTTGGGTGGCTATTACATTGAAAATGAAATAGAAAGAACGGCTTCCGGACAGAGGCGAAGAAATAAAACAAAGCGTTATGGCAACACAATTACCCACAGGAACAAGTAAGAACAACAGAAGCATCCGCAGCGGTATGCTGTTGGTTGTATTGGTATCGGTTATGCTGGCAGGAGCCGGCCGGGTTATGGCCCAAGCCACACTGCAGGCTGACGGGCCCACAATCATTTGTGCCGGCGACAACACCACCATCAATGTTTTGATATGTGGTGGTTATGCGCCATGGACTGTGGTATATACCGATGGTACCAGCAATTACACCGTAAGCAATTATGAGAGTAATTGTGATGAAAATATAGGGCCATTGGTGGGAGATCCCATTACCGTAACCCCATCTGTTACAACCACCTATACGCTTGTGAGTGTTACGTTTGGCGACCCGGCGCAGTCCCTTGTTGAACTTAACGGATCGGTAACCATAACGGTTAATCCACTGCCTTCGGCTATTGTGGTTACTCCATCAACACGCCAATGTCCTGGTGTGGACTTTACAATAAGTGCCACAGCCACCAACGGCAGTACCTACGAATTGTGGAATGCCGCCAATACCACCAAGATTGCTGATTTACCCTACACCACGTCCATAGCAGCTACAACCAATTACACCGTTCGTGCCATAAGCGGTCCTGCCTGTACTACTGCTGTTGCTTACACAGTTCAGCTCGAAAATACCCCTCCAAGTATCACCTGTCCGGGTGCTCAAACCATTCATCCCAATCCAGCCAGCGGTTGTTCAGCTGCATTGCCGGATTATACCGGTTCAGCAACCGTAAGTGATAACTGTACGGCCTCCGGGTCCATTGTTGTTACACAATCTCCTGCGGCGGGTACCACCATATCTGGTCACAATACCACACAGCAGGTAACGCTCACCGCAACCGATGCAGCCGGCAATCAGGCCAGCTGCAATTTTAACGTTACGCTTACCGATAATGTAAATCCAACCATCACTTGCGTTGCCAATCAAACAGTACCTGCCGGAGCCGGATGTACCTACACCCATTCAGGAACTGCCTGGAACCCGACTGGAGCCGATAACTGTACTGTGGCTTCGGTTACCTATTCAGCCAACAACGGAGCTTCACCAGCAACCGGCACCAGTTTAAACGGGGTAGTTTTCCAGCCGGGAACCACCACGGTAACATGGACTGCAACCGACGGAGACCGGCAACACGGCACAATGCAGCTTTAATGTTTCGATTTCCGACACACAAAATCCAACAGTTACCTGCCCTGGCAATCAAACTGCCACTACCAACAGCGGCAACTGCTCATACACACACAGCGGAACCGGCTGGAATGTAACTGCCAGCGATAACTGCACCGTGGCATCGATTGTTTATACACTTTCGGACGCAACCACAGGAACAATAAATACCACATTGAACGGTGCAGTTTTCAATACTGGTGTTACCACGGTTTCGGTGCTGGTTTCTGACGGAGCTTCAACACCCAATACCGCCTCGTGCAGTTTTACAGTAACAGTAACCGACGATGATGCACCAACAGTAAGCTGCCCTTCAAACATCACGCAGGCGACCGATGCTTCGGCCTGCACAGCAGCAGTGGCCATTCCAACCATTACGTTTGGCGACAATTGTCCGGGTGCTACCCTGAGCTGGAGTACATCGGGTGTTACCACCTTATCAGGAAATGGTCAGCCGGGTACACAAACCTTCAACAAGGGAACTACCACTGTGAACCTTTTGGTTACCGATGGTGTTTCGCTTACGGCCACCTGTTCGTTTACTGTAACGGTAAACGATACCGAGGTGCCCACGATAACTTGTCCGGCCAACCAGACTGCAAATGTAGCTTCAGGAACCTGTTCGGCCAGTGTGGCCATACCTTCGGTTACTTTTGGCGATAACTGCAGCGGCAGTTCCATTGCCTGGACAACCTCCGGAGTTACTTCACTTAGCGGAAGCGGGCAACCCGGGGCGCAAACATTCAATGTAGGTGTAACAACGGTTACCATCATCGTAACCGATGCTTCGTCGAATACGGCACAGTGTAGTTTTACTGTTACAGTAACCGACAACGAAAATCCGACAATCACCTGCCCGTTGGACATAACGGCATCAAACACCCCCAATCAGTGTTCGGCCAGTGTTACCGTGCCTGCCATTACCTTTGGTGATAACTGCAGCGGAAGTTCCATTGCCTGGACCACCAGCGGAGCCACCACACTGAGTGGCAGCGGCCAGCCCGGAACAAATACTTTTAATGTAGGTGTAACTACGGTTACAGTTACCGTAACGGATGCAGCAAACAATACAGCCCAATGTTCGTTCACAGTAACAGTAAACGACACACAGGCGCCGGTTATCAGCGGTTGCCCGGCCAATATTACCCGCACCGCAGGAGCCGGAGGATGCACAGCAGTTGTATCATGGACCGAACCAACAGCCACCGACAACTGCACCGCTGCAGGCAGTCTGGTATGGACTAAATCGCACTTGCCAGGTGCTACATTCTTCACTGGTACCACCACGGTTACCTATACCGCAGCCGATGCGGCCGGCAACACATCAACCTGTACTTTTACAGTTACAGTAAACGACCTGGTGAAACCGGTAATCAGCGGATGCCCATCGAATATTACAGTGGGAACAGGCACCGGAGCAACAACATGTAACAAGGAAGTAAGCTGGACCGAGCCAACGGCGACCGATAACTGTACAGCTCAGGGTAATCTTGTATGGACAAAATCGCATACACCTCCATTTACATTTTCGGTTGGAACCACTGCAGTTACCTATACAGTGAAGGATGAATCCAACAATGTGAGTAATCCCTGCACATTTTATGTAACAGTTACTGATAATACACCTCCGGTTCCGGTTTGTCAGAATGTTACCCTTACTCTCAACAGCTCAGGGCTGGCCACTCTAACCACAGCGCAGGTGAACAATGGTTCATACGATAACTGTACTGCTTCGGGCAGCCTGACTATAACCCTGAGTAAAACCAGCTTTAACTGTTCAAATATTGGCGCAAACACAGTGGTAATGACAGTAAAGGATGCTTCGGGCAACCAGAGCACCTGTAATGCAACAGTTACGGTGGTTGATAACACCTCTCCCGTAATTACGGCAACCGCTACCACGGTAACCGGCAATGTGAATACCAGTTCGGGCGTTTGTTATTATACCGTAAATGGAACCGAATACGACCCCACCGTAACCGATAACTGTACCGGAGTTACTTTGCATTATGCGGTAACCGGTGCAACCACACTTAGTGGAAATGGTTCGCTAGCTGGCAAACAATTGCTCAAAGGTGCCAATGTAATTACCTGGAGTGCTACCGATTCGTATGGCAATTCGGCTACGCCCACGCTCACTTTTACCAAAACGGTGGTCGATAATCAGGCTCCTACCATTTCGAGTATTGGTAATCAGTCGAGGGGAACCAACAATGGACTTTGCAGCTATACGGTTCAGGGTACCGAGTTTGACCCTATATACAGTGACAACTGCGGATCAGGAAACCTTATTATAACCTATAAAATAAACAACAATTTACCGGTAACTTCCAACACCCTTTCGGGCGTTGCTCTTCCAACAGGCATTAACACCGTTCTATGGACTGCCAGTGATGGCACCTACACTGCCACCAGCACCTACCGGGTAACTGTTACCGACAATGTTGCTCCTGTTATTACAAGTATAAGTGATATTACAATAAATATTACCTCGGGCTGCAGTACCGTTGTAACCTGGACCGAGCCTACGGCCTCGGATAATTGCGGTGTAATAGTATTCGGGCAGGTTGTTGGATTCCCCAGCGGAAATTCATTCCCCACGGGTACAACACTTATTCGTTACCGCGCTGCTGATGCTGCCGGGAATGAAACATTTATGAGTTTTAACGTAATTATTACCGATAACACAGCACCGGTTATCACCTGTCCTTCGGGAAGCCCGTTTGTACGGGATGCCGCCAATGGTACCTGCCTTTACACAGTGGTTGGTACTGAATTTGATGCCACGGCTGAAGATGCCGGCTGCCCGGTTACGCTTAGCAACAGCTTTGACGGAACAGGCACTTTAGCCGGGAAGCAACTTACCGGTGGTCTTAATACCATAGTTTGGACAGCAACCGATGTATCCAACAATTCAGTTTCGTGTACCATTACTGTAAATATTCACGATCATCAGAATCCAACATTCAGCCAGCCAACCGGAGAACCGGCACTGTCTTACGCATATGCCAGGTATACTGATCCCGGCAAATGTTACTATACAGTTCCTGGTATTGAGTTTGATTTGCGCAATATGCTCGATAATTGCGGGCTGAATGCACCTACTTATGTAATTACCAAAAACGGGGCTCCGGCTGGAGCTTCGGTAACAAACCAATCAGGAGATACCAAAGACACCGGCTCAGGTTCTCTTTCGAGCCTGCGCTTTGCAAAAGATGCTGCATATCCTTATGTTATTACCTGGACACTTTCTGATTTACAGGGAAATACTGTTGTTGCGATACCATTCTCAATTATGGTAACCGACAACCAGCCGCCATTATTCACCTGTTATGGAAACGAGATACGCGTTGCACCCAATGGCAGTTGCGATTACGTGGTTTCGGGCACCGAATTTGATCCCACCAATCTGCGCGACAACTGTGATGATGCCGCTGACCTGAGCATTTCCTTCTCAATAGATGGAAACTCGGCCTTATATGCCGGACTTACTACGCTGAATGGTATTACCCTATCAGCCGGGGTGCACACCATTGTGTGGACTGTTGTGGATGTGGCCGGAAATTCAACCAGTTGTACATTTAAAGTTACCATCCGCGATACGGTATTTCCTGCGATTACTACCATAACAAATCAAACCAGAGATGCTGCAACAGGCAGTTGTAGCTATACAGCAGTGAGTACCGAGTTTGATCCAACGGTGAGCGATAACTGCCCATCGCCAACCCTGGTGAATAACCAGAACAACAGCAGCACACTGGCCGGTTTTGAATTTCCGGTGGGTATTACAGTGGTGGTATGGACAGCCACCGATGCTTCGGGCAATGCCACCACCATGCAGTTTAATGTAACAGTGAACGATGTAACCCCTCCAAGTTATTCATTGCCAGATTCAGCCAGCCGGAACACTGCCACTAACAGTTGTAACTATACCACTGTGGGAGCTGAATTTGACCCGCAGACAATTACCGATAACTGTACCTCAGCCAACTATATTATTACCAACGATTACAACCATTACCGCTCACTGGCCTATGCCGTATTCCCCAAAGGTACCACCAGAGTAACCTGGACGGTGAAGGATTTTTACAACAATACCACTACCAAAACCATTGATATTACTGTAACCGATAATGTTGACCCGGTGATTACCTGTCCGGCCAACGATTACGTAAGGGTAGTGGACGATGGCCATAATTATTATACCGTTGGCATCAATGAGTTTAAACCAGCCGTTACGGATAACTGCGGTGTTACCTCCTACACCAACAGTATTAACAGTACCTCAAGCCTCAATGGAGAGCAACTGGCCCCGGGCACCCATGCCATTACCTGGACGGCACTGGATGCTGCCGGAAATGATGACGTTTGTACATTTAATGTAATTGTCGTTACCGAATTGTATCCGCCGATAACCTGTGCAGGTGATCAGGTATTTGATGCAGGCAGCGGGTGC
>Ga0172373_10001365_pt1 | contig 39550 bp, 40 predicted proteins | sample Lak10m_2_FD_114546 | JGI IMG/M metagenome (GOLD analysis project Ga0172373, IMG submission 114546) | Freshwater microbial communities from Kabuno Bay, South-Kivu, Congo - kab_092012_10m | ecosystem: Environmental > Aquatic > Freshwater > Lake | place: Democratic Republic of the Congo... | reverse complement strand
TCCTTCTGACGATATCATTCTTAAAATTTTGGAGCAATATCTCCGACAAGCAAAGGTACAAGGGGTGATTCTTGATGGTGTTCCTCGAACACTGAACCAAGCAGAAAAAGTTGATAAGATGTTTGAGCAGTTGGGCATGACATTAACGATGGCTATTCAACTTACAGTTGATGAGGAAGAACTAGTCAAACGTCTTTCGAGCCGACGTCTTTGCAAGTCTTGCGGAGCGGCGTATACGATAGATTTACCTCCTCGGGTAGAGGGAGTATGTGATGTGTGTTCTGGTACTGAGTTTCTTCGGCGTCCAGATGATGCGCCTGAAGCTGTCAAAACACGGTTTAATGTGTATAATGAGCGAACAAAGTTGCTTATAGACTATTATTCCAACACGCATCGCTTAAAGAGCGTAGATGGAATGAAGTCAGTTGAGAAAGTAAACGAACAGATAGAAGATCTTTTGCGGAATTCCCGATGACATCTCTATCGCAAGTATTGACAATATTCTCAGGATGCCTATACTCCGCACAGGAATTTTAGGTGTCTTACGACAACAGAATGAAGGAGAAGTAAGTGGCTCGTATAGCTGGCGTTAATATACCAACGCAAAAAAGAGTTGAGATTGGGTTGAGGTCGATTTATGGAATTGGCCCCTCAAAGGCACAAGAAATTTGTGCAAAATTGGGGATTCCTTCAGAAAGACGTGTTCATCAGTTAACGGATGCGGAAGTTTTAAAAATTCGCGAGACGATTGATCATGAATATAAAGTAGAAGGTGATCTTCGTCGTGAAGTGGCCATGAACATTAAGCGATTAATGGATCTTGGGTGTTATCGCGGTCTTCGTCATCGTAAAGGACTTCCTGTTCGTGGTCAAAGAACGCATACAAATGCGCGAACACGTAAGGGTAAAGCAGTTGCAATTGCAGGTAAGAAAAAGTAAAGGTTAGAACTTAAATGGCACAAAAACCAGTACAAAAAATTCGGCGTAGAGAGAGGAAAAACATCGTCTCTGGGGTAGCACATGTCAATGCTTCCTTTAATAATACGGTTGTTAACATTACAGATGCCCAAGGCAACACGATTTCCTGGTCATCAGCTGGATCGAAAGGGTTTAAGGGGTCTCGTAAATCAACCCCTTATGCAGCTCAGATTGCTGCAGAAGATGCCGGACGGAAGGCTCAAGAGCATGGCATGAAGTCTCTTGAAGTTGAAGTAAAGGGACCAGGGTCAGGTCGTGAGTCAGCCTTACGGGCGCTCCAAGCGACAGGATTTGTGATAACATCCATCCGGGATGTTACGTCTGTTCCCCACAATGGATGTCGCCCTAAAAAGCGCCGTCGCGTATAAGTCAGAAATTATTAACCAAAGTATTAATGCTGAGAGGGTAGACTCGTGATACAAAAGAATTGGCAAGCCCTAATAAAACCTTATAAATTAAATCTGGATCACAGTGAAGATCCTCAATATGTAGCTGTCATCACAGCAGATCCTCTAGAACCAGGCTTTGGCATGACTCTAGGGAGTGCTTTGCGTCGCGTTTTGCTCTCTTCTCTTCAGGGATCTTCAATTACTTCCGTTCAAATCGAAGGCGTTCTTCATGAATTTTCAGTCCTTCCAGGAGTGAGCGAAGACATAACAGATATCGTTCTTAACCTTAAAGGTGTCGTGACAAAGCTTCATAAAGAGGGTTCTGTTCGGGTAAAGCTTCAAGCAGAAGGGCCATGTAATGTTACGGCAGGAATGATTGAGTCCACAGCGGATCTCGAGGTTTTGAATAAAGACCACTACATCTGTGCCCTTGGCCAAGGAGCAAAGCTTTCTATGGAGCTTACCATTAATACGGGCAAAGGATATGTACCTGCAGAAAGTAATAAAAAAGCAGACGCTCCCGTAGGATTGATCCCAGTAGATGCTCTTTATAGCCCTGTTCGTAAGGTATCTTATAAAGTAGAAAATACACGTGTGGGTCAGCAAACTAACTATGATAAGTTGGTTATGCGCATTGAAACAGACGGCACGGTGCGTCCCGATGATGCGGTTGCCTTGGCAGCGCGGATTCTCCAAGATCAGCTTCAGAAGTTTATTAATTTTGAAGAACCAAAAGAATCTTATGTAGAAAAAGAAGAGTCTCTTCTTCCCTTTAACCGAGCTTTGTTACGTAAGGTGGATGAGTTGGAGCTTTCTGTACGGTCGGCAAATTGTTTGAAAAATGATAACCTCATTTATATCGGGGATCTCGTCCAAAAATCAGAATCTGAAATGTTGAGAACGCCAAACTTTGGGCGGAAATCTTTGAATGAAATTAAAGAAGTTCTCTCTCAAATGGGGTTAGGCCTTGGAATGGATGTTCCTGGATGGCCCCCTGAAAACATTGAAGAATTAATTAAAAAGCTCGATGAACCGTTTTAAGGAATAGGAGTCCAAGTCATGCGTCATGGTGTTAGTGGTCGTAAATTAAATCGCCACTCAGGAGAAAGAAAAGCCCTCTTCAAGAGCTTGGCTGCTTCTTTGCTAAAACACGAGCAAATTAAGACCACTTTGCCGAAGGCTAAAGATCTTCGCCCTATGGTTGAGAAGATGATCACTCTTGGGAAAAAAGGTGGGCTTTCTTGCCGTCGTCAAGCCATCTCTCTTTTGGGCGATAAGGATCTTGCAGCAAAAATTATGGGCCCCTTGGCGGACCGATATAAGAAAAGGGCAGGGGGATATGTGCGTATTATTAAAGCAGGTACGCGTCCTGGTGACAATGCGCCCATGGCTGTTATCGAGCTCGTTGACAGAGAATTGACGGCCAAAGGAAAAGATTCTGGCCCAACTTCAGAAAAAAACACTGATAAGGATGAAGCTGAAGCGTAGACTAAGTTTCTTAAACTTTAGCATAATCCTACCACCTGTGTTAATTTCCATGAAAGAAGGGGAGCTATCTGAAATGATTGATGATAGAATCCATATTCGAAGTCAAAACATGGAGCGGGAAGGAAAGTCATGAGTTGGTTCACCACTTTTGTCCGCCCGAGGATCAATGCCTTGATGCGTAAACAAGAAATCCCTGATGATCTCTGGCATAAGTGTTCCGCTTGTGAACAAATGATCTATCACAAGGATTTGGTCTCCCATCAGTATGTTTGCCGTCACTGTGGCTATCATATGCGGATTCCTGTCAAAATGCGCTTTGAAACTCTTTTTGATGCCGGAAACTATACGCGCGTTCCCCTTCCCAAAGTGCCGCTTGATCCTCTGAAGTTTAAAGACTCAAAAAAATACGCGGATCGCCTAAAAGTTGCACGTTTGGAGACAAAGGAAGAGGATGCTATTTTGGTCGCAGAAGGATACATTGGAGGTTTTCCTGTTGTGCTAGCGGCTTTTGATTTTGCATTTATTGGTGGCTCCATGGGAATGGCTGTGGGGGAAGGGCTTGTGCGGGGGGCTGAACGTGCGTGTGAGCTTAAGGCTGCTTATATCACGCTTCCTTCTTCAGGAGGGGCCCGCATGCAAGAAGGAATCTTCTCACTCATGCAAATGCCACGCTCTGTCATTGCCGTTGAACAAGTCAAAGACGCAGGACTGCCCTATATCACTCTTTTAGTAAATCCAACCATGGGAGGAGTCGCTGCTTCTTTCGCAATGTTGGGAGATGTGGCCATTGCAGAACCTGGGGCTGTTATTGGATTTACAGGAGCTCGTGTGCTTCAAGAAACCATTCGTCAAGCGCTTCCTCCCGGTTTCCAAGAAGCTGATTTTCAGCTGACTCACGGCATGGTGGATATGGTAACCTCTCGTGAAAAGATGCGCCAGAAATTGATTGATATTTTGGGCGTGTTAATGTCTTCTGCTCAAAAATAAACTCTTAACAGAAGACGAAAAATTAATAATGATCATCGCGCACATTACCGACACTCATATTTTGCCTAAAGGACAAGATTGGCTCGAGAAGAAAGAAACCAATACAGCAGCTCGTTTGGCCCTTATTGTGGAGCATTTAAATCAACTTACTCCCCGGCCAACGGCTTTGATTGTAACAGGAGATGTTGTTGAGAAAGGGGAGAAAGAGGCCTACGAGCATTTAAAGGAAATTTTGGCACCCCTTGCCATGCCTTTTTACATTATCCCTGGAAATCATGATGACCGCGAAGAGTTGCGTTTATCTTTTTTAGATACAGCCTACATGCCGCGAGAGGGATTTGTTCAGTATGTGATTGATGATTACCCCGTTCGACTCATAGGACTTGATACCAATGTGCCTGAAAAAGACTACGGCCTTTTGTGCAAAGAGCGTTTGGGATGGCTTGAAGAAACATTAAAAGACAACATCTCCAAGCCAACGTTATTGTTTATGCACCACTTTCCTGTAAAAGTGGGACCACAATGTTTTGAAGATATATCGTGTCGATTGGAGGGGGATTTTGAAAACCTTATTCGTTCTTCTCCGCAAGTTCTCGGAATTGTGGCGGGCCATTATCACAAGATGTGTACGTCTCTTTTTGGCGGAAAAATGTGTATTATAGCACCTAGTGTTGCGCCGTCTCATTATTTTGCTGCTGATGAAGACAGGCATGTAACGGGCATTGACTTAGTCTGCCCGTCTTTTATGCTCCATCGATGGAATGGAGGAACGCAGTGGACATCAGAAGCTTTTCAAGCTGTAGAGCCTAACAAGCGCCTTCCCATGTAGCCCATGCCTAAGATCCACTTTGAAAAGGCCTCCCTCGCTTATAAAGACGCCATCTTTTCTTGGCTCGATAACTCTCACGTGAAGGAATTTTGGGATAATAGCCCAGAGCATCGGGAAGATATCCTCAATTTTATGAAGGGACGGACAGAACCTTCTCCTTATTATGACGGGATGTTTGATTACTGGATTGGTTTTATTGAGAGAGATCCTTATTGCTTGCTGATGACGTCAGAAGTTTTTGATGAGCCCGATTTGCCACCCTTATGGAAAAAGTATCTTTCTCAAACAGGCAAAACCATCAGTATTGATTTTACTATTGGAAATGAAGCTTATGTAGGAAAAGGGTTAGCGGCGTCCACTCTAGAAGCTTTTACAACCTTCTTCCAAGAGAAAGTTGACCCACAAGCGGATACTTTTGTCATTGACCCTAGCCAAAATAACCCGCGGGCTAAGCATGTGTACGAAAAAGCGGGCTTCCAGCCAGTTGGAGAATTTTTCAGAAGAGGGGAATGGTTTTATCTGATGGTTAAAGATAAGAGAGAAGAAGAGAAATAACTTTTGGCTTCAAGGCTTACCTCTCATCAGTTTTTTTCTTTATCACTTCCAGGCTAAAATGCTCCCCTACCTCTAAGGTGGGCCTTAGCATTTTTTGACTCGAAAATCTTCTTGGGCCACCTTATTTCTTCATCGGAGGTGGCAGGAGAACCTGTGGAAGATTTCCCAAAAGCATACCTTCTGAGATAACAACCTAATAGTCCGATGTCTTTCTTCGACACAAGTGTTACGAAATCTTATGTGGAGCAATATATTTTACACTTTGCGGGATCGTCATAGGGGCATTTTACTGCACCACCTTCGTTTATGACAAAACTGCATGTTTTAGGGTCGACCTCTGGAGATTGGAATTGGGTGAAAGCCCTGTATAATGCATTTTTACTATCATGATATTTGCATGTTATCGTGGCTTCTTCAGTGCTCCCAACCTTTATAAACTTAATTTCAGCGCCAGTAAAACGGTATGGAGCGGTTCCTTGTATATTGCCCAAATTCCACGGAGAATCGGAAGGGGGGTTCGCTGGGTTCGTTGAGTTAATTAGAGAAAGTGTTGGGCACGTTGCCATAAGTTGCATATTTTTGCCTTTGGCAAATACGCTTGCAGAAGTGCAGCCAATCGCCAAGAATGTTAAAAATAATACTTTTTTCACGCTGTACTCCATTTTATAATATTTAACATAAAATGACTTAATATTTTATGAATAAAAAATTTCGATTTATGAGATTTCTATTGGACAGGTCTTAGGGGTACTCGTTTGAGTTAGTGTTACGCGAGCGCTATCGAGCTTATCAAAATTATTTAGCTTTAGCGTGTGGAGCAAAGTCTTACCCAGCGTAAAATCGCAGGACAATGATCCAGCGTTCTTCTGATTTTTATCAACATAAATAAAGGACACATCCATTTTCACACTCCCATCGGGTGTGGCGTTTATTGTATTTAATATCTCTTGAGTGGCTGTGCCTAAAATAATACTGATACTGTTATTAGCAGTCTTCATGGTTGAATTTAAGGGCGCAATAAAATTTAGATTTAAACGCTCAGCTCCAGCTACGGGAACATTACTGTAAATCGTTAGCGTTACACTGCTGAGTGTGTAAGGAGATTGCGCTTGGTCAATCATTGTGATAGCTGAGGCTGCTCCCGAGAACGCCACGTGGGATAAAAAAGTTATAAGAATCGCTTTCTTCATGGACTTCTTAAAAGCAAGTTGTGAAGAGTTTGTGCGGATTCTATCCATGGCTATCATCCTTTTGAGTTAAGAGCTGATCTCAGAATATCTTATGGTCATTAAATTTTTATTAATGAGGAGTTAAAAAAAATTTTGCAGAAAAAGAAAACAGGTTGTGATTTTATCTGATTTCTTCCAGAAGGTCCTTGCTCAATGTGGATAAGATGGTTTTGTTCCTTAAACGAATATTAAGGATTCTTTGCTATTCCTCTTGTATTACGTAGATTGGAAAAGGATATAAAAATGAGAGCCTTCTTTACCATTATGATGGTTTTCTCGTGCTTTTCCTCCCCCCTCAAAGCTCAAGTGGCAAATTTTCCTACCGTCGATATGATATGTGATATCATAGCACAATGCCCCTCATATGACTTCACGCAATGTATGGGATCCTTTAACGTTCCCTATTGTAATGAGCCACTTAGTCCCTCCTGTTCACACTTATCGGATTGTTTCGGGGGTAGTCCAATGAAAAAGTCAAAAACTCAGCAAAAAGCTAATCCTAGATCTTAAACCTCCGCCCAGGTGTTTCCCACGTTGGCTTCCACCACAAGCGGCACTGAAAGAGAAACAATAGATTGCATCGTCTTCACAATTAAAGGCTGAGCCTTGTCTATATCCTCATCGGCAATTTCAAAGATCAACTCGTCATGCACTTGAAGCAGCATGTAGGCCTTTAACTCCGTCTCTTTAAAAAGCCGATCGAGCTTAATCATGGCTTTTTTAATGATGTCTGCATTTCCTCCTTGGAGAGGGGCATTGATGGCTTGCCGTTCAGCAAAACCACGGCGTGCAGGATCACGACTCTGAATATCAGGAATGAAGCACCGACGTCCTAAAAGAGTTGTCACATACCCAAGGTCGCGAGCTTCTTTTTTCATTCTTTCCATGTAGTCTTGAATGCCTGGATAAAGTTTGAAATAAGTTTGGATATACTGGCCCGCGTTTTCCCGACTAATGCCCAATTGGCGTGCAAGGCCAAAAGGGCTAATGCCATAGATGATCCCAAAATTAATGGCCTTGGCCCGTTGCCTCAATTCAGACGTCATCTTCTCAAGAGGAATGTCGAAAACTTGAGACGCGGTTTGAGCATGAATATCTTTATCGTCCCAAAAGGCTCTTTGAAGCTCAGGAATATTTGCCATATGCGCCAAAAGACGCAGCTCAATTTGGGAATAATCGACAGAGAGAAGCTTCATTCCCGGGGACGCAATAAAGGCCTCGCGAATTTTTTTTCCTTCTTCGCTGCGAATGGGAATGTTTTGCAAATTTGGGTCAGAGGAGGCTAGCCGCCCCGTTGAGGTGGCTGCCATGGCATAAGAGGTATGAACCCTATCTGTTGCTGGGTTAATTTGCCGAATGAGAGCATCTGTATAAGTACTTTTAAGTTTTGAAAGTTGGCGCCATTCAAGCAGGGTGTTAGCAATGGTGAAGCCTTGTTCAGAAAGACTTTCTAAAACCTCAGCAGAAGTCCCATATGCCCCTGTTTTTCCTTTCTTTCCCCCGGGGAGTTTAAGCTTTTCAAAGAGGATATCCCCAAGTTGCTTAGGAGAGGCTACATTAAAAGATTCCCCCGCTTCCTGATGGATATGAGTTTCAATCTCTGAGAGGCGTTTTTCAAACTCTCCGCTCAATTTTTTTAAAACAACAGGATCCACCTTAATCCCTCGATATTCCATGTCGACTAAGACAGGAATGAGCGGACGCTCAAGGGTTTCATAGAGGGTGCATTGGTGTTCCTCTAAGAGGCGAGGCTTTAAAAGATCATGAAGTTGAAAGGTGATATCAGCATCTTCCGCGGCATAGGTGAGAGCTTTTTCAAGGGGGACTTTATCAAAGGTAACCTGAGAGCGTCCAGATCCCACCACATCTTGATATTTTATCGTATCGTGGTCGAGATAAAGCTTCGCAATTTCATCCATGCCATGACCATGTTGTCCCCCTTCGAGAAGGTAAGACATGACCATGGTGTTGTCTAAGGGAGTTATCTCAAGATCATACTTCTTTAAGACGAGCGCATCATATTTGATATTTTGCCCGATTTTTAGGATGGCGGGGTCTTCAAGGATAGGCTTTAGCAAACTAAGGACCTCTTTAAGAGGAATTTGCTGAGGCGTTGTTCCTTCATTTAAAAGGTCTCGCTCGACTCCTTTATGTCCCACAGGAATATAACAGGCTTTTGAAGGAGCTGTGCTCAAGGAGATCCCCACCAGTTGGGCTTCCATGGCATCGAGGGACGTGGTCTCCGTATCAAAGGCAACGTACCCTATGGTGCGAATATGCTCGATCCACCATTTCAAGGAGGGAATGTCTTGAATTAACTCATAAGTTGTTTGTGTGGGAGTGGTTGTGGGTTGTTCTTTCTCCAGACGATGAATGAGCGCATTAAAGTGTTGCTCTTTTAAAAAGGCGGTGACTTTTTCAAACTGAATGGGCTTTACAGAAAAATCTTGTAGGGACTCAGTCATGGGAACTTTGTCATCGAGAGACACCAACCTCTTTGACATCAAGGCATTTTCCTTATGGATTAAAAGCATCTCTCGTCGTTTGTTTTGTTTAATTTCTTCGGCGTTTTCTAAGAGATTTTCTAAGGTGCCGTAGGTTTGGATGAGTTCAGCGGCCGTTTTAATCCCAATACCAGGCACGCCGGGAACATTATCAGAGCTATCGCCCGCCAGGGCTTGCACATCCACGACTTGTTCAGGGAGAACACCAAATTTTTCTTTAACTTCCTCAACCCCAATCAGGCGATTTTTTATGGGATCAAGCATACGGACGGATCCGCCAACTAATTGCATGAGGTCTTTATCCGAGGAGACAATAGTGACTTCTCCTGGTTGAGAATGGGCGTATGTGGCGATTAAATCGTCCGCTTCATAGCCTTCCTTGTCAATATAAGGCACGTCAAAAGCTTCACACGCTTTGCGAATTAAAGAAAATTGAGGGATGAGTTCAAGAGGCGTTTCCTGGCGGTTGGCTTTATAAGCTGGATAAATTTCGTTGCGAAAGTTTTTGCGGGCCGTATCAAACACGACCACCAAATAATCAGGATTCTTTTCCTTCAAAAGCTTGATGAGCATATTGGTAAAACCAAGGACGGCTCCCACCGGGACACCATCTGGCCGGGTGAGGGGAGGGAGAGCGTGAAAGGCTCTAAAGATATACCCTGATCCATCAACAAGGTAGATTTGAGGGGAAGGATGGGGCATGGGGTGAGGTCCTTATGTAAAATTTTTAAATAGGTAGTTTTCCCTAATGTCATTCCCGCGAAGGCGGGAATCCAGCCATTTTCTGGATCCCCGCCTACGCGGGGATGACAAAAAGAGAGCGTTTTTGCTAATGCCACTCAGAAGGTAGCCGTTTTTGTAAAGTTAAACCGTCGATCTCTTTGCCTTCTTTTAAAATTCCAAAAACATCTTCTGTTGGTTGCTGCTTTAAAGATTGTTCTAAGAGAGCATCAATGGCTTTTCGAATAAGAGCTGCGCGTGAAATACGATAGTCATTGGCTAGCATTGTTAAAGCTTGCAACTTTTCTTTCTCTATATAGACAGTTGTGCGCATGAAACTCCCTGCTGGTTATGTGATTGTCAGCTTCTTTTCTATAGCTCTATAACCCCGATCCCCACCAGTAAATGCTGACAAATAAAAAAAGCCAAACCACGTCAACAAAATGCCAGTACCAGGCGGCAGCTTCAAAGCCAATATGACGATCTGGTGTAAACTGCCCTAGGCGTGCTCGAAACCAACAGACGGCTAAAAAAAGAGTTCCAATAATAACATGGGCCCCGTGAAAGCCCGTGGCCATATAAAAAGTAGAGGAGTAAATCCCTTCCTTAAAGCCAAAAGTCGCATGAGCATATTCGTAAGCTTGGATTGATGTGAAAATGAGGCCTAAAAGAATAGTCAATCCAATGCCTTTGAGGACTTCTCGCTTATGACCTAGGAGAAGAGCATGATGGGCCCAAGTAATGGTTGTGCCGGAGAGGAGTAAAATTAAGGTGTTAAAATAAGGATAATCGAAGGGGTCTAGAGGATGGATGTCCTTGGGAGGCCATATACCACCTGAGGGGAAAAGGCTCGCGTTAAAAAAGGCCCAAAAAAAGGCAACAAAAAACATGACCTCTGAGGTAATAAAAAGAGCCATCCCCATACGCAGTCCCACTTGAACAGAATGAGTATAGTCCTCTTTTTTTTCTGATTCCTTGATAACGTCGTACCACCATCCCCCCATAGTGAAAAGAAGGATAACCACGCCCATAAGGAGAACATAAGCACCCAAGTTATGCATAAAAAGAACAACACCCGTCGCTGTAACCAATCCCCCAATAGAACCAACAAAAGGCCAAGGACTGGGGTCAACCAAATGAAAAGGATGATTCTTCTTGTGAGCCATAAGCCTGATCTATTTTCCTAAGGGGAGACGAACGCCAATTTGAGGAGCAATGGAGATGGTTTTGTCGTCGATGTGAGGAGCTTGTAAAGGTTTCTCTGGCGTTGGTAGAGGAGACTTAGAGAGTCTTTCTTCCGGACTGGCTTTCATGATGACTTCTGAGTCAGAAAAAGAAGAGCAGGCAGCTAACAATAAAGAGAGAGCTAGAAGATAAGGGGTTTTCATGTGTGTGTCCTTCTTAAACTAAAAAGAGGTGAGCCAATCCTAAAAAAGTTGCAAAACTAAGTAAATCTGTTGTGGTAGTTAAAAACGGGCCCGCGCTGATAGCGGGATCCATTCCCATCTTATCAATTAAAATGGGAAGAACAACCCCCCCAACAGCTGCCCATCCCATATTAAGGATGAGGGCCCCTCCTAAAACAATGCCCAGGGCAGGGTCAGCAAACCAAAAAGCAGCAATGAAGCCCATAATACCCCCAAAAACCACACCGTTAATGAGGCCTACAAGAACTTCTTTCCAAATAGCACGACTCATATTAGCTCCCCCAAGCTCACGCGTGGCAAGAGCTCGGACGGTGACTGTGACAACTTGCATTCCCGCGTTTCCACTCATCGCAGCGCTAATGGGCATTAAGACAGCAAGGGCGACCATTTTCTGAATTGTGTGCTGAAATTGAGAGATAACAAAAGCCGCCATCAATGTATTAAAAAGAGTAATAATAAGCCACCGAATGCGAGAATAAGATGTACTTAAGAGAGGCTCAAAAAAATCCGATTCTGTAACGCGCGAGAGAAGCATGATATCCTTTTCGGCTTCTTCATCGATAACATCCACCACATCATCAAGGGTAATCATTCCTATGATGCGGTTGCTTGTATCCACGACAGGGGCAGAAACCAAGCCATATTTTTGGAAAAGATGAGCTACTTCCTCTTGGTCCATAAGAGCAGGGATCCACGTAATGTCCTTTTCCATAATATCTGTGAGTTTTGTAGAAGGAGGATAGCGTAATAAAAGATCTAAGGGCACGCCGCCAATAGGAATATGCCTAGGATCGACGACAAAAAGGTCATAAAATTTTTCTGGAAGATCTTTTCCTTTTGCAAGGTGATTCATGGCCTCCGCAATGGTCCAGAACTCAGGGACACAGACAGTTTCTCGTTGCATAAGACGGGCAGCACTGTCCTCAGGATACGTAAGAGCCTCTTCTACAATAATACGTTCTGGAGCAGGGATAGACTCGAGAATTTCTTTTTGTTGGGTCTTATCTAAATCTTCAATAAGAGCAACGACTTCGTCACTCTCAAGTCCCGTAAGGGCTTCTGCAATTTCGCGCGCTCCCAATTGGGTCATGACTTCTTCGCGAACGGTTTCGTCTAATTCAGCGAGAATTTCTGGATCAAAATGAGGTCTTAATATTTCAATTAAAGCATGGCGCAGAGGAGGGGAGAGGTATTCAATGACAACAGCCACATCTACTGCACGGAAAGGAGCCAGTAAGCGATGGACCTGCGATTCGGCACCTTCATCAAGAGCATCTTCGAGCGCACGAATTGTCTCTTGGGAAACGCCGTATAGAGCTTCCTTTTGTTCTTGTTCTATGCTGTCGAAGGGTTTTCGTGTCATAGCTCTTATATTACCCATTTTTTACATGCATTGCTAATGACATTTATCAAAATGGGCAATTAGGAAAGTGAAAAATTCTTAAGAAAGGTTATCGCACCTGACGCTTTTTTTATACTCAATCTCTCTCCGTGTCGTCCCCGTCTTCGCAGGGACGACACTGGAAGAATGGCTATACCGAAAATAACTTCTCTTAAAAACTATGAGCAAGAAGAGGAGCGACAACGCAAGATGATGAACGGAGGCGACAAGATGAGCAGAGGTAAGAGAAGGAACTCCCTTTGAGCATTTTTTACAAGATTGGCTCGAGAATAAACTGACAAGCGAACTTCTATGAGCTTTTTGTTTTTAACATAAAATCTCACTAAAATTAATATTAAAAAATTCTTTCCCAATTTTTCTGTTTCATGCTTATATTTTCTTGTTCTGTGCAAGTATTGATCGGACTAAGCCCTTTATTCTAGGGTCCACCACCTCTTCCCACTTTACTCCCCACCATGTCGTTTTTGATTCTGTTCTCCTCCATTGAATGCTTTCAGAGCAATTTCTATTGAAGCATGCCCCTGTGTTGTGCTTAGAACAAACACGAGACACGTTGTTTAATGTGTGTATAGTGCTGGGGGTACGACCTTCAAACTCGTCCTTTCCAATTGTTTTTACAAGAAAAACTGCTTCTAGTCTCATCATTGCGTTTAATGAAGCATGGTCCACTGTTTCATATCCATCTTCCTCAGGGGAGGTGGGTTTCTTTTTAGGTTTCGTGGTAGATTTCTTTGTAATGGTAGCTGGTTGCAGTTGAAGCTCAGAAGGCTTTGTTGTTGTTACGGCAGTGTCGGCTACTTCTTTTGTTGGCTTTACTTGATGTGTGCGAGCGCTGACGGGCAAACCTGGTTGCTGTTCATCATCCGTGTCAAAAAGAGGGAGAGGGGTTGCTGCCTTGACGGGCGCTCCTGGCTGTTCATCATCCATTGCAAAAAGAGGGGAGGTTGCTAATAAAAGTACAGCAGACGCGTAATGCGTTTTGGAAATTAAATTTAACATCAAACCTCACTAATTTCTAAATTAATATTCTTTCCAAGTGTTGTTGTGCTGCGCTTAGGTTTTTTTACTCTGTAAAATTATTGAGAAGGCTATACTCTGTATTGCAAGGTTCATTACCTGTACCCAATCTGTCCCAGCTTCCACCTTTGATTCTTCTTTCCATTGAGTACGTTTAGAACAATTTTTATCTAAGCATGCCTCTGTATTATGGAGAGTGCAAAGACGAGATACATTTCCTGATACATATAATTTAGTGAAAGGATCCCCATACGATGGGTGTTTAGGCACTTCGAACTGTAGAGTTTTTTCAAGAACCAGCGCTTCTTTGACCATCATTGCGTTTAATGGCTCATGGTCTATTATTGCATATTCTTCCCCATCAGGGATGGTGGCTTTCCCTGTGGCTGTAACTTGTTGCAGTTGTAGACCAGGCTTTGCTGTTGTTACGGCCGCGTCGGATGCTTCCTTTGTCGGTTTTATTTGAAGTGTATGACCGCTGGTGCCCGCGTCTGGTTCGTTATCCTCCATAGCAAGGAGTGGTGTGGTTGCTAATAAAGTCAGAATAGACACACACTGTATTTTGCAAGATATTTTTAACATAACAATCCTCAATAAAAAACAATAATAAATTAGTTTTAACAAATTAATATTAAAATAATGTTAATTTTATTTTATATTTTGTCATCCTTGACTTAGAAATTCTGGATTTGCTATGCAAATTAAGCATTTATTACCCAAGGATGACAAAGTGGCGGTCAAGGATGACAAGGGGGTGGAAAACTATTTACGACAAGGGGGTAGAAAATCACTTCCCCTTATTCGCCCCCACAACAGCAAGGGCTGTCATGTTAAAGATGCCTCTGATGGTGACGGAGGGGGTGAGGATGTGAATAGGTTTTGCAGGCCCCAATAAAAGCGGGCCTATGGGTTGGCCATCCGCCATTATTTTAAGCATATTAAAGGCCGTATTGGCTGTATCCAAATTGGACATAATCAGAAGATTAGCCTGACCTTTTAAGGTAGACCCGGGAAGAGTTTTCATGCGAATGGCCTCGTTCAACGCGGCATCTGCATGCATTTCTCCATCCACTTCCAGGTGAGGGGCCAGTTCTCTTATTTTTGCAAGCGCTTCCCGCATCTTAAGGACGGATTCAGAATAAGAAGAGCCAAAATTGGAGTGAGATATAAGAGCAAGCTTAGGGACAATTCCAAACTCACGGATTTTCTCTGCAGCCATCACAGCCATTTCTGCAAGCTGACAAGCTGTGGGATGGACATTCACGTAAGGGTCACAGAAGAAAAAAGCCCCCTTTTCCAGGACCATAATTCCCAGGGCTGCTGGGACTTCTAGTCCTGGCTTAAGTCCCACAATATCTAAAATAGATTCTAAATGATGGGCATAGCGCCCCGTAGGGCCACAAAGGGCTGCATCCGCCTCTCCAAAATGAACCATAAGGCTGGCAATCACCGAAAAGTTTGTTCGTAAGACGGTCTTTGCGAAATCAGGAGAAACGCCTTTTCTTCCCATTAGACGGTGGAACTCGCTCCAGTATTGGTGATAGCGGGGATCATTTTCTGGATCGACGAGCTCAAAATCTCGATCCATTTCCATCCGGAGGTTCAGTCGTTTGAGACGCGTGGCGACTACCTCTCGTCGCCCAATAAGAATGGGGTAAGCAATTTTTTCTTCCAACACGCGTTGGGTTGCTTGTAAGACTCTTTCATCTTCCCCTTCAGCATAGACGATGCGGCCAGGTGTCTCTTTGGCTTGTGTGAAAATAGGTTTCATAAGAAGGCTTGAGCGGTACACAAATCCAGAGAGCTCTTGCTTGTAAGCGTCTAAATCTTGGAGAGGGCGCGTGGCAACGCCTGTTGCCATAGCAGCCGCAGCAACAGCTGGCGGGATCTCCAGCACAAGGCGAGGATCAAAAGGTTTAGGAATGATGTAGTTAGGGCCAAAACTTAAATCTTCTTGGGCATAAATGGAAGAAACGATATCGGAGGTATCCTTAAACACAAGGTCGGCTAAGGCTTTGACACAGGCAAGCTTCATGTCTTCATTAATTGTGGTTGCCCCTACATCAAGAGCTCCTCTGAACATAAAGGGAAAACAAAGAACATTATTTACTTGATTAGGATAGTCAGACCGTCCGGTGGCAATAATCGCATCAGGTCTTACTTTTTTTGCATCGTTTGGTAAAATTTCGGGGGTAGGATTAGCAAGAGCAAAGATAATGGGATTTGGAGCCATGTTTGTAAGCATTTCAGGTTTTAAAATGCCACCCACCGACAGACCTAAAAAGATATCTGCTCCGTCTATAGCCTCTTTAAGGGTGCGCACTTTTTGAGATGTAGCATATTTTTCCTTAGAAGGAGGCATTTCGCCGGGGCGTCCTGCATAAATTACCCCCGATTGATCCGTTGCGATGATGTTCTCTTTCTTAAGCCCTAAGCTTACAAGAATATCAAGGCAGGCAATGGCTGCTGCCCCAGCGCCCGATGTGACAAGCTTAACCTCTTCAATTTTCTTATCCACAAGCTTTAAAGCATTGAGTGTAGCGGCCCCTACGATAATGGCGGTTCCGTGTTGGTCGTCATGAAAAACAGGGATACTCAGGCGGCTTTTCAGGGCTTGCTCCACGTAAAAACACTCAGGAGCTTTGATATCCTCAAGGTTGATTCCTCCAAAGGTGGGCTCAAGGCTTGCAATGATATCGACGAGCTTGTTTGGATCAGATTCATTAATCTCAATGTCAAAGACATCAATGCCCGCAAATTTCTTAAAAAGAACTGCTTTTCCTTCCATAACCGGCTTTGCAGCGAGAGGACCAATGTTTCCCAAGCCCAAAACGGCTGTTCCATTACTGATGACCCCCACGAGGTTCGCGCGTGCTGTAAGAGAAGCTGCCTCAACAGGATTTTTTTGGATGGCCTCACTAGCAGCAGCCACACCAGGAGAATAGGCAAGGGCTAAGTCTTCTTGCGTTGAAAGAGGTTTTGTTGCAACAACCTTCAATTTTCCTGGAGGATTGGAGCGATGGTAATCAAGGGCTTGCTGGGCAAGAGTTTCTTTCATGTCAGTGTCTCCCCTTGATTCTATCCTTTTGAGTTCAGCTTGAGATTAAAAATCTTATCTCTATAACAACTTAGATTTTCTTAACCTCTGGAACCTGGGTATGCCCTAAGAAAAAATGGTGCGGTCGAGAAGACTCGAACTTCCACGGAGTTTCCTCCACAGCGACCTCAACGCTGCGCGTCTACCAATTCCGCCACGACCGCATAATTTTTGACTTCCACCTTGCTTGATGGTACACCTGGAATATCAAATCTCTAGACCGGGCGCAAGCGTCTTTACACGGAAATTACATGAATTCTTGCGAATGGAAAATCCAACACGATCTTGTAGGCTATGCGGAAGCTCAACATTGGATGAAAAAGCGAGTTGCTGCCTTGCAAAAAGGAGAAGCGCCTGAGTGTGTATGGTTTTTAGAGCATCCTTCTCTTTATACCTTAGGGACAAGCGGGAAGGAACAAGATGTGTTACCATCTGCGACATTTCCGACTTTTAAAACAGGACGGGGAGGGCAGGTGACCTACCACGGGCCAGGGCAGCGTGTGATTTACCTTATGTTAGATCTCAAGACGCGCAAGCAAGATCTTCATTGGTATATAAATACTTTAGAAGAATGGATTATACAAACGCTGAAACACTTTGGTATCAAGGGCGAACGACGTTTAGGTCGTATTGGGATTTGGGTTAATAAGGAAGGGCGAGATTATAAAATTGCAGCCCTGGGTGTGCGTGTTCAAAAGTGGGTAACCTCCCATGGGATAGCCTTAAATGTGAGTCCAGACTTAAGCGCTTATAAAAATATTGTTCCTTGTGGCTTGTCTCAATACGGCGTGACATCCATTGCAGATTTAGGTCTTTCTGTGACCTTATCTGAAGTGGATAAGGTTTTAAAATCAACATTTCCCTTTAGTCCATGCGCCTCATAGTTCACCTCATTCCAAAAGCGTCTTCTAATAAAATTGAAGGCTGGGCTTTAAATGCTCAAGAGCAGAAGGTGCTGCGAGTGAAGGTGACGGCGGTTCCTGAAGATGGAAAAGCCAATGAAGCTTTGATTAAAGTGTTAAGCAAGGCTTTGCACATTCCTAAATCAGCTATTTCTCTTGTGCGAGGCGCAACGTCTCGTGTAAAGGAATTGGAAATTGCACTGACAGAAGAAGAAATAGAAAGAAATTTCATTTAAATATAGTAAAAAAACTTTACAAATATATTTAATTAAAGTAATCTATCTTTCGGCTGCAGGGGACGCCTATACCCACAAAAGAGGATCTCACCCTAGGTTAGTTGTACTTTCCTTTAATTATTCATTAATCTTTTGCATTTCTGGAAGGTGGGTATCCGGTAATAGTAAAGGATATTACAATGAATAAACCTCATGTATCTTTTAGCGTTGATGAATGTAAAGTTCAGGCGTCTATCTTATTAAAATCATTGCATTCCAATGATGTTAACAAAGCACAGCAGTCTGCGAAGCGCTTTCATCGCTTACCTGAATTTAAAAATTCTTCTCTTGAAGAAATCATGCACACAGATATTAAACGTAAACATGCGCTTGGTGTCATTGCGCTTGAGAAAGGGTTTAAATCCTGGGCACAGTTAAAATGCCAGCTGCCGTTTATTCGAGGAGGATTTCTCAATCTATGGTTTGCCAATTATGAGGAGGCTAAATCTTACCAACAAGAAAAAGGTGGGTTCCTGTTACCTTTTAAAAACCAATTTTTTGTTTGTGAAGCTTCCTATATTACCTATCTTGGATTGAATGCCGAAGATCTTGATTGGAAGCTCATAGGATATGATTGGGCTTACCCAAATAACAAGGAGGCGTGGCAACGACTCTATAAAAAATGGATGCAGATCCAAAGAAAGAGGTTATGATCAATCCTTCCGAAGGATAACCCAGCCTTCCAATAAGTGTGATTATTCTTATAATCACACTTATTGGATTTAACCTTCTTTCTTGTCCAAAACTGAGGTTGCTTGCGAGGAGCGTAAGCGACGAAGCAACCCAGAAAAAAGAACTTATTCCGTAGGAATGCATCTTTTTAGTTTGAGAGAGAAGTGCTGAATTTTATATGAATAAAACGGCTGCATGCCCGAAGGACATGCGTTATTTGCACTAGGTTGCTTCGTCGTTTCACTCCTCGCAATGACGAATATATTCGTCCCCTCAACTCACGCAACAGTCATGTCATAATCTGCAGAACGTGCGAGATCTTCATATTGTGCAAACTCTTCCGTTTGAGCTTTTAATTTTTTATGAATTCGTTCCATGGCGATATTTCCAAGGGGAATTCTGAGAGGTGGATTTTCCATATTCACTAGTTTAATCATAATTTGAACTGCTTTTATGGGATCACCCGGTTGATTATTATGCATTTGAGTTAAGTATTGTCGTATTTGAGCAGCAGAACTGTCTTGATAAGCAGGATGTTCAGAAGACATCACCAAGGACTCTCCGGTAAAATCTGTGCGGAACGGTCCGGGTTCAATAAGAATAACTTTAATTCCAAAGTGCTCTAGCTCTCCGGACAACGCCTCCGACAATCCTTCAACTGCAAATTTAGTGCTGTTATAGATTCCGATCCCTGGCATGGAGACAAGGCCTGCTACAGAGGAAAGATTAAGAATATATCCTGAGCGTTGAGCTCGCATAGAAGGAAGAATTTCTTTTATTAACTCCATTAATCCAAAGACATTCGTGTCAAAAACCTTTCTGATGTCTTGCATAGAGCATTCTTCAAGAGCTCCTCCTAAACCATAGCCAGCATTATTAACAAGGACATCGATCTTGGAAAAAGTTTTAAGAGTATCCGCAACGCTGGTTTTAATATCGTGAGGCTGAGTTACATCTAATTTTAATACTAAAAGGCGATCTCTATATTGGCTTTGTATATCTTTTAGAGTCTCCGGATTTCTAGCTGTGGCAACAACTTTTGCGTCTGTTGTTTTTAAAAGCTCGAGCGCCAGCTGTCGCCCGAATCCCTTTGAACATCCTGTGATAAACCAGACTTTGGACATATGCTCTCCTAAAATTTTAGATAGATTATAAATCTTTTTGCTGTGTTCTCCCACTATTATTTATCTTTTTCAATCATATTAACGAGATCCCGCAACAAGTTCGGGATGAGATTCGAGGGAAAAGGATTTCGTAATTTATTATAAGGGGGGTGCAATTCATCTTCTCTGGAATGACTACAATAATTTTTATACAATATGAAAAAAACAGTTGATTGCATTTTTTTAATGTAATATAGAGAGGTGTGTTATTACTCGAAAAGGAAGATATAAAATGACAGACACAACAGAATCTCTAGATATTATGGCTATGGTTGCTGAAATCGTAGCTGCTTATGTTTCCAATCATGAAATGGAGCAAGATAAACTTCCTTCATTTATTCAACAAGTTCATCAAAGTTTAAGTCGTTTAAACTCAAAACAAACATTTTTCTTCTCCTCTCGTTCAGAGCCAGCTGTTCCTGTAGAAGATTCAGTTCACCCAGATTATATCGTTTGTCTCGAAGATGGTCTTCATTTGAAAATGCTAAAGCGCCACCTCAAGACATCTTACAACATGACTCCAGAGCAATATCGTGAAAGATGGAATTTGCCTTCTAATTATCCGATGGTTGCTCCTAACTATGCAAAGCGTCGGAGCAGCATTGCAAAAGGAATTGGTCTTGGACGTCGGAAGGGTCAGAAAAAAGCTGCGGCTTAATACTTAATATTCTGGGTTGACCTCGTTCCAATGAGAGGCGAGATCAACCCAACCTTCCCTCTCTCACCTCTTCTTAACGGCTTGGAGTTTTAATAAAGAAAACAAGAACAATAAGAACAGGTTCTTCAATGAATAAAAAGCAACCTCCCCTCCCTCTTTTCGACTCTTTAGATCACCTTAAAAATTGGACACCCCCCGAGACGCTTACGCCAGAGCAAAAAAGAGATTTTTTTGCAAGCTGTGATTTTCTAAAAAATTATACGGGAAGCCAAGGCACTTTTAACTCTTATCGGAGAGAAATTGAACGACTCTTGCAGTGGTGTCTCCATATTGCAGGCAAATCCTTCAAGCAAATCAAACGAGAGGATATCGAGACGTTCGTTTGTTTCTGTCAAAACCCACCCAAAGATTGGATTGGTGTTAAAAAAGCGCCGCGTTTTTTTGAGGGAGATGGAGAGCGTCTCCCTAATCCTGAATGGAGACCTTTTGTGCTCACTGTTTCAAAAGCGGCCCATCGCAGAGGAGAACGTCCTGATTCCAAAAGTTTTGAACTTTCTCTGGGAAGCACAAAAGAAATTTTTTCCATCTTAAGCACTTTTTTTAACTACTTGCTGCAAGATGACTACGTTTTTATGAATCCGGTTGCTTTAATTCGTCAAAAAAGCAAATTTATTCGTAAGCATCAAGGCGCTCCAAAAATTCGAAGATTGTCAGAGCTTCAATGGCAATATGTTGTTAAAACTGCCCAACAATTGGCAGAACTGGATCCTCAGACGCATGAACGTACCCTCTTTATGATGTCCATCCTTTATATGATGTACTTGCGTATTTCCGAACTCGCAGCAAGTGATCGATGGGTTCCCAGTATGAATCATTTCCACCGCGACAGTGAGGGGAATTGGTGGTTTACAACCGTTGGAAAAGGAAACAAGGAGCGTCAAATCGCTGTTAGCAATGCTATGTTAGAGGCCCTTAAGCGTTGGCGCGTTCATTTGAGACTAGCGTCTCTCCCCTCGCCTGCTGATATGTCTTCTTTGTTCCCCAAAATTAAGGGAATTGGACCTATCACCAGTACAACTTACATTCGTAAAGTCGTTCAATATTGTTTTGATAAAAGTATTGAAGGATTAACTCAAGAAGGGCTCAGGGAAGAAGCTGAGGCTTTGAGTGAAGCCACGGTTCACTGGTTGCGCCACACAGGGATATCTGATGATGTGAAGCGTCGTCCTCGAGAACATGTGCGAGATGATGCGGGACACAGTTCAAGTATGATTACGGACAAATATATCGACATTGAATTGAAAGAACGTCACCGCTCGGCGCGGAACAAGCCTCTTTTTGTAGAGAGTTGATTAGAACTTGGCGCGTGTTGTAACCTTCTGCTCTTCTCTTGTCATCCTCGCGTAGGCGGGGATCAAGTAATGCTAATGTTTTTCTTTAAAAAATAAAGCATTAATAACTTTGGGATGACAAAAACAGTGACAACAAAGGAGGCTTCCATGTCATACAAACCTGATAATTATGCCCAACTCACCCCTTGCTTAGCGGTACGTAACGGTGCAAAAGCTGTTGATTTTTATCAAAAGGCCTTTGGATTTAAGATCCTTGATGATGTGGTGAAGGATGAGAAAGGCGATGTGCAATATGCGACACTCAAGCTGAGAGACTCCACAATCATGATTTTTCCTGAAGGCGCTTTCGGTTTTGTCACCAAAGCTCCCGTAACCTTAGGGGTCCCCTCTCCTATCTCCCTTTATATTTATATTCCTGACGTAGATAATTTTTATACACAAGCCGTTGGTGCCGGGGCTAAAACAATCTTAGAACCTCATGACGCGTTTTGGGGGGATCGTTTTTGCAAAGTGATGGATCCTGATGGCCATGAGTGGGGGTTTGCCACTTATAATGAACAAGCTCACGCCCAACATAAGCACGAAAAGAAGTAAATTAACATTTTACGGTCTAAACTTATCTCCCAGCTTTAGTAGTTTCTACGATAGCAACGCAAGACACAAATAAGTAAATAGTACTTGTGAAGCAGACGTATTCCTTAAATTTATTTTTGTTTGCAAAAAGGAGATTACTATGACGACTAAACTATCTATATGGGCTCTATCCCTAGCACTGCTTTTCTCGTTACCTGTCAGTGCGATGGATGATCAGAACCCATTCCATTCAACGCCCCCTATAAAAAATCACGACTCGGTGACGTGTATGGATGGTACTTGTGTAGATCCTATCTGCATTACCAAACCTTCAAGAATGATGCCGATGATACATGATTCAGTGAATTGTGTAGACGTTACTTGTTCTGATCCTATTTGTATAACCAAGCCTAACAGAATGATGCCGATGATACATGATTCAGTGAATTGCGTAGACGTTACTTGTTCTGATCCTATTTGTATAACTAAGCCTAACAGAATGATGCCAATGATGCATGACTCGGTGACTTGCCTAAAGATCGGGTGTACAGATCCTGTATGTATGAGTAAAAGACAAAATTAAAGAGCTTCGAAAATCATTTACATAGACTTCATTATAACCCTCAGCGTTGCTGGGGGTTATTTCTTATGTGAGCGTACCTGGCAAATATTGAGAGACTGTTAATTTTTATAGTCATTTCCGAGTTAGTGAAATTAAAACTCCTCTAGAATTTTCCAGAGGGGTTTCGTTTAAGGCCTTAGCTGAGAGAAGCACTCTACTCCTGCATGACCTGCTCATCTTGTTGTTGATGAGCAATGGCTGCAGCGGCCACTTTTGAGGCACGTGAAGAGAGAGTTTCTTGATCTCGATCAGCGGCAATTTGTTTTAAGCGATTCACAACACTTCCTGTCCCTACAGGGATGAGACGTCCAACAATGATGTTTTCCTTCAATCCCTTAAGTTCATCAACTTTTCCAGAAACGGCTGCCTCTGTAAGGACACGTGTTGTTTCTTGGAACGAAGCCGCGGAGAAGAAGGAACGTGTTTGAAGGCTTGCCTTCGTGATACCTTGAAGTACGGCATGACATTGCGCAGGACGGCGTCCGTCTGCAATGGCAGTCTTGTTTGTATCTTCAAATTCCTGTTTGTCAACCTGTTCACCTACAAGGAAGGTGGTTTCTCCGGGATCCGTAATCTCAACCTTTTGCATCATTTGGCGAACAATGACTTCGATGTGTTTATCGTTAATAGGAACACCTTGTAAACGATACACTTCTTGAATTTCATTGATCACATAGCTTGCAAGAGCTTCAATTCCAAGGATACGCAAGATATCATGGGGAACCATGTTTCCGTCCATAATAAGGTCACCCCGTTTCACTTGCTCACCTTCCTGTACAGCAACGTGTTTTCCTTTAGGAATCAAATATTCAATGGAAGGGAGAGTTTCATCCTCTGGTACCACAATCACACGACGTTTTGTCTTGTGATCCTTTCCAAATTCGATGCGGCCGTCATATTCACTGATAATAGCTGCATCCTTGGGACGGCGTGCTTCAAAGAGCTCAGCCACACGGGGCAAACCTCCTGTAATGTCACGTGTTTTCGTAGATTCCCGAGGAATACGTGCAAGCACATCTCCCGCATGGATTTTAGCATTGTTGTCCACTACCAAAACTGCATCGACGGCCAAGAAATATCGCGCTTCTGCTCCGTTAGCAAAAAGAAGTGGATTACCGTCCTTATCTCTCAGAACAATACGGGGTTTCAGATCGGATCCTCGTGCGGATTGCTTCCAATCAGCCACCACGCGTTTTGTAAGACCCGTGGATTCATCCACGGCTTCTCGCATAGAAAGTCCCTCAACCAAGTCAACGTAATGCACAACGCCGCCGACTTCAGAGATAATCGGTAAGGTATAAGGATCCCAATCCGCAAGCTTATCACCAAGGTTTACGTGAAGCCCATCATCAACCAACAGGCGCGCTCCATAGGGAAGCTTATAGCGTGCTTTCTCTTGCCCTAATTCATCCATCAAAGAGATTTCTGAATAACGGCTCATGACAATATTCTCACCTTTGCCATTCTTGACAACGCTTCTATTTTTAATGAAGACGTCGCCTGCAGCAGTGGCTTCAATACTCGATTGTTCAACGGCAAGCTGGGCTGCTCCTCCGATGTGGAATGTACGCATGGTCAGCTGAGTTCCTGGCTCACCAATGGACTGAGCTGCAATGACACCAATTGCCTCACCCATGTTAACGGGGGTTCCACGGGCCAAATCACGACCGTAACATTTTGAACAGATCCCGTCTTTCGTTGCACACGTCAAAACAGAACGAATTAAAATTTCATCAACGCTTGTCTTTTCAATATTGTCTACATGAGCTTCCTCGATGAGGACGCCTGCAGGAACGATCACTTTATTTGCTATAGGATCAATGATATCAACAGCAGCTGTTCGGCCCAAAATCCGATCGCCCAGAGGTGTTATGACCTCGCCGCCTTCAACAACGGCACGAACTGTTAGGCCTTTTTCTGTTCCACAGTCATGCTCGATAATGATGCAATCTTGAGCAACGTCAACGAGACGACGGGTTAAGTACCCCGAGTTTGCTGTTTTCAAAGCCGTGTCGGTTAATCCCTTTCGGGCTCCGTGAGCGGAGTTAAAATATTCAAGAACGTTAAGACCTTCCTTGAAATTGGAAATAATAGGAGTTTCGATAATTTCACCGGATGTCTTTGCAATCAAACCACGCATAGCTGCAAGCTGACGCATTTGAGCTGCCGATCCTCGAGCGCGTGAATGCGCCATCATATACACAGAGTTTACAGGCTCACCTGGCTTCACTTCAGAGATATTTTTCATCATAGCTTCGGCAACTTGCTCTGTACATTTTGTCCAGGCGTCCGTTACTTTGTTGTAACGCTCTCCATTGGTGATTAAGCCATCCATATATTGTTGTTGGAATTCTCCGATTTTTTCACGTGTATCTGCCACAAGTTTTTTCTTCTCTTCTGGCACAACAAGGTCGTCCTTTCCAAAGGAAATTCCAGAAAGCGTCGCGTAGCGGAATCCAAGCCCCATCAAATGATCAGAAAACACAACAGCTTCTTTCTGCCCACATGTCCGGTAAACCATATCCACAAGCTTGGAGAGTTCCGTTGAAGTTAAGAGTTGGTTAATAGCCTCAAACTTCACGCCAGGATGCTTCGGCATGATTTCCCAGAGGAGCATGCGACCGGGCGTTGTGTGAATACGATGAGAGACTTTATTTCCCTCTTCATCCACCGTATCGTACCTTGCAATAACGCGCGCATGTAAAGAAACTGTTTTAGAATAAAGAGCATGCTCAATTTCTGCTATGGAAGAGAACGTTGCTCCTTCCCCAAGTTCCCCTTCTCGTTCCATGGTTAAATAATAGAGCCCAAGCACAATATCCTTAGAGGGGGTGATAATAGGCTTACCATTCGCAGGGTGAAGAATGTTATTGGTGGACATCATTAAAACGCGGGCTTCTAACTGCGCTTCTAAAGACAACGGAATATGAACAGCCATCTGGTCGCCATCAAAGTCAGCGTTATAGGCTGTACACACCAACGGATGCAGTTGAATGGCCTTGCCTTCAACAAGAACAGGCTCAAAAGCCTGAATACCAAGACGGTGTAAAGTAGGTGCGCGGTTCAAGAGGACAGGATGTTCGCGAATAACTTCTTCTAAAATATCCCAAACCTCTGGGCGTTCCTTTTCAACCATTCTTTTCGCAGCCTTAATGGTGTTTACCAGGCCATAACGCTCAAGGCGCGCATATATAAAAGGTTTAAATAGCTCAAGCGCCATTTTTTTCGGTAAACCACATTGATGAAGCTTTAGCTCAGGCCCCACAACGATAACAGAACGACCAGAATAGTCTACGCGCTTTCCTAAAAGGTTTTGACGGAAACGTCCTTGCTTTCCCTTTAACATATCAGAAAGAGACTTTAAGGGACGACGATTGGTTCCTGTAATCACGCGTCCACGACGTCCATTATCAAAAAGGGCATCCACAGATTCTTGTAGCATCCGCTTTTCATTTCGAACGATGATATCGGGAGCACGCAGCTCCATCAGGCGCTTTAAACGATTATTTCGGTTAATAACACGCCGATAAAGATCATTAAGGTCTGAGGTTGCAAAGCGTCCGCCATCTAAGGGAACTAAAGGACGAAGTTCTGGTGGAATCACAGGAATGACTTCCATGATCATCCATTCAGGATGGCTTCCTGATTGAATGAACGCTTCGATCAACTTTAAGCGTCGCACGTACTTCTTTCGCTTAAGTTCAGATTTTGTTTCAAATAACTCTTGGCGAAGGTGGGCTTGTTCCTTTTCAAGATCTATGGCTTTCAACATATGCCGTAGCGCTTCGGCCCCAATTCCTGCTTCAAAAGCATCAACACCATAGTCATCTTGTGCGCGATAGTATTCTTCCTCTCCTAGGAGTTGCCCTTTTTTCAAAGGGGTAAGCCCTGGCTCAAGGACGATGTAGTTTTCAAAATAAAGAACCTTTTCAAGATCCTTAAGCATCAAGTCTAAGAGGAGTCCAATTCGGCTTGGTAAGGATTTTGTCAACCAAATATGAGCAACAGGTGAGGCCAATTCTATGTGACCCATGCGCTCACGGCGTACTTTGGTTAAAGTTACTTCAACACCACACTTTTCGCAAATAATACCGCGGTATTTCATGCGTTTGTATTTACCGCATAAACACTCATAATCTTTGATAGGGCCAAAAATACGTGCACAGAATAACCCATCGCGTTCTGGCTTGAATGTACGATAGTTAATAGTTTCTGGCTTTTTAATTTCTCCAAAAGACCAAGACCGAATTTGTTCCGGACTTGCGATAGAAATCTTAATATTATCAAAATGTTGAGGTCCCGCAACCTGTCCAAAGAGATTCATTACATCGCGCATTTTATGCTCCTATTCTTCAGTGTAGCAGTGTATCAGTGTCGCAGAACCCAGAATTATTAAGATGAGGCACCTATCGCCCGGCCCATTCTTCTGATTACTGCTACACCGCTACACTGATTACTATTATTCCTCTGCTCCTAAAGCCACATTCAATCCCAAAGAGCGCAACTCTTTTGTCAAAACATTGAAGGACTCAGGAATACCGGATTCCAAATTATCATCTCCACGAACGATGGATTCGTACACTTTTGTTCGTCCAGAAACGTCGTCCGATTTTACGGTTAGCATTTCTTGGAGGGTGTAAGCGGCTCCATAAGCTTCAAGAGCCCAGACCTCCATTTCCCCAAAGCGTTGGCCTCCAAATTGAGCCTTACCTCCCAGAGGTTGCTGGGTAACAAGACTGTAAGGACCAACAGAACGAGCGTGAATTTTGTCATCAACAAGATGGTGTAGCTTAAGCATATACATATACCCAACAGTCGCCTTTCGATCAAAAGGCTCCCCGGTACGTCCATCTATCAAGGTCACTTGCCCGCTTGTATCAAGCTTTGCTTTCTTCAGCTGATGATTCACATCAACCTCATGAGCGCCGTCAAAAACGGGGGTTGCCATAGGAACAGCTGCTGTTAAGTTTGTGGCAAGTTCTACGACCTCATCATCAGACATATTTTTGATATCTTTAACAATGTCACTATCCTCATAGACATGGTCTAGAGTTGAGCGCAAAAGATTCGTATCCTTATGTTCTTCGATGGCCATTTTAGACAAAACTTCATTAACTTGACGTCCGAGACCAGCTGCTGCCCACCCGAGGTGAGTTTCAAGAATTTGACCCACGTTCATACGAGAGGGAAGACCCAATGGATTCAAAACGATATCAACGGGAGTTCCATCTTCCAAATGTGGCATGTCTTCTACAGGAACAATACGGGAGACAACACCTTTGTTTCCATGGCGTCCAGCCATTTTGTCGCCTGGTTGAAGCTTCCGCTTAACAGCTACGAAAACCTTTACAAGCTTTAACACACCTGTTGGAAGCTCATCCCCTCGACGCAATTTTTCAACTTTATCTTCAAAATGAGCCTGAAGAGCTGCAATTCTGTCGTCATGATGCTGTTTTGTAGATTCTAAGGCGGAAGTTACGGCATCATCTTCAACAGCTATTTGACGCCATTGACCTTTCGACAAAGAATCAAGGGTAGCCTTTGCGATCTTAGTGCCTTTTTTGACACCTGCGGGAGCACTTACGACTTTTTGATCCATAAGGAGTTCTTCAAGAGCCGCATAGAAATTTCGATCTAGAATGGACCTTTCTGCATCTCGATCTTTCGCGAGACGCTCGATTTCTGCGCGTTCAATGGCAAGGGCACGCTCGTCTTTTTCAACGCCTCGACGTGAAAAAACGCGAACTTCCACAATAGTTCCTTGAACACCTGGAGGTAATCTTAAGGATGTATCGCGAACATCAGAAGCTTTCTCTCCAAAAATAGCTCGTAAGAGTTTTTCTTCTGGTGTGGAAGGCGTTTCTCCCTTAGGAGTTACTTTTCCAACGAGAATATCACCTGGCTTAACATCTGCGCCAATGTAAACAATTCCAGCCTCGTCTAAATGACGTAAGGCTTCGTCACCTACATTGGGAATATCGCGGGTAATTTCCTCATTTCCAAGCTTCGTATCTCTTGCTGCAATTTCAAACTCTTCAATATGAATAGAGGTGAAAATATCAGTTTTGACGATTCGTTCAGAAATAATGATGGAGTCTTCAAAGTTATACCCATTCCAAGAAACAAAAGCGACAAGGGCGTTAGATCCTAGAGCAAGATCACCCATATCCATACAAGGACCGTCCGCGATAATATCGCCTTTTTCAACCTTATCTCCAACCTTCACAAGTGGCTTTTGGTTAACACAGGTTTTATCGTTGGAACGTTGGAATTTTAAGAGATTGTAGATATCCACATTGCTTGCTGTCATGGCACTTTCATCGGTTACACGAATCACAATGCGGGACGCGTCAACTTGGTCCACAAACCCCGTTCTTTTTGCAACGACGGCAACACCGGAGTCTCGCGCAACAGGACCTTCCATTCCTGTTCCAACAAAAGGAGCTTCCGTGCGTAACAAAGGAACAGCTTGACGCTGCATGTTTGATCCCATCAAAGCGCGGTTAGCATCATCATTTTCAATGAAAGGAATCAAAGACGCTGCAACAGAAACAATCTGCTTTGGAGAAACGTCCATCAGGTCAATTTCTGCCGCAGGGGCAACAACAAACTCTCCATTTCGTCTGCAGTTCACAAAGTCAGCCATAAAATGGTTGTTTTTATCCAATTCTGCATTGGCCTGAGCAATTGTATGCTTACTTTCATCCATAGCCGTAAGGTAGATAATGTCCTTGGTGACTTTCCCATCAATAACCTTGCGGTAAGGAGTTTCAATAAATCCGTACTTATTCACCCGTGCATAAGTGGCAAGGGAGTTAATAAGACCGATATTGGGCCCTTCAGGGGTTTCAATTGGACAAATGCGTCCATAATGGGTTGGGTGCACGTCTCGTACTTCAAAAGTAGCGCGATCCCGTGTTAATCCCCCTGGACCTAAGGCTGATAAGCGGCGCTTATGGTTAATTTCAGACAAAGGATTCGTTTGATCCATAAATTGAGACAGCTGAGATGTTCCGAAAAACTCTCGAACAACAGCGGCAGCTGGTTTCGCGTTAATCAAATCATGAGGCATCACTGTGTCAATTTCAACAGAGCTCATGCGCTCCCGAATGGCTCTCTCCATACGAGACAGACCAATACGATATTGGTTTTCCAAAAGCTCTCCAACAGAACGTACGCGGCGATTTCCAAGGTTATCGATATCGTCGATCTCCCCTCGCCCATCTTTCAAGTTCAGCAGGACTTTTACCATGGCAAGAATGTCTTCCTTACGCAAAACGCGGACCGTATCTGCTGCGTTCACGCCAAGACGAGAATTCATCTTTACCCGTCCTACGGCCGACAAATCATAGCGCTCTGAATCAAAGAAAAGGGAACGGAATAGAATTTCAGCCCCTTCCACCGTTGGCGGTTCACCTGGACGCAAAATGCGATAAATGTCTAAAAGAGCATCCTCGCGCGTTAAGTTCTTATCTGCCATTAAGGTGTTGCGCAAATAAGCACCTACACTGACGTGATCGATATCAAGGGTGGCGATAGACTTAACGCCTGCAGCCTCTAATGTTTCTAATAAGGAAGGAGAAATTTCATCTCCGGCTTCTGCATAGATTTCACCCGTTGATTCATTAATTAAATCGTTAGCGACATAACGTCCCACAAGATCATCTTGAGAAATGAGGACTTCATTAAGGCCTTCCGTTTGAAGTTTCCGCGCAAAGCGGGGGTTCATCTTGGCCCCTTCTGCTGCGACGACTTTCTCTGTCTTCGCATCGACCAAGTCATGGGCGAGCTTTCCGACTTTCACGCTGTCGGGACGGAAGGCTGTTTTCCAGTTTTTGCCAGTTTTGCTATAGACAACGGTCTCATAAAAAGCACTTAAGATCTCTTCGCGAGACATCCCTTGCACTTCAAGGGGATCTAGTTTTCCTCCCTTTTCTTCTGCAAGTTTGCGTTTAGCTTCTGTGGCTGCACTATCAAGAGCCATTAAAAGGGTTGTGACGGGCAGTTTTCTCTTACGGTCAATACGCGCGTAAACAATATCTTTGGCATCGAATTCGATATCAAGCCAAGATCCTCTGTAAGGAATAACGCGCGTTGAGAACAGATATTTTCCGGATGAGTGGGATTTTCCACTATCATGATCAAAGAAAACACCAGGAGAACGGTGCATTTGAGATACAACCACACGCTCAATTCCATTAACGATAAAAGTTCCGTTCTTGGTCATGAGCGGGATATCACCCATGTAAACTTCTTGTTCTTTGATGTCACGGATAGATTTTGCCCCTGTATCCTCATCAACGTCCCACACGACAAGACGGAAGGTGACACGCAAAGGGGCCGCGTAGGTCATCCCTCGCTGCCGACATTCATCCATATCATATTTAGGGAGGTCATAATCATAGCTGAAAAATTCAAGCTGTGATTTACCTGCAAAGTCACTGATAGGAAAAACCGATTGGAAGACTTCTTGCAACCCTATAGGGGCTCTTTTGTCAGCAGGAACACCCATCTGCAAAAAATTTTCATAGGATGTGGTTTGCAATTCAATGAGATTAGGCAAAGGAGCTATCTCAGGGATTCGTGCAAAACTTTTTCGAATTCTCTTACGCTCCGTATAGGTTCTTGCCATTGATGCCTCTTTCGTCAGTGTTAGTATAGTGCTTGCTACCCTGTGTTTCAGGGAGCATTCATATAAAGTTAATGTATACTCTTCGCCTTTCAAGTTCCGGGTGCGTTGCCCATCGGGACTCGCCCTCTGTCACGTATTTAAATACGCTCATCGGGCTCGCCCTCGGGCGCCTGCCCGGAAACTTGAAATTCTTTGAGTATAGTCTTGTAAATTTCTTTGTGTTCGACTTCTGTAAACGTTAAGCCCAAAACACGGGTAGAATAAAGGGTTCTCATGATGTAAAACGAAACTCAACCGACACATCCCTTCTTTTGCCATAGTTTTGAACACAACAGCGTAATTCTAAAGCTTCAGTTTCCGCTTGTACAAAACCAAAAATAGCCTTGTAACACAAAGCAAGAGCGAGACATGATCCTCCCTTAGAGGGTTGGATTGTCAGCTCCTTGTTTGTCTGTAAGGGCCACTTTACTCAATTTTTATAATTCGTCAACTTATTTTTAAGGTTTTCTTAACCGATTACCACACCGGATGCGTTTTTGTATCTCGCACCCCTTGTCATCCGCGGTCTAGAAAAACATTAGCTTTTCTTGAACCGGGGATCTTATCTCAACAAAAAAAGATCCCCGATGAAGAAGCTCTAAGCCCCCGATCAAGTCGGGGGCAGAGCTTCTAGCTCGGGGATGACAAATCTGAGGTATCTTTCTTACTTCAGCTCAACTTTCGCGCCAACAGCTTCAAGCTTTTTCTTGATTTCTTCAGCTTCAGCCTTTGGTGCAGCGTCTTTCAGTGTCTTTGGTGCGCCTTCAACGAGGTCCTTCGCTTCTTTCAAGCCAAGACCGGTGATGGCACGAACTTCTTTAATAACTTCGATTTTCTTATCGCCAGCTGAGGCTAAGATCACTTCAAAGTCTGTCTTTTCTTCAGCGGCTCCGCCTGCTTCCGCAGCCATTCCAGCAACTGCTGCAACTGCAACAGGAGCTGCAGCGCTGACGCCCCACTTCTCTTCAAGCATTTTAGAAAGTTCCGCTGCTTGCATAACGGTTAATTCAGAAAGTTGTTCTACAATTTTATCAAGATTTGCAGCCATGTTAGTTTCTCCTTTGTGTATTTAATAGAAGGGTTTATGCTTTGTTGCCATATGCAGAAAATACCCGCGCCAATTGGCCTGCGGGAGCCTGCATAATGCCTGCAACGCGTGTTGCTGGCGTTGAGATGATCGCAATAATTTTTGCTCGCAATTCGTCCAAAGAAGGAAGTTTTGAGAGGGTTTCGATTTCCTTACTTGTTAAAATCTTCCCATCTAAAACACCTCCAATAACTTTGAATTTTTCATTGTCATTGGCAAATTTTATGCTCACCTTTGCAGCCGCAACAGGATCTTTTGAATAAGCTAATGCTGTTGGCCCTGAAAGCAGACTTGTAACGCTTTCATTGGGAGTTCCAGCAACAGCTAAACGTGCCAAGGTATTTTTAGCTACCTTATACTGCGCACCCGCTTCACGCATTTGCCGTCTTAAATCGGACACTTCTGTCACTGTAAGCCCTGTTTGATGAGCGACAATGACAAGAGTCGATTCTGTAAGGCCTTGGCGTAAAGAAGAAACGAGCTGCTCTTTTTCGCTACGGTCCATGGAGTCCATCTCCGTTGTTTTATCCTTGGGTCATCCTTTGGGCTTATGCCCCTTGGTTCTCCCAAAGATGGGTTGCACATAACCAGGTTTCCCCAGCCTTTCCTATCCATGAAAATCGTGAGATAGAGCTGCTCATACACGAGCTCTCTTGATTCCGACTTTCCCATCTATGCAGGATTTCCTTTAAACCCCTGGGGGTTCCTACAGTCTTGGACAGGTTTAAAGAGTTTCCTCTTTAAATTATTTTATCTCTTCCGTAGGGGAATCCATTAAACCTACCCTTGGGTTTACCCCTCGGGTCTTCGGTCCCTACAATCTTTAGATGATCTATTTATAACGTATTCTGAAGGAATGTCAAACTTTTCAATTGGCCGTCTCAACAGTGGAGAAATTTTCGCCCTCTCTTTAGAGTTGAAGAAGGCCTCCTTTGGGAGACCTTCTGATTGAGATGTTAAGATGACTTAGCAGAAGAAGTTGAGCTTAAGCTCGAACTAGAAGAGCTAGAGCTCGAGGAGCTAGCATCAGCTTTTTCATAAGTTGGTAATCTAAATGTACAAGCCTGTGAATGCACAACAAGTGATCCACCAGTTAATGGCTGTGCTTGAGTATTCCAAAAATTCACCAAATGGTTTTTATCTGAAAATGAGTGGATAGTCCCTTCAAATGTTGAGGTATGAGAGAGATTTGTATCATTCTGGTCTTCTACGATTGTGGCGACTGGAAAGTCCTCTGTTTCAAGCCAGACTTTAAGCTGCCTATTTAGATGAGGATTTCCATCTATATCTTGTACTGCATACTCAGGCACATTAAAAGTATAAGATCCTTGAGGATGCGATAGATCCAACTCCGTCTTGCCCGTATTTATCGCGAAGGGTTTGCCTGGCTTTCCCCATAGATTGACTTTAGAATCTTCTATTTTAGGAAAAGTTAGGTCTAGTATAAGACACCTGGTAGGTATGTCCAAAGGGCCACCCTCTACATTGATAGTGATGGGATACGGGAGAAACCATGGATTACTTTCAGCATTGAAATACTCATCCGCAGTTGGCTCTTGAAGATAGGAAATGGTAAGGAATAATAACTCATCAAGCAGAGGTGTTGTTTCTTTTAAATTTTGAAAGCCAACATGATTAACCCACCTTTTCCTAGCTCTACGTGACATGATGGTAGTGGTGTTTTGCGACTCCTCTTGTGTCGTTGTCGAAGACGTTGAAGCTAAAGAGCTGAAAGAAGAAGCGGCGGTAGTGGTAATAATAGTGGCAGACAAACTCGTTGTCGTTGTAGAATTGGCTTGTTCGTCTAAGGATGTTAGAGAAGGTGAAGATGCAAAGGAAGTGGCGGATGATACAGTAAGGTGAGACTTATCTTGATCATCCATAGCTAAGGATGGAGAGGATGTAAGTGCTGTCAGCGCGAGCGCCAAAACAGAGGTTGAATAGAAAAGTTTTTTAGCAGTCATAATAATACTCCTTAGTAAGTAAACGTTAAATTGCTCAGGATTCTTCTGAAAGAGTTAAGGAATTTATCGCTGCATCAATATATTAAGGAGGAAGTCTTTTTTCTTGAAATGAGACGAGCGTTTACATCAAGGTCTATTTTGCGCGGGGACACGGGCTGATGATGAAAAAATCTCGAAAAATTCACTCTTTTCATAAAAGAAAAGCTTCTCTGCAAATTTATGAAGATTTGGATAAAACCTAAGAGCTTAAAATCAAGCCCCGTATTCTTTCACCACAGCAATTTGAAATTCGAATGTTAACGATAAACACTCTTAATATACTAAATAGAAAATATAACAATATTTTTCAAGGACTTTCAAAAAATCGAGATCGACTTGCAAATAATCATCTGTTTTTGAAGGGTAATTTTTTAAGGATTTCTGATGTTTTTTCATTGCCACGCTCTCCTAAGAGAAATGAAAAGCCCCCTCACCCACTGCTTCGCAGAGCGACCTCTCCCCTTGTGGGAGAGGTCGCCCTGAAAGGGCGGGTGAGGGGTAAAACTAAATTGCTTCGCCTCTTCCTTCTCAGCAGGAGAAAAGAGGCGTGCTAATTTTACAAATCTCCCGCTTCAATCCTTACGGAAGGTCCCATGGTTGAGGAAAGAGAAATGTTTTTCACATAAGATCCTTTCACACCGGTGGGCTTAGCCTTCATAATGGCATCAACGAAGGAACGCAGGTTTTTTTCAATGTTATCTGCAGAGAAGCTTGCTTTACCAATACCTGCATGGATAATGCCGGCCTTATCTGTCCGGTATTCAACCTGGCCGCCCTTCGCTGCTTTAATAGCTTCGGCTACATCCATGGTCACGGTTCCAAGTTTAGGGTTTGGCATTAATCCACGAGGACCCAAAACACGAGCGAGCTTTCCTAAAAGTCCCATCATATCAGGGGTTGCAATGCAACGATCAAAGTTGATTTCTCCCCCTTGAACCTTTTCTGCCAGATCATCATCGCCCACCACATCAGCTCCTGCTTTACGGGCTTCTTCGGCTTTAGGCCCCTTTGCAAAGACAGCTACCCGCAAGGACTTTCCCGTTCCTGCTGGAAGTTGGGTTACCCCACGGATGTTTTGCTCGGATTTACGAGGATCCACATTTAAATTGATTGCAATCTCAATGGTTTCATCAAACTTCGCCGTGGCGCGCTCTTTGATAATACGAACAGCTTCCTTCACTGTGCACGCTGGCACAGAATCAAGACCTTCATAAGCTTTTTTTATGCGTTTTCCTGCCATATCTCTTACTCCACAACCTCAATGCCCATTGATCGGGCGGATCCAATAATCATCTGAGATGCCGCATCAATGTCGTTGGCATTCAGGTCTACCATCTTGTTTTTTGCAATATCATGCACTTGGGCCATGGTGACACGCCCTACTGTGCCTGTTCCGGGTGTCTTTGAACCTTTAGGAAGACCCGCTGCTTTCTTTAAGAAATAGCTTACGGGAGGGGTTTTTGTAATGAAGCTAAAGGTTCTATCAGCGTAGGCTGTAATTACAACAGGAATGGGCATGCCGGGTTCCATGCTCTGAGTTTGAGCATTAAACGCCTTGCAAAATTCCATAATGTTAAGTCCCCGTTGACCCAAAGCAGGTCCTACGGGAGGTGATGGGTTTGCTTTGCCTGCAGGGATCTGCAGTTTAATATATCCTACAATTTTCTTTGCCATTTGATTCCTCTTCCTTTCGAGTTTGCGGTACGATGATGGCTCATCTCCCGCGGTTAGTAATCAGTTCTCTACAGCTTTTCTACTTGAATAAAGTCCAAATCAATCGGGGTGGATCTTCCAAAAATAGAGACAGAAACTTTAAGACGTTGTTTGTCTTCATCAACCTCTTCGACGATACCGCTGAAGGTGCTAAAGGGACCTTCACTGACACGCACTTGCTCGCCTACTTCAAAAGTAATGGTAGATTTGGGTTTTTCTACCCCTTCTTGGACTTGAGCAAGGATTCTGTCAACTTCTGCTTGGCTAACTGGTACGGGCTTTCCACGGGCGCCTAAAAAGCCAGATACTTTTGGAGTATGACGCACCAAATGCCATAGTTCATCCGTTAATTGCATTTTTATGAGGATGTATCCGGGGAAAACTGCCTTTCAGAAGTTACTTTAGCCCCCTTTTTAACCTCTACAACTTCCTCTGTAGGAACCAGAACCATTTCAATTTGATCAGCCAAGCCTTGTTTGTTGGCCTGCTCTTGTACATGTTCCGCAACCTTTTTTTCAAAACCTGAATAGACGTTTACAACGTACCAACGAAAATTTTCTGTCATTCTCTTTTAAGCCCCTATGCCCAAAATTAAGGAAACTCCCCAAGAGAGAATCCGGTCTATAACCAAAAAAAACACAGCGCAAATAAATACCATCACAAACACCATAATGGTTGTGACAATGGTCTCTTTACGTGTGGGCCAAGTCACTTTGTTGATTTCTTGACGGACTTGACGCACAAATTCAAGGGGCGATGTTTTTGCCATGGTTCTTTTCCAAGTTAAATTTTACCCTTTTGTAGCAGGGTTAACGAAAAAATACAAATATCTTCTGAGGGGATAAGAAATTTATGAGGTTTTGTTTTCATGTGTTGGGGTTATCAAGAATTTCCTTCAGCCTGTTGTTTACTTTTTCTAAACTTCTTCAATATATAATAATGTTGTCTATAATATAACTTACAATCAAAGGAAAATATAATGAAGAAATTTTTGTTCGGAGCAGCTCTTTTGTTGCCAATGACAGGTGCTATGGCAGATGGGGGATCTGGAAATATTAAAATTACAAATATTAATCCATCGACAGCAAATTACCAGTTCACAGTCGCTGCAACTGGTGGAACCGTTTCTACAGGGTGTCTTTCTCCAAATAGTCAAACAACACTCTACAATGGAGCATTTAAGAATATTACCAGTGGAAGCCTTTCATTAAGCACGAGTGATTGCACTATTTCTAACCCTCCGTGGGTTCCGATTAGTGGAGCAATTCTCCCAACTTACAATTCAAGTACTGATTACAACCTTTCTCTCTGCCTTGCTGGATGGGGTAATGCTTGTTCAACTAATATTGCTAAGCAAAAGAACACTCTCACAAAACCAACAGGGAAAAGTGTTAAAAAATAAGGATCAATCTCTAGGATCAGAGCTCTTTGGCCATTTTACTATCAAGAAAATAGTCAGGGAGCTCCTATTTCTTCTTGCTTTTGGTCGCTACTGGTTTACTAGCAAGCTTAACGACTTTTTTCTCCTCTGGCTTACTCGTGAGCTTAGTGACTTTTTTTTCTTCCCAATCAGGATCAGCAAAAGGAAGCACGCCGCGGAGAAAGGCTAAATTCCCGGCCTTAATAAATTTATAAACGATGTAAAGGCCTCCCCAAAAATAGATGTATTTGGGCCAAAAATTAGTTCCATGGTCATACATAAACCATATTCCCGTAAGAACAGCGGAGATAAAGAGGTAAACGACAATGTCTAAATAAAGTTCCTTTTGGCGTCTCACATATTGTTGGGCGTCTTCTTTTTTCATCTTAGCCTCCCTTATAGGCAATGGTCTTATTGTGCAGGTGGTGGAGTAATCAATTCAATGTTTTCTTCTATGATTTCTTCTGGAACCATTAAGTCCGTCTCTGAAGGCTGTGTCTTGGATGGCGCGGGCTTATGATGATGAGGCTTCTGTGGCTTTCCCTTCTCCAAACTCGTCGAAAGAATGGCCTTGTCGAGGTTTTTAACCTTCTTAGAGTGTAAGAACGTCTTCATCTCAGGCGTGATCACCGCCCAATAGAAATTAGCTCCTTCTAAATTTGCTCCTGCAAAAGAAACTCCGGTCAAATCAGCTCGCTCAAAGTTAGCTCCTTGAAGATTAGCTGTATCTAATTTAGCATTCGCAAGCGTTGCACGCTCAAAATTAGCTTCCTGAGCATTTGCTCCTAAAAGAATGGCCCCTGTAAGGTCGGCACGTTCAAAGTTAGCTTGATGGAGATTAGCACTTGTGAAATTAGCACCTGCAAGGCTTGCGCGTTCAAAATCTGTCTTGTCTAAATTAGAATTCGCAAAATTAGCCTCAGCAAAATTTCCGTTTCTAACATCATATCCAGCTAAGTTTGATCCTTTTAAATCACATTTAACACATTGCCCGTAGGTGCATTTTGTTTTTAGGTTTTCCGTAGGAACGGCCATACTAGACGTACTGGCCATGGCAAGCGTGCTGATTCCAAAAAAGAGTCGTACGATCATGAGAGTCCCCTATTTTTTAAGTTATTGTCCTGCAGGTGGTGCGCATTTAGACACACACGCTTCTTCACAAGCTTTGTACTGATGAGAACACGTCTCAATGCAGGCTCCATCTGTTGGAGCACATGCCGCTTTGCATTGGGCAAATGTCTCTTTACATCCTGTTGAGCTTTTGCTGCATTCATTAAAGCAAGCTTCACATTTGTCGTCACATTTTCTTTCGCATCCAACAAGAGCGAGTACAGAAAATAATGAAAGCATGGGAAGCAAATATAATCTGGTGTTCATAGGACATTCCTTTTCAGTGTTTCCCTGAATTTAGCACATAAAAATTAAGGATTACTTAATGGGAGCCCTCTTTGAAGAGAGCTAGACTAAAAGCACTAGGCACTAAGAAGCTAATGAGCAGACGTAAATAGTTTTTAAGAAAAAATGGAAATCTGATTGGCAGGAGTGGAGGGACTCGAACCCCCAACCCCCGGTTTTGGAGACCGGTGCTCTAGCCAGTTGAGCTACACTCCTATAACAGTGTGGCAGTGTAACAATATAGCAGAAATCAGAAAGTACTGAACAACTGCTATACTGCTAAACTGCACACTCACGTCTTACTTCAAAATTTTGGCAACAACACCGGCGCCAACAGTACGACCACCTTCACGAATCGCGAAGCGAAGACCTTCTGTCATAGCGATGGGAGCAATTAACTCCACCTCCATCGTGATGTTGTC
>Ga0172373_10001362_pt1 | contig 39677 bp, 37 predicted proteins | sample Lak10m_2_FD_114546 | JGI IMG/M metagenome (GOLD analysis project Ga0172373, IMG submission 114546) | Freshwater microbial communities from Kabuno Bay, South-Kivu, Congo - kab_092012_10m | ecosystem: Environmental > Aquatic > Freshwater > Lake | place: Democratic Republic of the Congo... | reverse complement strand
TCATCCTGAGCACGCCTTGCGGCTTGCATCGCTGCTGGGCACCCTTAGTCGCCTGCTCCTGAACTGCGGCACAGGTGGCCTGCCGGGTATACCCGTTGCCGCTGACACCGAACTGCAACGCCCAAACACCGCCGGCCGCGAGCAACAGGGGGATGCCGATGGCGAGCCGGCGCGCTGTCCGCACCGTAAATGCGTTCGCGCCGTAGCTGCGCGCCGTGTCACCAGCGCCGACTTTTGATGTACCCATCAGCGAGCCCTTGCCTGCGGGCGCAGCGGGCCATGGGGTGCCACCCAGTCGCCCTTCTGGTCCATGATCTCGAAACGGATCGTCCCTTGGTGTTCCCACCAGGTGGCGGTGCGCTCGTCCGTGTAGCGTGCGCCCGAGCCCGAGGGCGCCGCTGGCAGGGTGTACTCCTTGCCGCCGGGTGCCTTGACCTTGACGAATTGTAGGCTGCCGTCGCTGAGGCTGCCGTAGCGTGCCGTGAAGCGCTTGCCGTCCTTGCCGGCGTAGGCCAAGGCGGGATCGAGCGTGACACCGAGCTTCCCGTCGCAGGCATCGCTGGCAAACCCGGGCTGGGCTGCAGCGACGAGCGCGGCGAAGGCAAGCATCGGGAAGGCGCGCGGCAGGTGTCGCGGTCTCATTCGGGTTCCTCCTCGCAACGAGTGACGGCGAATGCCACGATCATGGCGTCGACGGCGGGCTTTGCCAGGCCGCTGGCCGGCATGGGGCGAACGCTGAGGTCATAGGCTTCTGCCTCGCCCTTGAAGAAAAGGCGGCCTGTTGCAGCCTCGACCTCGGCCTGGCCATAGGCTTTTTCCGCGTCGCCAAAGCGGCTGCCGACGCCCAGGCCTTCCTTCGTACGATCCGCCTTGCGTGTGGTACTGATGGCGCAGATGCGCTTGCCCTCGCTGCGCAGGGCAATGCCGGGCGGAGGCTTCCTGGCCGACTTGCGCGCATCGCCGAGCTTCCACGGGCCGATGCCCTGCGGCGAAATGGCGAAGGCCTCCGTCGCGGCCACGGCGTCCGGCACCAGCGGCGCTATCACCAACAGGAGGGAGAGGGCCAGCGCGCGGGATCGCGCCTGCGGATGCGTGCGCATCAGTGCTGGCGCCAGCATTTCGGCGTGAACTTCATTTCGGCGGCAAAGGTAGGCTTGCCGCCATAGACCTTGGAGAGGTTTTTGGTCTTGCACTGGCCGTACTTGAGGTCCTTCAGCTTGCCATAGTGTTGGCAATGGTATTCGGCATCACGCTTGGCCTTGGCATAGGCCTTCTGGCAGGCGGCGTCTGCCGAGGGGGCTTCGACGCGCAAGCTCAGCGTGGCGGCCGAAGCGCCTGCCATCGGCAAGGCGAAAGCGAAAGCGATGGCCGCGACAAGTCGCATTGACGTTTTCATCGATGACTCCTGGGTGGGGCGCCCGCCGGCAAGCGGGTGGTCGATCGCCATTCGCAGTATGTCACAGGCAAGTCCTGCCGGCATGCACCCTTGGTCGGGGATGCGGCAATTGAAAGGGGCGCCATCGGCGCCCCTTTCTGCTGGCGTTCGGTCGCGCCCTCAGGCCGTGGTGACGGGGATCTTGCCGATCTTGGCCTGCCATTCCTTCGGCCCGGTCTGGTGTACCGAAGTGCCGGTCGAGTCGACCGCAACCGTCACCGGCATGTCCTTGACCTCGAATTCGTAAATGGCTTCCATGCCGAGGTCGGCGAAGCCCGCCACCCGGGCGCCCTTGATCGCCTTGGCCACCAGGTAGGCGGCGCCGCCGACGGCCATCAGGTAGGCCGACTTGTGCTTCTTGATCGCCTCGATCGCGGTCGGGCCGCGCTCGGCCTTGCCGACCATGGAGATGAGCCCGGTCTGCGCCAGCATCATTTCGGTGAACTTGTCCATGCGCGTGGCGGTGGTGGGGCCGGCAGGGCCGACTACCTCGTCGCGCACCGGATCGACCGGGCCGACGTAGTAAATCACGCGGTTGGTGAAGTCGACCGGCAGCTTCTCGCCCTTGGCCAGCATGTCCTGGATGCGCTTGTGCGCGGCGTCGCGGCCGGTGAGCATCTTGCCGTTGAGCAGAAGGGTCTGGCCCGGCTTCCAGGCGGCGACCTCGGCCGGCGTCAGGGTGTCGAGATTGACGCGGGTCGACTTCTCGGTGTCCGGCGCCCAGGCCACTTGCGGCCACTGGTCGAGGCTGGGCGCTTCCAGCCGGGCCGGGCCGCTGCCATCGAGGTGAAAATGCACGTGGCGCGTGGCGGCGCAGTTGGGGATCATTGCCACCGGCAGGCTGGCAGCGTGCGTCGGGTAATCCATGATCTTGACGTCGAGTACGGTGGTGAGGCCACCGAGGCCCTGCGCGCCGATGCCCAGGGCATTGACCTTGTCGAAGAGCTCGAGGCGCAGTTCCTCGACCCGGCTGGCCGGGCCGCGCGCGATCAGTTCGTGGATGTCCACCGGCGCCATCAGCGACTCCTTGGCCAGCAGCATGGCCTTTTCGGGCGTGCCGCCGATGCCGATGCCCAGTATCCCCGGCGGGCACCAGCCGGCACCCATGGTCGGCACGGTCTTCAGCACCCAGTCGACGATGGAATCAGAAGGATTCAGTGCGTAGAACTTCGACTTGTTCTCCGAGCCGCCGCCCTTGGCCGCGCAGATCACCTCGACGTGATCACCGGCGACCATCTCGCAGTGGATCACCGCCGGGGTGTTGTCCTTGCTGTTGCTGCGTTTGCCGGCCGGATCAAGCAGCACCGAGGCGCGCAGCTTGTTGTCCGGGTGGGTGTAGGCGCGACGCACGCCTTCGTCGACCATCTCCTGGATGCCGAGCGTCGCATCCCATTTCACGTTCATGCCGATCTTGAGGAAAACCACCGCAATGCCGGTGTCCTGACAAATCGGCCGCTTGCCCTCGGCGCACAGTCGCGAGTTGGTCAGGATCTGGGCGATGGCGTCCTTCGCCGCCGGGCTCTGCTCGCGCTCATAGGCGCGGCCAAGGGCCTGGATGTAGTCCAGCGGATGGTAGTAGCTGATGAACTGGAAGGCATCGGCAACGGACTGGATGAAATCTTCCTGCTTGATGGCTGCGGACATGATCGGTTCCCTCGATGTTCGTGGATGGCTAGTGCGGGGTGCGGTGGCTGATTGCCAGGGTCTGCATCATGATCTTGTCGGCCCAGGCAATGGCGATGGCCGAGATCAGGAAGGAGATGTGAATCGCGACCTGGATGATGACGATGCGGTCCTCGGTCTGCGGCGCATTGATGAAGGTGCGCAGCAGGTGGATGGAGGAGATGCTGATCAGGGCGACGGCCAGCTTTACCTTGAGCACGCCGGCGTTGACGTGCGACAGCCACTCGGGCTGGTCCGGGTTGCCGTCGAGGTCGAGTTTGGAAACGAAGGTCTCGTAGCCGCCGATGATGACCATGATCAGCAGGTTGGCGATCATGACCACGTCGATCAGTCCCAGCACGATCAGCATGACCTCGGTCTCGCTGAGCGTGCCGGCCTTGGTCACGAGGATGCCGAGTTCGTGCATGAACTGATAGACATAGACCGCCTGGGCGACGATCAGGCCGAGGTAGAGCGGTGCCTGCAGCCAGCGGCTCCAGAAAATGAAGGTTTCCATCGGCTTGGTGAAGTTCATGGTAGCGGCGACGCGTTTTGCGGGGCGGCAATCTTACCGCAGCAGTGATGCTTGCCGGCGAGTCCCGTTGCCTGGGCGGATGTGAGTAAGTCATATGTAAGACTCTTTCGCTTTAATCCGCAAGCACTTAAAATGGCCGGTTGCAGCGAACGCCGGTCAACATCAGGCAGGCGTGAACGCTTCCAACCGCAGCCCCCCGTCCGGCACTGCTGCCGGCCCGGAAGCCCGAATTTTTTCCCGGACGCCGTCCGGTTATCTGCTAGAGGAGAGGTTTGAATGTCCAGCATCGAATCAGTTTCCACGGAAAGTCGCGTATTTCCCCCGTCCGATGAAGTGGTCAGGAAAGCCACAATTTCCGGCATGGCCGCCTACGATGCGCTGTGCAAGGAGGCGGACCAGGATTACGCCGGTTACTGGGCACGTCTGGCCCGTGAGCACATCACCTGGAAGCAGCCCTTCACCCAGTCGCTAGATGAATCCGAGGCGCCGTTCTACAAGTGGTTTGCCGACGGCAAGCTGAACGTTTCCTACAACTGCCTCGACCGCAATGTCGAAGCCGGCCTCGGCGACAAGGTCGCCATCATTTTCGAGGCTGACGGCGGTCAGGCCAGCAAGGTCACCTACAAGGAACTGCTGACCAAGGTGGCGACTTTCGCCAACGCGCTCAAGGCGCAGGGCATCAAGAAGGGCGATCGCGTCCTGATCTACATGCCGATGTCGGTCGAAGGCGTTGTCGCCATGCAGGCCTGCGCCCGTATCGGCGCCATCCACTCCGTGGTGTTCGGCGGCTTCTCCGCCAAGTCGGTGCAGGAGCGCATCCAGGATGCCGGCGCCGTGGCCGTCATCACTTCCGACGAGCAGTGCCGTGGCGGCAAGAACATTCCGCTCAAGCCGGCGGTCGACGAAGGCATCGCCATGGGCGGCTGCGAATCGATCCACTCGGTGATCGTTTCCAAGCGCACGGGCGGCGCCTGCAACATGGTTGCCGGCCGCGACAAGTGGTGGGACGACATTTGCGCCGGCCAGTCCGACGTTTGCGAGCCGGAGTGGGTTGAAGCCGAGCATCCGCTGTTCCTGCTCTACACCTCGGGTTCCACCGGCAAGCCGAAGGGTGTCCAGCACAGCTCGGGCGGCTACCTGCTGCACGCGATACTCACCATGAAGTGGACCTTCGACATCAAGCCTGACGATGTCTTCTGGTGTACCGCCGACATCGGCTGGGTTACCGGCCACACCTACATCACCTACGGCCCGCTGGCCTGCGGCGCCACCGAGATCGTCTTCGAGGGCGTGCCCACCTACCCGGATGCCGGCCGTTTCTGGAAGACCATCCAGACGCACAAGGTCAGCATTTTCTACACCGCGCCGACGGCGATCCGTTCGCTGATCAAGGCGGGCGAGACCACCCCGACCACGCACCCGAAGAACTACGACATGGCGTCGCTGCGCCTGCTGGGTTCGGTCGGCGAGCCGATCAATCCGGAAGCCTGGATGTGGTACTACAACAATGTCGGCGGCGGTCGCTGCCCGATCGTCGATACCTTCTGGCAGACCGAGACCGGCGGCCACATGATCACCCCGCTGCCGGGCGTGACGCCGCTGGTGCCGGGCTCCTGCACGCTGCCCTTCCCGGGCATCCAGGCCGCCATCGTTGACGAGACCGGCGCCGACGTGCCCTGGGGCCAGGGTGGCTTCCTGGTCGTCAAGAAGCCCTGGCCGTCGATGATCCGCACCATCTACGGCGATCCGGAGCGCTTCAAAAAGTCCTACTACCCGGCCGACTTCAGCGGCAAGCTGTATCTGGCCGGCGACGGCGCGGTGCGTGACGCCAAGACCGGCTACTTCACCATCATGGGCCGCATCGACGACGTGCTGAACGTTTCCGGCCACCGCATGGGCACCATGGAGATCGAATCGGCGCTGGTCTCCAACCCGCTGGTGGCGGAAGCCGCCGTGGTCGGCCGTCCTGATGATCTGACCGGCGAGGCGATCTGTGCCTTCGTGGTGCTGAAGCAGGCGCGTCCCTCGGCCGAGGAAGCGAAGAAGATCGCCGCCGAGCTGCGCAACTGGGTGGGCAAGGAAATCGGACCGATTGCCAAGCCCAAGGACATCCGCTTCGGCGAGAACCTGCCCAAGACGCGTTCCGGCAAGATCATGCGCCGCCTGCTGCGCAGCCTGGCCAAGGGCGAGGAAGTGACGCAGGACACCTCGACGCTGGAGAATCCGCAGATCCTCGACCAACTCAAGCAGAACGCCTGATAGCGATCGAGCTCCCGCAAAACGCCCGTCCCAGACGGGCGTTTTGCTTTGCGGCCGGTAGCCGTGCGCCTTGCCAGCAATTCGCCTGATCGCAGCCGCCCGACCGATGTGACGCATCCCGCGCTGTGCAACGATGAACATTCTTTTCGTACATCAGAATTTTCCCGGGCAGTTCAAGTTCCTTGCGCCGGCGCTGGCCGCTGCCGGACACGGGGTTACGGCCCTTGCGTTGCGCCAGGGTGGCGTGCTGTCCTGGAATGGTGTGAGGCTGGTGCCCTATCAGCCGCGTCGAGGCAGTACCCGGGGGATTCATCCCTGGGTGGCGGACTTCGAAACCAAGGTCATACGCGGTGAAGCCTGCCTGCGGGCAGCCCAGGCCCTGGCGAGCGGCGGCTATCGGCCTGACGTCATCGTCGCCCATCCCGGCTGGGGCGAAAGCCTGTTTCTCAAGGACCTCTGGCCGCAGGCCCGCCTTGGCATCTACGCCGAGTATTACCATCACCTGGGAGGCGACGCCGACTTCGATCCGGAGTTTCCGGTCGATGCTCTTGAACTGGGATGCCGCCTCAGGCTGAAGAACCAGAACATGCGCCTGCATCTTGATGTCGCCGATCGGGTGCTGGCGCCGACCCGTTGGCAGGCCGACAGTTTTCCGCCCCCGATTCGGGCGCGTATCGAGGTCATCCACGAAGGGGTGGATACGGTGTCGCTTGTGCCGGATGCGCAGGCCCGGCTGGATCTGGACGAGGGCGTATCGCTCGGGCGCGATGACGAAGTGCTTACGCTGGTCTGCCGCAACCTTGAGCCGTATCGCGGCTTTCACATTTTCATGCGCGCGCTGCCGCAACTGCTGGCGACCCGGCCGGGCTTGCACGTGCTGGTCGTCGGCGGTGATGGCAGCAGCTACGGGCCGCCGCCGGCAGGTGGCGGAACATGGCGGCAATGCCTGATCGACGAGTTGCGGCCCGCCATTGCCGATGCCGACTGGGCCCGCGTGCACTTTCTCGGCCGCATTCCCTATCCCCGCTATGTAAGCGTCCTGCAGGTGTCGACCGTCCATGCCTACCTGACCTACCCCTTCGTGCTGTCCTGGAGCCTGCTCGAAGCCATGGGCACCGGGTGCGCGATTGTCGCCAGCGACACCGGTCCGGTGCGCGAGGTGGTCGAGGATGGCGTGAATGGGCGTCTGGTGAATTTCTTCGACCCTGTGGCGCTCGCGGCGGCGATCAACCGCCTGCTGGATGATCCTGTTGCGCAGGAAGAGCTGGGGCGCTGCGCCAGGCGCCTGGTGGTCGAGCGCTACGACCTCACGTCGGTCTGCCTGCCGCGCCAACTGGCCTGGGTGGCGGCGCTGGGCGCGGGTTCAAGCGGGTAATCCGAGCGCAGCCTGGCGCTTGGCACTATCATGGCATCGTTTCCCGGCTTGACGGAGGCATTGCCATGATCCGCACCCGCCTGACCTCGCAACGCCTGGCTTTTCTATTCGTGCTGGGCTGCATACTCTTCAACTATCCGCTGCTGGCGATTTTCAACCGGCATGGCGTGATATTCGGCATGCCGCCGCTGTATGTCTGGCTGATGGGCTCGTGGCTGCTGTTGATCGGGCTGCTGGCGCTGGTCGTCGAGCGCAGGAAGGACTGACGTGCTGCAGGGTTGGGTGATCGTACTCGCCTCCTTCCTCTACCTCGGGGTGCTGTTCGCCATTGCCTGGTATGCCGATCGGCGCGCCGACCTCGGGCGCTCGCTGATCGCGAATCCGGTGGTGTACGCGCTGTCGCTGGGCGTGTATTGCACGACATGGACCTTCTACGGCAGCGTCGGTCGCGCGGCGGCGAACGGCATCGGCTTCCTGCCGATCTATCTGGGGCCGACCCTGCTGTTCGCGCTGGCCGGATTCATCCTTTACAAGATGATCCGCGTTGCCAAGGCCAACCGCATTACCTCGATCGCCGACTTTGTCGCCTCGCGCTACGGCAAGAGCCAGTTGCTGGGCGGGTTGGTGACGGTGATCGCCGTGGTCGGCGTGATCCCGTACATCGCGCTCCAGCTCAAGGCGGTATCGAACAGCTTCTCCATCCTTTCCGGATATCCGGAGATCGTCATGCCGGCGGTATCCGGTGCCGTGCCGCTGTTCCAGGACAGCGCGCTCTACGTGGCAATGATCCTCGCCGCCTTCACCATCCTGTTCGGCACCCGGCACCTGGATGCCACGGAGCGTCACGAGGGCATGGTGGCGGCAATCGCCGTGGAATCGGTGGTCAAGCTGTGCGCCTTCCTGGCGGTCGGCGCCTTTGTCATATGGGGGCTCTATGACGGCGTCGGCGACATCTTTGCCAGGGCCGCCGCGATTCCGGACGTGGCGCGCCGCCTGTCGACCGCCGATTCTCCGGCCGCCTATGGCAGTTGGGGGACGCTGGTCTTCCTTTCGCTGTTCGCCGCACTGCTGCTGCCCCGGCAGTTCCAGATCGCCGTCGTCGAGAATGTCGACGAAAGCCACCTGCGGCGGGCGGTTTGGATGTTCCCGCTCTATCTGTTCCTGATCAACATCTTTGTCCTGCCGGTGGCGCTGGCCGGCCTGATGCATTTTCAGGGCGGCGGCGTGGATGCCGACACCTTCGTCCTGACACTGCCGATGGCGCACGGGCAGGAGACGCTGGCACTCTTCGTTTTCATCGGTGGCCTGTCGGCGGCTACCGGCATGGTCATCGTCGAAACCATCGCCCTGTCGACCATGGTCTGCAACGACCTGGTGATGCCGCTGCTGCTGCGCGTGCGCTGGCTGGGCCTGGCGAACAAGGCCGATCTCTCCGGCCTGCTGCTGGAGATCCGGCGCTGGGCCATCGCCGTCATCCTCGGTCTGGGCTACCTCTATTTCCGCGTCGCCGGCGAGGCCTACGCGCTGGTGTCGATCGGCCTGATCTCGTTTGCCGCCGTGGCGCAGTTCGCGCCGGTGGTGATCGGCGGCCTGTTCTGGAAGGGCGGCACACGCGAAGGCGCGCTCGCCGGATTGCTGGCCGGCTTCATCGTCTGGGCCTACACCTTGCTGATACCGTCCTTCGCCAAGTCCGGCTGGTTGCCGGACGGCTTCATCGCCCATGGCCTGTTCGGCATCGAGCTGCTAAGGCCACAGCACCTGTTCAGCCTGAACGGGCTGGACGAGATCACCCATTGCCTGGTCTGGAGCCTGCTGGCCAACATCCTTGCCTACATAGGCGTTTCGCTGCAACGGGTGCCGAATGTGCACGAGGCGCGCCAGGCGTCGCTCTTCGTCGGTGGCAATCTCGCCGTCGGCCAGTCGGGCTGGAGCGCGAGCGCCGGGGTGGCGGACCTGTTGCCGCTGGCCAGCCGCTTTCTCGGACCGGAGCGTGCCGAAGAGGCCTTCCTGCGCCACGCGCGCAACCGGGGCCTGGTCGCGGTGAAGGAACTGCCGGCGGACGAACGCCTGGTGAACTTTGCCGAGAACCTGTTGGCCGGGGCCATCGGCTCGGCCTCGGCGCGCGCCATGGTGGCCTCGGTGGTGACGGAAGAGCCGCTCGGCATCGACGAGGTCATGAACATCCTCGACGAGGCGTCGCAGGTGCGTGCCTATTCGCGCGAGCTCGAACAGAAGTCGCGCGAGCTGACGCGCGCCACCGCCGAGCTGCGCGACGCCAACGCGCGCCTGCGCGAACTCGATCGCATGAAGGACGATTTCATCTCGACCGTCACCCATGAGCTGCGCACGCCGTTGACCTCGATCCGGGCGTTCTCCGAAATGCTCCACGAGGATCCGAAGATCGAACTCGAACAGCGGGTGCGCTTCCTCGGCATCATCGTCAGCGAAACGGTGCGCCTGTCGCGGCTCATAAACCAGATCCTCGACCTCGCCAAGCTTGAATCCGGGCGCGCGGAATGGACGGTGGGGCGGGTGGATGTCGGCGAACTGATCCGGGAGGCGGCCGATTCGCTGTCGGCGCTGTTCGCGGAGAAACACGTCGCGCTCGACCTGTCGGGCGTCGACACCGGGCTGGACGTGGTGGCCGATCGCGATCGGCTGGTCCAGGTCATGGTGAACCTGCTGTCCAATGCCCTGAAGTTCGTGCCGGCCGGGCAGGGCATCGTAAGAGTCGGCGCTGACGGTACGGCGCATGACGTGCGCGTCAGCGTCGCCGACAACGGTCCGGGCATCGCGGCCTCCGACCATGAGGTGATTTTCGACAAGTTCCGCCAGGGCTCCGGCGGCACCGACGTGCTGACCGACAAGCCGCAGGGCACGGGTCTGGGCCTGCCGATCAGCCGCCAGATCGTCGAATATTTCAACGGCCGCCTGTGGGTGGAAAGTGCGCCCGGGGCAGGTGCCTGTTTTCGCTTCACCTTACCCCGGCAGGCGGGTGATAATGCATGAAAACAATCCAAGGGAGGGATGGGCTTGGCACACCGGATTCTGATTGTCGACGATGAACCCAACATCGTCATCTCGCTCGAGTACCTGCTGAAAAAGGAAGGCTTCGACATCAGCGTGGCGACCGATGGCGAGGCCGCCTTGGCGCGTGCCGCCGAGGTACGCCCGGACCTGATCCTGCTCGATGTCATGATGCCGAAGAAATCGGGCTTCGAGGTCTGCGAGGCGCTGCGTGGCGATGCCACGCTGGCCGACCTGAAGATCGTCATGCTGACCGCCAAGGGCCGCGAGACCGAGGTGACCAAGGGGCTGGCGCTCGGCGCCAACGCCTACATCACCAAGCCCTTCTCGACCAAGGAGCTCGTCGCCAAGATCAAGTCCCTGCTGGAATGAACGCCAAGCTGAGATTCATCCTCGCGGCCGGGGTGCTCGGCCTGCTGATGGTCGGCCCCTTCCTGGTCACCGCCCTGCTGCTGTATGTCGATGCCAAGGATGCCGAGCGCGAGGCTTTCGCCCAGTTCCTCGTGCCGCGCCTGCCGCTGGGCGGCTTCATGACCGTGATGGGTTTTGTCCTCGGCGTGGTGCTGCTGCGCAGCCTGTTCCAGCAGTATGTGCATGGACTGTCGAGCATGGCCGAGACCCTGCACCTGATGCTGGGGGCGAATCGCAATTTCCGTGTCACGCCCGAAGGCCCGCCCGAGATCCGCGAACTGGCGCGCGCGGCCAACGACCTGGCACAGCAGCGCAACGAACTCCTCGACGACGTCGAGGCCCAGATCGGCGAGGCCAAGGCCACCGTCGAAGAGGAGAAGAACCGGCTGGCGGCGCTGATGTCCGAGTTGGCGATGGGGGTCGTCGTCTGCAACCTCGATGGCCGCATCCTGCTCTACAACAGCCGTGCCCGCCTGCAGTTCAAGGCCCTGGCCCAAGGGCCGACCTCGATGAGCGGTGGCGCCCTGATCGGCCTCGGGCGTTCGATCTTTTCCATCCTCGAACGCGGCCAGATCACCCATTCGCTGGAGAACATCCAGCAGCGCCTGCGGCGCGGCAGCGCCGAACCGACGGCCAACTTCATCACCACCACGCGCAGCGGCCAGTTGTTGCGCGCGCAGATGGCTCCGGTGCTGGCCCGCAGCGCAGCCGGGGAAGAGGGCGCGACCCCCGCCGAGGCGGCAGGCGCCGCAGCGGCGGAAGCGCAGGTTACCGGCTATGTGCTGACCATCGAGAACATCACGCGCAATTTCGAACGCGAGGCCGAACGCGACCAGGCCTTGCAGACGCTGACCGACGGCAATCGCGCCGCGCTGGGCAACATCCGCGCGGCGGTCGAGACCCTGCTCGATTCGCCGGAGATGGATGGCCCGACGCGCGAGCGCTTCATGCGCGTGATTTCCGACGAGGCCTCGTCCATGAGTACGCGGCTGGACGCCACCATGAACCGGTTCGCGGATTCGCTCAAGACCCGCTGGCCGCTGGAGGACGTGCTCGCGGTGGATATCCTGACGGCGGCGGCGCGCCGCATCGAGGACCGGCTGAAGCTGCCGATCAAGAACGAGGAGCTCGATGCCAGCCTGTGGATGCGGGTGGACAGCTTTGCGCTGATCCAGGCCATCACCTTCCTCGCCGCGCGCCTGCAGGACCATTACGAGATCCGCGAGCTGCGCCTGCGCCTGGCGCAAGAGGGCAAGTTCGTGTTTGTCGACCTGATCTGGAGCGGTACCACGGTCTCCTCGGAAACGCTCTACACCTGGGAGCTCGAACCGATGACGGTAGGCAGCGAAACCAGCCCGCTGACGCTGCGCGATGTCATCGACCGCCATGGCGCGGAGATCTGGTACCAACGCGAGAAGGCGGCGCATCGCGCCTTTTTCCGCATCGTGCTGCCGGCGGCGGCGACGCCCGAGGTGGTGGCGGCAGGTCCGGCTCAGCACCTGCACAGCGACAGCCGTCCCGAGTACTACGACTTCGACCTGTTTGCCGCGCGCGACGCGGAGGGGGCGGGCATCGACCTCGATCGCCGCCTCAGCGAACTGGCATATTCGGTATTCGACACCGAAACCACCGGTCTCCAGCCGTCGCAGGGCGACGAAATCATCCAGGTCGGCGCCGTGCGCATCGTGAACAACCGCCTGCTGCGACAGGAGATCTTCGACCAGATCGTCGATCCCGGCATCCGCCTGAAACCGGAAGGCATCCCGATCCATGGCATCACGGAGGCGATGGTGCGTGGCCAGCCCCGGCTCGACATTGTTCTGCCAGCCTTCCACGAGTTCTGCAGCGAGACCGTGCTCGTCGCCCACAACGCGGCCTTCGACATGCGCTTCTTCCAGCTCAAGGAAGAGAAGCTCGGGGTAAAGTTTTCCCAGCCGGTGCTCGATACCCTGCTGCTTTCCGCCGTGATCCACCCGAACCAGGAATCGCACAAGCTGGAGATGATTGCCGAGCGCCTCGGCATCAACGTGATCGGTCGGCATACCGCCCTCGGTGACGCCTTTGTCACCGGCGAGGTTTTCCTCAAGATGATTCCGCTGCTCGCCGACATGGGCATCCTGACCCTGCGTCAGGCCCTGGATGCCGCGCAGAAGACCTACTTTGCCCGCATCAAGTACTGAGCCCGTGCCCGACGCCTTCGCCGGCGCGGACGAAATTCTCCCGTTTGCCTCGGGCGTTGCCGATTGCGCGGCAGGCATTGCCGACGCGGCGGATATCGAGGCCGTGGCAGGCCATGCGCGATCCGCCCGCCTGCTGGCCATCGCCCTGCATCAGGCCGGGGCTGGCGCGGCCCTGGTGACCGGCACGCTGTCGCGGCTCAATGACCTGGTTACCGAACGCATCCTGATCCTGTTGCAGGCCCGCTTCCGCCTGCCGCCGACGCGCTGGTGCTGGCTCGGGCTGGGCTCCGAGGGACGCCTCGAACAGACTCTGGCGACCGACCAGGACAACGGCCTGCTGTTCTCCGCCAGCGATGACGGCGAGGCGCGCGAACTGCGCGAACGCTTCCTGCCCTTCGCGCGCGAAGTCAATCGCGCGCTGGCCGCATGCGGCTTTCCCGAATGCCGTGGCGAGGTGATGGGCGGCAATCCGCGCTGGTGCCTTTCGCGCCAGGAATGGCATGCCCGGTTCACTTCATGGGTGCGCACGCCCGAGCCCGAGGCCCTGCTCAACGCCTCGATCTTTTTCGATTTCCGTGCGCTGGCCGGAGACCTTGCCCTGGCTGCGGACATGCGACGCGATCTCGCCTGCCTGACCCGCGACAACGAAATCTTCCTGCGCATGATGACGGCCAATGCCCTTGCCGCGCCGCCGCCGCTGAGCCGCCTGCGCGGTTTCGTCACCGAGCCGGATTCGGGCGGCGCGATCGACCTGAAGAAATCGGGGTCGCGGATCTTCGTCGACGCGGCACGCATCTTTTCCCTGGGGGGCGACAACGCGGAGTCGGCCACCGAAAGGCGCCTGCGCGACGCCGCGCGGGATGGATTCATCAGTCACGGCGATGCCCTGGCGTCGGTCCGCGCTTTCCGCCTGCTGCAGGACATGCGCCTGGAGGCGCAGGTGGCGGCGGCGGACGAGGTGGCGGCCAATCGGGTGGTTCCGGACCGCCTGCACAGCTTTGACCGCCAGCTACTGGTCGAGGCCCTGCGCCAGGCCGGGCGCCTGCAACTCGCGCTGAAGCTTCGCTTTCACGGTGACGCCTGAGCGCTGGAACCGACGGATCCCATGTCAGCACACGTATGAGCGCCGAGTTCCGGCTGCCTTTGCACACCCCCCTGTTCCGGGGTGAGCGGCGTTTGCGCATTGCCCTGGTCGGACTGCCCGGTACCGGCAAGACCACGCTGTTCGAGGCGGTGTCGAGCACCTCACCCGAACAGGGGGAGCTGACGGGGGCAAGCGGCCTGTACCGGCAGTGCACCGTCAAGATCGGTCTCGACGAGGCGAGCCTGGTCGACCTGCCCGGCATGGTGTCGCTGCAGCACCTGTCTGACGATGCCCTGGCGGCGCTCCAGTACCTGCTGTGGGGCGCGCAACGGTCAGCCGAGTCACTGGCCGACGGCCCGCAGTCGGTGCTGTCGCCGCCCGACCTGATCATCCAGGTGGTCGACGCCAGCAGGCTGGCACAGAGCCTGGAACTGACGCTGGAACTGGCCCGGCTCGGGCGGCCGATGGTGATGGCGCTCAATCGCATGGACGAGGCACTCGCGGCCGGCCTGGCGATCAACGTCAAGGCCCTCGAAACCGCGCTCGGCATGCCGGTGGTGCCGACCGTGGCCCTGATGGGGCATGGCCTGCAACAGGTGTTCGGCTGGGCGGCAGCCACGGCACGCACCGGCGCCTGTCCGCTGCCGCAGCCGCCGAGCCGGCATATTGTCGAGAGCCTGGGGCCGGTTGCCGCGCTGCTCGACCAGGCGCATGCCCATGCCGTGCTGGGCGTGCCGCAGGACTGGCTGCTGCCGCAGTTGGCGGCCGGCGACGAATTCATCGGCGAGCGGATGGCGCGGCAGCTTCCACAGCAGTTTTCCGATTTGTGCGTGGCCATGGAGGCCGCCGGGCGCCAACTGCCGCGTGCCCTGGCCGACGAGCTGCACGCCGACCGCCACCATCGGGCGGCCAGCCTGGCCGAGGCGGCGATGCGCATGGGGGTACCGGACGCACGCGGCTGGCGCTTCTGGCTCGACGAGCTTTTTCTGCACCCGCAGTGGGGCATGATCGGCAGCCTGATCGTATTTCTCGCCGTGCTGTTCGTCGTCTTCGAGGTCAGCGGCTGGATCGATGCCATGACCACTGCCCGGCTGGCGCAGGCGGTTGAGGGCTGGCAGCCCGATTCGACCGCCGGCGTCATCGGGCGCGGCATTGTCGATGGCCTGATCGGGCTCACCGGCATCGTCCTGCCCTACATGATTCCACTGGTCATGCTGCTGGTGAGCCTGGAGCAGATCGGCCTGATGCAGCGCATCGCCTTCGTGGTCGACCGGGGTTTCCATCGCATCGGCCTGCATGGCGGGGTGGCGCTGCCCTTCCTGCTCGGCCTGGGCTGCAATGTGCCGGCGATCTCCGCCGCCTCGCGGCTTACCAGCGGGCGCGAGCGTGTCATCGCGGCGGTGCTGATCACCTTCGTGCCGTGTTCGGCGCGGTCGGCGATCATTCTTGCGGTGGCCGGAAAATACCTCGGCGTGCTGGGCGTGGTCGGCATTTTCGCGCTGTCCCTGGTCATCATTGCGCTGGCCGGGCATGTTCTGTCCCTCGGGCGGCGCGAGATCGCACCGGGCCAGGTGCAGGAGATTCCGCCGTATGCGCTGCCCGACGGACAGCGCCTGCTGGCCGAAACCTGGAGCCGCACCAGCGACATCCTGACCATCGTCACGCCCCTGCTGGTCGGGGGCAGCGTGGTTCTGGCGCTGCTCGGCCATGTCGGCGCCGACGACGCCATCAATCGCCTGCTGACGCCGGTCACGGTCTGGTGGCTGGGGCTGCCGCTGGCACTGGGCATGCCCCTGTTGTTCGGTGTCCTGCGCAAGGAACTCTCGCTGCTGATGATCTTCCAGGCGCTGGGAACGCAGAACCTGGATGCCGTGCTGACATCGTTGCAGATGTTCGTGCTGCTCGCCTTCATCAGCTTCTACGTGCCCTGCGTATCCACCTTTGCCGTCATGCTCAAGGCCATCGGACGGCGCGATGCCTGGTTTTCGGTGGGCCTGTCGATTGCGGCGGCGCTGGCGGTGGCAGGCATCCTGCGCATGGCCGGCAGCCTTGTGATGCACGCTGGATGACGGCGTTTCGTCGCAGACGGGTAAAATCGCCCCATAACGCGGAGGTGTAGGCAGCATGCAGGATTTCGATTTCGACAACGCGCTGGCCATGCACCGGGCCTGGAAAATGAAATTCCACATCGAGCTCGGTCGTGTGCAGGGTGCGGATTTCGACACACACCGCCTCGGCGACGAGACGCAGTGCGAGCTCGGCCGCTGGCTGGCCGCCAGCTCGCAGGAACTGGCGACGTCCGCCGTCGCCACCGAACTCCTGCCGGCGCACGCCGAATTTCATCGCCAGTCGCGGGCGATCGCCGATGCCGTGCGCCAGGGGCGCATCCTGCACATGAGCGATCCGGCCATCGTGGCCTATCTCGACCTCTCCGCGCGCATCGAATCTCTGCTGCAGAAACTGCGGCTGGAAGTCGCGCGCGCCTGAGCCACGAATTCGACAACCACAGGAAGGCCGCAGCATGAATCCCCAGAACGGATACGACATCGAGGACATCTCGGTCGGCATGAGCGCCGAAACGGCGAAGACCATCAGCGAAGCCGACATCCTGCTTTTCACGGCGGTGTCGACCGACACCAATGCCGTGCACCTCGACGAGGAGTACGGCAAGACCACCCCGTTTGGCGGCCGCATCGCCCATGGCATGCTGTCCGCCAGCCTGATTTCGGCCGTGCTTGGCACGCGCCTGCCGGGGCCGGGCGTGATTTATGTCGGGCAGACCCTGCGCTTCAAGGCGCCGGTGCGCATCGGCGACACCGTGCATGCCAGAGTCATGGTCAAGGAGGTCATCGCCGAGCGCTGCCGCGTCGTCCTCGATACCGTTTGCACGGTGGGCGGCAAGGCGGTGATCGAGGGCGAAGCCACGGTGATGACGACCTCGCGGGCGAAACGCGAGGCGGGCAAGTAGTCGTCCGCTTGGTTGCCGCCAACCGGGAAGTCGCTGCCGCCGTCGGTGCCGTCATTGCCGGGCGGCATGCGGTGCGCGCCTTCCGGGCCGATCCCGTGGCGCGGGCCGACATTGAGGCCTTGCTCGCGGTGGCGTGCCGCGCACCGTCCGGCACCAACCTGCAGCCATGGCAGGTGCATGTACTGACGGGGGCGAGCCGGCAGGGCCTGGTCGACGCCGTTTGTGCCGCGTATGACGCCGATGCGCCGGGCCATGAACCGGAGTACGACTACTATCCGGCCGAGTTCTTCGAGCCCTATCTTTCGCGCCGCCGCAAGATCGGCTGGGGGCTGTACGGCCTGCTGGGCATCGCCAGGGGCGACGATGCCAGGATGCGTGCACAGATGCGGCGCAACTACGAATTCTTCGGCGCGCCGGTTGGCCTGATCTTCAGCATCGACCGCCGCATGGGGCGGGGCGGCTGGCTGGACTACGGCATGTTCCTGCAGAACCTCATGCTGGCGGCGCGTGCGCGTGGCCTGGACACCTGCCCGCAGGTGGCATGGCTGCCCTACCATCGAATCATCGGCCAGCGGCTAGGATTTGCCGCGCATGAACAACTGGTGTGCGGCATGTGCCTGGGCTACGCCGATCCGGCGGCGGTCGAAAACAGTCTCGTCACCGAACGCGCCGCGCTTGGCGAGTTCGTCAGTTTCCATGGCTGAGCCCGACGCAGCGGGGCGCCAGCGTCTGGACAAGTGGCTCTGGGCGGCGCGTTTTTACAAGACGCGCAGCCTTGCCGCCGCCGCCATCGCCGCCGGCCATGTGCGCTGGAACGGGCAGTCGGCCAAGCCTGCGCGCGAGGTCGCCGGCGACGACGAAATCGAGATCACCGTGGGTGAACAGCGCTGGACCGTGCGCGTGCGCGGGCTCAATCCGCTGCGCCGGCCGGCACCGGAGGCGCGCCTGCTCTACGAGGAGACCGCCGAGAGCCAGGCACGACGGGCAGGTGCCGAGGAGATGCGGCGTCTGGCGCCGGTGCCCGGCGCCGGGCTCAAGGGCCGGCCGACGAAGCGGGCCGGCCGCCTGATTCGCGGTTTCAACGAATGAGTGCGCGGGCTCGTCCGGTGAGCCAGGCAGCGGTGATACTCTTCCGGTCATGGAACTGATCGTTGCACTTGTCATCGGCATCGCACTCGGCGGCGGTCTGGTCGCCTTCGTCTACGGCGCCCGCCTGCGTGACATGCGGGGCGCCCGCGACGGACGCGAGGTCGAGCTCGTCGCCCTGCGCGACAGGGAGTCGGCGCTGGCGGTACGCTGCGCCACCGTGCAAGGCGAGCTCGACGCCGCCCGGGCACTGTTCGCCGAGCGCCAGGCCGCGCTGGAGGCGGCGCGCGAAAGCTTTGCCGATGCCTTCAAGGCGCTCTCCGCCGATGCCCTGGCGAAGAACAACCAGAGTTTCCTCGAACTGGCCCGCGCGGCCCTGGAAACCCAGCAGGCAACCGCACGGGGCGAACTCGAAAAGCGCCAGCAGGCCATCGGCGAACTGGTGGCGCCAGTCAAGGCGACGCTGGAAAAGTTCGAGCAGCAGGTCAGCGGCCTGGAAAAGGCGCGTGTCGATGCCTATGCCACGCTGACCGAGCAGGTGCGCTCGCTGGCCACGGCGCAGGAGCAGTTGCGCGGCGAGACCGGCAACCTGGTCAAGGCCCTGCGTGCGCCGCAGACACGCGGCCGCTGGGGCGAGCTGCAGTTGAAGCGCGTGGTCGAGATGGCCGGCATGCTTGACCACTGCGACTTCCACGAGCAGGAAAGCACCTCCACCGAGGACGGCCGCCTGCGTCCGGACCTGATCGTCAGGCTGCCCGGCGGCAAGAACATCGTCGTCGACGCCAAGGCGCCGCTGGCGGCCTATCTCGATGCCCTGGAAGCCGGCGACGACGAGGCAAAAAAGCGCAAGCTGGCCGACCACGCGCGCCAGGTGCGCGACCACCTGAAGAAGCTGGGGCAGAAGTCCTACTGGGAGCAGTTCCAGCCCTCGCCGGATTTCGTCGTCCTCTTCCTGCCCGGTGAAATGTTCTATTCGGCAGCGCTGGAAGCCGATCCGGCGCTGATCGAGGCCGGTGTCGACGCCAAGGTCATCCTGGCGACGCCGACCACGCTGATTGCCCTGCTGCGCGCCGTGGCCTACGGCTGGACGCAGCAGGCGCTGACCGAGAACGCCGAGCGCATCAGCCAGCTCGGGCGCGAGCTTTACGAGCGGATCGGCACCCTGGCCGAGCACTGGGGCCGCGTCGGCAGGAACCTCGGCGAGGCGGTGGCCGCCTACAACAAGTCGGTCGCCTCGCTGGAAACGCGCGTGCTGGTGTCGGCGCGCCGCTTCCGCGAACTGCGCGCCGCCGGTGACGACCGCGAGATCGCCGACCTCGCCCCAGTCGATCAGCTTCCGCGCGAGGTCCAGGCGCCCGAACTGCAGCCCGGCGAGACGAAGTCAACTGGCAGGCTCACGCCATGAGCCTTGCTCCCGGCAGACTGGCTCCCATGTTCATGGAGGAAGCCGCATGTCTGCCCGACACCACCCGAAGAATCCGCCGCCCCATCCCGCCGATGTCGCCGTGTTCGTCATCACCACGACCCTTTGCGCCGTCTGCGCACTGATGCTGCCGCTGACCGGCTAGCCCTGATGATGTGCGCGCGTAATAACGGTTTCGTCGCGGCATGATCCGCGCCGGGCTTCCCGTCCTGCGGCTTGCCGATCTACCGGGCGGGCCCGATCCCGTGGTGCTGTGTGCCACGGCGCGGTTGGCCGTCGATCTGCGGCGGGCGCATGGCGAGATCAATGCCGCGCGGGGCGCCGCCACCTGGCGTGCCCTGCAAAGCTCGACCCCCGCCCTGTGGCTCGATGCGCTGGTGTCGCGCGCCCTGCTGCGCGGCGAGATTCCACCGCAGGCGGCGGCCGGCGCCTTCCTCGGCCACGTGCAGGAACGCAATCTGTGGGAGCTGGCGATCGCCCGCGACACCGGCGCGGCGGCCGAGCTGTTCGATCGCGAGGGCATGGCCCTGGCGGCGATGGATGCAGCCAGCATTGCCCGCCAGTGGCGCATCGAGGTGCCCGAGGCCCTGTACACGGAAGAAGTTCGCGCCTACCTGCGCTGGCGCGAGGATGTCGACGCCGCCTGCCGCCGTGACGACTGGCGCAGCACCGACGAGATCCTCGCCTGGCGTATCGGCTGCGTCGAGCGCGGCATCGGCGGCATGCCGCAGCGTATCGGGCTGGCCGGCTTCATCCATGCCGAAGCGCCGGTCGTGCGCCTGCTGGCCGTGCTCGAAGCGCGCGGCGTCGAACTGTTTCGCGTCGACTTCGCCCATGCCGAGCCTGCGCCCCCTGTCGGCCTGGAATGCGCCGATGCCGATGCTGAATGTCTGGCGGCGGCTGACTGGGCACGACAGCGCCTGCAGGCGGCCGGCGCGCGACCCTGTCGCCTGCGAATCGCGGTCGCCGGCCTGGCGGCGCGCCGGCGCCAACTCGACGCCACGCTCACCGGGGCCTTGCGCGACATGCCGGGCGTCGATCCGGCCGCGCAGTTCATCGCCGGCGAGCCTCTGGCCGAGCAGGCGACGGTGGCGACGGCGTTGTCCCTGCTGCAGCTTTTCGCCGGCCCCCGCCAGCTTGCCCAGGTCGACGTCGGCAGCCTGCTGCGCGCCCCCGGCTGGTCCGCCGATGTAGACGAGGCGGATGCCCGGGCGGCGATCGAGGTGGCGCTGCGCGAACGCCTGCCGCCCGAGGCCACGCTGGAGCGTTTCCGCCGCGAGATCCGGCACCTGGCCGACGACATCGCCGCGCCGCGCCTGCTGGCGGCGCTGGATGCCATCCTCGAGGCGGCGCGCGCGGCCAGTCGCCGGCAGCCGCTCTCGGCGTGGGCCACGCAATTCCTCGAACTGCTCGACCGCCTCGGCTGGCCGGGACAACGTCCGCTGCTGGCGGCGGAAGCGGGCGCGGCAACGCAGTTACGCGAACTGATGCTCGGGCTTGCCCCGCTGGACGGCATCCTTGGCCGCGTCGATCGCGGCGAGGCCTTGCGCCAGGTACGGCGCCAGTGCCGCGACCGGGCTTTCCATGCGCCGCGTCGCAGTGCGCCGCGCGTCGAGATCTGCGATCTCGATGATGCCCTTGCCGGCGCGGTCGATGGCCTCTGGGTGATGGGCCTGAACGAGGGCGAATGGCCGCCGGCGCCTCGTCCCAATCCGCTGTTGCCGGCGGAGCTGCAGCGCCGCGCCGGCGTGCCGGCGGCGCGCGCCGACCTGCTGGCGGCGGCCGCGCGCGAACGACAGGCGCTGTGGCAGGCGAGCGCGCCGGATGTGGTGTTCTCCTGGGCCCGCCAGCAGGGCGAGCGGCCCCTGCGCCCCAGCCCCTTGCTGGCGGGAATTGCCCGAACGCAGGCCGATCCCGCGCCCGCCGTCCTGCCGCCGCCGGTGGCGATGGAAGCGGTGCCCGATTCGCGTGCGCCCGAGCTGTCGCCGGGCGAGCGGGTGCGCGGCGGCACGGCGCTGCTGGCGGCCCAGGCGGCGTGTCCGGCATGGGCTTTCCACCAGTTCCGCCTCGGTGCCGCCGTATTGCCAGCGCCGACTTTCGGGCTCGATGCGCGCATTCGCGGCACCTTGCTGCACCGTGCGCTGGAAGCCTTCTGGCGGCGGCGCGGACATGCCGCGCTGATGGCGATGGACGCGGCGGTACTGGCTGCCGAGATCGCCCGCGTCGTCGAAGTGGCGCTGGCGGCCCATGACCGTGCCGCCGCCGACCCGCTGCCGGCGCGGCTGCGCGCGCTGGAAGCGCGCCGCCTGGCGGAGCTGCTGGCAAGCTGGCTGGCGCTGGAGGCCGGCCGTGCAGACTTCACGGTGCGTGCCTGCGAGGAGCGGCATGGCCTCGACATCGAAGGCGTGCAGGTCAGCGTGGTGGTGGACCGCGTTGACCAACTGGTCGATGGCCGGCTGGCCATCATCGACTACAAGAGCGGGCGTTCGGATCGCAGCCGTAGCTGGTCGGATGCGCGCATCACCGAGCCGCAACTGCCGATCTACGCCGCGCTGGCCTTTCCCGATCGCGATGTCGCCGCCGTGGCGCTGGCGCGGGTGACGCGCGAGGCGCCCGCCTTCCTTGGAATCGCCGCCGACGAAGGCCTGCTGCCGGGGGTCGCCTCGCTTGAGCGGCAGCGCCGGCGGTACCCGGAAGACGATTTTGCCGACTGGGCGGCATTGCGCGGCCGCTGGGCCGAGCGCATCCGCGAAGTGGCGCGCGAGTTCCGCGACGGCGTTGCCCCGGTCACCGTCGATGACCCGGCGGCGCTGGCGTACTGCCCCGTGCTGCCGCTGTTGCGTCTCGCCGAACGCGATGCCCAGGCGGCGCAGGAGGGTGCATGAACGCCGAACTGCTGGCCGAGGACGCCGCCAGCCGCCAGCGCGCGCTTGAGCTGGCATCCTTCATCGTCGAGGCGCCGGCGGGTGCCGGCAAGACCGAGCTGCTGACCCAGCGTTACCTGCGCCTGCTGGCTGTTGCCGAGGAACCCGAGGAAATCGTCGCCATCACCTTTACCAACAAGGCCGCCGGCGAGATGCGCAGCCGCATTGGCGAAAGCCTGGCGCTGGCACGGCGCGGCGAGCAGCCCGAGGCGGCGCACAAGCGCGTCACCTTCGAGCTCGCCAGGGCCGCGCTGGCGCGCTCCGCACAGCGCGGCTGGGAGATCGAGTCGCAACCGGGTCGCCTGCGCCTGACCACCATCGATGCCCTGTGCGCCGGGCTGGCACGCCAGATGCCGCTGCTGTCACGCTTCGGCGCCCAGCCGGCGACCGTCGAGGACGCCGGCCGACATTACCGCGAAGCGGCGCGACGTGCGCTGGCCCACCTTGAAGACGGTGCCGAGGGCGCGGCCCAGGCCGAGGCCGTGGCCGCCGCACTGACCTGGATGGACAACGACGCCGAGCGTCTGGTGACGCTGCTGGCCGCCATGCTGGCGCGGCGCGAGCAATGGCGCGCGATTGCCGCGCTGGACGATCCCGAGTCGGCCATCGGTGCCGCAATGGTGGCGCTGGTCGGCGAGGAACTGCAACGCCTGGCCGAAACTCTCGATGCCGGCTGGCAGGCGCCGTGGATGCCGCTGCTGCGCTTTGCCGCAGGGCAATTGGGAGGTGGCAGCCCGCTGGATCCGCTGGCGGACTGGTCGGCACCCCTGGCCGGCGAGTTGTCCGACCTGCCGCGCTGGCGGGTGCTGGCGGACCTCCTGCTGACCCGGGAGGATGCCGCGCGGAGGCGGGTGGACAAGCGCAACGGCTTTCCCGCCGATGCCGGCAGCAAGGCGCAGAAAGACGCCATGCAGGAGGCCCTGGCGGCGCTGGGCGACGATCGTGTTGCGGCGCTGGCGCGTCTGCGCCGCCTGCCGACGCCGACCCACGACGATGATGGCATGGTCCGCGCCCTGGCCGTGCTGCTCAAGCTGGCGGCGGCAGAGCTGTGGCTGGTGTTCCGCGAAGCCGGGGAAATCGATTTCGCCGAGCTGGCGATGCGCGCCATCACCGCGCTGGGCGATGAAAGCGACCCCAGTGATCTGGGCCTGCGTCTGGACTGGCGCATCCGCCACCTGCTGGTCGATGAGTTCCAGGACACCAGCCCGACCCAGGTCGCGTTGCTGGAACGGCTCACCGCCGGCTGGAGCGGCGACAGCAGCGCGGGTGACGGACGCACCCTGTTCTGTGTCGGCGATCCGATGCAGTCGATATACCGCTTCCGCAAGGCCGAGGTCGGCCTCTTCCTGCGCGCCCGCGAACAGGGCATCGGCGGCCTGGGCCTGACGCCGCTGCGACTGTCGCGCAACAACCGCGCCTGTGCGCCGGTTGTCGACTGGATCAATCGCGGCTTTCCGGCCCTGTTCCCGTCACGCGACGAGGCACTGCGCGGCGAGATCGCCTATCGCCCCTTCATTGCCACGCGCCCCGATCTGCCCGATGCCGGCGTCACGGTGCATGCGCTGCAGGCGGAGAAGGGCGACGGCGCGGCGGCGGCGCGCATCGAGGCCGAGGCCGTGATTGCGATCATCGACGCCGAATGGCGGGCCGACCCGCAGCGGCGCATCGCCGTGCTGGTGCGCGCCCGCGACCACCTTGCGGCGCTGGTCGCGGCCATCCGCCGCCATCCTGCGGGCTGGCGCCACACGGCGGTGGACATCGAGCCGCTGGCCGGGCGCCAGGTGGTGCAGGACCTGATGGCGCTGACGCGGGCACTGCACCATCGCGGCGACCGCCTGCACTGGCTGGCCGTGCTGCGCGCGCCCTGGTGCGGGCTGCGCCTGGCCGACCTGCACGCCCTGGCGGGCGACGACCATCGCTCAAGCCTGTGGTCGCTGCTGAACGACGAGGCGCGCCTGGCGCGCCTGTCCGCCGATGGCCAGGCACGCGCCGGCGGCCTGCGTGCGGTAGTTGCCGAGGCCCTGGCGCGGCAAGGCAGGCAGGGGCGGCGGCGCTGGGTGGAAGACACCTGGGCCGCGCTGGGCGGCCCCGCCTGCCTGGCGGATGCATCGGGGCAACCGGATCGCGCCGCGCTGGCCGATGCGCAGGCCTTCCTGGCCCGCCTCGATGCGCTCGATGCCGCCGGCCGCTTTGCCCTCGACAGCCTTGAGGATGACATGGGGCGACTGTTCGCCGCGCCCGACGCCGACGCCGACGGGCGCCTGCAACTGATGACGCTGCACAAGGCCAAGGGCCTGGAGTTCGACACCGTGATCCTGCCCGGCCTGCACCGGGCCACGCCGCCGCCGGATGCGCCGCTGCTGGCCTGGGACAGTTTTCCCCTGGCCGAGGGCGAGCGGCTTGTCGTCGCCCCGGTGAACCGGCGGCGGCGCGCCGGCGCAAGCGCCACGGCCTACGATTACCTTCAGGAACTGGAGCGCGAGCGCGCCGACAGCGAAGCGGCGCGCGTGCTCTATGTCGGCGTGACGCGCGCGGTGCGGCGGCTGCACCTGGTCGCCGTCGTCAGCCGCAACGAGGACGGCAGCCCCGCCAGGCCGGCGGCGAACTCCCTGCTGGCGCGCCTGTGGCCGCTGGTCGAGGCCGACTTTGCGGCCGCGCCGGTGGCAGCGGTCCAGGCCGTGCAGGATGAGGCCACACCCTTCGTGCCCAGCCTGTGGCGCAAGGCGCAGGCTGCCTATCCGCCGCCGCTGTGGCCGGCCCCCGCGCCGGAAGCCGTGCCGCCCCGCGATGAGGCCGTCAATGCGCTGGCGGCTGACGTCGGCACGCTGGTGCACGCCCTGCTCGAACTGGTGGCGGAAGCACCGGCTGACTGGGATGTCGCCGCGATCCCGGGGCGGGAAGCCGGCTTCGCCCGCTGGCTGGCGGCGCGCGGCTGGCCGCAGGCCGAGGCGCGGCAGGGTGCGGCGCGCGCCGCGCGCATGCTGGCGACCACGCTGGCGAGTGCCGACGGCCAGTGGGTCATGCGGCCGCGTGCCGAGGCCGGTGCCGAAATGGCGATCGCCCGGGTGGCCGAGGTGGCGTACGGTGCCGGCGGCGTGGTGGAAACCCGCGTGGTCGATCGCAGCTTTGTCGAGGACGGCGTGCGCTGGATAGTCGATTACAAGACGGCTGATCTCGGGCCGGAATGCGATGCCGCGCGCCTTGCCGCGCACGCGGAACGCTACCGCCCCCAGCTCGCTGCCTACGCGCGCCTGTTCGCCGCCGAGGGGCGCCCGCAGCGGCTGGCGGTGTTCTATGCCGCGCATGGCAAGCTGATCAGTCTGGAATACAATCAAGTTTCCAACTGAAGCAACCTGGGGAAGCAAATGTCCGACAAGAAATATCGCCTGGTCACGCGCAGCGATTTCGATGGCCTGGCCTGCGCCGTCCTGCTCAACGAACTGGGCATGATCAACGAGATCAAGTTCGTGCACCCCAAGGACATGCAGGACGGCAAGGTGGATATTTCCGAAAACGACATCACCACCAACCTGCCGTTCGTACCCGGCGTTTTCCTCGCCTTCGATCACCACGTATCCGAGACCTTCCGCAGCCCCGGCGAGCGGCCCAACCACATCATCTATCCCGACGCTCCCTCGGCGGCGCGTGTGGTGTATGAGCATTTCGGCGGCAAGAGCCGTTTCGCGCCTTCGCTGACCGAGATGATGCTGGCGGTGGACAAGAGCGATTCGGCCAATTTCACGCGCCAGGAGATCCTCGATCCCAAGGACTGGGTGCTGCTCAATTACCTGATGGATTCGCGCACCGGCCTTGGCCGCTTCCGCGAGTTTCGCGTCAGCAACTACCAGTTGATGATGGATCTGATTTCCTACTGCCGTACCCACGGCATCGACGACCTCCTTGCCCTGCCTGACGTCAAGGAGCGCGTCGATCTCTACTTCGACCACGCCGAGAAGGCCAAGGAGCAGATCCGTCGCTGCACCACGGTGTACAAGAATCTCGCCGTGCTCGACCTGCGCGAGGAAGAAACCATCTACGCCACCAACCGCTTCATGATTTACGCCCTGTTCCCCGAGACCAACATCTCGATTCATGTGCTGTGGGGCGTGCAGAAGCAGAACACCGTGTTCGCCACCGGCAAGTCCATCGTCAATCGCACTTCGAATACCAACATCGGCGAACTGATGCTGTTCTACGGCGGCGGCGGTCACGAGAACGCCGGTACCTGCCAGATCCCCAACGAGAAGGCGGGCAGCGTACTGCAGAAGCTGATCGCCACCATCAACTCCGACGGCTAGGCGGAAGGCACCCGCATGGGTGGCAGTCCGCAGCGCGCCGGGTACCCTCCTGATTCAGGGCGACGCCCGTGACGGCGCCATTGGTGAGGCCGCCGCCGTGGTACCAGCGCCGACTTTCACTGGTGGCCTGCCTTGCCGCATCGCTGCTGGCAGGGCTTGCCGCCGCACAGGTGCCGCCTCCCGGCCGCTACCGCTGCTATGAGCCGCCGCGCTATACCGTAATCGCCTGGTTCGACCTTGATGCCGGACGCATCGCCGTGAATGGCGCCGACGCGCTGGCGTATCGCAGCGATCCGGCGCGCGCGCGGATCGAGCTGCCGGCAGCGGCGCTGCCGCCCTGGCGACATGGCTGGTTCTTTGCTCCGGGCGCGCCGGGCGGCGATGCCCAGCGCGTGACCCTGGTGCTGGCCGCCGACGATGCCCGAGGACCGGGCAGCGCCGGCTGGGATCGTCTGCCGCGCTGCTACCTCACCACACACTGAGGCCATGGCCTACTACGCCGCCAAAGTCCTGGTTTCCGCGCTCCTGATCGTGGCGATCTCGGAGCTCGCCAAACGCTCCACCGGTGTTGCGGCGCTGATCGCCGCGCTGCCGCTGACCTCGCTGCTGGCATTTGTCTGGCTGCATGTCGAAGAGGCGCCCAGCGAGCGCATTGCCGCACTCTCTGGCCAGATCTTCTGGCTGGTGCTGCCGTCACTGCTGCTCTTCATCCTGCTGCCGGTACTGCTGCGGCAGGGCCTCAATTTCTGGGCCAGTCTCGGCCTCGCCGCCGGCGCCACTGCGGCCGGCTACCTGGCCCTGCTGCCGCTGCTGCGGCGCTTCGGGGTCGAGCTGTGAGCCCGGATATCTCGTTTCGGCGCGGCTGAACCGCATGCTGCGCGAGATCCCGAATCCTTCGCAGCACCCCGGTGAAGCCCGCCGGCGCTGGTTCACCTCGCCGGAGCAGGACCTTTACGTCTGGTACGACGCGCATGCGTCCATCGTCGCTTTCCAGCTCTGCTACGGCAAGTCGCTCAACGAGCACGCCTTCTACTGGCGCGCCGACCGTGGCTGGTCGCACTTGCGCGTGGATGACGGCGAGGGCCACAGCTTTGCCAGTGCCACGCCCATTCTGGTGGCTGACGGTGCCTTCGATGCCGCCGCGATCCGCCGGCGTTTTGCGACCGTGGCCGGCGAATTACCGGCCGACGTGGTCGCCTTTGTGACCGCAAGGCTCGACGCCAGCGCCGCGCCGGCGTCACCCCCGGATTCCTGATTCCACTTCTCCAAGGAAAGCGCCATGGCACGTGATCGCCTGCATCGTTACCAGACCCGCGTCGACTGGACGGGCAATCTCGGTCAGGGCACGGCCGACTACAAGCTGTATTCGCGCGACCACCGGATCAGTGCGCCGGGGCGGCCGGACATTGCCGGCTCCTCGGATCCGGCCTTTCGCGGCGACGCCGGGCGTTACAACCCGGAAGACCTGCTGCTGGCGTCGCTGTCGTCCTGCCACATGCTGTGGTACCTCCACCTCTGCGCGGCGGCCGGAATTACGGTGCTGGCGTACCACGACGAGGCCGAGGGAACAATGGAAGAAGCGCCGGACGGCGGTGGTCGCTTCGTCGCCGCCACCCTGCACCCGGTGGCGAGCCTGGCCGCCGGCGCCGATGCCGGGAAGGCCCTGGCGCTGCACCACGATGCCCATCGTTTCTGCTTCATCGCCAATTCGGTGAACTTTCCGGTGGCGGTCGAGGCGCGCATCGAAGGCCGGGAGTGAGCGCGGTCGTGCGCCGGCTTTGACCGGCGCGCCGGCGCAGGGTAGGCTTGCATCCGGATCGGGCCTCTGGGGGGTGGCGGATCGTAGAATCACCATAACGACAAGGCGCCCAGGCGTCACATAGCGGAGGAGAGGGTTCAAATTGCATATCATCAAATGGTCGGACGAGTTCGCGCTGGGCATTGGCGAGATCGACGAGCAGCACAAGGCGCTGGTCGGCATGATCAATGCGCTGGACGCCAGCACCCACGAGACCTACAGCCCGGAGAACATGCGCCGGCTGCTCGACGAACTGAACGCCTATGTGCGGGACCACTTCGGCTTCGAGGAGCGACTGATGGCCGGCGGCGGCTGCTCGCAGGAGCTGGTGACTCGCCATTGCGGCGAGCATGCCTACTTCCGCAGCGTGCTGCGCGACCTCAGCGCGGATTTCGAGAATGGCCACACCAGCATTTCCGTGCCCTTGATCGAATACCTGGTGCATTGGCTGCTGCACCACATTGTCGTCGTCGATCGTGCCATGGCCCAGCAACTCACGGCCACCGAGCCGCAGCTCAAGGCACGGGTCGAGGCGGCACTGATGCAGGAAATGGCCGATGACCTGACGGAATCCGAGCGCCACCTGCTGAACGAGTTGCGCCGCGCCAACGAGGAGCTGGAAAAGGAAGTTGAAGAGCGCACCCGCGAACTGCGTGAGAACAATCGGCGCCTGCAGAAGGATCTCGATGCCGCGCGGGCCGAGATCCTGCGCCTGAAGACCGAGCTGGCGGGAAAGGCCTGAATCAGGAGCCAGCGGCGAGGAAGGCGCGGATTGCTGCGTTGACCTCGCCCGGGCGTTCATGGATCACCCAGTGGCTGGCACCCGGGATGTGCACGATGCGCAGGTCGGGCACCAGCGCATCGAGTCCGTCGAGCAGTACCGTGCCCAGCGCGGTGTCGGCATCGCCCCAGATCACCAGGGTCGGCACGCGGACCACCAGTGCCGCCGGATCGAGCGCGAGGCGGGTCGTGCCCGGGTCGTCCGGCGTCGGCGGATAGAGCGGCGAGGCACGGTAAAGATTCAGCGCGCAGTCGAGCGCACCGGGCTGGGTCCAGGCCGCGAGGTAGCGCGGAATGTCATCGTCGGCGAGCGCGCAGCGACCCTCCAGCGGGTGGGCGAACATCTTCAGCAGGCGCTCGCAGCCGTTCTCCGCCATCACGCGCGTGGCCTTCTCAAGACGGAAGAAGTTCATGTAGGCGCTGGCTGCCTGCTGCGCCGGGTCGTGCGCCAGGGCACGGGCGAAGGGCACGCTGTGCGGCGCGTTGATGATCACCAGTTTCTTGACGAACTGCGGAAAGGCAGCGGCAAAGGTCCAGGCGATGGCGCCGCCCCAGTCATGGGCCACCAGGACGCAGGACTTGTCCGCGCGGTCGGCGCACAGGTGTTCGATCAGACGGCGCAGGTCGTCCAGCAGCGGTTTGATCCGGTAGGCATCGACGCTCTCGGGCTTGTCGGACAGGTTGTGGCCGCGCAGGTCGAAGGCCACCGCCCGGTAGTCCTTGCCGAATTCGTCGAGCTGGCGATGCCAGCAGTACCAGAACTCGGGGAAGCCATGCACGAAGAGCATCAGCGGCGCCTCGGCCGCGCCCTGTGCGACGCAGTGCAGGCGAACGCCGTTGGCCGGGGCGAAGAACTCGTCCATCAGTCCCTGAACACCGGCTCGCGCTTCTGCATGGCGGCGGCGCCGGCCTCGAACAGGTCCTTCGACAGCAGCATCGCCGAGTTCCAGGTGGCGATGTAGTTGAGGCCGTCGGCCACCGAGTGGTCGCGGGCGTAGGTGATCATTTCCTTGCAGCCGCGAATGGCCAGCGGCGACTTGGCGGCGATGCTGCGCGCCGTCTCCATGACGCCGGCGTGGAGCGCCTCGGCGGATTCGTAGCAGCGATTGACCAGGCGCAACTCCTTCGCCTCGGCGCCATCGACGCGCCGCCCGGTGTAGGCCAGCTCGCGCGCCATGCCCTCGCCGATCAGCCCGGGCAGGCGCTGCAGGGTGCCGACGTCGGCGGTCATGCCGACGTCGATTTCGCGTACCGAGAACCAGGCATCCGCCGAGCAGTAGCGCATGTCGCAGGCGGTGACGAGGTCGATGCCGCCGCCGATGCAGGCACCATGGATGGCGGCCAGCACCGGCTTGCGGCAGCGTTCGATGGATGTCAGCGTGTCCTGCAGGCGCAGGATCAGGCGGCGCAGCTTTTCACGCTTGCGGGCTTCGTCCTCGTCCTCGATCTTGGCCGGAACGCCCATCAGCAGCGCGAGGTCGATGCCCGAGGTGAAATACTTGCCGCGCCCGGCCAGTACGCCGACGCGCGCTTCCGGGGTTTCGTCCAGCCATTGCATGGCCTGCTCGATCTCATACCACATCGGCTCGCTCATGGCGTTGGCCTTGTCCGGCCGGTTGAGGGCGATGGTGGCGACGTTGCCTTCCAACGAGACGTCGAGGGTGCTGAATTCCATGGGGCTTCCTTTCACAGGTCGGCGGGCGGCACGAAAGTATCGCGCAGCTCGCGCTTGAGGATCTTGCCGATGGCACTGCGCGGCAGGCTGTCGACGATCTCGACGGCGGCGAGGCGCTGGGTCTTGCCGAGGCGGGCGTTGGCCCAGTCGCGCAGTTCGGTTGCCGTCGCAATCGCCGTTACCTGCCCGCGAAGCGGAGTCCCAGGTACGCAGAGCGAGCCAGCGCCGACTTTCACAACGACGAAGGCCACCGGCGTTTCGCCCCAGCGTTGCGAGGCGACGCCGACCACGGCCGCTTCGGCCACGGCGGGATGTTGCGCCAGCACGGTTTCGAGGTCGCTGGGGTAGACATTGAAGCCGCCGCTGATGATCATGTCCTTGCGCCGGTCCATCAGCGTCAGGAACCCATCCGCATCGAAGCGGCCGACGTCGCCGGTGCGGATGAAGCGCTTGCCGTCGGGCGCGTACCACTCGGCCTCGCGGGTCTTGTCGGGCTGGCGGTGGTAGCCCTGCATCATCGCCGGCGAATGGCCGACCACTTCACCGACTTCGCCGGCCGCGACTTCCTTGCCGGCTTCGTCGATCAGGCGGATGTCGTGGCCTTCGGCCGGCTGGCCGACGGTGGCCAGCTTGTGCGGGGTTTCGTGGGCCTTGAGTACCACGGTGCCGCCGCCTTCGGTCATGCCGTAGTACTCGATCAGGCCGCCCGGCCAGCGGCGCAGGATGTCGGCCTTGAGCGCGGCGGCAAACGGTGCGCTGGTGCAGAACTTCATGCGGAAGGCGGAAAGGTCGTGGCGTTCGAATTCCGGGTGCGCCATCAGCCGCGCGTACTGCACCGGCACCAGCATGCTGTGCGTGGCGCGGTGGCGCTGGGCCAGTTCGAGGTAGCGTGCGGCGTCGAACTTCGGCATCAGCACCACGCTGCCGCCGAGCACCACGCCGGGGAAGAAGCTGACCAGCGTGGTGTTGGAGTAGAGCGGCGTCGACACCAGGGTTACCGCGTCGGGGCCATAGCCGTGGTCGCGGGCGCGCTGTGCATGCACCCAGCGCATGCCATGCGGCTGGACGATGCCCTTGGGTGTGCCGGTGGTGCCCGAGGAATAAATGATGTTGAAGGGCCACTCGGGGCGGATTGCCACCGGCTTAGGTACGCTGCCGGCCGGGGCCAGCCAGCGCGAGAAAGGCGTGCCGGCGGCGGATTCGTCGAGCGCGATCCCGGGCACGGCGATCTGCGTCCGCACCGGCGCCAGTTCGGTGGCGACGGCGGCATCGGTGAAGAACAGGCGCGCCTCGGCGTTGGCCGCCATGTCGGCGATGGTCTGCGGCGTTGACGAGGGCGCCAGCGGAGCGACGGCGACACCGGCACGCAGGGCGCCGAGGAAGACAGCGGCATATTCCAGCGAAGTGCCGGCGCAGATGGCGATGGCTTCGGTGGGGCGGATGCCGGCGCGTTGCAGCGTTGCGGCGACGCGATCCATCATCGCGTCGAGCATGGCGAAGCTGACGCGGCGTTCGCCCTCGATCAGGGCAAGGTGGTCCGGGCGTTCCCGTGCGTGGAAGCGGATCAGCTCGCCGTAGCTGGCGAAGGGGCGGGCAAGCAGTTCGTCGAGATTCATTCGGCCTTGATGCCGCCGGGGCGGCGCCGATACATGCCGTAGCCTTCCATCTGCGCGACTTCCTCGTTGTTCTGGTTGAGCGTTTCCCAGCGCACTTTGACCAGGCCGACGTGGGGCTTGCTTTCCATGGGGCGCGCTTCGAGCACGACGGAGCGCACGTGCAGGGTGTCGCCGGGCCGAACCGGCTTGATCCAGCGGATGTTCTCCAGGCCGGGGGAGCCGAGGCTGGCGGTGTCGAGCAGGAACTCGTCGCACATCATGCGCATGGTCATGGCACAGGTATGCCAGCCGCTGGCGCACAGGCCGCCGAACAGGCTGGCCTTGCCGGCCTCTTCCGAGAGGTGAAAGGGCTGCGGGTCGAACTTGCCGGCGAAGTCCATGATCTCCTCGGCGGTGACGATGTAGGCGCCGAACTCGCGGACCTTGCCGACGGGAAAATCTTCCCAGTAGTACTTCCAGGTCTTGGTGTTCATTGGATTCCTTCAGACGGGACGCAGTGCGCCGTTTTGCAGTTTCGGCACCACGTTGTAACAGCTTTCCTGGGCGGCGAAAGCGACTTCGTCGTCGAGCCGGCGCGCCAGCATCATGCGCCCGACGCGGGCGCGGCGCAGGGCGTCGAGGCCGTCGCAGTGGTCGTGCAGCAGTTCGGCGGCGAGCGCGGCGTCGGAATACTCGGCCTCCGGCAGGGCCTGATGGAACAGGGAAACGAAGTAGCCGGCGCCGTAGAAATCTTCGAGGTTGAAGTTGTCCGCCGAGCCGGAGCAGACGATGAGGATGGTGGCCTCCGCATGGTCGGCGACGATGCGTTCGACCACGGCGCGGCCGTTGAGCAGAGCGGCGGCGTAGACGTGGGCGGCGCCCAGCGACTTGGCCAGGGCCACGGTGCCATTGGTGGTGCAGTAGATCAGGCGCCGGCCGGCGATGCCTTCGGCCAGCAGTGCCCTGGGCGTCGGGTGCACGAAGCCGGGCAGGGTGTCGGCATTGAGTTCGCCGGAGAGCACATAGGAGCCGGCCGGGTAGTTGGCGGCGGCGGCCTGGGCGGCGCGGCCGTCGGGCGTGGCGATGACTTCGCTGGCGCCGTGGGCGAGAGCCGTAACGATGGAGGATGTGGCGAAAAGGATATCGAGCACCACCACCACCTTGCCTTCGAGGCGCTGGGCGTCGAGCTCCTCCTTCTTCAGCAGGACATGGACCTTAGCCATCCGGCTGCTCCTTGGGTACTACTGGCTTCATCATGGCGAAGACACCGGTACCGGTCATGACCAGACGCTCGCCGCTGACCAGTCGGCAACTGGCATAGGCCAGCCGGCCGCCCATGCGGTCGATGTCGACGTGCGCCTCGACCCAGTCGCCGGGCGCCGGGCTGGAAATGAAGTTGCTGGTCAGCGACACCGTGACGATGGGCTGGGCCGGTTCGCGCGAACTGGAAACGACAATGCCCAGCGCGGTGTCGAGCATGGTGACGAGGAAGCCGCCATGGGCAATATGGCGGATGTTGCAATGGCGTTCCTCGACGCGGATCGCCAGCACCATCTGCCCACGTGCGCCGCCCTTGGTTTCGTCGATGCGGTAGTACCAGGGGCCGAGGCTGGTCAGGTAGCCGCCGCCGCGCTTGAGGGGCTTGTAGCCCTCCGGAATGTCGTTTGTCATCTTTTGTCGTGGAGCTTGTCGGGGTCGGGGCTGCGTTTTTCGAGGAAGGCGGCGAAGATTTCCTTGGCGGCGGGGGCGGCGACGAGGTCGCCGAAAAAGATCACTTCCTCGTCGATGGCCTCGATCGCGCTCCGATCCGGCGGGCGCTTCAGGAGCGCCTTGGTCACGGCGAGCGAGGCCGCCGGACGCGCGGCCACCTTCTGCGCGGCGTCCATGGCGGCAGCCATCAGTGCGCCGGGCGCCAGCACACGATTGACGAAGCCCGCCTCCCGTGCGGCGGCGGCATCGAAGGGTTCGCCCAGCAGCAGCAGTTCGGCGGCACGCTGGTAGCCGGCGACGCGCGGCAGCAGCAGGCTGGAGCCGCCTTCAGGGCAGAGCGCGAGATTGACGAAGGGCAACTGGAATTTGGCGTTGTCGGCGGCATAGACCAGGTCGCAATGCAACAGCATGGTCGTACCGATGCCAACCGCATTGCCGGCGACGGCGGCGACGATGGGCTTTTCGAAGGCGGCGATGAGGTGTAGAAAGGGAATCGCGGCGCTGGGGTCGCCGACCTTACGCTGCAGGAAGTCGGCAAGGTCGTTGCCGGCGGTGAACATGTCCTCCTGGCCGCGCAGCACCACGACCCGCACATGGCTGTGGTCGCGGGCGTGCGACAGCGCCGCGCTCATGGCGCGGTACATGTCGGAAGTGATGGCGTTCTTTTTCTCGCGGCGGCTGATCTCGATGGTGGTGATGCCTTCGGTACAGTCGACCAGGATGTTGGGGTGGCTCACGGGGTCAGAAGCTCTCAGGTGGCATGGAAAGGGTGGTGTCGTCGAGGCTGCGCAGGAGTTCGTGCCACTGGCGCACCTTGGGCAGCTCCCAGCGGTAGAACCAGCGGCAGGCGGCCAGTTTGCCACGATAGAAGTCCGCATCCGTGCTCTGGGCGGCGATGCCGTTTTGCAGCCCGCGCTGCGCGGCGAGCGCCTGGCGCAGCCAGATCCAGGCGATCACCGTGTGGCCGAAGGCTTCGAGGAAGAGCACGGCATTGGCCATCGCCAGCGTCGGGTTGGCGGCCAGTGTCGGCGCCAGGGCCTGCAGCGTGGTGGCGACTTCATTCATGGCCGTCTGCAACTCGCCGGCGTAGGGGGCCAGCGCCGGATTGCTTTGCGCTTCGGCGACGGTCTTGGCGGTTTCACGTGCAAACAGTTTCATCGCCGCGCCGCCGTTCATCACCGCCTTGCGCCCGAGCAGGTCCAGCGCCTGGATGCCGTGGGTACCTTCGTGGATGGGGTTGAGGCGATTGTCGCGGTAGTACTGCTCGACCGGGTATTCGCGCGTGTAGCCGTAGCCGCCGTGGATCTGGATCGCCAGGCTGTTGGCTTCGAGGCACCATTGCGAGGGCCAGGACTTGGCGATCGGCGTCAGCAGGTCGAGCAGCAGGCTGGCTTCTTCAATCGCCGTGTCGTCAGCGCCGACTCTTTGTTCATCCACCAGTCGAGCGCAGTACAGGCAAAGCGCGTAGCCGGCTTCGACATAGGCCTTCTGCGCCAGCAGCATGCGGCGGATGTCGGCGTGTTCGATCAGCTTGAGCTGCGGCTCGGCCGGATTCTTGTTGGTCGGCGCGCGGCCCTGCGGTCGTTCGCGCGCATAGTCAAGCGATGCCAGGTAGCCGCGATAGCCGAGCATCACCGCGCCCATGCCTACGCCGATGCGCGCCTCGTTCATCATGTGGAACATGTAGTTGAGGCCCTTGTGCGGCTCGCCTACCAGTTCGCCGATGCACTCGCCCTTTTCGCCGAAGCTCAACATGGTCGAGGTGGTGCCGCGATAACCCATTTTGTGGATCAGGCCGGCCAGCGCGACATCGTTGCGCGCGCCGAGGCTGCCGTCCGCATGGACGTGAAACTTGGGCACGATGAAGAGCGAAATGCCCTTGACGCCGGGCGGCCCGCCGGGAATCTTGGCCAGCACCAGGTGCACGATGTTTTCCGACAGCTCGTGGTCGCCGGCGGAAATGAAGATCTTGTTGCCGACGATGGAGTAGCTGCCGTCCGGATTCGGCGTCGCGCTGGTGGTGATGTCGGAGAGGCTGGAGCCGGCCTGCGGCTCGGTCAGCGCCATGGTGCCGAAGAAGCGGCCGGCCAGCAGCGGACCGAGATACCTTGTCCGTTGCGCCTCGCTGCCGAAGCGGTGGATGACGTTGGCGTTGGCGATGGTGAGGAAGGGATAGGCGGCGGTGCCGACGTTGGCGCCCTTGAACAGCGAGAACGCCGCCTGGGTCAACAACACCGGCAATTGCATGCCGCCGCGTTCGAAGTCGTGGGCGGCGGCGATGAAGCCGGCCTCGCAGAAGGCCTTCAGCGCCTCGCCGACTTCCGGAATCATGCTCACGCGCTGGCCGTCGAAGGTCGGCTCGTGCTCGTCGGCCTTGCGGCAGTGCGGCGCGAACTTCTCTTCGGCGATGGCCGCCGCCGTGTCGAGCACGGCGGCGAAAGTCTCGCGGCTATGCTCGGCGTAGCGCGGGCGCTGCGTCAGGGCTTCGGCATCGAGGACTTCGAAGAGCTGGAATTCGAGATCGCGGCGATTGATGATCCCTGCCACGGCTATGTCGCCAGCAGGCTGTCGGAGAAACGGCCAAGGTGGTAATCGACGTCGCCAAAGCTCAGGCCGATCATGGTCAGGCGCTTGAAGTAGTGACCGACATTGAGTTCGTCGGTGACGCCCATGCCGCCATGCAGTTGCACCGCCTGTTGGCCGACCAGGCGGGCCGACTGGAGGACATAGGCCTTGGCGGCGGCAACGCAGCGACCGCGCTCGGCGGCATCATCAGAATCGGCGCGCACGGCGGCCAGCGTCGCCATGGAGCGAGCCTGTTCGGTGGCGATCACCATGTCGGCCATGCGGTGCTGCAAGGCCTGGAACTTGCCGATCGGCACGCCGAACTGCTTGCGCGTTTTCAGGTACTCCAGCGTGACTTCGTTGAGCGCCGCCATGATGCCGACGGCTTCGGCGCAGAGGGCGGCGTTGGCCTGGTCGATGGCGCGCGCGATCACGGGCAGTGCGCCGCCGGCGGTGCCGACCAGCGCATCGGTAGTGACTTCGACTGCGGCGAGATGGATGTCGGCGGCGCGCGCGCCATCCTGCGTCGGGTAGCTGCGCAGGCTCACACCCTTGGCATTGGCGTCGACCAGGAACAGCGACAGCCCGTCGCCATCGCGTGCCGAGACGAGGAGTTTGTGCGCCGCAGGGGCGCCGAGCACCACAGCCTTCGCACCCTCCAACCGCCAGCCGCCGGCAGTTCGGGTGGCGGCGGTGGCGACACGGTCGAGGCCGTAGCGTCCGCCGGGTTCGTAGTGGGCCAGGGACAGCATCAGCTCGCCGCCGGCAATGGCCGGCAGCAGCGCTTGCTTCTGGCTCTCGCTGGCGGCATCGCGGATCAGGCCGCCACCGAGGACTACCGTGGACAGGTAGGGTTCAAGGGCCAGGCCACGTCCCAGCATTTCCATGACCAGCATGGTGTCGATACCGCTGCCGCCGTTTTCGCTGATGCCGCCGTAGGCTTCGGGAAAGGGCAGGGCAAGGATGCCGAAGTCGGCGAAGGTGGCCCAGGCAGCACGATCAAAGCCGTCGTCCGATTTTGCCGTGGCGCGGCGGTGCTCGAAGCCGTAGTCCTTGGCATAGAAGCGACGCAGGGTGTCCTGCAAGGCGATCTGTTCTTCCGTGTAGTCGAAGTTCATGGTGTCAGAGTCCGAGGATCATCTGCGAGATGATGTTCTTCTGGATTTCGTTGGAGCCGCCGTAGATGGTGGTCTTGCGCACGTTGAAGTAGTGCCCGGAAAGGGGCCCGGCATCGACGTCGTAGGCGGGCATCGTGGCATCGCCGTTCCAGTCGGCATCGAGCGCCTCGTGCACATAGGGCAGGGCATAGTGGCCGAGCGCCTGCATTTTCAGTTCGGTCAACATCTGCTGGATTTCCGAACCCTTGATCTTGAGGATCGAGGCCTCCGGCCCCGGCGCGCGCTTCTTTTCGCCTTCGGCGGAGATGACGCGCAGATTGGTGATCTCCAGCGCCATGAGTTCCATTTCGAGTTGCGCGACACGGTCGCGGAAGCGGAAATCTTCGAGCAGCGGCCGGCCGTCGGCGGCAATGCGACGGGCCAATGCCTTCAGTTTCTTCAGTTCGCGCTTGGAACGGCCGACGCCGGCAATGCCTGTGCGCTCGTGCCCGAGGAGGAACTTGGCGTAGGTCCAGCCCTTGTTTTCCTCGCCGATCAGGTTCTCGACGGGAACCCTGACGTCCTCGAACCAGACTTCGTTGATTTCGTGCTCGCCGTCCAGCATGATGATCGGGCGCACCGTGATGCCCGGCGTCTTCATGTCGATCAGGAGAAAGGAAATGCCCTCCTGCTGGCGGCCTTCGGTACTGGTGCGCACCAGGCAGAAGATCCAGTCGGCGTATTGGCCAAGCGTGTTCCAAGTCTTCTGGCCGTTCACCACATAATGGCTGCCGTCGCGCACGGCGCGTGTCTTGAGAGACGCAAGGTCGGAGCCGGAGCCCGGCTCCGAATAGCCCTGGCACCACCAGTCGGTACCATCGATGATGCGCGGCAGAAAGTGTTGCTGCTGCGCCGGGCTGCCGAAGGCCATGATGACGGGGGCGACCATCTTCAGGCCAAAGGGCAGTTGCATCGGTGCGCCGGCGTCGGCGCATTCCTCGTCGAAAATGTGCTGCTGCACCGCGCTCCATCCCGTGCCGCCGTGCTGCCGTGGCCAGCTCGATGCGCCCCAGCCCCGGGCATGGAGGATCTTCTGCCAGCGCACGAAATCGTCCTTCTCCATGCGGCGTCCGCCAAGGCCCTTGCGGGCGAGTTCGGGCGGCAACTTGTCGCGCAGGAAACTGCGCACTTCGTCGCGGAAGGCTTGCTCCTCCGGTGTGTAGTCGAGGTCCATTCAGGGTGGATCCTTATGTGTGGAGTTGAAGGTATGTAGAACTGCAGAGTGGAACAATGTTCTGCAGTCATGTTACGCGGGTTCCGTCATGCTGGCAAGCGCCGGCCGGCGCGTTATCGCCCGCAACCGTTGGCGCCTGCATTGGCGTCTGGCACGCCATTGCGGCGACGACAAGCCGTCATGGTCACTCCTGCAGCTTGCGTCTTTGCCGGCTTTCTCCGATAATTCGCGCCCGGCCAGCGCAAGCGGGCAGGAAACCGGTGGTGGCTGTAGCTCAGTTGGTAGAGTCCCGGATTGTGATTCCGGCTGTCGTGGGTTCGAGTCCCATCAGCCACCCCACCAGAACCCCTTAAAAAAACCGTCTGTTATGCAAGCCCCTCTCAACTTTGGATGTTTTTTGCGGAACTTGCCGAAGCGGTCTGACGGAACCCCAGCCTAATTCTACTTTGTCAGATTGAATTTCAACTATCTGCCGTTGTCATCTGATATAATGCAACGCATTGATTCTCATGTTATTTACTTTGGAGTTGATAAATACGATGTCAACTCAAATACT
>Ga0172373_10001358_pt1 | contig 39740 bp, 47 predicted proteins | sample Lak10m_2_FD_114546 | JGI IMG/M metagenome (GOLD analysis project Ga0172373, IMG submission 114546) | Freshwater microbial communities from Kabuno Bay, South-Kivu, Congo - kab_092012_10m | ecosystem: Environmental > Aquatic > Freshwater > Lake | place: Democratic Republic of the Congo... | reverse complement strand
GCGAGGTCGTTGTTGTAGTTGACATGGTATCCCGAGTTCCAGTCTGTGGTCTCCACTATGCCGCTCGCGAATTCGGCGTCTATGACATATGCCGAAGAGAAGTCTACGAAATCGCCCAGCTTCTTCGGCATCGCGGCCGATCCGACCGATATCTCGCTCGAGTAGTTGAAGTCTCTTGGGATCGGAGCCTGCTTGTCGGAAGAGTCCTGCAGCGCGGCCGACTTGTTGTATATGTCGTGCCTGGACGCGACTATGTCTATCGAGTATCCTTTGTTTGGATTCTGCGAGACTATTCCAGTGCCGGTCCTCCTCCTCGAAGCTCCCGAAGAAACATATTCCTCCTCGAAGGATCCCACGACGTGCGAGTTCTCTTCAGGAGTGCTCAAGAATGCGGATATCTCGTATCCTCTCTTGTAGAACGAGTTCGCGGGCGCCTTCGTGATGGAAGGGTCTCCTGTGGCCATGTCGTCGAAATACGCGCTCCATGAAGATATGGAAAACTTCGAGTCGAAGAAGTCAATAAGCATGTCGCTCGGCTGTCCCTTTATCTTGATTCCCTTTATGTAGAAAGAGTCTTTGGCCTTCATCCTCATGAAGCTCTCTTTGCTTATGTAGAATTTGTATATCTTGCTGTTGGGCGAATTTATGTAGCTGTATGTGCCAGATGTCCTAGACCTGTATTCCGACATGTTCCACTCGTCGTATCCCAGCACCTTTATCACGCCGTCGCCGATATAGGTAGAGTCTTTCAGAACGGACCTCACATACTGCGAGTTCACAGACTTCACGTTTTCTATGCGGCTGTCGAACACCCTCGCGTTCTTAAGCTCTCCCGAAAGAACGGATGCCCTCCTGAACTCGCACCCGTCGAAGAACGCCTTCGCTATCCTGTTATCGTAGCTATGCGTCAGGCCAAGCAGATGGTCTTCGACCGCGGAAGAAGTTCCCGTTCCCGAAAACCGAGTGTTGTAGAAGCTCCCGTTCTCCACTATCGATCTTTCGACCTTTCCCCCGATCACGAAGTTGAATCCGAATCCGTCGTTGTCCGCGCCCACCGGCTTCTGGAATGGGATTCCGTATTGGTCCTTCTCCGCGCGCATGGTGGAAGAAGAAGATATCTTCGATGCCATAGTCCCAGACTCCCACTTCGAGTTTATAATCGTTCCTCCGTTCCATGTGCCGGCGCCCGTCCATGATATCTGCCTTTCCAGAGTCCCGTAAGACCCTGAGTTGAACTTTCCGGAAAACCTTCCAGACCTGAAGCTGGACCTGCTTATCACCGGCCTCGAATAGTCCACGTCCGCGACCCATCGATTCTTCTTATCGTCCCATTTGTACGCTGCGCCCTCTCTGAACTCCATTCCGCGATATTCGAAGGACGAATTCATTATCATCATCCTCCCATTGCTCTTCCACTTAGCGGACTCTGCGACCGAAAACGATCCCAGATAGACAAGCCCGTCGGTTATGTTGTTCCATCGCTCCTTCATCGAAACCGATCCGACATAGGAGTTTTCCTCTCTTACGAAGAATCCAGGCGCGCCGGCGACGCCGCCATTCCTGCCCCATTCTTCTATAGGCTCGAAGTTCTCGGAGAAGAACGCTATAGACCCTTGTCCGTATCCGAACTTGCTCCCGAGCTCGCCGCCCCTAGTGGTGATCTGCCTGTTCGCGGAGACGAACGATTCTTTCGTGTCTATGTAATATACCTTTATGAAGTCGTCAAGCGGCTCTTCTCTATAAGGCATCTCTCCCGAAAAAGGTATTTCAAGCGCTATCTTGCACCCATCCACCTTGAGCACTCGGTATCCGTCTCTTCCCTTCTTGTACTTGTCTACCTCGACCAGCTTGGCGCTGTCGTAAGGCCCACCCACTATGAACACCCGGTCTCCTTCTTTCATATTCGAGCTCACTTCCGTGTAGAACAGAGTCATGTTGGATCCGGCCACAGGATATGGCTCTACCCAGTTCATGAGCATAGGGCTCGCGTAGCCGCTTGCCGAATCTATCTTCTTGGCCAGCTCGTCTTCGCCTACCAGCGTTATGTTCTGTCCGACTTCTCTATAGTCAGCCTCTGTTATCAGATAAGGCTTGGTCGCGATGGCTTTAGGAAAGGGCATCTATGTTCTAAGAATATTTTGTTTATATATTAAATCATCTTCGGTTTCTATTGAACATATTTCGCTACATTTGTATAATCGTATGGACAAGAATCTCTTTGGAACAAATATCGCAGGTGTCTCAAAAGAGAGTGGTGACTCAAAAAGTAGATAAAGGGATTATTATTTAATATATAATAAAAAATTAAATAATGAGCAGAGACTTAACAAATATAAAAGGGTTTATTTATAAAATAACTAGTCCGAATGGTAAAATTTATATAGGACAAACTATAAATTTCAGAAATAGAAAGTATTATTATAAAAGTGGAAATTTTAAAAAACAAACAAAACTTTGGAATAATGTTTTTTTCTACAAATGGTCACCAATAGATACAATAGAAATAATCGAAGAGTGTTTTTGTGGTCATAATAAAAAATATCTAAATGAACGTGAGATTTTTTGGATATCTTATTATGATAGTTTTAGAAATGGTCTAAATTGTAACGAGGGTGGTGAAGGTAATTTGGGTTATTCTTTTTCTGATGAGACTAAAGAAAAAATGAGTATTATTAAAAAGGGAGTAAAGCACCCAGAATGGAGAAATATACAAAAAAGTGAATATACTAAGGGTAGAAAACACTCTAATGAAGCCAAAGAAAAGATGAGTAGAGTTAAAAAAGAAAAAATGAATGATGATATAAAGAAAAAAATAAGTAATGGTTTATTAGGTAATAAAAACGGAATAGGAAATAAAGGAAATTCAAAAAAGATACTTTGTTTAACTAATAATAAAATATATGAATCAATTAAACAAGCTTGTGATGAATTAGGAGTACATAGTGGTAGTGTTATTTTAAATTGCAGGGGTATTTATAAACAAACAAAGGGATATAAATTTGAATACTATGGAGAAGAAGAGAGTTTTAATATTTAGTGGTGCTGGAATTGATAAAGAATCAGGTGTGGAAACTTTTCGCGACACCAAAGATGGATTATGGAATAACTATAAAATAGAAGATGTAGCGACTGCTGATGCTTGGAGAAAGAATCGACAGCTTGTTCTTGATTTCTATAATCAGCGAAGAGCACAATTAAAAAATATTGAGCCAAATTTAGCGCATAAACTAATTGTAGATTTGGAAAAAGACTATGATGTTACTTTAGTTACGCAAAATGTAACCAATTTACATAAAAGAGCTGGTTCTACCAATATTATTCACTTACATGGTGAGTTAACTAAATCTAAATCAACTTTTCCTGGTTCAATAGAAACATATGATTGTACAGGCGACATAAATATCGGCGATAAATGCCCAAGAGGCGCGCAATTGAGACCAAATATAATTTGGTTTGGAGAGAATTTAGATCCAATCAACATTCATAATGCAGAAAATGCCGCACGAAAATGCGACGCTTGCGTAATCGTAGGAACCTCCATGCAGGTATACCCGGCAAACCAGATTCCGTTCCTCACGAAAGAAGACTGCGTCATAATATACGTGGACCCGAGCGACCTCGACTTCTACGTCCCGGAGCACAGGCAGCCTTTCTTCCACCATGTCAAACAGCCAGCCACCGCGGGAATGCATAAGGCCGCGGATATATTGAGAGATGCTTTTAGTAGATAGAATAGACACGTGCAGAGACGGAGGCACCATCTGCGTCAAATGCCGCATGGCCATATCTTGGAGAGAAGTCGCCTGGCTTGAAGGAAGAGACAAAAAAAGAGAGAATAAGATAAATTCTATACTAGGATGATTTTGTACAGCGAAAACAATGCTGAAGAGATAGCACTCGAAGGAACCAGGATAATGAGGAACATTAACATCTCCTTTCGATCTTTCGGAAGAAGGCACAGGATATTGTCGATATATGGAAAGAAAAGAGATACGGCTGCCGTCGGGGGACTCCGTCCGCATTGCAGCATTGGACTATGAGGCTTCGAATCGTTGATTGGGCTCGACTGGGCAAAGAGCAACAAGATATCTCCGGAGACGATAGACCAGGTAGACCGAATATTCAGAGAGATGTATCGGAAGAGAAAGGCCATTTCGCGAATGAAGAAAGCCTCTTTCGTTTTTTAATATATAGAAAAACAAATGACGAATATGGAAATCCAATGGCTTCTCGACAAATGGAACATAAGATGCGACGCGCAGGACATATTGAACAAGTGGAACGAGCCACATAGATCATATCATGGGATTTCGCATCTGGAAGACCTGATGGCGCAGATCGAATCGAAAAAGAGCTCGCTTTCGGACATCCAATACGAATCGCTGCTTTTGGCCGCTCTTTTCCACGACGCGATATACGATCCGGCCAGCCATATGAACGAAGAAGATTCGGCGACGCTTCTGTTGGGCCTTTCCGACCAGAGCGAAGCAGTCAGGCAAGTTTGCCAGATTATACTGGACACGAAGATGCATTCTTCCAAAGAAGGGCTTTCTGGGATATTCTGCGAAATGGACATGGACATATGCGGCAGAGGATTGGAATCTCTCTTGCAATGGGAGCATGGAATATTTCAAGAATGCTCGATATTTCCATTGAAGGAATACAAAGCCGGAAGGCTGGTGTTCTTGAATTCGCTGATAGATAGATATCCGTCCAATTCCGAAAACATCCGAAGCCTAATAGAGCATGTAGAAGGCTATTGATTGGATATCAGCAGCTCCTCTCCGCATATCGTCCATATGCTCTCTATCCTAAATCCTGAATATATTCGGCGAGCCCCATCGAATGGCGATGTCGAAAGTATCGCCTTTCCTTCCATCGTCGAAATCGACGACGCCATTCGAATATGCTCTTCGTCGCTCTGCGAAATCGGCGGGTTTATATAGAAAAAAGACTTTTTGGAATCGTTTTTCCTAATAGATTCCTCCCATCCGCAGCACATTATTTCAGAGATTCCGTCTATATGGTATTTATATGCGGAAAACTTCATCTTGAAGACTTCGAATTCCAGCCTGCTCGTCCATCTTTCGCCGCAGCAGAGAGAAATAAGATGCTCGACCGCCTTTCTATCATAGGAATCGTCCGATACCCTGGACTTTGCCAGGTTCAGCCTATCCTCGCAGATTCGTATGTTCTTTACCTCCTTGATGAATTCCGGAGAATTCCTCATCGCGTCGAATAGCATGCAGTTTAGCGGATCCGGATCCGAATAGACGTTTCGAGACGCCTTCATCTTGGAAAACCTCAGAGAGAAATAAACGCCGAACATTCCAGAGAAAGGCTCGATGTATGAATCGATTCCTTCCGGAATGCGCGGCGATATGAAATTTGCTATGCTTGACTTCTCTCCCGGATAAGGTATGAGCACTACTTGAATTCTTTTTTGTCGCTCGATATATAGAATTTGTCGAAGTCGTAGTATTTGTCGTATACCTTCTTAACGGTCTTGAAGTCCACCTTGTCGATTATGTCGTATACGGACCAGCCCTCCGGATTTATCCACTGGTTGACGTTCTTGTATCGCAAGATCTCGTCTTTCTGCATCCTCACCTTGTAGTAGTCCTTCACCAGGTCGAACCTGTCTTTAGTAAGGTGCTTCTTCGGATTCGACAGCACTTCTTTCACAGAGTCCACGCACGCGTTGAAGTTCTTGTTCGAAGTCTGCGTCGCGATGGTGTTGATTCCCTGCTGGTTCATCCTAGACTGATAGCAGTGCACGTAGTAGACCAGCCCTCTCTTCTCTCTTATCTCTTGGTATAGAGGCGACTTCAAGCCAAGCGAAAGCATCGCGTTTATGAAGTGCACATAGGCGAAGTCTTCTTCTATGATAGGCGAAAGCATCACGAGCGAGGTCTTGTCCTTGAACTCGTTTCCTAGCTCGAGCGGCGTCTTGTGATTCCCAAAAGCGACGTTCTTCACGATCTGCCTTTCCGCGAACTCCAGCTCGCTGTTCTTGTACTTCTTGTTCTTCGACACGTTGATTATCTTCGTAGGCTTGGCGTACTGCAGGTCGAAGTAGTTGAGGCAGTCCATGAACTTCAGGCCCTCTAGGTCCTCTCTGAGGCCGATAGGATCGTAGTCGTTGAAGAGCTTCCTACTGAGGTTAAGCATATGTGATTGTGTTAAATCCGTAAAACTATCCATATATTCCTCCAAGACAATTTTTCTTTCATTCTCGAACTGCTCTTTGGTCACGTCGAACTGCCCGAGCAAATCTACAAAGTCATGTCTGTATTTGTTTACCTTTTCTTCTAAACCTGTTAGATAAAAAACTATTTCGTTTGAACTAGTATAGGCATTCCAGTCTATTCCGTCTTTGTCGAAGTCTTCCTGTAGATGTTCGAAAGATTTGACTAGCAAATGTTCCATAAGGTGTGAGAGCCCATACCATCCTTTCTTCTCGAGGTTCGTTGAGCCCTCATAGACTACATAAAATCCAGATAGGTCATTTTGTGATTTAAGATTAATTATCATTTTCGTCTAAGTATTTTTTTAGTTCAGGTCCCAAGAGTTGAAAGTATCGAATTCCGCCTCTGGATGCATGTCGCTTATCCTCTGAAGCGCCTTCGAAGTATCTTCGTTAACGGTCCTATAGTCTCCTTCTTCGCCGACTACTATGCAGAATGTTATGTTCAGATACATCTTTCCTTCCTTTATCTTTCTGACTATATCTTCCGCCGGCGCGGTTATTTCGTGGCTCCAGTATAGGTTGCCTTCTATGTCAGTATCCTCGTAGCTGTACTGGCCGCCACACAGATTGCCCAGATAGAGCACTTCTCTGTCGTGAAGGTCCACTATGTAGATGATCTTCTTGTCCACCAGCTCGCTGTCTGGCTCGTCTTCTTCCGCGAACCTGTTGTCCTGCATGTGCCTTACGTCAAGGTATTCGAGAGAGACCTCTTTCAGGTCGTATAGTATGTCGAGCATGCCTGTCTGTTCGGATACCTGCTTCTTCCATTGCTCTTCGGAGTCGAAGCTCTCGAACATCTTTATCCTTCTCATTTCTGGAATCCTCTTTTTGGCATATAGGAGCATCTCAGCTTGGATCCCTGCGGCGGCGCCTCCAGGAATGTTATCGAATTTCCGTCTATGTAGTAGTCTTGGCCTTCGTCTCCGTCTTGCAGAAGCCCGTTCAGATAGAGATGCTCGCTTCCGAGAATCGGCTCGTAGAGAAGATAGAATGACGAGTTGTATCCGTCCGTTTCACCGAAAGGAACTTCTTTGTTTATGAAAGTCTCTCCTATATAGGATATTATCTTTCCCGCGGACCATATCTCCTTTGTTGTGTATCCGTAGTCGTCGAATAGATGGCCTGAAGAAACGACCGAGTTTCCTGTCGAGATCAGTATCTCCGACGCGGAGAATAGGGTGTTGTTCAAGCCGCCTCTCTCCATAGGCAGTATTCCTGTCCAGTTGACCGATATGGTATGCGTCGCCTCGTTCACGCTCATAGTCCCGCCCTGCTGAGTGACTACGTTCTGCGTAGTCGCCAGTCCAAGCTCTATGTTAGAGTCGTCCGCGAAGACGAGCTTGTGCACAGATGCCGTGGATCCAGCGAAAGACTTTATTCCTTCGGAATTCAGCGTCGCGGGGTCCAGATAGACGACTTCGTCCGGTATTTCTTCGGCGGCGGCCTTCAGCTGGTCTATATATGTCTGCAGCTTTATCAGAGAGTTCTGCGCCTCGGATGGGCTGATGAAGTCCAGTACGATTATCTTCCCCCCGGATATGCTCGCTATCAGATTGTTTCCGTTTATATATGTGGATAGAACGGAAAAGGGGTTTATCGTATATACCGGATAGTTCCTGTCGTCATAGACCTTTATGGTCTTGTCGGTCTCGCTTAGCGGCTTTAGGAATCTATTGTAGCTGTAACCCATTTCTAAATAGCTTTAATATATCGGTTGGCCAAAAAATGTTTCGGCATATCACTTATATATTAAATATGGAATCCCTATATCAGATTATAGAAAATATTATCGTCGACATGTTCTTGTTCCTGCTTAGATCCATGGCGTTGAATCGGACATAGTATGTTCCTGGAAAGGCGATTGAGAATGATTCCACTCCAGAATCCAGAGATTCCTTGTATATGGAAACGTCTCCTTCCGCGAGCGATATGCTGCCTTCTCTGTTGTCCGATATATCATATATCAGGCCAGAAAGAAGTTCTTTTTTCGATATGGGAAAAGGTCCGCTGTAGTGCGATCGGTCTATCTCTACTCTGAAAGTCTGTCCGTCGTCCGACGAAAAGGGACCTGACAGCGATCTGTCCGAGTCCAGCAATATGTTCTTTCCGAAAAACTTCTGATTGAAGAATATAACAGGCGGCTCAGAATCTTCACCTATGGTGCCCAAATCCGCCTTGGGATCTCTAAGCACTACGTTTAGTATGGAATACGCCTGGTCGCAGTCGAATTCCGTAAGGAAGTCTAGGCTGGTCGGATCTATCTGCGAATCGACGATCACCAGTCTTCTGGCACTCTGCCTTTCTATATTCTGGATGCTGGATATGGAGAAATACATGACTGGAAGACCCATAGAGTCTACTATCACTATCGACTTTCCAGGAATGTGCGACTTTATGTCGCCGAATCTTAGGTCCTTGAGCATGCCTGTAGACCTGCCATAGCCGTCTCTTATCGTTCCGTAGTATCTTTCCACGAGGCATTCTTCTTCGTTGTTTCCTATATAGACTATCCTCTGCCTGCTCTCGCGAGATCCGTTCACGACTGCGAAATAGCTTTCTATCTCATATCTTCCTAGCTGCATCTCTTTATCTTTTATTTTTATCTTTCTAAGTATATGTTGAAGTTGTGCATAACGCCTCTTGGGCTATCTGCGAAAGACGGCGACTTCCATTCTATGTATATCTCGTCTCCTGCAGATACTTCCAATCTGTCTTCTATCTGGAAGCTATCGAGCATGTTGTTGGAAGAATGCGAATATGCAGAGGTTATGCATCGCGATGTTCCTTTCGTGAAATTGCACAAAAGAAATGTCTGACTCTCATCAGATCCCAGATCGCCAAGTATGTGCGTCTTTATAGTAACGGTGGATATCTTCCCGTCGACCGGCATCTTGACTCTCTTCGAAGGGCTTGGAAAGCTGGATTGCGGCGGCATCTCCGAAACGTCTCCTATGTAATAGGAAACATCGTCGGCAGGGTCTATATAGGAATGAGAGAATAGATATCCCATTCCGCTTGCTTGATTCTGGAATATTTCTTTTTCTTTGAACGCTGTCCAGGCTTTTCCGTTCCAAATCCATTTGGATCCGTTTTCCGCCACATATACGTCTCCTTTCTTCTTTTCTTTTGGCCAATTCATATATCGCTTCTTTATTTTTAGAACAGGTTCGAATACCCTTTGTATCTATAGCTTCCGGATCCGCTCGAGCTTATGGAAACGGTCGCGCCCAATATGGAGACCTGTATGCTCGTAGGCGCGATGCCTGTTCCTGCTTTCCTTATGTCGAATCCTATGTCGGACATTCCTTTGTTTGCCACGATAATATCGTAGTTTTGCACGTCGTTGCTAGATTCGGATATCTCCACAAAGCTGAAGTTCCCTCCATGATATTGAGAAGAATCATATTCGAATATCACAAATGAAGAAGGATCCGACACCGATTTGTCGATTGTCTGGTCATGGCCGCTAGGACCAGTCGGGCCCATCGGTCCAGGTATTCCAGAGTCCGCGACGCTTATCCAGTTGAATCCCGAAAGCGCGTCGTCTATGTAGACATACATGAGGCTATATTCAGTATCATACCAGAATGTTCCTGGATTTATGGAATCTGTTCCTGTTCCATCAGGAATGGCGTCTTGATAGTAGAATATCATCGGCCCCGCAGGCCCTGTCGGGCCAATTGGACCCATCGGCCCCGCAGGTCCAACCTGCCCCTGCGCGCCAGTGTCGCCAGCAGGTCCTTGTTCGCCTTGAGAGCCGGTGGCACCTGTTGGACCTTGCGCACCCTGTTCTCCGGCAGGTCCTTGAGGACCCTGTTCACCTTGAGAACCGGTGGCACCTGCCGGACCTTGTGGTCCGGCAGGTCCTTGAAGACCCTGTTCACCTTGAGAACCGGTGGCACCTGCTGGACCTTGTGGTCCGGTAGGTCCTTGAAGACCCTGTTCACCTTGAGAACCGGTGGCACCAGCTGGCCCTTGTATACCCTGTGCACCAGCAGGTCCTTGTGCACCAGCAGGTCCTTGTGCACCAGCAGGTCCTTGTGCTCCGGCAGGTCCTTGCGGTCCGGCAGGTCCTTGCGGTCCGGCAGGTCCTTGCGGTCCGGCAGGACCCTGAGAACCTGGTGCTATAGAACCTACATAGTTTCTCAAATCTCTCGAGACAAACATAGGCGATCTATTTGACATAGAATCGATAAGCTGCTTTATTCTAGGCAAAGCCAGCTTTGATTCGTTTAAAGTAGAAAACTGCAAGGTTATTACTTTTCCGCTCTTCATGCTGACTTTAAGCAAGTTGTTGTTTATCAAAACATTTATAACCGCAAATGGGTTTATAGTATGGGTAGGCTTGCCCGCATCATCCATTATCTGTATGTTCGTGTCCGACGCGGCGGCGGGCCTCAAGAATTTTTTCCAGCTATAGCTCATGTCTTTATATTATGTTTATGCTCACTACTATATCTTCCAGCCCGTTCTGCGCGAGGTCCGAAAGGTCGAAATATAGAGAATATGATCCTTCGGAAGTTATTGATTCTATAGGACCGGTGTCGCCCAATATTATCAGATTTGAATCCGAAAGCTCTATCGCGCCATCTCTGTTGTCATCGACATAGTCGATTAGCAAGTCTATAAGAATAGATTTTGTTATATAGGGATCTGTCGCGTATCCGTACCCGTATCCATATAGAGAAAGCTCTATCGACGTCGAAAAAGTCGATCCGTCCGCTGTCGTATACGGCGCGCCCGCGGTGGCTCCGTTTAGAGATATGAAATCTCCGTCTGGACCAGCGGTGGCGTTGAAGTGTATTATTGGCGCGATAGAATCCGGAAGAGCCACATCGTCTATATCCACATTTGGATGTTCCATGACATAGTTTATGAGAGAATGCGCCTGCACTGCGTCGTATTCTGTCAGAAACTGCAGGAATACAGACCCAAAGCTCTCGTCGTCTATTATAAGATACAGACCGTTTAGGCTTATAGAGTTTATGCTAGAAAGAGATAGATATATTAGAGCCCTCTTTGGGGTGTTCTTGTCGTATATCGCTATGGACTCTCCCACTACGAAAGACTTTATGTCTGTATATTCCAGTCCTGTGAAAGAAGTTCCCGACTGGTTTATGTCGTCGTTGAAGAACGAATAGCTGTCGTCTATCAGGCCGACCATAACGTCGAGAACAACAGGATATTTAGAATTTGGATTGTTAAGATAGAGCTGAGGTATTCTATTCGAAGAGTTTCCGGTAAGCACGAGCATCTGCGCGAAGCTGTGGTTCTGAACAGGATAGTCGTAGTATGAATATGTTATGTAGTTGTCTTCTTCGATAACCGACTTTTTTTCATAGGACGCTTTGATCGCCAAGAAAGTAGCGTTGTCTCCCATTCCAAGATGGTTCAAGAGATAATTTACCTGACCCGCCTTCAGTATGACCTTTCCTTTCAGAAGCTGCTTGTAAGGCATTCTTATGTCAGAAGCGACCAGCTTCTCTATGATGTTGGATCCTTCTACCGCGATAAAGTCTCCCGAATTTATCTTTATGAATTGGCTTCCCTTTCCGAATAGCGAACTTCCACATGTGCCCATATCTTTAAATGAATTTTAAAGTATATATTAAAATCCGAATATTGAAAAAGCACTAAATGTCTACATGTCGATAACTTCCAGAGCATATCTTTCGGAAAGATTCAACGAATCCGAAACTCTGGTTATGCAGATCTTCTTTCCCTTATTGAGCGAAAAATAAGGATAGTTCGACAGCATAGTCGATGTGGCGCTGTTTATGGTCATCGGAAGAGAAGACGCGTTAGTGCTCGTGTATGTAGAGAACGCAGCGTTCGAGTTTATGTCGAGCGTTATATAAGAGCTGGTCGCGCCCTGCAGCGAAGAAACTCTGTATTGCCCCGAAAAGTCGTATACCGAAGATGTGCCCAAAAACATGTTGTTTAGCTGCAGCCTGTCTCCCATATCTATCGAATTGTTGACCAGTTGCGCGCTTTCTCTGAGAGGGACATCTAGATATCCGCCGCTCCTCAGCACCATAGGGCTAGACATGTCTATTCCAAACTTGAACTCTTTCCATAGATATGCGGAATTTGGCTTTTGCATATCGGGGTTGTAGAAAACAGGAAGGTCGATGTCTCCCATAAGCAGTATCGGAACATTCGTAGGCGTGTTCATGTTGCTGTTTATGTATATGTTCAGCTTTTTGTTTTCCGAAGAGAACTGAGTGGAAGATATGATTATCTCCGCGCATTGCCTCAAGTCGAGCTCCCTGCTCAGCGATATCGTGAGCCTGTCGTCGTTCGGAAGAACCATCGGGATCCCGTCGTTGTTGATGAAGTGTATGAGAAACGTCTTGTTCTTAGGAACAGCCACGTTCATAGGTATTATTCCCTGCGCGTTGTATAGATCCGTCGACCTTATCTGCTCTATCTTGTAGTTCTTCGGATCTATGCTTTCCAAAGTTATTTTTGGCCCGTTAGACAATACGGCGATAGAGTTCGAATCCACTATCTGCCTTGTGGAATATAGCCTCAGAAGGTCTTCCAGCGACTTTATCTTGGCGTTTATCGTGCTCAGTTCGGTCTGCGTGTATATGAGGCCTTTGACGGAATTTATCTCGTCTCTCAATATTCCCTGGTCTGCTAGTATGTTCAGGAAGCTGTCGTTCACTGAAGCGAGCCTCTGCATCGCCTTGTTGAAGAGGTTCATGCTGAACATCGAGTTTATAGCCTCCGGATTGTATGCCTCTTGCGGATTGTCGTTTATTATGTTGAAGTTCAGATTCAAGCTGAATGCGTAAGAGCTACCATCGTGCTTTCCGTTAGATACCAGCTTTTTGTAGGTAGGAAACCTAAGTCCTATCTCGTCTTCGGCAGTGCTGTTTGCAGGATTGTCCAGAAACGATATTCCATATAGGTTCGTCTTTGGATTTCCCGAAGAGTCTTCTACCGTATAATACCACAATATCGCGTTGAACTCGAAGTCGTTTGGCGGCATATTGTTGACTTCCATCGCGTTGAATTGCTCGAAGTTTGTTGCTTTCCTATTCGCTATGTTCATTTTGACATAGTGCGCCGGATCGAAGTCTATGCCAAGCCCGTCCAGCGTCTGCGGCGTTACTATGGGATTGTTTATGTCTCCCTTGACGCCGAAATAGTCGCCGCTTCTCCTTATCACGTCTCCAGTGGAAGTCTCGTATGTGAAGTCGAGAGTATCGAACTGCCCAAAGTACGATCCAGGATAGTTCTGAGGATCGCTCACTATCGGCGAATTGAAAAGCTCGGCACCCATTATCTCCGTCTGGTATTGGCTAGGCAATATCGGGAATATGAGGTTTGGCTTGTAGTTCACGTCGTATGTGGTCCTGAACAATATATCCGGAGTCATTCCGGTATGGTCCGGTATGTGCGCGTATACTTCGGTATAGGACCGGTTAGCCTCCTGCACGTTGCTGACTCCGTTTATCTCTCCGACATACTGTATCAGCCTATGGTATACTAGCTCGGCCTGCCCTGTGAATTCTATCTGCCTGCTGAGAGTAGAGTCTATGTCCACTACTATCCTCTGCCCTGCGGTAGCTCCTGCAGGAACTATCGACAATATCTTCGTATAGAGTCCTTCTTCAAGCTCGGAATCGTACATGTCGTCTCCTCCTGAGTTTTCGAGTATCGTGCTGTTGGAAACATTGAATATCCTTATGGTGTCGCCCACTCTGAAGTTGGTCAGCCCGTTGAATTCTATCTCCAGCTTGTTTATAAGATCAGGGCTTTCATAGAAATATCTCGTGTCCCATTCGACGACCTCTCTTTCCTTCCATAGATATTCCGGGAAATAGGTGTCGTCGTTTAGCTTCCTGCTTCCGAATTCGGACAGGTTCGAGAAATACTCGTCTCCAGGAACCGCCGGCTCGAAATCGATGACGTTCAGCTTCTTTGCCCACTTGAAGAATATCTTTTCGGTAGCCGTCTCCGGCGCGTTTGTGTCATAGTAGTATTTAGAGTTGTTCATCCTGCTCTCTCTTATGACGACCTCTTGGTTGGCGACATAGTTTCTGAGAGACTCGACCAGCTGGTCCGAATATCCAGACGGAGGAGTGGCGTTTGCCGACTTCCTGAAAGACTCTTCGAAATCGAAGGTTATTGGCCTGGACTGAGTTCCCGGCGAAAGGTTCTGCTTAGGAAAGTTCAGAAGTACGTATTTGGAGAAATACATCTTGTAGTTTGAGTTCTGGTAAGAAGCAGATATGTCTTCTGCTGCGCCCGGAAACGCGTAGAAAGAAGTTCCGTTCGGCTTTAATCCTTTGTATAGCGGTGTGCTGGCCATCTATGTTAATTTATTTTATACCTTATATATATATATTCCATCTTTTCGTATATTAGCATTATGGAACATGTAATAGGAAACATATACTACGCCTTAGGAATATTCGTGATAATAAAGATGGTATATTCTATATTCGAAGGCGGCTCTCTGTCCGAGACTGAAGAGTGGAAGATGAGATTCTCCGCCACGGTCGGCCGAAAGCCAAAAGAATCCGAATTCCGGTCCAAAAAGGAATTCGAGACTATGAACGCGCACTACGCCATAGGAATAGTCGAGATCGCCTGGTGCCTTATAGGATTCTTCTTTTCCGGCAGGAGCGAGGAGTTCTCCGTCGCCATCGCATCGATATTCGCATCCTGGATAATATGCAAAGCCCTTTCGCACAACAGCCTTTCTGGAGCGATTCGGCTCGCGATAGACGTATCCAAGACGATATTGTATCTTTCCATAATAATACACCACGCATACGCATGAAGATAGTATATGGACCAAGCGGATCCGGAAAGTCCATGGCAGCGGCCATGTTCGCCGCGAACTCATATTCCATATATGTTCTTTCCGAATGCGACGGGAGGCTTATGAACAGGCTTGGCTCTTCCAATATAGAATTCTTCCTGCACAAGTCGGCGGCCATAGAAGACATAAGAAGCCTTTGCCTGGAAAAAGGCGGGTCCATGGCGAATTCTCTAGAATGCTGCGTAGTGGATTCTATGAACGCGATGTCTAAGATCGACTATCCTTCCACGATAAGAGGTCTTCTGAAGATAGAGAGGGATTTCGGCCTGGAGATAGTGACGACTTTCAACACGCTTTCTTCCAAAAAGAAAGGAGTCGACTCGGCGCTTCTCGATATGATAAGAAGCGACTTTAGAGGATCGGGAATAAGGATGATATCGTCTATTACTCAGAAAGGAGCCTGACAGATTCCTCTATCGCCCTCTGAGTTCCCTTTATCACATAGTCGTATAGGCCTATGGCGTTTATCGATGAAGGAGATTCCCCGAAGAACTTCAGGTCGTTTAGTATCTCGTCTATGTCGTTCCTGTACTTCAGATAGAAGTCATAGACGTCGGAGTCGTTTATAAGGCCTTCTATCTTGGCGTCCTTTTTGGAAAGCTTGTCCAGCAGAGTCTCGTAGCTTCCTCCGGAATTATCCACAGTCTTCTCTATCATCTCCTTTATTTCCTTCTTTATCTCGGTATATTTGGACGCGTCTACCTGCGCCTCTTCTGCCTCGAAGAACTTCTTGAATCTATCTATCCTTTTCATATTCTATATATTAATTCGCTAATTCCATATTCCTGAGAATATTCCGTCGTACCATATTCCAGACTCGAATATTCCATCTTCGAAGAATCCGTTCGTCCATATTCCAGACTTCCAATTGGCGCCTTTGAAGTGGCTTATCGCCCTCAGTCCCGTGTCTATCGCCGTATTAACGCTGCCAATCCTCGCGCCTATGAAATCCGAATATCCGAACTCCAGCCTCCAGTCTTTCAGTGTCGCGGAATTGACTCCGCTGGTATTTTCCACGTATATGGTCCAGCTGCCGTTTCCTGCGGTAGAGCCGGGCGGGTAGTAGTTGTCGTTTATGTCCGTCATTCCGGAAATATGGTATAGGAAGTCCGTGCCGTCGGATGCCCATCCATTCGCAACCGAGCCGCTTGATTCCAATCCCATCCTGTATGTTCCTTTGTATATAGGAGCACCTTCGTCAATGTCTGCATACGATCCTTTGTATGAGAAATAAGTATCTATCATGTCGGTGGCTCCGTTTGCCTTGTTGAACGGCTTGACGTCTACCGCCACGCCTGCCGGAGACATGAGCTTTATCTTCAGGCTGCCTATTCCAGATGATCTTATCTCTCTTATCCTAAAGAAGTAGTATCTGTCAGGATCTAGATCGGTCGCCTCGAAAAAGCTAGTCGATCCGACTTCGTATGAATAGTATTTTCCATAATAGTCCTCGAAATAAGGATCTTCCGATATGTCTATCGCGTAGGAGTATACCTCGTCGTCTTTCGAATACTGCGAGCCTTCTCCTATCTCATAGGAAGATTCTATGTTCATGCTTATAGGATCCAGCACCTTGTGCATAGGAACATACGGCAGTCCATACAAAGAAGACATGGCAGCGCTTTTGTCGTAAGACATCATGTATGGGGGGTCTAGGAATTGCGAGTAGAAGAACCCAGGCCCGTTGTATCCTATCGGGCTCTCTCCCCAATGGAAGACCGCCTTTCCTTCCGGATCCGACTTTCTAACGCCCACTGTATTCTGGGACATGAATTCTTGCTGCTGCGTTCCGGAAAGAGGCCCCTGCGAGAATTCGGCGATAACCGAAGCGGAAAGGCCAAAAGAATATCCGTCTATGCCAAGCCTGAGCTGCGCCACCGGAACGTCTCTCTCCACTATCTTGTTGCCTGATTCAACATTGACCCTTATCCTGACGTCCTTTATGTTGTTTTGCGCGGTTTCTATGTATACAGAATGTGTGGCGAAGGAATTCGGAGATATATTTATATCTAGGCCTTTGCTGTCCTTTCTGAAAGAAGAATGGCTGCCGGAGAAGTCAGAAACGTTTGTGGCCACATATACTTCGGTGAAATTGTTCTCGGAGTCTTCGACCGTGTAGAGAACCGTGTGCCTTCTCGGATCGGACAGGCTTCCGAACTTCGAAAGCTCTTGCTCTTCTCCTCTGTCCACCACATAGAAGGTGTCCCCTATGTTGAATTTGAATATTCCGTTTAGTATGAAAGAGTTGTTGTTTTCGTCCATTCCTATTATCTGTATGTCTTCCAATATTCCGCCATGCCATGTTCCAGACTTGAAGTCTATGTTGTAGGCGATGCCTCCATAGAAGTCTCCCGACATCCACTGTCCTGTTCTCCAGATCGAATATTTGTGGATGTCTGAGGAAGAACCGGCCGTTCCCAGCTTGGAATAGAAGCTCCCGCTTAGCCATTTTCCACCGTGCCATGTCGCGGTCCTGCTGTTGAACGCCTTCGTTCCAAACCTGGATGCGGCGTTGAAAGTCTCGAACGACCCGTTGTACCACATTCCGTTCTCGAAGTCGCCGCCTTTCCATTCTCCGTCGATCCAGTAAGAAGGCTCGTTGTCGCAGTTGAATATCCCCGCATTCCATTTCCCGTATACCCATATTCCTCCGATGAACCTTCCTCCGTTCCATGTGCCGTCGTTCCAGATTCCGTTGTTCCAGACTCCTCCGTTCCATGACCCGCCATAGAACCTTCCGTTTACCCAGGTTCCCCCGTTCCAGGTTCCTCCGAACCATCTTCCGGTAAACCAGGTCGACTGCATGTCGTCTGAGGACTTTTCGTCTATTTCTATAGATATCTTCTTGTCTTTTATAAACTTGGAGTTCCACACTCCGTCATACCAGTCTCCGTACTTCCATGTGCCGGATATCCAGGTTCCTCCGAACCATCTTCCGCCTTCCCATATTCCTTTGTACCAAACGAGCTTCTTTTCGATGTCTCTCCCTATGACTGCACCAGAAATCTCCGCCTCCAATATCCAAGGATAGGTGACCGAGATTATTTCTATGTTCATTCCGTCTATCAGCCTATATCTGAATTTTTCGAAATCGACATCCTTCAGGCTGAACTTCCTGCCCTTCAGAGACAGATTTTCAGGAGTGAGCTCTATAGCCACCTTTCCTTTCTTGTCCAATCCAACATCTATCAGGTCTATTGGCTGATAGTTGAAGAAAGGGTCTCTTTTGACGAACCTTACATGGCCAGTGTCTGCCCCTACATAAACGTCGTTTCCATAAGGAAGGTCTACCGTGAAGTCGTACTCCCCATAGACCTGAGTAACGACTCTATACCCAAAGTATTGCTGGTTGAGAATCTGGGAAGAGTCTTCGCCGCCGTCGAAGTCTATTACGACGCCGTCTCCTTTGGAAAGGCCATGCTTTTCCTTGCAGGTTATGAAAAGCTGCCCGTTGAATTCCGCAGTATTTGCTATCGCTATGTCGAACTCCGCGTCGAGCTTCGTTATGTTCATAGAAAGCTCGTTTTTGTAGTCCACGTATATTATGGCGCTGAGCGCCTCTACCGTATCCGAGTCCGAAAGAAACGCCTTCGCGTATGAATCGGTCGGTATCTTGAAGTTGAGCTCTCTCTGATAGTTTTTGTACCCAAGCGAATCGCTTGAAATCCTCCTTTCGTCCAGCCTTGCCCTTTGTATGTTGTTTAGCTCCTGCAGGTCTTCGCTTATCTGTTGCAGAGTCCTTCTGGACTTTATGTCCATAGTAGATCCCTCGAAGTCGACTCCCAGAGCGAATTTGATCCTCTTGTGGAATTCTATGACATATGCAGATATCCCCAGGCCGTCTATGTTCTCTATCTTGTACTTGTTCATCACGAGAAGTCTCTCAGTGGTGAATTCCGTGTCAGCGCTCGCGTGGTTTATGGTGACGTCGACGAAAGTGTTCTGCATTATGCTCTCCCATTCCATCTTTAGCGACTCTCCGAAAAGGACTTTGTTTCCTGTCGTGTCGGACTGGACCATTCCGTTGAAGTCTATATACGCGTTGGTCGGCGAAAGAGATCCAAGCGGTATGTCCACGTATTTTGGGAGCGCCAGGTATTCCTTGGTCGCGTAGAAAGTAGGCGCCACCTGGCTGTATTTGTTTATCGCCTCCATATAGTCCAAGAGGTTGTAGGTAGGCGTATATCCGAATTTAAGGAACCCGTCTAGATATCTCATCGTCGATTGCGTCCCAGAAGCCGAAGTCTGGTATGTTCCGGGAGAAGTCTCCGATATGTAGAGATTCGAATGGTAGAAGTCGGTAGCTAGGTTGTAGTATGAAGTTGCGCTGGAGAACTTGGCATCCAGCTTGACCATATATTCCGAAGATATCGAAGATGAGGCATAGATCTTCATCTCGTAGGCGCTTCCCATAGGATGCTTGGAGAAATTGTAGACGAGTCCTGGAATGTCCGAATACCTGTTCAGGTTGAATATATTTATTCCAGGTCTTTGAGAAGTGCCTGCAGATTCGGAAAGCGACCTCACCATGGATTCGTTGAATTCCGAATACATATAGACATATCTCGCAGTAGGGCTGGTCCAGATCTTATTTACCAGAAAGTTTGAGTCCACCACTGAGCTTTCCATCCTTATCATGTCGCCCACCGAAACGGAGAATCCGCCTGGAGAAAATAGAGGAAGCCTCAGCACCATAAGGTATTCGTGCAGGTATATCTTGTATTTGTCCGTCTCTGCCGCCATCTGAGGAGTCTCTGATATGTCCGGCCTGTCCATCTTTGAATATCTGCTGCTATGCGTCGCGAAGGCGAAGCTTGGCGCGATAGATATTATGCTGTCGTATCCATGCTCCAGCCTCGTGTCGAATATGCTTATGCTCGAAGATGTCGGAGACTGCATCACCTCGGATCCAAAAGCATAGGAGAAAGTAGTGGACATAAGCACCATGCTGCTTGTGTATCCAGTCACTTCTATGTCGTTCAGAGGATACTCGGAATAGTATTCGAATGTCTTCATGTCGTCTGCCCAATATGTATACCATGTGAGCTCGGACTGCGTGGCCATGCTCGGAGCGGTCGCCCCGTATACTATAGGAGAGAATCCTATCTCGCTGAGCCTCTTTTCGTTTTTGGCCCCGTTCTTCCTGAAAGCGCCCGTGGCGCTGAAAGTCACGGAAGCGGGCAGCCTATACTCGCCCTGGTCCGTGAACCAATTTAGCTTGGCGCCTATGTCGTAGTCCATGAAAAGAAGTTTCGACCTTAGCCTGGACTCGAACTCGTCGTCCAGCAGCTCGAAAGACATGTTCGCGGAATAGGCAGACGACCTCAGAAGCGAGTCGTTTCCGCAGATTATCAGCTCGTCTTCTTCATAGTCCAGTATCTCGTTGGCGTATAGATCGGTCACCAGAGTCGCGTATGTTCCCGCGATGGAATTCGAATATGTGTTTCCTATTCCGATATATTTGAAGTCGCTCAGGTCGAATTTGTATAGCCCTCCGTCGCCGGTGAAGTAGAATTCGGTCGTTCCTGTCCTATTTGTTATGTTCCTGATGTCTCCATAGCTCTTTCCGAAGTCCAGATAGAGGAAATCGAAGTCGGTCGCGTCCTTCTCGTCGTATGCGACTATGCTTCCGTTGTTCGCCGCGATCATGACAATCTCCTTTTCTGCCTTCGTGGACTGCGTGCTCCCAAAAGAATAGCTTAGGTCCCATGAAACCTTAGTCTTGTACAGGTCGTTTATCCCATCTACCAGAAGATATTCGTCGTCGTCGTCGATTTCTTTGAATATCCTTCTCTTGAACGCCGTCCATCCGTTAGAATCCTCGAACATCTCCAGGAATACTCCGTTTCTTCCGCCTATGTAGAACCTGTCCGGGCCAGAGAACACGACCTTGTTGTATGTGTATGGCGCGAAGTCCGCTATTCTGAGCCTGTCCCATTTCTGTCCGCCATTCGTAGTTATCAATATGGTGTTGAGGTCTCCTACCGCGACTCCTCTTAGGTCGTTGTAGAACGATATGCAGTTTATCTTGGAAAGAGTGTCTACCGCGACCTTTTCAAGATAGAAGTCGTGCTTCCTTACCTTCAGAACCAGAGAGTCGGCGCCCGCGATCCAGTAGTGAGTTGAAGTCTGGGCGATGCTTCTCAGGTTCGTCTTGTACTTGTTGGCTATTATGCTCGACATACCCTTTCTCCCAGAAAGGTTCTGAGTGTTCAGTATCACTCCGAACTCTCCGACGGATATGGTCCTCGGAGGTATGCTGTAGGTAACCCCGTCGACCTGGTATGACTGCGTTCCGTGCTTGATGACGTCATAGTAGTTTATCTCGAAGAGGTTGTTGTAGTCTACCCTGTTCCTCAAAAGCCAGTTGTGCTTTTCCGCGAATTCCATCGGCTCCGAGTTCGCGCTTGTCGGATAGTACCCGCTGTTTAGCCTTCTGAGATGGTATTGCTTGTGCGCGTTCGCTTCGCCCATCTCCACGTACACGCTGTACCTGACGCAGTTGGAATAGTCGTCCAAAACCTTGCTCTTGACGAGCTTCCTCCCGTCGTATTCGTATATTCCGTTTTCGCTGCTGAAATATTCGTATGTTATCGTTCCTCCCAGCGTGCTTGTGACATAGTATCCTCCTTTGAAGTATGTCTTGGGATCCACGTCGGAAAGCAGCGCCTCGGTAGTCCTTTGCTCTTTCACCAGCACCTTGTGCCCCTTCTTCAGAGAGACTCCGTCTATGGCGGATATGTCCGCCAGAATGTCTATCTGCGCCGTGGTGGCGACGTCAACTTTGTAGTAGTTTTTCACGGAGTCCTTTATCAGCCTGTCAGCGGTGAACATGTTCTTCAGAGTCAGGCCGTATTCGGATATGAACTTTGTATAGTAGTCGTAGGAGCTAGACTGGTTTATAGACATTGGATTCCTCACGGGAACCTGCGCGTCCGAATATACGGATCCCTCCGATCCGACATACCAGCTCTTCGGAGTCCACTCTCCGAGTATGTCGTATATGTCGTCCAGATTGTTTATGGGAAGGAATGTCGCGCCGCTCAGCACCCTAGAGTAGAACCTGGTCGCGGAGAGCTCCTGCTTTAGAATGTCGAAAGACGATTTTTTCATCGAGTCTTCGGACGAAGACCATTTTCCGTAGTCGCTGTTGTATATCCACATATGCTATCTATTTCTTTACCTTCAGCTCCCATGTCGCAGTCTTGCTGTCGACCATAACGCTGCTCTTCAATATGGCTACTTTGGACTTCTTCAGTATGGACTTTATTTCCGAGACGAAATCGTCATATCTGTATATGTCCGCTATATACTCCGATATGTCTATGCTGTATGCAGATTTGTCGGAAAAGATAAGGTCGTAAATTAGATCTCTTTTGTCCTTCACCTAATCGAATCATTTTTTGTTATATATTAAAAAACATTCGACCTATAGCAGAATAGAATAGGTAAATGGAGCATCGGGATATATACAATAAAAAGCCCAGCAGATGACAAGAAGCAAACGCGAATTCAAGTCCGAAGTGGACGAGGGGATTCAAGACCACGAGCACCGCAAAAACATAAGAAAGAAGAACTCTCTCTCGAAAGACGAATTCCTCAAATGCAGCGTGCAGCTTACTTCAAAGCAGAACCTTCTATACAAAGGAATAAGGAACAACATACTGACAGTCGTGCACGGGCCTGCAGGGACGTCGAAGACCTTCACCACCTGCTACACGGCGCTCGCGCTTTTGGCAGACAAGAAGATAGAGAGGATAATAATAACAAAGCCTATACAGGAATCGGGAGAGAACCTGGGATTCTTGCCTGGAGACCTGAAGGAAAAGCTGCACCCATACAGGCAGTCATACTACAATTCCTTCTGCAAGATAATCGGACGCCAGACTACAGACTTCCTCTTCGCCAACGAAGAGATAGTTTTCGAGCCGCTCGCCTATATGAGAGGATCCACATACGACAATTGCATAATGCTGCTGGACGAGTGCCAGAACGCAAGCATAAAGCAGCTGATGCTCTGGGTCACCAGGCTCGGAAAGGACTCGAAGGCGGTCATGATGGGAGACACCTCGCAATATGACGTCCGCAAGAAAGATTCCGGATACAACGACTTCATAAAGATGGTCGACGGAATGGGCGACCTCAACCTGTTCGAGTTCCAGAACGAGGACATAGTCAGGAACAAGTTCCTCATAGAGATAGCGAACAGATACGACAGATACCGATCGGAAAACGAGAAGTGATCAATCTTCGCCTTCATCGCCTTCATCGTCTTCGTCGGTCTCTTCCAATCTCTCGCGCCCGCCGGTGCTCTGCACTAGTATGTAGTCGAAAGAGTAGCTGTCCGAGTTTGAAAACCTCTTTCCCGAAACATTGTAGAATTTGAACGTGTCTAGATACGGATAGAATTCCTGCTCCGCGTCTTCCAATATCACGTATAGACTCTTTATGGCAGGCGATCCGTCTTCCATGATGAAATGCCTTTCCGACTTGGCACTCTGCTCGAGCTTGCATATATAGCCGTTCTTGGCAGCCCATCTTTTGAAGAACTGGTAGTCGTGGTCGTAGAAGCAATAGATTCTGTCCATGAACTTGTATCTAGCCTCTGGATCGCGATGGTCTCTCACGTCTTCCCACAAAAGAGCCCTGGCTCTAACCTGGCCATCTTCGTCGAAGTATACCAACATCTTCACGCTTTCGTTGTCCGCGTATAGCTGCACGAATCGGTTTCTCTCATGCTGCCTCATGCAGGAGTTCCATAGAGTTCCACATCTTCGATGGCCGCCGTCTTCGAACTTCAGAACATGATAGCTGTCTTCGCGATAGTATTTCATTATGTCGCTTCCCGAAACGACCTTCATGCAAGACTCGTCCTGAGTGAAGAAAGACTTGAACATGTTGACGAATTCCTCTATCATAGAATCGTCTATGGAATAGAACTCTATCGAATACTGGTTCAAGAACTTCCTCACGAACCTTCCGATCTTTATCGGAGTTCGCCCCTTGTTCCAAACGTCGTCTACCTTCTCGAACTTAGCGGACGCGAGATAGGTGACCATGTCGCTGGTTCCTTCCTGCCATTTGATGAAGTTGCCTTCTGGATTTGTGTTGCTTCTATTGGAATTTGCGAATATCTGCCCAATTATCGACCTGCCCGATGCGAAGTCGAGGAATTCCCACATGTTTTCGTCGAATTTTAGCATGTTCTTTTTTATATATAGTATATGAAATTCTTATTGGAGTATCGATCATACAAGCCTGCCTACCAGGTCGGAGACACCGTTCTTGTCGAATATTGGTATCTTGACGAGCCTTTCTGCGACGAGCGCCTGCATAGAGAGCTACCCTATACGCCTGTAAAGATAGTGGAAAAACGCGGAAGATCCTTCAAAGTCTCGCATTCAATTCCGCAATCTAGGCTAGGCAGCGCCCCTGACGAGATAGTCAAGGCGTCCGACATAATAGACTACTTTCGCTAGATCCTGCCCGATATGTAGTCCAGCAGATATTCGTAGAAGTTGGCGTCCTGCGGATCGTCCATGTCCAGATACTGGTCTCTCACTATCTCCAGCTCCGCGTGCGTAAGATGTCCTCCTACGAACTTGGACGCCACCCATTCGTATCTGGAAGACGCGATTTCCACAATTCCAGAGCCGCTGTCGTAGTATTGCTTTCCTTTCGGCGCGCCTTCGGCCTCTATCTTTTCCCAGTCGTCCCAGCTGTCGTCCCATCCTGGCGAGTCGTATCTAGCGTCGCCATGCCAGTCGTCATGGTACCCATAGCTTCGCGCGCTTTTCTTGCTCTTTCTCTTCCCTCTCCCTCTGTTGTATCCGAAATCCCCATACGCGTAGTCCGCGCCCGCGTCGCAGAAAGAGCTCTGCTTCGGAGAATATCCTTTGGATTCGTGTCTGGACGGATCTCTCTCTACAGGAAGAGATTCCCAATCGACCAAAAGGCAAGCGTCTGCCAGCTTCTGAAGGTGCTTCATATCCTGCATCTCGTCGAAAGTGTGCTCTTTGTAGTATCCTACCGAAAGGTTGGTGCATTCCGGTATTATGTCTATGAACTCGGCAGAGTCCGTATAGACGCCGCCATCGTCTTTCTTGTACGAAAGACCGCTCTTGTTCAATTCGGAAGCCAATGCGTCTCCGAAAGAATCAGAACAGCATCGAGACCATGACTGGTGCGTTATCACAGAGCCGGTTCCTCTGCGGTCGAAAGATATTATTCGGTCGTATTTTCCTTTGAAGTCTAGTATGGAAGCCGCCGCCTTTCCGGATCCGATGCATCCAACCTCCTCGCCTATGAAGAAGTAGTACATTCCCGGAACCTGGTTCTTCGCCATCCAAAGCATTATCGCGACGCCTGCCTTGTCGTCCGCGCCCAGAGTGGTATCTCCAGCGGTCTTGACGAAATCGCCTTCGAACACATGCGAGACTCTCTGCTTCTTCTTGGAAACGGTGTCGAGATGGCTCGCGAATATAGTCCTGCTCTCTCCTATCTGAATGAAGTAGTTGCCGTGCGCGTCTTTTTTCATGTCTCTGGGAAATATCCCGGAATAGGTAAGCTCTCTGACAAGGTCGTCTTCATGCCCATAAGGACACGTCATCGACGTAAGCTTCAAAAAGGAGTTGAATATGAATTTGCGAGACTTTGCCATCTATTTTTAGTTTGTCTGACAAAGATAAGGAACTTTTCGACAAAAAACAAACAAAGGAAGATATTGTCAATATATAGAGATAGTTCGACAAACCTATGTCAGGCAATTCCGGGTTGCCTCCGAGATTTCGACGAGAATCGAGATGTGGGTTAAAAATAAAAATGAATAGAGATGGCAAAGACATCAAGAAGCGCCAGCATGCCCGGCGCGTGGGTAGTAAGCCCTAAAGACAGAGGACGCAAGTCCATAAAGCTAGACGCCTTCAGTCGATCTGGCGACACAACAAAAGGAAAGGTCTATCTGACCGACGGCGAAGAGTTCCAGATAGAGCTCTACAATCCGCTCAAAGAGTGCGTACTCGCCGACATCAACCTAAACGGAAGCTCCATATCGAAAAGCGGCCTTGTGCTTAGGCCAGGAGAGAGGTTCTACCTCGACTGCTTCATCGACGACAAGAAGAAGTTCGTGTTCAGCACCTACGAGGTAGAAGACACCGAAGAATCCGCCGAGGCGACCTCGAACAACGGGCTGCTGCAGGTATTCTTCTACAAGGAAAGCATATCGAGCATAAAGGACTGGAGAAGGAAAGCCGAGAAAATCATAGTCGAGAGGCACTACTATCCATACAATCCCTGGGGAACGACCTGGATAGGAACGCCGAACGTATACTGCGGCACCACCAACAATTCGATAGGAACCACGCTCACGACATCAGGATCGTCCTACACGACGAACGCAATCAACCTGAACAGCGGATCATCGACCGCGATGTACACGTCGACCGCGAATTTCGACAATTCCAGCGGAACGCTAAGCGTCGAGACTGGAAGAGTAGAGAAAGGATCTTCATCGTCGCAGAAATTCGACGAGATAGACATGGACTTCGACAGCTACCACATAGCGTCGACGACACTGAAGCTTCTGCCCGAAAGCACGAGGCCTATCGAGACGAAAGAGATAAGGCAGGAAGCGCCTTGCGTAACAGTTAGTAAGAAGCAAGCCGACGCGATAGAGCTGATAAAGAAGCTCGCCGAGCTCAGAGACGCGGGAATACTCACCGACGAGGAATTCTCGGAGAAGAAAGCCGATCTGCTGGCAAGGATATAGAAGAAAGCCGCTCGTTTGAGCGGCTTTTATTTTTAATATATACTCTATGAAATGGATAAAGATGTTCGAGGACTTCAGCAGCGACGCGCTGGAAGACGCGAAATACATATTGATATCGCATCTAGGCGAGCTGAGCGAAGTCGACTTCATCGGAGGAGACCTGCAGGTAGAGATGTCGGAAAGCCTGAAAGAAAGAATAAGAGTATACACGCTTCAGGGAAGCCCGAACGTCAGAGACCTCAGAGCGTGCGAAGAGCATCTCAGGGAAGAGACAGAAGGAGTGTTCTGGAACGTCAACCTTGACTGGTATAGCCGAGGCGGCAAAGTCGCCATCATCGGCATTGGCGGGTCCGTCGAGGAATTTCTGGGAGAATGGCTCAGAGAAAGGTTTTCCGGAATGAAAAGGCATGTCAGAGACCTAGAGAAAGTAGGAGAGAGAAACCAGATATTCTACCTGGACAAGAACGGAAGCGGAGTGCTGTACTACTATGAGAATGACAGACAAGATAAATCAGTATATGTGTCTTTCCAGAAGATATGGGGCTTCTTCCAGACGATCCTATGCTTGGAAGACAGCCAGATAAGAAAGATACTCCATAGCTGGATTCTCGAAGAGTTCGGGCTGGACCTAAAGCCAAAAATGTGGTAATGATATGAGGATAAAAAACTGGAAAGCTTTTGTAGAATACATAAGAGAGTCGGCGGAAGAGGCCGGCCTGGACTGCTGGAACCTGGAAGAAGACGACATAATCGACTACTTCCAAGAATCGATAGACGAAGGATATCAGATCGAGGTAAGATATGGGTTCCTCGGGCAGGAAAGGCAGTGGAACTACAAAGAAAACAGGGCGCAATATGTCGAGAGATTCTCGAGAAAGGTAGGATCCGGAAACGAGACGCCTGCGATAAGCATACTCATCGCCTGCGGCGACGTATCGGAAAAGGACGTATCGGACAATCTAAGATTCGCGTACAGCATAATCGCGGAAGAGGCCGACGCGGAAATATCGATATTGGACGCGGACGGAGATATAGGCGGAATAGAAGGGATAATGGCGAAAAGCGGACTGTTCTTCACAGATACCTGGAACAACGCAGAGGACAAAGAGCCCTCGGTCGAGGAGGCGGAAGGATACGTCGAATTTCTGGTGAAAAAGAAGCAAGGCGTAAAGATAACGCAGAAGCAGCTGGCCGAATACTACGACTGGTCGAACTACGTGGAAAAAGACGGAAAGCTATACGTAGACTACAGCCTCGAAGACCTGTCTGACCTCATATTGGCGAGAGACTCGAACTACAAGGACCTGCTTATAGACGGATCTGGAATATACGACAACTATTGGGGCAGCGACTACCAGCCAGACCTGAAGTCGCTATTCGACTACTATCTAGACAAAGAAAACAAGGCTCTCGCCATAAAGGCGCTGATAAAGGAAACCGGCGGCCTGGAACAGTTCGTCAGCTTCGTGGGAGACGAGTGCGACGACGAGATATACGCCACGATGAAGGAGATGCTCGAATCTAGAGAATCTGCGGAAGGAATGGTCATAGAATACCTGCTGAAAGAAAGATTCTACTCTACGCTGAAGCAGATGGCGCAGGAATCCGAGATAATAGGAGACATCAAGCAGTCTTACGGAGACTGGGCAATGAACGCCCACGCGGACGCGGATCTAGAGCAGATAAGAGCAGAGTTCGACGATATACTCGACGACAGCTTCACATATATAAAAGGAACCAGAGAAGTAGAGAAGAAGTCCAAATTCAACAAAGACGAAAGCGGAAATTGGAGAACATACATGGAAGAAGAGACTTTCTACCTGATCGAATACAGCAACGACTGGCTGGAAGACTTCGAATACGAAGACCTGGAAAAAGAAAGTCTGGAGACGATATTCAGCGAGCACTGCTACAAGAACAGCAAGACCAAATACGAGCTCAATCCCCGCTTCTCGGACTACGGAGACGTAGACGAAAAGGAGTGGAACAAAGACGTCAAGTCGTATCTCATGAGATTCCTAAGCAAATAGAAAAGCCGCTCGTTTGAGCGGCTTTTTAGCTTTATCCTCCGAAGGCTGCTGTGACGAATCCTGCCCTTACCCTGAAGTTGATCCTGTCTCCTCTGACAGACATGTCCAGCATCTTGGCGTCGCCATCCTGCTCCGCGATCCTCACCACGAACCCGCCTTCTTCAGCGTACTTAGTGGCCTCTTCTAGAGTCTTTCCTTTGTATTCCGACTCGGAAAACATTCCGAAGTTCCTCAATGTCTTTTTTTCCATATAGATTGTATTATTTTCATCTAAGAATGTTCAGATATTCCTTCGCCTTCATCAGCATATATGCGGTAGCCATATCAGACACGCTTATGGAGTCTATATATTTGATGTCTACCTTCACCGCCTTGCTCTTGCTTTCCGCCACGGATCCGTCTCCTTTGGCCACGACTTCGTGATAGTCTCTCTCGTTGAGAGGCAGTATGAACGCGTAGGCCCTGTTCGTGGATCCCTTCGTGAGGAAGAACGGCTTTTCCACTTCTATCTCGTAGTCGTCTCTGAGAACGATTCCTGCTTCTTCTTCGAGCTCTCTGAGCAGCGCCGTCTTAGGGTCCTCTCCCTGCTCGATTCCTCCCGCGACGATGGTCGCGTGGTATTCCTGGCCGTCGACGTATTTGAACGTAGGTATATATTCGTATCTCATTACGATCTGGTTCGTCTCGATAAGTATCGGAATGCATACTATGCAGTCGTTTCCTTTGAGCACGGTCCAGTCCTCGTATTCTATGAGCTTTATCTTGTCGTTGGAATACAGCTCTTTGTCTTTAGGCGCATCGAACTCGCTCTTCGGCCTCATCTTGGAAAATTTGTCCATCTGGAATAAAAAGTATTTTCTTATATATTAAATCGGCGTTTCAGATTCCAGCGTCTCTGAGCTTTATCTCTCTGCGTATCTTCTTCAGCTCGGCCATGAATTCGTCTCCGTCTTTGAAGGCTATGTCCCAGCGCGGCCCTTCTCTGAGAACCATCGTCGCCTTCTTCTCTATCCTGTCGAAACGTATGCTGTCTCTTCCGCCGAACGCGGTGTCGTTGGATATGCCAGACTCCGAATCGAAAGAGACGAGGTCTACTTCCATCACGAAGGCAGAAGCGCAGTCGAACTTCAGTTTGCCATAGAATCCTCGGTCTTCTTTCTGCCTCATTATGGCGACCAGGTCGTATCTGTCTATGCCTTTCTTTATATCGCAAAGATAGTCTCTGTCTTCTCCGAACTTAATGGCTCCGGCGATCTTGGAACTCTCGGTATGCAGTATTATCTGGCCGTCCGCCTCTATATAGCTGTCGAGCCTTACCTGCTCGAAGCCGTCATTGGAGAAGAATATCGCCGATATCCTGTCGCCGATCAGGTTCGATCCCAGCATGTCTCCGAAATCTTTCATCAGTATTTATAATTGAGTGTTGATTTGCGGCATTTGATTTGACTCTTCACGTTGTTGAGCTCGGTATTGCCCATCTCCAATCGCGCGTTCTTTCTCTTCATAACCAGCCCTTCTATCATGTCGATAGGAGTAAGCCGGTCGAACAGCATGCTGAATCCGCTTTCGTATGTCTTCACTCTGTATACGTTCTCCGAAACGGCGTGGAGGTATTCCTTCTCGCTGTCTCTCGTTCCGAACATCGCGTCGAGCATCGCTATCCTTTCCTCGAAGGTCTTTCCGACGAGATAGTCTCCGTCGTCTACCAGTATGTCGAATATCACGAACTTGTGGTTGAACGCCTGGCGAGACTCGTCTTGCTTGCTCTTGTTCATGTATTCGCCGTTCAGCACGGTCCATCCGCCAGTTCCTCTGTATAGACCCGCTATCTCCTCGTCTTTGATCTGGAAGTTCGTCAAGCGGCCGTTGTGCCTGTTCATGGCGATATGCTTGGTTCCGTTCGTGAAAATGAGGCAGTTCGAGCCGTTCAGCTTGGGCTGGGCGACAAGAGAGCCGTTGTCCCAGAAGGAAAGCTCCGTGCTAGGAATCGGATTCTTAGGGCGCGGAGGATAGATGTATCTGAAGCTTGCGTATTTCATACGGCTAATATAAGGAAAATTATCCGAATATGCACATCAGGTCTCTCGAATGCTTCTGCTTGGGAGAATCCGCCGGGTCGTCGTAGGAATATCTGACCCTGACCATGCTGATCTGCTCGAGCTCGCACTTCGTCTCGACCACGGAGATCGCGTCGTGCACCCGAAGCTTCTTTCCCTCGAACTCGAACTCGACGAACTTCGCGGAAGGCGCCTCGAAGAAGTCTACTTCCCATGTCCTGCTTCTTTCAAGAAGCCTTCTTATCAAGCTGTCGCTCTCTCTGAACTCTATATACCCTAGCCTGTTGGAAAGCTTCATCTCTCCGTCTTCCGGCTATCCATACATCAAGCCTTGCCTATACCCGGAGACTCGTACAGAGTAAGAGGAGAGGTCTCGATAGGAAAGGCGATAAGATACGCGAGAGCCCCTATTGAGACAGATAGTCTAGAACCTGCTGCACGCACCCGTCTAGGTCCTTCTTTATCTCCTTCGACCAGAACCTGAAAACTCTTATGCCTAGCTCGGAAAGCTGCGCGTTGACTATGCGGTCACGCTGCATGTTTCTCTCTATCTTAGGCACCCAGTAATCTCTGTTGGACTTTATCTTTTCTCGCTGGACTTCCCAGTCGTATCCATGCCAAAACTCGCCGTCTATGAAGATGGCGAACTTCCTTTTGGCTGAAGAAAGGTCGGGCTTCCCTGGAATGTTCTTGGCATACGTCCTGTATCTGACGCCTTTCGCGTGCAGCGCCTTTCTGAAGGCGAGTTCGGGCTTGGTGTCCTTTCCGCGAATCTTGGACATATGCTTGCTTCTCTGCTCGGTGGTAGAGAATCCGTTTTCCTCGCTGAAAGCGGGAACTTCTATCTTTATCTCCATATCAGAAAGGCAAGTCGTCAGAGAAATCTTCGGATTCGGAAGCAGTTTCTCTGTTCAGCTCTTCCATATGCATCTGAGCCTTATAGTCGTCCATCATTCTAAGGAATTCAGCCATCTGGCCCGCTTCGATGTTCTCTATCATGTCATATGCGATGCTGTCTATCATATCTCTGTTGTTTGTCTCACAAAGATAAGGAAAATATATCAGTCTATGAAAGAAATGGCGTCTCTCACCTGCATTATCGCTTCTCCGAGCCAGTTCGTGCCCTGCCATTTGGATTTGTCCCGCGCGTCGGGATCCGTCTCGTGAAGGCCGATTCCCCATATCTTGTCGACCGGGCTGGCTTCTACGATCTCTTTGTCTCCGGTCTTCATCAGCTCTTCCATTAGATGCTGGTTCTGAGTGAACTTGGCGTAGTTGGCGTCGAACACGATGTCCCTGCATTCCTTCTCCCAGGCTTCCTTGTCGAATCCCTTCACTCTCCTTCCGAACGCCTTCTGGTCTTTCGGGCTGTCAGTCGACATTATCATCTTGTGGCTTTCCGCGTCGCCGAACATCAGCGCCTTCTTGGCCATCATATACTGCTCGCAGCAGTTGTATTCTATACCGTCTATCGAGAATCTGGATGGATGCCATTGCGAGAACGGCCCGTTCCAGAAAAGGATGAATTTGTCTGTTGTCTTCATTTCTTTATGTTAAAATAGTCACCTAAAGTATTCTTTACATCCGCATGCGCCTTTTCTTCCCCAAGCAGCCTGCGCAGCATCCTCTCTCTGTAGTATACCGTTCCTATCTGGTAGATAGTATCCATGTCGATAAGCTCTCCGACCAGCTGCTCGTCTATTTTCGCCATGCCAAATCTCTTATGCACGTATGTCCTATAGATTTTCTTCTTTATGGAGTATTCGGCCATGCAGCAGCTCATCGCACAGTATTCGTCGTAGTCGTAGTCCCACCAGTATTCATAGTAGTCGTCGTAGTACCAGCTGTCCGCTACCTTTTCCCATTCCACGTCGAACGTGTCCGAGTATATCTCTCTCTTCGTCTTGTATTTTCCCAATGACATTATTTGAATATGTTCTTAAGCCTCCAGTCTCGCACGGATATCTTGAAGTCTTCGTAGCTTCCGCTCCTCGCCATGATGTCGACCTTCTCGTTGATCTCGTCGATCAGCTCCTTCAGCTCCTCGCTTCTTTCCTTTATCCTGCCGTCGTAGACGCATTCTATCTTCGTCTCTCCTTGCTGGCGAGGAACGATCCAGGTCGTTATGTTGGCGAACGACCAATATTCTCTTATCTGCGCGAGGACTTCGTTCGCGCGCTGATGCGACAATCCGCCCACGTTCACATAGTAGACGAATATCGGAGCGTCGAGGTCTACGGCCTCAACCTCTCTTATCCCATAATTCATGCTTGTTGACATGCATGTTATATATCTTCTGCCTACATATGTTTCCTTATGTCTACGTGCGATATCTTCTCGAAGTCGGAAGAAGACTTGTACAGCAGGAAAGGCGTGGTGAAGTATCGGGCGTATGCCTCGGTGTCGTCGATATGCAGCTCTATGTCCTTGGACCTACAGTAGCCACCTTTGATAGTGTCCCAGAGGTCGCTGTCGAACTTCGTCTGTACAGTGCCGTCAGGGAACATGATGCTCCCTATGCTCGGAACGCCCGACTCCATGAGATAGTCGTATACCGAGAAGCAGTGCGTCCACTCTATTCCGGCTTCTCTTATCTGCGCTTCCAGCTCCGGCGTCCAGGATCCTCCCGTCACGATATGCACTTCTCCGCCCGCGGCGATCACGGACCTGCTCAAGAACGAGAAAGACTCCGGGTTGGAATCTATCACGCCATGTATGTCGAGCCCCAATCTCATATCAATTCTCCTCTTCGTATCTGGCCCTTTCGGTCTAGAAGCTCGAGCCTTCTCTCGATGGCGGCCCTGATCTCCGACTTGGTTCGGTGAGCGTCTTCTACGTTGAAGTGCAGCCTGAATATCTCGCGAGGCTCTTCTTTGGAAACAGGCTCGCCGAACAGGTAGTATTTCTTTCTGGAGACTATGCGGGTTCCTTCGTAGAATACCGTCTCGTAGGTCTCTCCATACTCGGAGACGTCGTAGAAGACCTGGTATTGTATCTTTCTTCCGTTCACATCGATGCTCTTCATAAAAAATGTATTTACTGCGAATATATGGAAAAAATCTCAAATCATTCGTGTCTGGCGATCTTTATGTTGTACACTATCGCCAGCGCGGTGTGCGCGATCTCGGCTATCGCCTTTCCTTTGAAGACTGCCATTAGCATCATGGGAAAGGCGGCCATGCTGGCGGAAAGAAGCATCATGGCCAGCCATTCCGAATAGTGCATGCATTTCCGGTTGAAATATGCCAGCATGAATATCGTAAGAGGATAGAAGAAGAAGTATAGGCCAGCAGAAACGTTGTGTATCGCCATATGGTCTATGTTGAAGAATCCAACCATGAAAAGGCTGGCGGAAAGCAGCGCGAAAAGCGCGTAGAACGCGTTTTTGTATCGAAGCCTCGACGCGGATTTCAGATAGAGCGCCGAATTGGCGAATATGGATATGGCGAATCCGCATATCGCGGTGTTCCAAAGCTTTCCTATCCATCCAGACTTTCCCCAGTTCGAGAGCTGTATCTGCGTTATGTCTAGATGCGTGAACTTCCAGCAAACGAAGAACACCGCCAGAAAGGCCAATATGGATATGTAGGTCTGAGACCTCCTAACCATCCTTATAAGGCGATCTCTCGAAAGCATGCGCAAGGACTATATTTTGAGAAGGAGAATTCCTCCTTCTCTATATATTTAGGTATTTTATCGGATATTTGAAAGCAAGAAGTATTTCGAGACAAAATCCTGGTATGAATATGTCTCTACTCCAGAATATGATATGTGCCGAACCTTTCCTTCTTCCGAGTTTCCCGAATTTCAACTATTCGATAAACTCATTCAAGAAACAGGAAACATCATTCAACACGCCATTTCGATTTAGATGGTGAACTTATAGAAAAAGACCAGATTAGACAAAAGGAAATTGAAGATTATCTCGGTTCATAAGAATAAAAGAGGAGTGATAAAAATCACTCCTATTTCTTAAGACTATCATACTCCTGGTTCATATACTTGCAAGACAAGTCGTTCGTGTACATAGTCCTCACAACCACGCCCTCGATGATCCTTCCCTCGGCCTTCTCCTTGGCGAAGATGCCCTCACAGTACTCGCACAGGTCCTCGTATGTGGAGAACTTCGCGATATGCGCCGGAGTGTATTCGATTCCCAATGCCTTCGCCACGTCCCTGAGATTGTGAGGAGAAGAGTAGTTGATCCTCTTCGAGTATCCCTCCGAGAGGTCGTCGATTCCGAACAGCACGAGCTTCTGCTTCGCGTTCGCGTCTGGATTGACCTTGTTTCCGGATCCCTTCAGGCCTTGTCCGACGATCTCGCCTCTGAACGCGAGCTCCAATCCATGCTCCTGGCAGTAAGCCAGCCCTCTTTCAAGCAAGCCAGAGCTCTTCGCCAATTCTACCCAAGAGTCCTTGACTTCCTTCGTTATGGCCTCGAAATCCTCGACCTGCTCGTCTGTCTTGAATTCGGACGTCGCGTCGCAGAACCATCCCTTTGCCATGGAATCCTTGTCGAAGTATCTGTGGTAGACGTTTCCGTCCGAGTCTATGTAGTCTGTCACGAAAGACTGGTCCATCTTCTTCTCCATAGACCGCGAGCAGACTCCCGCCTTGTATTCCCCGTCCTCTTTCTTGAAATATGTCGTGTGCGAGCTTCCGTCCAACTTGACTGCGATTCCAAGCTCCTGGCCTTCGGCGATCACTCTCTTCACATGGTCGACGATGTTGTTGATGTTGGGCTCGTCTGTCTTGTACATGAAAGAAGGGAATTCTCCCGCCGCCAGCCCAGAACCGGCGGTCTCCGGCTCTTCGTATTTCGCCACCCCAAGCTCTGCCGCCAGGTCTTCGATGTCGAAGATGCTCCTGTATGCCTTCGGAGAAGGCAGGTCGCTGTAGAAGCAGTATGTCTCTGGATCCGAGTCCTGCAAGAACGCCTCTACTTCCGAAAGAGGCATCAGTATTCCGTTTGAGTATATCGCGTCGCTGGAATTCTCGAACTGGAAGTTGAACTTGATCGCCCTTATCCTGTTCTGCTTGCCGAGCCTAGACTTCTTCGCGTCTCCTCCTGGAGCGACGAAGCTCGAGAAGAGCGCGTTGTCCGCCAGGCAGTAGTCAGGCTGGATGTATACCGCCTTGGATCCTACTTCGTATAGCCCCTTTTGCGCTATGACGTTGAATCCGCATTCGCCTCCTCCGTCGAAGGAGAACTTCGCCACCTGTATCGCGTTGGCCTCGGCTCCTTCCTTGAATACGGGAACGAGCTTCGTTATAGTCACTATCTCTGCTGCTTTTGCCATCTTTATTTCTTTTTTCTATGCGAATATAGCGATATTCCGCCTATCCGCCAAATGTCTTCCTATAAACTTCCTCTATCGCGTCTATGCCGTTCTGCTTTATTTCCCTAGTTCCTATTCCCGCGAAGTCCTGCTCTGTTATGGCCGGGCACTCCTTCATCGGAACGAACTTCATGGAGTTGTAAGACCATCGATGCCAAGAGTTCCTTTCCTGGTCGAAGACGAAGACCTCCTTCTCTTCGTCTATCGCCATCTGCACCGCGTATCCTGTCCCGCCATCGACAACCTCCCATTTGGCCGAATTCTTGTATCCCTTCGGACCCTTCTTTCCTGGCGAGACTATCGTCCCCACCGCGAATACCTGGGACGAATACTTCACCTGCGCCCAGTTCCTCGCCAGCAGGTTCATGTATTTTGATATGCCATATCTGCCAAGCGTCTTGTTTGCCTTGGATATCTTTTCCTGTCCTTCTATATAGTCTTCGTCTGAAATTTCCTTCTTGCATTCGGAATCGTGGTATTTCGTCTTGTACGAATACGCGAATACCTGCACGCCTCGCGAAATTCCTCGGCGCTCCCATTCGGAATCGGCCCCTATCGCGCCCCCTGAATGGCATCTGACTCTTGTCAGGTCCAGCGGCTTTTTGAATATCTCCATCATATATCTCTATTGTTGTTTGCGAGATCGGCAAGCAAGCCGTCTATCTTCCATATCGCCACTCTGTCGTCGATCCTGAACCAAAGATCCCTTATGTCGTAAGGCTCTTTGAATACGTCTTTCCTGAGAGACATGAAGAACCGGTGGCCGCTGCACGCGACAGGCTCGCTGTGAATCTCTTCTCCAGAAAGAGAAAGATATCTGTTTATCCTGTAGTCTTCCACCTTCTCGACGGAGAATAGCTTCGCGCCTGCCTCTATAGGCGGGAAATTAGGCGTGTTCCTGACAATCCCTTCTCTTATCAGCAGCTCTCTTCCAGACTGCTCGCATATATTGGCGGCAGCCTCTAGCGACACGTCGTAGAGCGCCTCGTCATGCTTGACCATTATCGGCTTTAGGCCAATCTCTTCCAGCGATGAAATCACATGCTCGAGTATTACTCGCTGCATCTTCATCTGCTTCTTTGGGTTCAGGCCGCCAAAGATATACTGCCGGAAGTGCTTGGACCTCCTGAAAACTTCAGGAAGGCCGAACTTCTGGAGAAATTCGTCATAGCTGTCGCCGAGCTCGTTTACGAAGGCTGGATCGTGCCATTTGACGCTCTGCCAGTTCGCCTTCTTCAGGTCTATGGAAAGATAGGTCTTTCCTTCTTGGTAGTCGAAGCTCTTAGTAGTCGGATAGTCTGGGAGAAGGTTCTCGTCGCACAGGTCCTGATAGGCCCTAGTCGACTGGACGAATTCCACTATCTCGTCTATCTTCGCCATCCTGTACGAGAATAGGTCGCCATGCAGGCCTTCGGCCTCTTCGTATAGTCGAACGAGGTCTTTCATGTCCTTCCATCTCTCGAGCCTGGAAAACTGGCCGCTGTAGTATTCGAATTCGGAATGGCAAGGCATGTTCAGGTCAAACATCTTGCAGAATCCTTTCACGTCTTTCATATCCGTATCTATTCGTCGTTGGGCTTTATCTTCTCTGCCAGGAATATGGCGCAGGATATGGCAGCCACAGTCCATCCCGCGATCTCTGAAGGTGTTTCGGAAGCAAAGGCGATCGCCGCGGATCCAGCCATTATGATTCCCATTATCAAATTAAGCGCTTTCTTGTTCATATCAATCTTCTAATATCTTTCCAATGTTTATATCTCTGCTGAGCTGTTTGTTTTCGTCCAGGAAGCTCTTCCACTGCGAAGCGATGAGCCTCTTCTTGTCCAGCTCTTCTTTCCTGTCGCAAAGAGACTTCACTCTCCTAACAAGGAACCAGAACCTTATCCTAGACATTCCAAAGTCTTCCAGCTCGAACCTCTTCTCGTAGGATCTGCACTCGTTCAGCCCTATCATATGCGCTTTCCGGTCGCTGTCGTAGAATATGGTCAGGTATCGAGACTCGTATAGCCTACTCGTCGCCGAGACTCTGATTTCGGATCGCGCGCATCTGGTCCACTCCGCGGCCTCGCTCTTCATCTGCTCGGATATGAAGGACTTCAGCCCTTCTATCATCATGTCTGTATTTTCCTCTTTCATGTCAGTCCGTCTAATCTTCTTTCTCTTATATAGGCCATCGGCTCTCTCGACATGCGGTACATGTCCGACTTTGCCTGCTCCATCGCCGCGCGCGCTTCTCGATACGCCCGGTGCTTCTCGAGGCACCCTGCTATGAATTCCGCGGCGAATCTCGAAGGAATATCTATGTCGCCGATGAACCCGTGTTCCATTGGATCGTCCTTTATCGCATAGCTCCATCTTCCTTCGACAAGAGTCGTCGCTATCCATCTCTCGGCTATGTCAGCCATCGCGTAATCCCTGTTCAGCTTTTCCGAATGCCGGTATATCCTGAACGACGGGCGCCCCGAATCGTATTTTCGGTATATGGACTCTCTCAGAGATAGCTTCTCGGAATCATCTGCCGAGATGTTGTATGATTCTATGGCCTGCTCGATCGCCGTCCTCATCTCGGAGAGGCACATCTGCCGCTTCCATACATCTTCTTCTTTCATACTCCTATCTTTTTAAGCCTCGCCTCTCTGTAAGCGGCCGGATCCGGCCTGTATTCCGAAAGCACGTGCTCGGTCCATTCTTCCCACGTAGAGAACCATGCATCCGTGCTCCAGCAGTCTTGCTCTCTCGCGGCAAGCTCCATCATGGATTCCTGGTGCACGTGCAGCCTGTCTATATCGCTCTTGTCCGGAAATACATTTTTCCCAATTCTCTTTTATATGCTCGAATTCTTTGGTCGTCATATTCCCAGCGCTTTTATCTTCTCGTCTCTCATATAGATCCTGTAGTTCTCCTCGTCTGTTATGAAGTGCTCTTCCAGCTCTTCCAGCGTGAGATATACCCATCTAGTCCTCTCCTTCCAGGAAAGCCTTTCGCTGCCTTTTATGACCTTGCCGTTCTCGTCGAAAACTCCGACAAACTCGTCCTCGACGCTCAGTCCACAGCCCGTCTTTTCCGTCCCATTGTTGTATTCCAGGTTTCCGCGGCCGTTGACCCTGTAGGTCGACCCGGCGCGAAGCCCTTCGAAAGGCTTGACGCAGCAGACGCTCATGCAGTCACATCTTTCTATTCTATCGGCCTCAGTCATAAATTTCTTTTTTAGTGGTGGCTGTCTACTCGAGCGGTTAGTTTCACAAAAAGATTTTTAATATATAAAATATTCACAAATATACATAAAATATGTTTACCGTTTACAAAATTAAATGTTTGAACATATCTAAAAATCACCACGACATAAGTGGTGATAAAAATCCGTCATTTGGTAAAAAAACCTCAGGTTCATTCAAAGAAGGTAAGGAACATCCATTCGCTATACCGATTATTATAGATGGTATACTTTATGAATCGAT
>Ga0172373_10001356_pt1 | contig 39804 bp, 34 predicted proteins | sample Lak10m_2_FD_114546 | JGI IMG/M metagenome (GOLD analysis project Ga0172373, IMG submission 114546) | Freshwater microbial communities from Kabuno Bay, South-Kivu, Congo - kab_092012_10m | ecosystem: Environmental > Aquatic > Freshwater > Lake | place: Democratic Republic of the Congo... | reverse complement strand
CCCTCGCTGAGGTAATAGCTCTCCTCGAGGATGAAGAAGCCCTTGATGCCATCGGGCCGGTTGCGGACCTTCGCATCGGCGACGCGGTTGACATGTATCGAGAGCGGATGCACCTGACGGCCCGCCTTGATCTCTTCGGTCACCTGCTCGCTGTTGTCGAAGTCGCCGGTGATGTAGGTGCGGAAGGTCTCGAAGACGCGATTGCGCTGCGCCTGCAGGGCTGTCGTGGATAGCAGCGCTGTCAGTAGGAGCCATTGGGCTTTTCGATTCATGGCATGGGTTGCTTTGAATGATCGGTTCATTGCCTGTCAGATGGGCCACCAGGGGCTGCGGGCATCGTCCTCCTTGGCGATCAGCACGCGTTGGCGCATGAACCTGCGGAGGGCGGAGGGTCCCATCCGGGTGCCGCCGATGCCGCTGAGCCGGAAGGCGTTCTTCTCACCCTCGTGCATGACGGCCGTGAGGGCGGTGTCGTTGATGCTGACGGCACCGGCCTCGAGTCGCGATGCGAACGACCGGGCCGACTCCTGCGTCGGTCCGAATACGGCGGCACTGAGGCCGTAGTCGGTACCGTTGGCGAGGGCCATGGCCTCTTCCTCGGTTTGGAACGACATCACGGGCATGAGGGGGCCGAACGTCTCCTCGGTCATGACGCGCATGGAGTGGTCTACATCGACGAGCACGGTGGGCCGGCAGTAGCGACCGCCGCCCAGGTTCTCGCAGAACGTGGAGCCCGTGAGGATGCGGGCGCCCCGAGTGATGGCGTCGGTCAGGTGTGCGTCGATGATGTCGGCCTGTCTGTCGAAGATGATGGGACCTACCCGTCCGTCCCTCGGACCGGGGTATGCCAGCGGCAGGCGGGCGGCCTTCTCGGCCAGGATGCTCGTGAAAGCGTCGAACAGGCTAACGTGCACGTATATGCGCTCGATGCTGAGGCAACTCTGTCCAGCATTGGCGGTGGCGCCCCATAGGACGGCGGCGGCGGTCCTCTCCGGGTCGGCCCCCTCGAGTACGATGGCGGGATCCTTTCCGCCCATCTCGAGGAAGGCGGGTATCATGCGTTCGGCCGCCGCGGCATAGACCTTCCGGCCGGTGGCCGTGCTGCCGGTGAAGCAGACCATGTCGGAATGGCGGACCATCCCGGCGCCGACGCCGCCGTCGCCGGGGATGAATCTGAGGACGGAGGCCAGGATCGGCACGGCGTCGACGGCGGCCTGCACCGACTCAATGAAACGAGGGGTCACTTCGCTGGGCTTGACCAGGACTGCGCAACCTGCCAGCAGGGCCGGGATCGTATCGATGAGTCCGAGAAGCAGCGGGAAGTTCCAGGGACTGATGACGGCCACCAGCGGATAGGGCACCAGCTGCTGTTCCAGTGACAGGAACGGGATCGAGGAGGGCTTGGGACCCTGGGGACGGAGTGCCTCCAGAGCGATGCGGCACCAACGATCGATGGAGGCCAACGCAAGGTCTGTCTCGAGTTCGGATTCCCAATGCCGTCCCGTGTCGGTGCATACCGCATCTACGATGCGCTGGCGGCGGGTCTGCATCGCCTCACGCCATGCCTGCAGGGCCGCCACGCGCTCCTCCACGGGCATCCGGGACCATGCAGGCTGACCCGCGCGCAAGGAGCCGCAGCGGGCTTCCACCTCCGATGGTGAAGGTAACGGGAACGTGTAGTCGAACAATCCCGTCCGGGGATTCCTGACCTGATAGACCTGTTGAGGATCGGATGGTTGGCGGGACTGCATGCCGGTGATTCTCAGGGTATGACACCTCTGTCCCGCAGGGTGTCGATCGCGGATTGCTGGGTTCGGAGGAACTGGGCGCGACCCGGTGCCGCTTCGGACAGCGAGTTGGCGGGATATACCGGTCTAGCGTACTCGGCGGCGAAGAGTTCGTTGCGCTGTCGGCTGAGGAGGTTGGGCATGCCGGGCCGGGCCCGGTACTGGCGCAGCGCTTGGATATGGATGGGGGCGCTGGCGGCCATGCTCTCGCCGAAGCCCGCCTCGCAGATGCGGGAGCCGGCGAAGTTGACCACCTGGGAATGTCCGTCGGTGGACTGTGCTGGGATGTCGCAGTCGGTGATACCGGCGGAGTTGGCGGATACCACGTAGGCGAGATTCTCCGTGGCGCGGGCCAGCTTGGCGATGTTCTTCTGCGAGGGAATGAGGCTGCCGATCTCGCTGGTGGGATGTAGGAAGACCTCGGCACCGCGCAGGGCGAGGCAGCGGGCGATCTCGGGATACAGGATCTCCTCGCTCGCGATGCAGGCGAGGTTGCCCAGCTCGGTACGGGCCACCGGGAAGAGTGCATCGCGCCCGTACATGTCGAGGTACCTGTCGAGCACGTCGTGGGGGGTGGCCGTGTAGAGGCTGTTCAACCGGTGATAGCGCAGGATGAGGCTTCCCGAAGGGTCGAACACAAAACAGGCTTGGAAGAAGAGTTCCGGGAAATGCGGGTCGCATTCGTAGGCGTTGCCGCAGAGAAAGAGGCGGTTGTCGGCGGCGATGCGCGCGATCGCTTCGTACTCGGGTCCGTCGGGCTGCAGACAGGCCTTGGCCTGCCATTCCGCCACCCCCTCCCCCATCGGAAAGCCGGTGAGGAAGTATTCGGGCAGCACGACGAGTCGGCAGTCGGGCCCTATGAAATTGCAGGAGGCCTTCACCTGGGCCGCCACCCTGGCGATGGATGACCGGATGGCTTCACGGGCCTCGGCTGCCCCAAGGCGGTTGACGGCCCTCGCCGTCAACTGAAGTGCCAGGGCCCGGTAGGGGGCGACTTCTGACCACGATGGTTTATCGGTAGAGCGTTCCGCCATTTGTGTAATTTAGTTAACTTTATTAACCATGAGGCCGGTCCGCCCGACAATCCGGTCTTTCGCAATGTATCCAATTCCCGCATCATGAGGATGAGACTCTCCACGCTGCCGCTTTTCGTGCTCTGCACATCCGTGCAAGCCCAGCAGAACCTGGGGATGCCCATCCCCAACACCGGCATCAGCGGCGTCTACGAGGTGATGGTGGGCACGTCGAAGCCGGAAGAGTCGATCCGCTACTTCGGAGAGTTCGGGTTCCGCTTGATAGACAGTGCCACGCTTACCCGTTCGGATGCGATCGCCCTCTACGGCGTGCCGTCGGCGCTGAAGAGTTACCGGCTGCAGAACGGAGACATCGACAGCCACGGGCTGCTGCGCCTTTGGGCATGGGCCGAACCGATCGGTCCCGGCGTGGGCTATTCGGAGCCCGAGACCATCGGCAGCCGGATGGCGGTGATGAAGACGGACGACATCATCCGCCTGCATGACGTCTTTCAGATGCTTCGCCAACAGCGGCAGGAGAAATGGCTCTCAACGGAACCCTATTTCGACGACCCCCTGCGCATCAACGCCAACAAGGAGCTGGACTTCTACAAGCGGCCCGTGGGCGTTCGCGAGAACGCGGTCTACGGCGACGGGTTCACGCATGTCTTCTTCCAGCGCTACGGCTACACCATCCCCGGCTATGGCACCGTGAACCCCTCGGCCAACCTCAAGACCAGCGAATTCACCCACCACGACTTCTTCATCCGCGTCGACAGCATGGCACAGCTGAACTATCTGCAGACCGTGCTGGGACTCAAGATGGAGCGGGCTCCCGAGATCGACGGCGACTGGCTGAAGGGTGCGCGTGCCGTATTCCTCATGCCTCCCGGCTACAGCCACTGGTATGTGGGCTTCGTATCGCCCAACAACATCTGCGGAAAGCTCAAGTTCTTCATGCCAAGGGGCGGGAAGCCCGACCGGCAGGCGCACCAGCGGCCGGGGGAACCGGGCATCACCATGCATTCCTTCTACGTGCCCGACCTCGCCGTCGTACATCGGCTGGCAGCGGGTAACCGCCTCTCCCCCACCCCTTTACGTACGAACGAGTTCGGAGAAAGATGCTTCAACTTCCTCGGTCCCGAGGGCAGCAGCTGGCAGATCATCGAGAAGAAGTCGACCCGGAACACCCCCGTGACGAAACTTGAGATACAATTCACGAAAGACTGACAATCATACCCACATGACCCCATTCCGACACCTCGCCCTGTTCCTGCTGCTCGGTCATACGGCCGCCTCGCAGCCGCTCGACCTCGCGAAGCCCGCCGACCTGCTGACCGCCTATGTGAAGGTCCGGGGTTCGCTCGACCCCAAGGAGGAGACCGTCGGGTACGTCGAGGGCATCATCTACGCCGTCATCCCCAACCAGCCGATACGCGCCATCTTCAAGCTCCAGATGTACAACATCGCGCGCTTCGAGCCCAACGACAGCGGATACAGCCTCATCACGCGCGAGATGCTCGCGTATGAGGACCTGCAGACGGGAGAGATCCTGAAGGAATGGAAGAACCCCTTCACCGGCGAGACCGTCGAAGTGATCCCCGTGTGGAACGACCCGGTGAACAGCACCAACAGGTCGGCCAGTTTCTCCATCCCCTGGACGCGGCTCGGCGATGGCCGGATCTGCATGCACATCGACGTGCCCCTCTTTTATCCATCCCCACTGAAGAAGGCCGAATGGCCGAAGGAGAGCCGGAGCGACATGTACCAGGCGGCCGAACTGTTCCAGTTCTTCGTATCCGAGAAGGATATCAACAACCGGAAGTTGAAGAGCGTGCCCTTCGACATCTCCTGGGTCCGTTTCAGCGACTTCCTGCCCTGGATGAAGATGGGCGACAGGCCCGGATACCTGATGTACAGCAGCCGCGGATGGAAGGTGAAGGGCGGTTTCGAGGCGCTGCCCGCAAAGATAAAGGACTTCGTGAACGCCAACCACCCAGAATATGCGCATGCACCGGAGAAGTATGGCAGTCCCAACATGACAAGCTGGAAGTACTACAAGAAGATCATGGAGGAACGGAAAAAATAAGCCCCCCCAGTACGAGGGCGGACCTGACCTTAGTGCCTACTACGAAGACCCTTTGCCGGATCTTGTGACCAGATGAAGCGTCAGGAATCGTAGAAATCCAGGTCCTTGTGATATGTCTCCTCCAATTGGGTCATGGCGAAGAAGGCCAGCAGCAATGCCGAGGCGGATATGATCTGCGCGGAGAGAAGGAAGTTGCCATCAAGGGCCGTTGCCAGTCGGGTAAATACAAAAGTGAGCGGGATCACCCATGCCCTGGTCAGATTCAAGGATGAAGTGGTGACAAGGGTCCTGAGGTTCGTACCGAACTGTTCGGCCGCAAGGGTGAAGAGCATGATGGTGAAGCCGACGCTGAAGCCCATGCCAACATACAGTCCGTAGTAGGCCTTGAGCGAACTGCCCCCGAACAGATAGAAGAGGGTGAGGAACACACCATAACAGGCGAGGAATGCGTAGATGGACTTCTTCCGACTCTTCAGATACTGACTCAGCAATCCGCAGAAGGGATCGCCGAAGGCGAAGCCGAGGAAGTTCAGCGAGATGACGGTGGCCGCCACGGGCAACTCGGGCATGCCCATGCTGGTGGATATCTCGCGCGTGAAGGTGATGAGTACGCCCGTTGCGAACCACCCGGGCATCCCCACCAGCAGGATGCAGAAGAATTTCCACAGGAGCCGTCGATCGCGCAGCACGATGAGGAAGTCGCCACGCCGGACCTTGTCATCGCGCATCACATGAAAAAGCCCGCTCTCCACCATGCTGAAACGCAAGGCCAGCAGTACGAAGCCCAGTGATGCACCTATGAGGTAGCTCGTCTTCCAGGAGAAGGCGTTGGAGACGAGGCCTGCGGTGACGGCGCCGAACATGCCCAGGCCGCCCACCATGGCGACGGCGAGTCCGCGATAGCGCTTGTCCATCTGCTCCGACACCAGCGTGATGCCGGCCCCGAGTTCGCCGGCCAGGCCCACGCCTGCGAGGAAACGGCACCAGCGGTATTCCGCCAGATCCGTCACGAAGGCGTTGAGACCCGTGAAAAGGCTGTACATGAGGATGGATCCGAAGAGCACTTTAAGGCGCCCGTACTTGTCGCCGACCATCCCCCAGAGGAATCCGCCAACGAGCATGCCGAACATCTGCATGCTGAGGATGGAGCCGCCGGCCGTCGTCCATGCAGACTCGGGCACGCCGAGGTCGCGGAAGCTGTCGATGCGCTCCGCGCTGAAGATGATGATGTCGTAGAGGTCTACGAAGAAGCCGAGGGCGGAGACGACGACCCCCACGAGGGTGCTGCGCGCGACGGCGGGTCCGGGACTTGGCGAGGTCATGTCGGAAGATATCACTTTTTCAGCCAGTCGCCGATGCCGTAGGGATCGGGATGCGCGACGCTGACATGCTCGTGGCCGATCTTCCATCCGTCATCGGTGGACAGCAGCACGAAGCTGGCGCGGAAGATGTTCTCGAAGCCGATCTCGTTATGGCTGATGTCGAGACGTATGATGCCGGCCACCCAGGCCATGGCGGGCGTCTGATGGCAGAAGGGACCTTCGATCCACTCGATGCTGCGCAGCCGAAGGGCCGACGCGCAGAAATCGCGCCATCCCTTGGAGATGCGCTCATGACCCATCGTGGTGAGCCGCGGCCCTTCGAGGACGACGTATGTGTCGGGCGATGGGAGATATTTATCGCAGATGCCTTCGACGTCCTTGTCGATGATGACCTGGTAATGGGCGTTGACGGTTTCGACGGGTGTCATCGGTCGGGATTATGGCATGGCCGCTGATCACATCTCGTTGATCTCGTCGGCGATGCGGTGCATGGGCGTGTTGTCGCCGGGCTTTGCAATGGCATCGAGCTCCTGCTGGAAGATGCGGAGGATGCGCGCCGCATAGCGGGCGTGCCAAAGCTGACGTTCCTCCGCAGCGGCCTCGTCGGGCTCGTAGGCCTCCACGGCTGCCCGATCGATGAGACCCCTGGCCTCTAGCAACCTTTCGATCGTGTCGAGCCGTTCGCGTAGCACGGCGACTTCGGTGGCGACGGCCATCGCCACGTTCATGACGCGTTCCGTCTCGGCGCTCTCGAGGAACCAGGGCCTGGCGCCCTTGCTCTTGTCGCCCGCCATGAGCACGTCGTTCACCGCCGAGGCGTCGATGGGGTCGGCGTCCAACTGGCCGCCGGCATGACTGCCACTGAGTTCCTGTGTCTTCTCCATCGGATGGTAGATGTTCGTTTGGGTATTGTCATTTCTTCCAGCCGCCGAAGACGTTCCAGATGGGGCTTCGGCCGTAGTCCTCCGTCACCTTGCCGTCCTGCTTGCGCCTGTCGAGATCATTGACGGCCTTCACACCGACCTGCATGAAATGCTCGCGCGGCACCCCGGCCTCCTCCATGAGATCTTCGGGCTGCAGGTCGTGCATGTGTCCCCAGTAGGGTTCGGCGTTGTAATAGGCGTCCCAGTCGCGCATGAACTGTTCGTACAGACTCATCTCGGGCGTGTACTGGGGCTGTTCGATATGGAGGGTGAGTCCGCCCGGGCGCAGCACCCGGTTGATCTCGCGCATGATGCGGTGGATGGCCTTCCCGCCCGTCTCGTGGAGGAACATGGTGGTCTGCACCCAGTCGAAGTGGCCATCGGGAAAGTCGGCCATCTCGGCGGCGTCCAACTGCAGGAAGCGTACGTTGCGGATGCCGAGCGCCTTGGCGCGGGCGGCACCGTAGCGGAGCATGGGCGCGCCGGCATCGATGGCCGTCACTTCGGCGTCGGGATAGCGCTGCGCGATGGGGAGGACGTTGTGCCCGAGTCCGCAGCCGATGTCGAGGATGCGGCGGGGTCTGAAGTCGGGATAGGTTTCTGCGACCCATGCGGCGATGGCCTGTCCGCCGCCGTCGGTGAGACTTCCGAGCATCCCGCCGCTGGTGACGAATAGGCCGCTGTCGTAGTTGGCGGCGTTGGCCACATCTCCCGGAAAGTACTCGGTATGATAACTGCCGGGCATGAGGTGGTTGTCGACATGCCGCAGGTAGGGCGGCACGGCGAAGCCTTCCCTGAGTTCGAGGTTGACCTCTCCATCCTGCAGGCGTTCCCGCACTTTCCGGGCCAGTTCCCCTGCCTGGCGCAGCACGGCGGCGCGTCCGTTCTGCTGACGCATCTCCATGGTGCTGCGCCGCAGGGCGGCCCAGGCGCGGTAGAGAGGGTCCTTCGACATGTGCTCCTGCAACTCGTGGCGATCGTTGAAGTCGCGCCCGTGCGCGCGTTCGAAGTGGGGCTTCACGCGGTTCTCGAAGGCGATGCGGTTGCCGGGGGCGATGACGGTGCTGACGAAGCGGTTGAGGCTCGAGAGGAAGTTGTAGCGGGCTCGCTCGTCGTGCGAGAATTCGGGGAAGACCTCATGCCTTCGGAGCTTTGTCCATACGGGGGGCAGTGGATAGGATGGCATGTCCGTGTATTTATCCGGCGGGATGGTTAACCGGGTGTACAAATTACGAATAATGCCATTGCGCGGTGTCCTTCGTCACAGGTATCCGGAGCGGGCGTCCTCCTCGCGCAGGGCCGGGTCGCGCGCTTCCGGTGGACCATAGCCGCCGCCGCCGGGCAGGGTCATGACGAGTTCCTCGCCTGGCATGAGCCTGTCGAGTCCTTTGGGCGGCGTCGTACGCCTCCTTCCCTGAGGGTCGATCACGTAGAGGTCGCCGCTGGCCCCCTCCAGGCCGCCGAAGAGCCCGTAGGCGTGGTGCTTCAACTTCTCCGTCACGTTGGAGATCTGTATCGGCAGGCTGCCGATATTCCGGTAGGCGAACACCTGGCCGAGTCCGCCTCGGAAACGCCCATCACCGCCGCTGCCGGGTACGAGGCCCTTGCGGGTGACGAGCACGGGACAGTCGTTCTCGAACACTTCGACGGGCAGGTTGGCCACGTTGGTCGGGAAGCAGAGCGTGTGCGGACCGTCGCGATCGGGACGGGCCCCGTAGCCGCCGGCCAGGAAGAGGTATTCGACGAACTCCCGTCCGTCGTCGCGCCGGCCGCTGAGGACCATGACCCACACGGCCGCGCCGCAGTCGGCCTGCACCCTGTCGGGAAGGGCCTGCGAGAGGGCCAGCATCACGGGTGCGTGCAGGAGGTTGCCGGTGACGTTGCGGGCACCCAGCGGGGCGGGTTTGCGCGCGTTGAGCAGGCATCCCTCGGGGGCGGTGACGGTGATGGGCAGAAAGGAACCTTCATTGTTGGGCACGTCGGGACTGAACACGCACTTGATCGGATAGGCGGTATAGGCGAAGACGTAGTTGAGGACGGCATTGATGGCGAGGCTGTGCTGGGGCGAAGTGCCTGCATAGTCGACATGTATCGAATCCCCCCGGATCTCGAGCCGGCAACGGAAGGTTACGGGCTCGTCGAGACCGTCGCCGTCGGCCTGGTACTCCGACGTGTATACGCCGTCGGGGGCTGCGCGGATCGCATCACGCATGGCCTTCTCGGAGACGTCGATGACCTGGTCGGCCAAGGGGTCGATGGCGTCGAGACGGTGTTCGCGCAGGAGTCGGTGCAACGAGCGCAGCCCCTGATCGTTGGCGGCCACCTGGGCCAGTATGTCGCCCACGGTCTGATCGGCCGCGCGAACGTTGGAGCGGATGATGTCGAGCAGCATGGTGTTCTCCACACCACGGTCATACAGCCGCATGGGCGGGATGTGCAACCCCTCTCCGTAATAGTCACGGGCCCCTGCACCCCAGAGACTTCCCCCGATGTCGGGCGAGTGGGCGATGCAGCCGATGAAGCCGATGAGGGGGTCAGTATCGCCGGGACCGAAGACGGGTGTGACGATGCCTATGTCGGGCTTGTGACCGGCGCAGAGCCAGGGGTCGTTGGTGATGACGACATCGCCTCGATGCCACTGGTCGAGGGGAAAATGGTCGCGCAGCAACGCCTTCATGAGGAAGGGCAGCACGCCGAGAAAGCTGGGGACGCTGACGCTGCTCTGCGCGACGGAACGGCCGCGTGTGTCCATGAGGACCACGGCGAAGTCGGCGCTCTCGCGAGTGACGGTGGAGAAGGAGGTACGCTGCAGCGTCGTGCCCGCCTCGTCGACGATCGAGACGAGTCTGGCCCAGAGGACGGAGAGTTCTATCGCGTCGAAGCGCTTCATGCGGGCTCCAGTTCGATGATGATGTTCCGGGACTCATCCACATGGACGCGACTCTCGGGTCCTACGACGGTCGTGGATTCGGTCTCCTCGATGATGCAGGGCCCCGGCAGCTCCATGCCCGGAGGGATGGCATAGCGGTCGTAAACGGGCACCTGCGTCCATCCGTCCCCGAACCAAGCGGGACGGGTGCCTTTGAGGACATGTGAACCCTCTTCAGACCTGCGTTCGCGGGCATCATGCAGGGGAACGGGACCGCTGAGGAGCACCCGCCAGGTGACCGCCTCCACGGGCATACCGGTAATGGTGCGACCGTAGCGCAGGCGGTACTCTTCCGAGAAGTTAGCGAGGATGGCCGGGATCGAGTCTGACGAAAGGATCCCGGCAGGGATGCGTACGTTGATCTCGTGGCCTTGTCCACCGTAGCGCATGTCGGCGACACGTCGGACGCTGCATTGCGAGGCGTCAAGCCCCGATGCCTGCACGAAGTCGGAGGCCTTTCGTTCCATCGCGAAGAGCATGTCGTTCACATGATCCCAGTCGGCCGTATCGATGCGGCAGAGGTGGCTGGCGATCTCCTCGCTGGCGACGGGGCTGACGAGGAAGCCCAGTGCGCTCAGCACGCCTGCCCCGGCCGGGATGACAAGGCGGGGGGCGTGCATCAGACGAGCCACCTGGAAGGCATGTACGGGTCCGGCGCCGCCGAAGGCGAGCATGCCGAAGCCGCGGGGGTCGAGGCCTTTCTCGAGGATGTGGACGCGTGCCGCGTTGGCCATGTTCTCGTTGACGATGCGGTGGATGCCCCAGGCGGCTTCTTCGACGCCGATGCCGAGGGGCTCGGCGATGCGGGTGCGCATGGCATGGACGGCCGCGTCGCGGTCGAGCCGCATGGTACCGCCGAGGAAGAAGTCCGCGTGGAGGAATCCCAGTATGAGGTCGGCGTCGGTGACGGTGGGCTCGGTGCCACCCCGGCCGTAGCAGGCGGGCCCCGGTACGGAGGAGGCGCTGTCGGGACCCACCGTGAGGAGTCCGAGCGCGTTGACGCGGGCGATGCTGCCGCCGCCGGCGCCGATCTCGATCATGTCGATGACGGGGATGCGTACGGGCAGACCCGACCCCTTCTTGAAGCGACGTTCGCGGGCCGCCTCGAAGTGGTGTGTGATCTCGGGTTCATGACCGCGCACGAGGGAGGCCTTGGCGGTGGTGCCGCCCATGTCGAAGGCCAGCAGGTCGGGCATCGCGGCCTCCCGGCTGATGGCGACGGCCGCCATGGTGCCGCCGGCGGGTCCGCTCTCCAGGAGTTGGATGGGTGTGCGTGCCGCCCCCTCGAGGGTCGTCAGTCGCCCGCTGGAGACCATGATATGTATGATGCCCCGGAAGCCCATGCCGGAGAGCGTGCGCTCCAGTTCGAGCAGGTATCTCGAGGTCAGGGGCTGCACATAGGCGTTCATGGCCACGGCGGAGCTGCGTTCGTACTCTCGGATCTCGGGCATGGTCTCGCAGGATAGGCTTACCTGCAAGTGTGGCAGGCGGGCCTGGAGGAAGGCGCCCACGCGCCGCTCATGCTCGGGGTTGGCGAAGGAATGCAGGAGGCAGACGGCGACGGATGCCACCTGTTCCGCCTCGAGCCGTCGGGCCAGGTCCTCCAGTCCCTGCTCGTCGAGGGGCTCCACGATGCGACCCGTCCGATCGATCCTACCGGTCACGCCCAACCGAAGATGTCGGGGCACGAGCGGCCGGGGCATGTCGATGAGCAGGTCGTAGATGTTGTAGCGCATCTCGCGGCCGATCTCCAGGACGTCTTCGAAGCCCTTGTTGGTGACCAGGGCCGTCCGCGCGCCCTTTCGCTCGATGACGGCATTGGTGACCCAGGTGGTGCCGTGCACGAGCGTCTTCACCTGCGAGAGGGAGGAATGATGCGACCGCATGAGGGCCTCCACGCCCGTCACGATGCCCGGCGTGGGGTCGGGATAGGTCGTGAGGGTCTTTCCGAAGCGGAGGCTGCCGGCGGATCCGTCGAGCAGCACCAGGTCGGTGAAAGTGCCTCCTATGTCGATCCCGAGTTTCATGGTATCCGAAGGAGGGTCTGTCAATGGTATTCCTCGCCGCCGCTGACGTTGAGGGCCTCTCCGGTGATGTAGGCGGCCTGGTCGCTGCAGAGGAAGGCGACGGCCTTTGCGATGTCCTCCGTATGGCCGGTGCGACCGAGGGGGTTGCGGTCGACGATGCCTTGGAGGTAGGTGTCGTAGTCGAGTCCCAGCTTGTCGCTGAAGAACTTATTCTGCCAGTGGCCGAGGCCGGTGGTGATATGGTTGGGACAGACGGCGTTGACACGGATCCCGTCGCGGCCGAGTTCTACGGCGTTGCTGCGGGTGAGCCCTACGAGGCCGTGCTTGCTGGCGGTGTAGGCGGCGGCGAAGGGGAAGCCGCTCTTGGCGGCCTGGGAGGCGATGTTGACGATGCTGCCTCCGCCCTGTGCCTTCATGCGGATGGCGGCGTGCTTGCTGCAGAGGAAGGCGCCCTTGAGATTGACGTCGAGCACGGCATCCCAGCTGCTCTCCCGGAATTCGGTGAAGGGCTCCATGAGGTAGCCCACGCCCGCGTTGTTGACGAGTATGTCGATGCCGCCGAAGGCCGTCACGGCAGCGCCGATCAGGGCCTCGCAGGCGCTCTCGCTGCGCACGTCGCAGGGAACGGCGATGGCCTCGGTACCGAGTTCGCGACAGGCGGCGGCCACGGCCTCCATCTCGTCGGTGGCGCCGATGTGCTCGGAGGAGAACTCGCTGCCACTGGGCTTTCCGATGTCGCTCACCACGACACGGCAGCCCTCGGCCGCGAGGCGCAGGACGATGGCCTCGCCGATGCCGTTGCGGCGGCCGCTGCCGGTGACGATGGCCACCTTTCCCTGTAGTCCGTACATGGTCAGATGTGGTTTGCGACAATGAACTGCGGGGCGTCCGCGAATCCGCCGAACTCCCTGGCGCCCGCCTGCACGGCCTCGGTGGAGATGTCGGCGAAGAAGGCGTCCATGTCCTTCACCTCAATGAGCTCGCAGTAATGGAAGGGCGAGGGCGTGTCGGTGCCAAGCAGGTTGCCCATGCGGAGGACGCGGAAATCGCCAACTGATGCAAGGGAGCGCACAGTGGGGATGTCCTTCTCGCGGGCCCAATGCTCGTAGTCCTCCCCGGACACGCCGGGCTTGAGATTGTAGAGTACGACGATGGTGGTCATGACGCGGGTTTTATCTTATATTCATTTTTGAACGGAGGGCAATCTATCCCTGCCGGTCGCGCAGAAAAGCTTTGACGCTCTGCGCAAGCAGTCCCTGGACGCTGTTGAGCAGCAGGGTGGCACCCTTGTCGGTGAGTTGACGGGCCTGGTCGGCAGTGGCGGCGACGGTGCCGAAGGCTTTTCCGGCGGAGACGACGATGTCCATGGCCCTGTCGATGGCGTTGGACACTTCGGGGTGTGCGGGTCCGTCGAGGAAGCCCATGCTGAGGGCGAGGTCGCGCGGCCCGAGGATGAAGCCGTCCACACCTTCCACCGTCACCATTTCCTTGAGACGGGAGAGGCAGGCCATCGTCTCGATCATGGGCAGCACGAGGGTCTGTTCGTTGGCGAAGGCCACGTATTCGGCCTGTGCGTGTCGACCCGCCATGTAGTCGGCCGCGCGGACGGGGCCGAGGCCACGCCTTCCCATGGGCGGATATTTCACGGCGTCGACGAGTCGACGGCAGTCGTCGGGCGTGTCGGTGCCCGGCATCATGACGCCCATCACGCCCGCGTCGAGGAACTGGAGGATGAGCTTCTCGTCGTTGGAGCGGATGCGGGCGAGCGGGGTGATGCCGGACGCTTCGCAGGCACGTACCATGTGGACCGCCTCGGGGGCATTGATGGCGCCATGTTCGCCGTCGATGATGTAGAAGTCCAGTCCGCCGTAACCGAGGTATTCGCAAACCACTGGTTCGGTGGTGGGCGATATCACCCCATAGGAGGCCTTCCCTTCGCGTATCCTTTTTTTGAGCCTGTTCTCGATCATGGTCTTGCGTTGAATGGGATGCGGGGCCCGGTCATCGCAGTGTGTCGACCGTGCCGTCGGCGATGCGTTGGCGTATGAAGTTCATGAGGCCTCCCGCGGCGGCCACTTCGGCCACGAAGGGGGCCTGGGGCACGCTCTCGTAGATAGTGCCGCGGGTGAGATTCCGGATGGTGCCGGTAGCGGGATCGTATTCCAGTTCGTCGCCCGTCTCGCAGTGGAGGTTCATGTCGCGGCAGGTGATGAAGGGCAGTCCGTAGTTGATGGCGTTTCGGAACTGCAGGCGTGCGAAGGAGGTGGCGAAGACGGCCTGTATGCCCGCCCCCATGAGTCCGGTGATGCAGTGTTCGATGCTCTTGCCGCCGCCTGCGAAGTTGTGCCCCGCCACGATGAAAGCGTAGCACCGGTCCTTGAAGCCGTTCTCGCGGTTGAAGTCCTCGTCGACGCCGGCCATGACCCATTTCGCATTCTCCGCCGGGTCGACGGGCGCCGTCCAGAAGCGCTGCAGGATCATGTCGAAGGACATGACGTAGCCTTTCGCGACCCATGCCTTCCCTTGTATCTTCTCCATCGGTTGGTGGTTTGGTCTTGTGTTTTCACAGCAGAAGCCCTTCCTCGGGCAAGGGTACCTGCCGTGCTGCGAGGTTCACTTCCAATCGTCCGACCTCGGGTCGGTGATCACGCCGGTGACGCAGGAGGCGGCCACGACGGCGGGACTGGTGAGGTATATCTGAGCGTTGCGGCTGCCCATGCGTCCCTTCATGTTGCGGTTGCCTGCGCTGAGGATGACGTCGCCGTCGCCGGCCACGCCGGTGTGGATGCCGGCGCAGGGACCGCAGCTGGAGGTCTCGAAGGCGGCTCCCGCAGCCACCAATGCCTCCACATGCCCTTCGCGCAGACATTCGAGATAGACATCGGTGCTGGCGGGGATGCAGACGAGGTTGACGCCACGCCTGACCTTTCGTCCGCGCAGGATGGAGGCCATGATGGCGAAGTCCTCCGTGCGGCCATTGGTGCAGGTACCGACGAAGGCCTTGTTGAAGGGTGTACCCGCGAGGGTTTCGACGGGGGCCGTGTCGTCGAGCTTGTCGGGGCGGCTGAGGGTGGGGCCGAGATCGGTGACATCGACCTCGTAGACGGCATCGTACTGTGCATCGGGATCGCTGACCAGGGGAGACCATGCATCGGTGGTCCTTCCCCGAAGGTATGCTTCGGTGACCGCGTCGGGCGCCACGATGCCGTTCTTGGCGCCCAGGTCGACCGTCATGTTGCAGAGCGTCATGCGTCCGGTCATGCCGAGGGCCTCGACGGCGGGGCCGCCGAATTCGAGGGTCTTGTAGATGAGGTGACCGTTCCAGTGCATCATGCCCATGATATGCAGGCTGAGGTCCTTGGCCATGACCCAGGGCTGCCAGGTGCCGGTGATGTGGAATCGGACAGATTCGGGCACGCGGAACCAGAGGCGTCCGGTGGCCATGGCCACGGCGGCGTCGCTGACACCCACGGCGTTGCCCACGGCGCCAACGGCGCCGTAGGTGTTGGCGTGCGAGTCGGTGCCGATGGATATGCGCCCCGGCAGGACGTGTCCCTGTTCCACCATCAGCTGGTGGGCGATGCCCTGGCGGCCGAGGTCGTAGAAGTGGGGGATGTCGTAGCGATGGACGACCTCTCTCCATTCGTTGAGCAGGGTGGCGAATTCGGGCGTGGGGGGCGGCACCAGGTGGTCGCTCACACAGATGATGCGGTCCTTGTCGAAAAGCCCGTCGGCGCCCAGACTCTCGAAGGCCCGGAAGGTCTGTTTGCCGAGGTAGTCCATCGTCATGACCGTATGGATGTCGGCCCAGACGAGTTCGCCGGGCACGACGCGCTCCCTCCCGCTGTTGGAGGCCATGATCTTCTCAGTGATCGTCATTCCCATCGGTGACTTGTTTCAATGTCCGAGCTTCGGGCGGGTGTCAATGGTCGGACCTCGAGGGGCCGGTGGTTCGGCGCTGAGGCAATTGCTCCCAGAAGTCGGGATCGATCTCATCCATGGTATGGATGCGGCGCTCTTCTATCATGGTGATGCCCTGGAATTCGTCGTTCTGGGTCCAGCGCCAGTTGCGGACGCGGTGGGTGCCGTCGCCGATGAGGTCGATCATCTCGAAGAGTTTCGAGCCGGGGCGGTTCTTGTAGGTCCAAACGAGGCAGACGGATTCTTTCGACTCCCAGGAGCGGCCGCTGATGCGGGGGTTGTCGAAGACCAGTTCGCCGTTGTGGTCGAAGCTGGTGATGCCGAAGTCGTGGCATTCGCGGTGGCCGTCATCCCAGAGGTATTCATTCACCTGGTGATACCGGTCTCGGTCGAACATGCGGATCGTGAGGCGGCTCCGCCATCTGCCCGTCAACCTGCCATCAGCGTCAATGCGGTGATAGACACCCTCCCAGACACCGGTGTGCCTGGGGAAAAGCCTCAGTTCCATATCCCTTCGTTTCCGATAAAAATAGTTCATTCCATTAACCATCCCAAAAGAAATCCGGTCTGCTTCGGGTGAATTTTCATGTTAGTTAATGTGATTAACCATATATTTACCACAACCAAAAACGAGTCTCATGATCAACAATCCTACCCGGAGGGTCGGCGCGTGCTGCATCGCCCTCCTGTTCTCGGCCGGCGCGTGGGCGCAGGTGGCCGTGACCGGGAAGATATCGGACGCGTCGGGCAGGCCCCTGGCGGGAGCCACCGTGACCGAGAAGGGCGGCAGGACCTCTGCCGTGACGGACAACGCCGGCCGCTTCCGCATATCGGTCTCTTCCCCGAAGGCAATGCTGGTGGCCAGTTATATTGGCTACCAGACGAGGGAGGCTGCCGTGGGCGGCGGTGCCGAGGTGACCATCCAACTCTCCGAGGACATGTCCGAACTGGGTCAGGTGACGGTGACGGCCAGCCGTCAGCCCGTCAGGAAGCTGGAGGCCACCCAGGCCGTCGAGATCATCGGCGCGCGCGCCCTGAAGGCCATCAAGCCCGAAGGCATCGCCGAGGCCGTAGCCGCCGTGCCAGGGCTGTACGTGAACACCTCCCAGGGACGAAGGGGCTCGGTGGTGACCCGCGGCTTCCCCGACGGCGGCAACCCGCTGGGCGGACTCGACTACACGGCCATCCTCATCGACGGGCTCCCCTCCTTCGGCACCACGGGCCGCCTCCCCGAAGCCGGCTTCGGCTTCGACGCCAACGTGGAGCGGGTAGAAGTGGTGCGGGGCAGTGCCGCCACGCTGTTCGGACGCGCTTCCGCCGCAGGTGCCATCAACGTCATCTCCCGGACCGGTGGCACCGAGTTCGGCGGCACCGTCAAGGTGACCAACTACAATAACGTCTTCCGGACGGGTGACGACAACTTCAACCACCGCGTCGACTTCAACCTCAACGGCCCGCTCAACAAGAGCAAGACACTACGCCTGAACCTGGGCGGCTGGTTCATGGACGACCAGGGGTACAAGAACACCGGCTTCAATGACAAGGGACTTCAGCTGCGCGGCAATCTGGACTACCTCATCCCGAACGACCGCGGCAGGATCCGCCTCTATGTCCTGAAGGCAGACTACACCTTCCAGAACCTGACCGACATCCCCGGCGACGTCAGGACCATGCGGACGGCCGGCAAATTCAAGCCCTGGCAGACGCTGCAGAACTTCGGAAGGCTCTACGACCTCAACTACACCGTTTACGAGTCAGGCGCCGGCTACCCCGCCCGCCGCGTCCGCGTCAACGGCAACGACAGCATCTACCGGAACATCCGCCAGTCGATGAACGACAACAGCTACGGTGACAACCTCCACGCCGGCACGACGATGTCCTTCAATCTGGGTGCTGGCTTCGATATCGAGGAGAAGTTCCGCTGGCAGCGTCTCAACAGCGGCACCAAGTACAGCTTCGCCTTGCCGTCCTTTTACCGCGAGAACAGCGTCGCCCGTCTGCTGCTGGACGGGGATGCGGCGGACCGTGACGTGATGAACGAATTGCGTCTGCGCAAGCGCATCCAATCGGGCAAGTCCGTGCACAACCTCGTACTTGGCAACTTCATCTCGACCGTCGACCTCAACCCGACCACTTACAGTTTCCTGCATGTCATGAACCCGCAGACGCCAGGCGTGCTGGAATGGGCGCCGTTGGCACCGCCCTTCGTGAACGTGCCCTGGTCGGGCAGCCTCGCCTACCCTCGCGGCTCCATCACCCGCCGTGCCAACTACACGGAGCAGGTGAGCTCCGTCTTCGCCGGCGACGAGATGAAGTTCAACGACAAGCTCACCGTGAACCTGGGCATGCGCTACGACTGGGTGAAGATCGACATGCAGGAGACCAAGAGGCCCTATGACACCGCCCTGTTCCGGAATGTCGCCCACCAGGACTGGTCGGCCTCCCTCGGCTTCAACTACCTCCTGAACCCGGGCTCCGCCCTGTACGGCTCCATCAACAGGGCCTTCCGCGCACCCGACTACACGGCCTATACCTCGCTGGAGTACATCTCCATGACCAACCGTACGCTGCTGCGCGCACCCAACGGCATCAACAAGAACGAGGTCGTCATCAACACCGAGCTGGGCTACCGGACCACACTCGGGGAGATGTCGCTCGATGTCGCCGCCTTCCATACCAAGATCAACAACCGCCTGGCAAGCATCTTCGAGAACGGCATCGTGGTGTCGAAGCCCTTCGGCAGCAACCGGATCTACGGAGGCGAATTCTCCCTCACATACATGCCCGACTGGTTCAAGGGCTTCATGGTCCGAAGCAACCTCACGCTGCAGCGCGCGCAGTTCACCGAGTTCTCCATCCCCGTTGGCCGCGGAGGCGTGCTGGGCCTTCCCACCACCGCCCTCAACGTCAACCCCGCCGGCAACCTCTACGGCAACGTGATCAAGCAGGTGGGCACCAACTACTCGATCGACGTCAAGGGCAACCAGCTCCCCGGCGTGCCCGCGCGGATATTCAACCTCAGCGCCAACTACCTGGGCGAGCACTTCGGCTTCGACTACTCCGTGAATGTCAACGCCAAACGCTATGCCGACCCCACCGAGGTCATCGCCTACCCCGACCTGGTCATCATGAACGCGGGTGCCTTCTGGCGCATTCGGGCCAAAGGCGGCCTCGACATGCGCATCGGCGCACAGGCCAAGAACCTGCAGGACAACCAGGTCATCCAGAACATCGCCGGCCTCAACGCCAGCGACCTGGCCCTCGGACAGCTCCAGGCCACTCCGACCTGGACAACGGGCACCACCGCCATCTGGGCACAGAGTTACGTGCAGCTTCCCAGGAGGTGGCTGTTCTACGTAGAGTTCAATTTCTGAGGCAGTCCATGAATGACACGCCAATGGAAGCCCCCTGCCATCAGGCACGGGGGCTTCCCTATTTTTGCAGCATGCCGACACGATCCGGATCCATCATGGTATGGCTCAGACTCGCAGCCATCATGTGCATTTCATTGAACGTACACGGGCAAGGGAAAAACAGGATCGTGAACGACACGTCCCTCATGCGAGAGGAAGAGGCCTGGCATGCCCGTCGACAGCGATCCCTCCTGGCGGAGGACGGTTGGCTCAACCTGGCCGGCCTTTACTGGCTCAATGAGGGTGAGAATGTTTTCGGCAGCGGCCCGGACGACGCCCTGCGCTTTCCCGAAGGCCGGATACCTGCCCAGGCAGGGACTCTCGTCAGGAAGGGCTTCGAAGTCAGGCTTCTGACAAACAAGGCTTCAGGTGTGATGGTCGATGGAAAGGCGCTTCGGAAGGCCGTCGTCTTCGACACCGGCCTTTCCCGCATTCCAGTGCTCTCGCATGGCTCGCTGCGCTGGACCATCATCCGTCGCTCGGAAAGACTGGGCGTAAGACTGCGCGACCTCGAAAACCCGGCACTGAAAAGTTTCGAGGGCGTCGACCGCTACCCCGTAGATGCAGCATGGGTCGTGAACGCCCGGCTGGAGCGCCATCCCCTTCCCAGGACGATACCCATCACCAACGTACTCGGTCAGACGAACCTCCTCCCCTCCCCCGGCCGACTCATATTCACTTTGCAAGGTTCAACGTATGCGTTGGATGCGCTGGAAGAGGGCGAGGAACTCTTCATTCTCTTCGGAGATGAGAGCAACGGAAACGGCTCCTATGGCTCGGGACGCTTCCTGTATGCAGCGAAGCCGGGCCCTGACGGCTTGACGGTGCTCGACTTCAACCGGGCCATCAACCCGCCCTGCGCCTTCACGCCCTTTGCCACCTGCCCCTTGCCGCCGAGGCAGAACATCCTGCCCCTGAAGGTTCTGGCCGGGGAGAAGGACTATCATACTACCCACTGAGCCTCATTCGACGACGAGTTCGTCGGCAAAGATCCAGCTTGGCTTGCCGGCACCGGGATGGCCGGGCGGACAGCCGTCCGGACGGGCCTTGGCCGTCACGCGCACGAACCTTGCCGACGTCGGACTGAAAGACGCCTTGAAATCATGGATGGTGGAGTTCCGCTGCTCGCCACCCACAGGATCCTTCTCAACGGCCGCTTCCCGGAAATGTACGCCGTCGATGGAGGTCTCGAATCGAACTTCGACGGGCATGAAGATCCAATCGGTATACCGCTGCAGACAGCCCAGGGAGAGCCTCCGGATGCTCTTCTCCGCGCCCAGGTCGATGGTGGCCTGCATGTCGCGCCCCTCGAAACCGTGCCAGTGGCGGCCTACGGCATGCTGACCACGGACGCCGTCCACCAGCGCCTGCAGGCCCGAAGCCATGTAGGATCGGCTAGGCGGCTGCGCATAGGAAAGCCGCGCACCGAGACCGAGATGGAAGGAGAAATCCTGACGGGCGGGCACCGTCCCCATGACCTGGCCATCTACGACCGTGACCGCCTTGAGGATGCCACTCGCCCGGATGGGGAACGGCCCTTCATATCGGTTAGACGTGACCGTGGGTTCGCTGCCATCGAGTGTATAGCGGATCTCGGCTTCGGGGGCCTCCGTGGAGAGCGCGACGACGACGCCTCCGTCGCCTGGCTGCGGCTGGATCTCGACCTTGAAGTTTCCCTTCGAATAACGGATCCCGCGTTGTTCAAAGGCGCGTAGGTGCGGTTTCAGCCGCTGTCGGAAGCCCTCCCAGTCGCGTTGCGTCTTCGGACTCCACAACACTTCGGCCATGGCCGGCATGCGCGGCAGGATCATGTACTCCAGATGCTCGGGGGTGGTGATGAATTCCGTCCATACGTTGGCCTGGGCCCCCAGCACGCGCGACGCCATGGCGCCGGTCAGTTCCGCGGGCACGGGCTCGTAGGCATAGACCCTGCGAAGCGTGTTCATGCCGCCGATGGCGAGGGGTTCGCCTTCCGGGCCGGCCTGGTAGTGATCGAAATAGCAGGGATTGCCGGGCGTCATGACCACGTCGTGGCCCATCTTCGCCGCGGCGATGCCGCCCGACTCCCCACGCCAGCTCATCACCGTGGCGGTGGGCGCCAGTCCGCCCTCGAGGATCTCGTCCCATCCGATCATGCGCCGCTTGCGTGCGACGATGAGCTTCTCGACGCGTTTGATGAACCAGCTTTGCAACTCCTCCTCGCTGTGCAGGTTCTCGGACTTCATGCGCGCCTGGCAGCGGGGACAATCCTTCCACGGCGACTTGTCCACCTCGTCGCCTCCGATGTGTATGTATTCGGAGGGGAAGAGGTCCATGACCTCCCCTAGGACGTCGGCGATGAAGCTGAACACGGAGTCGTTGCCCGGGCAGAGGTTGGAGCTGACACCGTTGTAGTTGCCGCCCGTCATGGGCAGTTGCGGCTTACCTGTACAGCTGAGCTGGGGATAGGATGCGATGGCGGCGGCAGAATGGCCGGGCATCTCGATCTCGGGGACGATGGTGACATTTCGGTCTTGCGCGTAGGCGATGATCTCCCGCACCTGTGGCTGGGTGTAATAGCCGCCATAGGTGGGCGTCTCACCGGGGCGTGCCTGCGGGCGTGCACCATAGGGCCTGTCGGTATGGTCGACGCGCCAGGCGCCGGTTCGCGTGAGTTCGGGATATCGTTTGATCTCGAGGCGCCATCCCGGATCGTCGGTGAGGTGCCAATGGAAGCGGTTGAGCTTGTACCGTGCCATCAGGTCGATGTATTCCTTGATGACCTCGGGACCGAAGAAATGCCGGCTCACGTCGAGGTGCAGGCCGCGCCACGGAAATCGGGGCGCGTCCTCGACCGACATGCAGGGTACCGACAGGTTGGCGTTGGTGCGCACGGCCGGCAGTGTCTGTAGGACCGTCTGCAAAGCATACATGACACCTGCGGGTGATGGGGCAGCGATGCGAATACTGCGCGTGGTCACATCCAGACGATACGCTTCAGGACCACCGCTGACCGAGCGGTCGATACGCAGTTCGATGGCACCCTTTTCAGCGCCCCCGGCTGTCAGCGAGACGCCCGACAGTTCACGAACGGCATGGCGAAACCAGTCGGAGATCCGCCGCAACTCGGACGAAGATCCCTCAACACGCAGCGATGTCCCCGGACGTATGAGAAAGGCCTTAGGGAAGACCTTCATCGATGACGGCTGCGGGATGAGGGCGGGCGGCTCCTGGGCATGCAGCGAGACGGGGAGGAAGCCGAGCATCGCGAACAACAGTCGAAAGGAAATTGACTTTTTCATGAGCAATGCCATAAGGATCGGTTACAGATTTCCGTGAGTGAGGATCTCGGTGGAACAAGTCAGAGTTCGGACATCTCCAAGATGCGGTGTGCGGCGAGGCGGCAGTTCTCCAGCCACTGCGAGTGGTCGCCGTCGTCGGACACCCACTTGTAGGAACGGAGCACAATGCCATGGCGACGGCAGGCCTTGGCAAGGGCGTAGAGTTCCATGTCGAAGACGGAGCATTCGCCGACCATGCGCAGGTAGTCGGGCGAGTATTTGGCGAGCTGCTGCCTGTCGAAAAAGTAGTCGGTGGTGAAGCAGCTGTGAGGGGCGGATGCATCGAAGACGATGCAGTGGCTGTCCGACTCGAAGCCGGTATGCCCGTAGATGCAGATGGGTGTGCAGTCGATGTCCTGGTACACGCTGCCCACGCGCAGGATCTCGCCCGTGGCGTGGCGGGTGGAACCGCAGGAGCCGATGTTGACGACTTCACGGACGCCCTGGGATGCCAGGCTTGAGAGGGCAAGGGCCGCATTGACCTTGCCCACACCCGAATAATGGACGGGGTGACCGTGGATCTCGGTGACATGGCCCACTTCCGCGGGGAGCGCTATGACGAAGGCCTTCTGCATTGGATCTGTTGACATGCCTGCTAAAGTATCGAAAAGCGGAATAAGCCAGGGTCGGGGCATTTGACCACAATTTCATAGATTGTCGTTTAAAATCCCGTGATGCGACAAGCCCTGAAGGTCCTGCCAGGCTTCCTGATCCTCCTCCCTTCGGCCCTTTCCGCCCAGAACCCCTATTACCAGCAGCGCATCAAGGCGGTGGACGGCAGGGCACAACAGGTGACCCGGTTGGACGACAGGACCCTGTTCCTGGACTACGGAAAAGCGGCCTTCGGTCGACTCCGCGTCGACATCTCCCGCCTCACACCCGGCGATACGCTGGTGGTGCGCCTTGGCGAGAAGGTCGTGGGCGGACGCCTCGACCCGGCCCCCGGCGGTAATATCCGGTATGTTGCCGACACGGTGGTGGTCGCATCCGGAATGGGAAGGCAGCTTTGGTTCCCCCGCAAGAAGAACATCCGCAACACGACCGGCAGGGCCGTACCCCTGCCCGACACCATGGGCATTGTCCTGCCCTTCCGGGCGGCCGAGACGGTATCCCGGTTACGCATGACCGAAAAGGAGGTGGCCAGAAGGGTCTACCACCATGTCTTTCACGAGGATGCCTCCTCCTTCCGTTCCTCCGACAGCCTGCTGAACGCCATATGGGATTTCTGCAAGCACACCATCAAGGCCACCACCTTCATGGGTGTGTACATCGACGGCGACAGGGAGCGGATCCCATATGAGGCCGACGCACTCATCAACCAGCTATCCCACTATGCCGTGGACTCGGTCTACGACATCGCCCGCAACACGGCCAGATATCTGCTGTTCAGTCCCGCTTGGCCCACCGAGTGGCACCTTCAGATGCATCAGATCCTTTGGTATGACCACCTCTACACGGGGAATTCGGAGCTCATCCGAGGGCATTACGAACTGCTCGACCTCAAGACGCTGCGCACCATGGCCGGCCCCGACGGGCTCATCTCCACCAAGACGCCACCCCAGGACACGGCGCTGCTACGGGCCATCCACTACCGTACCTTCGACCGGAAGGATGTTCTCCGCGACATCACCGACTGGCCGCAGAACGGCAACAGCCGGCTGGCAGGCCCGGCCTACCAGGGCGAGACCGACGGCTTCGTCTTCTGCGATTACAACAGCGTCGTCAACGCCTTCCACTTCCGCTCCCTCGAGCTGATGGCCGAGTTCGCCCGCATCGCCGGAAAGCCAGGGGACGTCGAGATGTACCGCACCCTGGCGGCCCGTGTTCGCAAGTCCTTCCGGGCTCGGTTCCTCGATCCCGCTACGGGGCTGGTGCGCGACGGCGACACGACGCGGCACAGTGCACTCCATTCCAACATGTTCGCCCTGGCGTTCGGGCTCATCGACCCGGCCGAGAAGCCGCGCATCCTAGAATACATGCGCTCCCGGGGCATGGCCTGCAGTGTCTATGGCGCACAATTCCTCCTCGATGCGCTGTATGACAACGGCGGTGCGGCGCATGCCTTCTCGCTGATCACCGACAGGGGCGATCGGGGCTGGTACCGCATGCTGAAGTCCGGCGCCACCATGGCCGTCGAGGCCTGGGACCTCGTCTACAAGCCCAACCTCGACTGGAACCACGCCTGGGGCACGGCGGCCCTGAACGCCATCACCCGGAAGATCATCGGCATGGAACCGGTCGAACCCGGCTCGAAACGGATCCGCATTGCGCCCCGGCTCGACGGGCTCGACTCGCTCCAGGCTCGGATCCCCTTTCCGACAGGCATCGCCGAGTTCCGCTTCCGTCGGACGGGCAGCCGTGGCATGATGGTCGAAGTCAGACTCCCCAAGGGAAGCAGCGGGGTGTTCGCTGTGCCGGAGGGATTCATAGTGAAAAATGCCCAATTGAATGTGAGTAAAGCCATGCATGTCGAGACCGATTCCCTTACATTGCCGGATGGAGCGAAAATGAAGATCATCCTGGAAATGAAATGAAGCCGAAAAATGATTCTGGGAAAGGCCATAGATCTGTGATCGGATCCGGAAAAAAAGATGGCAGACAAACACATGTATATCATCGGCGGATGCAATGGGGCTGGGAAAACGACAGCCTCCATGACCATTCTGCCAGAGATGCTGCAATGCAAGGAGTTCATCAATGCAGATGAGATCGCCAAAGGCCTATCCCCCTTTCAACCCGAGGGAGTTGCCTTCGAGGCAGGCCGGATAATGCTTGAAAGGATCGATGAGTTGTTGGAAAAGGGACGGGATTTCGCATTTGAAACAACATTGGCAGCCAAAACATATCGATCAAGAATAGCACTCGCCAAGTCAAAAAGATATAGAGTGACACTCCTTTTTTTCTGGCTACAAGATGTAAGCCTCGCAAAGGAGAGAGTGAAGGAAAGGGTATCCGAAGGGGGACATGGCATTCCTGAGCATATCATTGAGAGAAGATATGCAAGAGGCATCAAGAATCTGTTTGACATATATTTGCCTCTTGTGGACGGTGCATTGATTTTCGACCATTCGCTTGGAGACCCAGTGCTCATTGCCTTCAAACTAGCCAACCAGACGCTGGAAATAGCAGACGAAATGATATTCAAGTTTTTAATGGAAGCATATGAACGAAATCAATAGACTGATCATCGAAGAAAAAGACAAAATTGTGAAGGGCCTGAAGAAAGCCTATGAAAAACTCGTTGAAGAAAAAAAAGCAAAGAAAGCCAAGCTGGTGATCCTTCGTAACGGGAAGGTCGTCAAGGTGGAGCCGAGATGATCGCATGACCCACTTCAGATATGAGGCACAAATGACAAGCCCCTCCCCGAAACCTTTTCGAATTTTTCAGTATCGATGCACAATGTCTAGGTCCGATCGCGTGAACGATATGAATGTAGGCAAAACGCATGTATGGCAGAGGTGTTGACCAAAGTTGTCCAGGCGGTCATCAGCGTTCATGCAGACATCAGGCATTTTCCGTATTTTGTCCCAACAACCCCTCCGACATGCGCAGACGCCATTTCCTCCGCAACGCCGCCACCCTGACGGCCGGCTTCCACATCGCCACCGACCTCATGGCGCGCCCCAAGGGCCCCGTCTACGGCCACAACGGAATGCTTTACACGCTCGACACCCGCTGGAGCAAGGCCGACCCCCTGAAGAATCCCGTCAACGACTGCCACGAGATGGTGCAGGACGTCAGGGGGAACATCTACCTGCTGACCAATGAGACGAAGAACAACATCCTCGTCTTCAACCGTTCAGGAAAGCTGCTGCGCACATGGGGGCATGACTTCCCCGGCGGCCACGGCCTCTCGCTGGCGGACGAGAATGGCGAGCAATTCCTGTTCATCACCGATACGGCCAAGCACCAGGTCTACAAGGCCACGCTCGACGGCCGCATCCTCCTGACCATCGACGCCCCGATCGGGCCCGGTCTCTACAAGGAAGCCAAGGAATTCGTACCCACCGAGACGGCTGTGGACTCGAACGGCGACATCTACATCGCGGACGGATATGGGCAGCAGCATGTGCTCGTTTATGATGCCAAGGGGAACCTCAAGCACCATTTCGGCGGCCGGGGCGAGGGTGACAAACACCTCGACAACGCCCATGGCATCTGCATCGACCGACGCGGCGGCACCCCTACCCTGCTGGTGACGGACCGCACACGCAACTGCTTCAAACGCTTCAGCCTGTCGGGCGAACTGCTCGGCATCATCCGCATACCCGGCGCCTGCGTCTGCCGACCCGTCATCCGTGGCGGGCATATCTACGCCGCCGTACTCCGCTCGCCCGTCATCGGCAACGAGAGATCCGGCTTCGTCACGATCCTCGACAAGGACGACCGCGTCGTCTCCAACATCGGCGGCACCGAGCCCGTGTATGCTGACGGACAACTGAAGCCGCTGGCCCAGGCCGAGAAGATCCTCGTCCACCCCCACGATGTGATGGTGGACCGGGACGAGGACCTGTATGTGGCGCAGTGGGCTTCAGGGAAGGTATATCCCTACAAGTTCAACAGGAAGGCCTGAAGCGGCCCCAGGGCTGCTGCGGAGGGCCATGCCCGGCAAGGCCTTCCACTCCGACCCGGCCCAAACCCACCCGCATGCGACCACAACTCCTGACCCTGGCATGCCTCGGCCTGTTCGCCCAGTCCTTCGCCCAGCCCAGACCCAGGCCCCGGCGGGCCGACAGCTTCTTCGGCGTCCATTTCGACCTGCACGCCACCGAAGACATCACCGACGCGGGCGCCACCCTCACGCCCGCCATGCTCGACAGCTTCCTGCGGCGGGTGCGGCCCGACTTCGTCCAGATCGACTGCAAGGGGCATCCCGGGATATCCAGCTACCCAACCCGCGCAGGCCACGCCGTCAAGGGCTTCTCCCAGGACCCCCTTCGCCTTTGGCGCGACGCCACCGCACGGCAGGGTGTAGGCCTCTACCTCCACTACTCCGGCGTATGGGACGGCAAGGCCGCCACCGCCAGACCCGATTGGGCGGTGGTGAAGGCTTCGGGCGAACGCAGCCGCGAGAAGGTGTCGTTCTTCAGCCCCTACCTCGACTCACTCATGATCCCGCAACTCCGCGAACTCAGCGCCGAATACGACGTCGACGGCGCCTGGATCGACGGCGAGTGCTGGGCCGTGGAGCCCGACTACGGAGAGGCCGCCCTCGCAGCCTGGCACATACGCAGCGGCGGACAGGAAGCCCCGCGCAAACGCGACGACCGGCTGTTCCCGGCCTACCTCGACTTCACCCGAGACCTCTTCCGCCGACACCTCGCCCGGTATGTCGATGCCATCCACGCCTTCGACCCGGACTTCCAGGTGACCAGCAACTGGTCCTACTCCTCGCTCATGCCCGAACCCGTCACCACCGGGGTAGACTACCTCTCGGGAGACGTGACCCCGCAGAACGGCGTCTTCCGCTCCGCCTTCGAAGCCCGCTGCCTGGCGCCCCAGGGCAGACCCTGGGACCTGATGGCATGGGGTTTCTCCTGGAACGGCGACAAAATGCCGATGAGCAACAAGTCCGCCATCCAACTCAAACAGGAGGCCGCACAGGTCATGGCCATGGGCGGTGGCATCCAGTTCTACTACCAGCAGAACCGCGACCTGTCGCTCAAACCCTGGCTGGCACAGACGCTCACCGAACTGGGCGACTTCTGCCGTGCGCGGCAGCCCTTCTGCCACCGCGCCACGGCCGTGCCGCAGGTGGCCCTCCTCTTCCCGACGCTGGCCTACCGACGCGCAGCAGCCAATCCCTTCGGCGGCGCACCCGGCAAGCTCCCCGCCACCCTGTACACCCTGCTCGACGCCCAATACCCGGTCGAAGTACTCATGGAACACCACCTGGCAGGCAACCTGTCGAAATATCCGCTCATCGTCGTGCCGGAATGCGATACCATCGCGGAGCCGCTGCTCGCCGAGATGCGCACCTACCTGAAGGAAGGCGGCCGCATCCTCGTCATCGGCCCCGAAGCGGCAAAACAATTCACCGCCGAACTCGGCATCGAAACCTCCACCCGCACCCAGGAGAAGGTGGCCTTCATCGATGCGGCAGGCCGCCTCGGCTCCATCCGCTCCCCCATCCTGGAGGCACAGTTCGCCACCGACGTACGGAAGTTGACCCCGTTCTACGGCGGCAGCGACTACCGCGACGCGCTGCCATCAGCAGCCGCCACCGTCAGACAGGTTGGCAAGGGACGCATCGCCGGCATCTATTTCAACGCCGGCTCCAGCTATGCACAGTTCAAGACACCCGTCATCCGCGACCTGGTCGATGAGACCATCCGGCAATTGTCGCCAGACCGCAAGGTAACGGTCAGCGGCTCACACCTCGTCCATGTCACCCTGAACCGGCTGAAGGACAGGAACTACCTGAACCTGATCAACATCGCCGGGGAACATACCAACACCAACGCCATCGGATACGACCAGGTGCCGGCACTTACAGACCTCACCGTCAGATGGAAGGGCAACCCCTCGAAGGTCGTTCTCCAACCCGGCGGCCGGCCACTCCGGATGCAACGCCAAGGCGGATGGACAACAGTGCACATCCCCCGCATCGAACTGCATTCCATCCTTGAGATCACCGACTGAACGCACGCCGTTTCAGCGTCGAACGCCTACAAAACGCACCACATGCCCGAGGCCCACATGATAGAGACCTTCATCCAACGTCACTTCCTCCTCCTTCATGATCAAAGGCTGGCAGTCGCGAAAATCATCAGCAACCTGGCGAGTTCAACGGTGGACACTTACAGGGTTCCGTCAACATTCCACTCGACCGTATCAAGGATAAGGTTGAGGAGTTGAAGAAGAAACAAAAGACCGTCATCACCTGCTGCCGCAGCGGCAACCGCAGCGGCATGGCCAAGTCGATGCTCGACGCAGCAGGCATCACCTGTTATAACGGAGGTGCTTGGGACAGCCTGCAGCGGAAGGTCGCCAGGCAATGATACCCTCACCCTGTCTCACTTCACCACATACTGCACCTGCAGGCCCGACAGCCAGTAGAAGCCGGTGCCCGTGGCACTTCCCTCCTGCGTGACGGAGGACATCCGGACTCCGTTGACGTAGCCGTTGCCGGTGACCTTCGGCTTCCGGTCGAAGAACCCTCCCTGCAAAGTGGCGGACAGATGGACAGGGGCAAGGGATGTGTCCGGCACGAGCCGCTCATCATGCATCCATGGAAAGGCAGTGACAGGTGACCGGTCCATCCGACCCGCGGCACCGTACCACCAGACATGACAGTTGGCGGGAAGCGCGCTTGAGAGGCCGGCGGTGGAGACAAACTCGTATCGGACGATGAGTGGCTGTCGTTGGCGAGTTGCAACGCCGTCGGGGAACTTGTGGCAGGAGAGCATGGCCAGCATCACCACGGTGAGGCTTACACGTGAGGGTTTCATAGGGGTTCGGCTTATGACAGGGAGACGGCTGACCAGCATCGGTCAACGGTCTCCCCTTGCGCATATCGAACCCGTAGATCAAGTTATTGCACAGATCAAATCAAATTTATTTAAATTATAGCATGCATGACATAATATGACGACCTATGTGACGATACTGCATATTTAATTGCATCGATGCTACGCGTAGTTGTTGGCATTCATTCGCATTTTCGCCTCACTTTCGATTCATGCTGCGGAGAGTATGTCGCGTATGATGTTCAAATGGTGGCGGGTGTGGATATCCAGCAGGATGTAGGTGTTTTTCCGGTTCAGGCTTCCGAACAAGGGGTGTTCGAAATACTGGTTGGGGTGGGCCGTAGCAAGTCTTCCGACGGCTATTTCCGCCTTGCTGAACAATCGATCAAAATCAATGGGGTGTCCACCTTTAGGTTTGACTTCATCGGGCGCCTTCCCTCTACCTCTGGGAAAACGGTCTCGGAAAAAGATCAGGGTTCGGACTAGATTGAACCTCGGCCTATAGTTTGACGGATTCGAATCACATAGGCTGCCAATGATCTTCGTGACAACGAGCAGGGAGTGCTCTATATGCCAACCAATGTTCACCACCGATACCCCATGGTGCTGTTTTTCGGCAAGCTGCACATACTGTTTGAGATCGGAAAGCACGGTCAGTAAGTCTCTCATGAGCCGCATTTTTCAATTTGTCGAAGAAGAATGACGAAGATTACTAGATCTTCTGAGATAATGACTTATTTTTAAATAGTCTACCATTTTAGTAGATTTTTTTGGAAATCTCGTCAACCCGTCATTTCTTTGTTCCCGGTCGCTGACCAACTTATCGAGAAAGGCAGAGGGAATGGCCCTGAGAAGGCTTTGCAACCCTTCCGCGGCGCGCGCTTTACTTAGCGGTAGATTTATCGTAAATCGTCAATTTATCCGATGGGTGAATATTCCGAGTGATGCTGACCACCTGATCAACGTGAAGCTAACCGAATTCCGAGACTTCCCTTGCCAATACCCTGTATTCGTCATCAAGAAGATTGGTGTTTTCTGATAGAAAGATCATTGGTAACGTAAGAAGTGATTTTAAGCAAGGTAATAGAGCTCTTGTCTGACGGACATCGAGCAATACATAGGGCGCTCAAAGCATCGGCGAGATGATCGAGAAATTGTCATGGGTCGGAAAAGATCCGATTTCCATGACTTTATCCATATACTGCAAAGAAGCATGATGAAGACCAAATCGAGTTCTATCAATCGGATATTTATATTTCAATATTGAGCTCACAGGTTTAAAGTAATACAATCCATATTGGGATGTAAGTAGTTTTTCCTCGAGTCCCATCTTAATGACATGTGAAATCAACACATGCGAAGCAGCCACATTAAAGGAGATCAACCTTTGTTCGAGATCGAAAGGAATCTGTCTTCTGTGTGGGATCTGAAGCAGTGGGTCAGCCCAGGATGCATAGGTATTGTAGAATAGATCATCGCCGTCAGGTTCAAGTTTTTCGTACCTCTTTGTCGTTTCATTTGCAAGGATATCTCCAAAATAGACCTTTGTTTCAGCAGGATTGAATTGTCTGATTGTAGGATCCAAAATTGTCCCTTTTTCATCAAGCGTAATCCAGAAATGAGACAGTTGCATATGGCCTTTCATCGCTTTACCAAAAGTGAATTCGTGTCCGATTTCCATCAGTAAGAACAATACAGACAATGGGTAACACAATGAGAAACAATAACCGTCAGGTATATCATTCCCGTATGTTTGTTGAACGAAGTCTTCAGATATTACCTTGACTGATTCGTAATTCATTGCTACCATTTTTTTATTGTTACCTAACTTCAACTTGCTAACGCAAAGTAAGAACTAATAAATTCTACTTTGCCATATGATAAAATATCAACGAATCAACAGCGATGAACGCGAAGCGATTGCCATTCTTAGGTCAAAAGGATACCCATCGAATCGCATAGCAGAGTTTCTTGGGCGCTCTGTATCATAAATAACAAGAGAGGTTAAGCGAAACAGCTATTCTGGAGTATATCGTGCCTTTCCGGCCCATTACAGGGCCGAGGAAAGGCAACGATATACTCAATCGAAATCAGACTGCCAAGACGTAGGCTTTCAGTCGCTTATATTCAATCCATGATGCCCTGTTCGATCTCCTTGATGACAAGCCTTGATTGCTCAACGGTCGTCTCGAAATACTTCGCCATGATCCTACCCATGTCGCTGGTCCTGGCATCTAGGGTATTGCGCCGCATGATCCCGAGAATGCGCTGATGTAACTCAGCTGTATGGACGATGATCTTGCCCAGTTCCTTTCCAAGTACTCTGGCAGCGATCATCAGGAGCCCACCCCTGCCGTCGTCTACTGAAGGGGCCTCCGAAAAAAGATCTGAATGGTGCTCCCAGATGACCTCCTTGTTGATCTCGAAAAAATGGTCGAGTATCTCTGCGATGTCTGTGATGTCATCGCTCCGCAGTTCGGGACGGTCGTCCCAGGCAATCAGTTTCAACAACACAATGCCAGGCAGTGTCGCAAGCTTGAACCGATACCCGCCTTCGAGTTCGATCTCCGGAAGACCCAGGGCGTAGACCTCCCTGAATCCCTCCACATGCATGCTGGTGAATCCGCTCCCCGCTACGGTGACCCTTCGCTCGTTATCCTCGATCTCTCCGAATGGTAGCAGGTCGATCTGCGTTCCGTCCTTCCAAATCAGAACAAATGCGTTCTCATGTGTGGAGAGGAAGCCTTCGGCATGCGTCAGATGGTCTATCAATTTTTCATACATCCCCGCCTTGCTGATAAAGACACCGAAATCCACATCGCTTGTCTGCCGCTTGGGTGCGATGCCGTGAACACCGCTCAGCCAGGCATTGCGTGACACGGCTCCCACGAGGAAATAGTCGATACCGAAGCGTGTGAACCCCCTTTCCAAGGCGGAGAGCACCTCTCCAAAACCCGGATCCAGCCGCAGGCGGTCAAAGTCCGTCCTGTAGGTATTGCTCATAGACCGTTTTTGCAATGTCCATGCATCTGCGATCACCCGTGTTGATCAGGTCGGTATACACGAGTAGCGGCGGGACCACCCTTTCGTCCGCCCCTTCCGTCTGCCAGAACTTGCCGTATGCCGTCACCGGACCTTTCTCATCCGGTAACAGCCGGTAGTTACGCATTAGTTCCTGTCTGGTCTCAAGGGTGTAGAGGGTGAACAACCCCGGTTTCAAGCGATTGGTCAACAGGTCGGCCGCCGGTTCCGAACCCCACCATGTCTTGTCATGTTGAAGTTCAATCCGTTTCCAATTGAGCATGTCCTCCTCTTTCAAAAAGCGGAAGGTGCCCAATTTCAGGGAAGGCTTCAGTTTCTCCTCATAGCCCACCACCCATCGCTCAAGCAACGCCTGTCTGTGGTGCAACGCAATCCTGTTGCGTTCCAGTTCGAGCAGGAAACCCTGCTGCTTCAGATCATTGAAGACCACGTTGATGTTCCCGAACACTACCCCTGTTCGCTTCGCTATCTCCCGGTAGGTCAGATCCAGCAAAGCCGGTTCCTGCAGCAGATGAAAGACCAGCCGCAACCCCGTCTTGGTGAAGGCTCTACCCGTCTTCTCCCTCGTCACTTTGGTCGTCCCCTTCCTTTGACGCTCGATCCAAAGCAGAATGCCAGTTCCCCTGTAGTACAGGTTTCCATCGGACTCCAGATAGGCGACACCGCCGAGACGTAACCACTCTTTGACTTTCGGTTGGATGTGCTCGGCAACCACCAACAGGGGGGCGTATCTCTCTGTAAGGCGCTGGATGTCAGCCAACTGTGCAGGATGGACAAACCTTCTCACAACCAGATGGGTCTTCTGTGTTCGCCCATCATACCTGAAAGTCAGAAGCCCGTCCGTATCCGAGGTTTTGGGCTCGGTGATTACACCAGGCACCCCCGTATGGGCTTCCAGCTGCTCCAAGGCATCCCGCAAAAACTGCTTCCGGGTCATGTTTACAAACATATGCTGTTTACTTTATATAAACATTAATTATTTATAAACAAATGAAAATGCCACCCAACGGTGAAGGGAAATCTTCGCGAAAACGGAAGTGGAAAAAAATTCACACAATGACTGACACCCGTCCACAACACCGGTCCAAAAAACCCATACTCTTCGGCCTATCAAACAAAAAAGGCACCGAAACCGGTGCCTCCGCGTGGACTGTGTTGGATTCGAACCAACGACCCCTACTCTGTCAAAGTAGTGCTCTAAACCAACTGAGCTAACAGTCCGGTAAGGCTGCGAATATAGGAAAAAACCGATTGCACCCAAAGGCCTCCGGACGGATTCCGGAAAAATCAACGCAAGGCCGCTCGGCAGTGCAAGCCGCGATGGGGCGCCGGTGGGCGCTCATCGACGCGAGGCCTCCCTGAGGAAGTCCCTCGTTGCCGCATCGGTGCTGTAGACAAGGCAACCCTTCATGCCGCGTGTCATGAGGGTGCGGTAGGTGTTCTTGATGATCAGGTCGGCCATCCGCCGGGCCGCAACGGGATCCCGACGCTGGAGTTGACGGAGGCCATGGACGCTCTTGTCGCGCCGGTCGCGGTATTCGGGGCGGCATACCCAGCGCCCGTCCCGGACGACCATGTCATCGCCGATGATGACCCCCACATAGTCGACTTCGAGGCCCTGGCAGGTGTGTATGCACCCGACCTGGTGGACCGATCCCGGCTGCTGGATCCACAGCATGCCGACCTCCGTGAGGTTCCATTGCATCGCGAAGCCGTGTTCGGGGATGACGATGTCCATCAGTCTCCTGTCCCGCTTCGAGTTCCATGGCCAGCAGTAACCCGCCACGAGTCGGGCCCGGTTCCGTTCCGTGTTATAGGCTTCGATGCGTTGTCGAAGGGTGTTGGGGTCGTCCACCACTTCGAAGGGATGGTCGATGTCCTGCAGGTCGGGGTGCGCGGTGGGTCGTATGCCGAGCATGTCGTCCAGCCAGGCCAGGTAGCCATCGCTGCCGCTGCAACGGAACTGGCTTTCGAGTTCGAAATGATGGACTTCCGCACTGGAACGATGCGCCCAGCGGAGGATCTCCTCGCGGGTGCCGATGTCCTTCAGGGTGACCCGCTGGTCCTCATCGAGGAAGAACACGGCGCAGCGGGCGGCGCGGATGATCTCCCCTACCTGGTTCTCGCCGAGGTTGCCGTAGAGGCCGCTCTTCTCGTTGAGCCGGTGGGCCTCGTCCACCACCAGCGCGTCGAACTCGTCGGGGCGGGCCCCTACGTAGGCGCCGGAACCCTTGAAGAGATTGTTGACCCAGGTCCGACTGCGATAGCCGGAGAGTCGCGACGCATAGACCTCCCGGGGCGCGCTGTTTCGGCTCACATACTGCACCAGGCGACGCTCCGCCGTGAGCTGTGCCGTCAGCTGGACGGCCACGACCGACTTGCCCGTGCCGGGCCCGCCCCGGACGATGACAACGCGCTTCCGGCCGTCATCGCACTCGCGTAGCAGACGCATGATGCGTTCGAAGACCACCTTCTGGTCGTCGATCATCACGAACTCCCCACGCCCGTCGACCATGCCGGCGATGGCATCGGCGATGGTCTTCGATGGCCTTATCCGGCCCCGCTCAATGCGGTACATCAGGTCCGTGGGACCGCCGTGCCTGACATGTCGCTTGATGAATTCCGACAGCCGCAGCACATCGTTCCGCAGGAACAGCGGCGCCTTCTCGACGTATTCGCGGTAGAAGGGCGATGCCAGGCCGCCAGGGTCCTCGCAGTTGTGCAGGAAGGCACAGGGACGGATGCCGAGGCCCTGGCTGTAGACCTCTTCATTGAAGCCTTCCAACAGGGTGGCGTAGCTCCAGGCCTGGTAGCTGGGATGGCTGACCTCCCGCTCGGCACGACCCACGAAGGCGCGGACCACGCCGTCGAGGGGCGTAGCCTTCGCCGTCTCCCACTGCTTCAGTTCGACGATCACCACGTTCTCGCGGCCGGCATCGTCCTGCCCGGTGATGATGAAGTCGATGCGCTTGCTCGTATTCGGCACCTGGCACTCGATGCTCACCCTTGCCTCGCCGGGGATCTCCGGGTCGTCGAGCACGTTGCGCATGTACTGCATCGAATTCCGCCACGACATCACCTCGCGCTCCGCCGTACGACGGCCCAGCCGTTGCTGGAAACGTTCATGGATGATGTAGTCGATCCTCGACTCGCGGACATGCGACATGAAGGTCGACTTCGTCTCATGGTATACGATCATAGCTCATCGTATTTGGCGGAGGTCCCGCGCGACTTCTCGACCGGATATTTCAGCGCATTCCGCTCGACCTTCTCGCCTACGATGGTCGGCACGTCGAGCCCGTAGTGGTGTGCGACCAGCAGCGCGTAGGCGAAGACGTCCGCCAGCTCCTCCCGCACCTTCTCGACGGAGGCCGCCTCGGCCGGTTTCCAGAGGAAGGCCTCCAGCAATTCGGAAGCCTCGATGGACAGTGCCACCGCCAGGTCCTTCGGATTGTGGAAAGCGGCCCACTCGCGTTCGTCCCGGAAGCGGATCAACCGGTCCGTCAGATCCTTGATGTCCCCCATACCCTTTGCAGGTTGTACATGAAGATACGCCGTTCCGTCATGGAGAAGCCTGCCGGGTGCGACAGGCCAGCGTGGCAGATATTCATACCGACTTCACAAGATGCCAGCCCATCGTTGCCTACCTTCGTCATCCAGACCGACCATGAAAAACCAATACGCGTCGTCCATCCCGTACACCCGCCGAAGACACAGGGTCGTGTCCGCCATCCTGGCCGGCCTGCTGCCCCTCATGTCAGGCTTTGCACAGGACACCTTCGACTGGAACGAACGCGTGCAGCGTGCCTGGGAGTCGGTCACCGCCATGCGGATGTCCGAGGCCATGGCCTGGAACGCCGCCGAAAAGTCCGATCACCCCCACAACCTCGCCCCTCTGCTGGTCGACAGCTACGCCGACCTCCTCCGTCTGTACTTCGCTGAACGTCGGTCCGACTACCCCCGCTTCCGGGACGACCTCTCGTCGCGGCTCGACCGCATAGAGGCCTCCGACGACAAGGGCCCCTTCCTCCGCTTCAGCCAGGGCCTCCTCCATTTCCACGGCGCCCTGGCCGCCATCCGCTTCGACGACAAATGGAACGCAGCACTCGAGGTCCGAAGGGCTTACACCCACTTCAAGGACAACCACCACCGTCACCCGCAGTTCGGACCCAACAATGTATATTTCGGCGTGCTCACCTCGATGCTCGGCGCCGTGCCCAACGGCTTCCAATGGATCCTCAACCTCTTCGGCTTCCGCGGCGACATCCGCATCGGCAACCGCATGCTGCTGGACCACATCGAAGGGCGGACCCAGCAGCCCGGCATCTGCCGCAGTGAAGCCCTCATCCTCTACCCCTACCTCGTCTCCGTCCTCGAAGGCGACCCCGACAAGGCCATTCGGTTCATCGAGCGCGGCGGACTCGACCAGGTCCGCAACCACCTTCACGCCTTCATGGCCATGAACATCCACATCAACAACCAACGCAGCGAGGCCGCCCTCCGCATCCTCGATGGCATCGACATGTCCCCCGCCTACCTCCACATCCCCTTCTGGGACTTCGAACGCGGGCATATCTACCTCAACCTCTTCCGGCTCAAAGAGGCGAAGTCGGCCTACACCCGCTTCGTCAACGGCTTCACGGGCGACTACTACGTCCGCGACGCCTACGAGAAACTCTCCTGGATCGCCCTGCTGGAGAACGACCCCAAGCAGGCCGCCGAGATGCGCGCCATGGTGCTCCAACGCGGTACCGACGTGTCCGACGCCGACCGGTCGGCCACCGGCAACGCCCGCTCCGGCCAATGGCCGCACCCCCTGCTCCTCAAGGCCCGACTCCTCAGCGATGGCGGCCTGCAGGCCCGGGCCTGGGAAACCCTGCTGTCGGCCGACCCCCGCAGCTTCCGCTCCCGGGCCGACCAGACAGAATACAGCTACCGCCTCGGCCGAACCCTCGACCTGCTCGGCAGGAAGGACGAAGCCCTCCGCCATTACACCCGGACGATCGAACAGGGCAAGGGCATGCGCGAATACTTCGCCGCCCGCGCCGCCCTCCAGTCCGGCCGCATCCACGAAGAGCAGCGCAATTGCGAAAAGGCCGCGACCTGCTACCAGCAATGCCTCGAGATGACCGGACACGAATACAAGAACTCGATCGACCAGAAGGCCAAGGCCGGCCTGCAACGCTGCAAGGGGTGATGACGCTACCCCAAGCCGGCGTCAAGGACCCTCCACGACACGACTTTTCGCCGTCGGCGGGTCGGCTGCCAGGAACCGCGCAAACCGCAGGGTACCCGTTGCGTTGAAATGCGCGTCGCAAGTAAAGACCAGCCGCGTTGGATCGACCCCGACATCCCTGAGATGCCGGTAATACGAAACAAACCGATGTGGCCCCTTGCCAATCATTGCAGACAGCCTGCCCTCCAACGCCAGGTAGCGCTCTTCCACCGGCCGCGACTTAGGAGCCTGAAGCAGCAGGTCCAGCCCAGGGATGTTCACCACGGTCACCTGCGCCCCATGGCGGTCGGCCGTCTCCATGATACGCCTGAGGTCGTACTCGAGGATGCGGAGGTCCCTCGCATCATGGGCCAGTTCGTTGGGCTCCGTCCTCCTCATGCTCAACGCCAGCACCCGGATCAGCCGACTCGAATAGGTCAGGTTATAAACCTTGGACAGGAACGACCTCCGATCGACCACCACCGACACCCCGTCCAGCGACCGCTTCTCCAGAAATCCCCTCCAACTGAACAGGGAACTGTCAGGCGACCCCATGTACACCAGCGCCGTCAGATCCGAAGTGTCGGCCCGGTACGGACGGAACCGTCGGTCCGCCTTATGGGCAGCCGCATACCGGTCGATATCGTTGTCCATGAAGTCGTTGACAAGGAAGAGGACGACGAAGACCCGACGATGGCGGTATCGGGGCGCGAAATGCTCGTAGATGAGGCTGTGCTGGGTCGTGCTCAACCCCGCCACCCCCAGGTTGAGGACGGGAACACCGGCCGTCCGCCCGTACTGCACCGGCAACGTCGAATCTTCCGGCAGCCCGAATCCTTCTGTGAAACTGTCGCCCAAAAAAAAGACCGAAGCACTGTCGCCGGGATCGGGCAACGCCCCTCGCGTCCCCTCGCGGTTGAATTGCATCATCACATCGAAACAGGGCCGCCGGTGCCGGAAGCTACTGTTGCGCGGATGCCATAACGACCAGGGAAGGGCCGTGTCGATCACATGTGGCCCCAACGGATCATAAAGCCCGGCATGCCTGGGATCCGTCCCCGTCAACAGGTCGACATACGTTGGGTAGTTCGCTAAATAACCCACATAGGGCTTTCGCATGGACACATATGCCCATGCGGCCAACTCGAACAGAAGGATGAAAAGAAATAGGTTGAAAATTGCAACACCGGCCCATCTTCTTGCTTTTATCATTGTTTTTCACCTTTCATGACCATATATCGTCACCAAAAATAATTAAGGGAATCTCTAACAACTAGTGTTTGATGCTCAATTTATGAAGTTTGAGACTGTTTTCCGCATCAGGCATTTTTTT
>Ga0172373_10001355_pt1 | contig 39806 bp, 31 predicted proteins | sample Lak10m_2_FD_114546 | JGI IMG/M metagenome (GOLD analysis project Ga0172373, IMG submission 114546) | Freshwater microbial communities from Kabuno Bay, South-Kivu, Congo - kab_092012_10m | ecosystem: Environmental > Aquatic > Freshwater > Lake | place: Democratic Republic of the Congo... | reverse complement strand
GGAACTTAAAGCACTTTGCAGAATCGCAGAATGGGATTTTGTGACTGGGAAAGAGGATACAACTTTAGAAAAGGGAATAGATTCACCTGTACAGGGCAAACTACTTTCCGATGAAGAATTGATAGGATTGATTTACGAAGCGGTTGATGAAGTTGCAGAGGAATGGGGCAATGACGAAAGTGTTATCTCTTCTAAAGAAAAAGGCTCGATTGCAAAGCAACTGTTTAGAATTTTCTCCAAAAAAGGAAATAGACAATGGGTCACAAAGGAGACAATGGCAGAGCAGACTGTAATCCTGTACCTGTTATCAAGTAACCGCGACAAAGTAGCACACTTAATCAATAAGCTCGACATCAAGCCGTCAGACAATGCGTTTCAAATACTGCAAGACTTTATGGAGCTTAAAGATATCCAGGATGATTCCCAGAAAACAGAAGGCAACGATGTTTAATCATGCAAGGTTTTTAAAGGCTGTATAATGACCATTTACGCGGCCTGTAAATATTCTCAAAACATATGCGGTGATACCGCAAAAAGTAAAAAACGCCACGAATTTCTCAAACCGAATTCGCGACGCCAAAATTTCCCGCTGCCAAGCAAACCATGTGTACTGCCAAGCATTTTCAATGAATCTCTAATCACGTCCTTAACAATATCAACTTCTTAATCCATGTGCCCCCCTATAGTAGTTCGGTGTTGCATAAATCGCATCATGCCCTCCCACAACCGGTTTGATGTCGGGCAGGAGCTTGACCCCCAGATAGGGGGTAAAGAGGACAGCGACAAACCACGAGGTGATCAATGCAAATGCCACGACCCAGAATATGTTGCCCGCGTATTCGCCGGCCGTCGATTTGGCAAAACCAACCGGCAGGAAGCCGGCGATGGTAACCAGCGTACCGAAAAACATGGGACTAGCCGTGGATGTCCAGGCAAATGTCGCTGCCTGGATCCGATCCAGCCCCTCTTCCATCTTGACCACCATCATCTCGATGGCGATGATCGCGTCATCCACCAAGAGCCCCAGGGAAATAATCAGCGCCCCCAGAGTGATCCGGTCGAAATCCCTTCCCGTTAGCAGCATGATGACGAACACGGCGGCCAGGGTCAGCGGCACGGCGGCAGCTACGACGATGCCGACCCGGAACCCCAGCGTTACCAGGCTCACCACGATGACAACGGCAAGTGCAACCATGAATTTGATCATGAATTCGTTAATTGCCTCGGAAATGACGTGGGACTGATCCGACACCTTGGACAGCACCAGACCAGCGGGTAATTCCTTGCGAATCGCCGTCTCTTCTGCTTTCAGCAGCTTGCCCAGTGTCAGACCGTTAAAGCTTTTTTTCATCACCAAGGCCAGGATGAGCGAAGGCTCTCCCTGGTGACGTATCTGCTTGGTGGCCGGATCTTCGTAGCCGCGGGTGACCTCGGCCACATCGCCGATTTTCAGCAGTTTCCCGCCGCTTGCCACCGGAATCGCCTTGACTGCCTCGACTCCGTTGATGGCCCCGTCGAGCCGCAGATAGACCCGCGGTCCGGCCGTATCCACAAAGCCTGAAGGGGTCAGATCGTTTTGGGTTTGCAAGGCACGAAACAGATCGGGCGCCTTTACGCCGAGCGTTGCCAGGCGTTTGTAGGAAATCTCCACATAGATTTTGGGATCCTGTTCACCGAGAATCGTGACTTTCTCGATGCCGCCTACCCGGGAAAAGCGCTGCCGCAGTACTTCCGCCTCCAGCACGAGCTGACGATGGGGCAGGCCTTTTGCTTCCAGTGAATACATGGCAAAGTACACATCGGAGAATTCATCATTCACCAGCGGGCCGATAACACCTTGCGGCAGATGTATTTTTTCGTCTCCCAGCTTTTTCCGTGCCTGATAGAATTCATCCGGTACATCCTTGGGAGCCGTGGTGTCTTTCAGATAGAGCTTCATCACCACCGTTCCAGGATAGGCGGCGGTTTCTACCCGGTCATAAAATTCAAGTTCCTGGAGACGTTTTTCCAGCCGGTCAGCCACCTGCTCCTGCATTTCCTGAGCAGTCGCACCCGGCCATACGGCCGATACGGTCAAGACCTTTACGGTGAATTTTGGATCTTCGGCCCGCCCCAGATGCAGGAAGGCATATCCCCCGGCCACCATAATGGCAATAATCATAAACAGGGTGATGGCGCGCTCGCGCACCGCAAAAGCGGAAAGATTGAAGCGACTCATGGCTTTTTCTCCTTCGCCGGATCGGAGAGGACCTTTACCAGTTCCCCGTCTTTGACGAGGTGAGCGCCAAGAGCGAGTATCCGTTCACCTGTCTTGAGGCCCGTGCTCACCAGTGCGGTCTCGCTGCCGAGCTTCGCAACCGCGACCGGCCGGCGTGATACGGTCGATGTTGCGGGATTGATCACCCACACACTGGTACCCGCGCCGCCGTCGTACAACGCGCCAACCGGAATTTCATACTGCTGCAGCGTGTCACGGGCGTTTTCTCCATCCAGATGAACCGTCACGGTGGCGCCAAGCGGAGCGTTTGCCCCGACACCACCCAGGCTGTAGCGCGCCTGATAGGTGCGTGTGAGAGGGTCGGCCATGGCGGACAATTCCCGCAGTTTTGCCGGGAACGTCTGAGCCGGATCGGCATACAGGGAGGCTGTGGCTGCGGATTTGGCCATCTTTTCATTCCCCTCGGGCAGGTTGACCACCGCTTCGCGGGCACCATCCTGGGCGAGGCGAACCACGACGGTGCCTGCTCCCACGACCTGTCCGACGTCTGCCGGAATTTCCATGATGACGCCATCCGCATCGGCCCTGAGAACGGCATACCCCTCCTGATTTTCCACTTGCCGGGAGTAGGCAACGGCGGAATTGAGCTGCGCGGTGGTTGCGTCCGCCGCCGATTTGGCCTGCTCGTATTCCTGTACGGATACGGCTTTTATGGCGACCAGCCCACGTTGCCGCACTTCATCCGCGAGGGCGCGTTTGTTCTGGGCTCTGGCCGCTTCGGCCGCTGCCTGGGCGGAATTGGCCGCAAGTCGCAGGTCTGCCGGATCGAGCCGCATCAAAACCTGTCCCCGTTTGACGTGATCCCCGGCCTTGACGAGTTTCTCAAGGATTTTGCCCGGCACGCGAAAACCGAGATCACTTTCCGTACGGGCATGAATCGTCCCGGTATATTCCGCAGCGCCACCCTGCGCGGAAATAACCGTAAAGGCGCGAACCAGGCGGGGAGCTGCCGCATCGACCGGCGGTTTCTGATCTTTTCCAAAAACAGCCACAGCACCGACGACAATCACAGCCAATGCTCCCATAGTGAACGCCATGCGATACCTGAGCGACAAGCCGCCGAATTTCTTGATATCAATCGTTTTCATACACATCACTCCTTTGAATGCCTACTTGCCTAGACCGGTCTATGTAATACTGATCAAAAAAAACTGTTGTTGTGTATCCGTTTCATGGTTTTATTATTGGACTGATCAGTCTAATGAGTCAAGCGATATTTTCTTATGTCCCCTGAATACTCGGATTCTGATCAGTCGGCTCTCCGGCGAATTTAATTGTCAGCATACGCCATGGCCAGCATTTCTATGGGATGGTAAACCGGGTACGGCAGGGTGTGGCCGAACTGCAGGCGGCAACTCAAGCAATCAGTGACAATCGCCTCAGGGTTCCGGCTCCGGATCTTCTCCATCAGGGGACGACCCAAGTCCAGAGATTTATCGTGGAAAGATGCCTTGAAGCCAAAATTGCCCCCCATGCCGCAACAATCCATGCCATTGCCCACCGGTTCGATGGTCAACCCGGGAATCAACCCCAGAAGGTCCAGGTACGGGCTGCCTATCTTCTGCTCTCGCTGATGGCAGGGAGCATAGTAGACCACACGTTTGGATATGGCACTGAAACGGGCATCGAGCTGTCCCGCGTCGTGCAGGCGGGCCAGATACTCCCCCGCGTCGGAAAGGTGCTCAGCCAGGTTGATGCGGCTTAGAGGATCGAGGGACGCAAAATAGCCGTCGTCACAATAGATGTTTTTGGGATCGTATCTTTTAAGCGCCTTGAGTTTGTCGATACCTTGACCACTTGGCGGACTTGCAGTCGCAGCCTCTTTGGCTCCCTCAATTTTCTTATAGGCTTCGGAATAATGGGCTCTCTCTTTTAACAGCACCTTCAGGTAGTACCCGCAGGTGGGGCAGGAGCTGATGAGTTCGTCGCCAGCCTGAACCGCAGCCAGCAGCTCATCCAGGTTGGCTTGAGCTAGCTCCAGAGTGGTGTCTCGGTCTCCTTCTGCTAGATGCGGCATGCCGCAGCACTGCTGCGGTGGGACATGGACCGCCACTCCGTTGCGCTCCAGCACCTCGACAACCGAGCGGCCAACCTCGGGAAAGAGATAGCCCGCCGTGCATCCGGCAAAATAGGTGACGTTTCGACTCCCCTCCTTGCGCGCGGTGAGCCCTCTGTGCTCGGCCCAATGAAAGAAATTATGTGCCGGAATGACGGGGAGCTTGCGCTCGGGATGAAGCTTGAGCGCTTTTCGCAGCAGAGGAGCAGTGGCCTTGCTCGACTGCAAAACCCTGGTCAACCGGGGGAAGCTACCGGCCAGCTTGGCCATGCGCGGAACAGAGGTGAGCAGCCGGGTCGCCAGGGGGAGCCCCTCAGTGTCGACGAAAAGGCTCTTGGCCTTCATCACCTGGATGGGAATTTTGGGGCAGGGGCAGATACCGCAAAGGGTACAGAGGTCGGTCATGTGGCGCAGTTGTGCCGCGGTGATGGAAACCTTTTGCTCTTTTTCCTGGTCCCAAAGGCGATAGAGCTCAGGGAAAAATGCGCAATCCTCCTCCATCAGGGTGCGGCAGACGTCGCAGCCGGCGCACAATTTCATGACGCTGCGAAGGATCTCTTGAGGGTTGTTTTTCTCTTTAGAATCAGTATGCTCCATCACGTCACCTTCCTCTAGGCAGCTTATCTTTGGGGCAAATCGCTCAACCTATTCCATCAATCTGTCTTGGTGATGCATTGACAGGTATGCGGGTTGCACACGGGACCCCGGTCACACAGGCCGCATCCGGCATAGTCTCCGATATAGCCGGGGCCATGCATCCCGTCGATCCAAGGTTTCTGCTGGACGAACAACACCTGGTAGCATTTCAGTTTGTCGTGTCCTTCCGCGGTGATGGCAGCGCCTGGGCAGCGGTCGATGCAGGCACCGCAGGCACCAGACGCGTAAAAGCTGCAATTGGCTAGGTGATCCGTATACCGCCTCGCTGACGGCTCCAATTTCACATTGATCAGAAAACTGTTGCAGCGCACCCCAATCCCTTTTGTCGTAATAAAGCCGTCGTTGAGGCTGAACGTTCCTAACCCGGCGGCGTAGGCTATATGCCGTTGGGACCAGGTGGAGGCCAGCGGCTCAGGAGGTCGGACGATCCGAAAGAAAGGGGTCTGATCCGGAGCGACAGCCTCAATCCCTAGTGCCGCGAGGACCTCTGTCACGTAAGTGACCAATTCATTATTGAAGTCCTGCCCCTTCCAGCGAGTGTGATTCCAGCGTAGCGCCGGCCCTTCATTTTCCAATGCGTTGACGCGCATTGTTTCACGGTTGTAAGGGAGGGCAAGCGAGACCACGCTGATATCGCCGACGACCGGGTTCGCGATCTTTTGAACCTCGGAGAGGTATTTCCCGAAGAACTCTCGAGGGGTGAAATGGTCTTTGTGTACGACCTCCTTGAATGTTTCAAAGACAGGGTCGTCGCCAGCGGCGTAGCCGAAAATCGGTGGTTCGAAGATGGGGGCATCGTCAAAACTTTCGAGTCGATTGGATGGGCTGGTTGCCACATAATCAAGGATGATCCGCTCGATGAAAGCTTTCGGGTCGTTTTCAAACTCATGTCTTTTGTCTGAATCTACAATAGGTTGCAGGCCTTCAATCATGACCACATCCTCTCTTTTTTCATGCAATATCTTATGGGAAACAGTCAGCATACGCCATAGCCCGCATTTCTATGGGATGTTCCTTAATGGCATCAGTCATTTCCGGAGCGGCTAGGCTGAAGTGAAGCGGCAGCCGGCTCGTAGCCAATGAGCGCCTTCATCTCGAGAAACGCTTCGAAACCGATTTCACCCCATTCGCGACCATTCCCTGACTGCTTATAGCCGCCGAATGGCGCCGTAAGATCAATGTCGAGCGCGCTGGCGTTCAAGGTAACCTGTCCGGCCCGGATGCGTCCACCTACCTCCCGTACCCTGTCCATATTCCCGCCCTGGACATAAGCCGAAAGTCCATAGCTGGTGTCGTTGGCGATCCTGATGGCATCCTCCACGTTGTCATACCCCAGTATCGCCAGGACCGGCCCGAAGATTTCCTCACGGGCGATGGTCATATCGTTGGTGACATTGGCAAAGACCGTAGGTTTCACATAGTAGCCCTGTTCAAGCCCTGCAGGTTTGCCGGTTCCACCGATTACGAGCGTTGCCCCTTCCTCAATTCCTTTTCCGATCAGTTCCTGAATCCTGGTCCACTGCCGCTCGTTGACCACCGGACCCATGAATGTGTTCTCGGTCGGCTTGCCAGGGTTAAAATTTGCCGCAACCCGCCAGACTATGTTCGTTACCTCCGCCATTCGCGATTGGGGTACCAGCATGCGGGTTGGGGCCAGACAGGTCTGGCCCGAGTTGAACATCACCCCCTGCATTCCTGCGGCGACCGCTTTTTCAAAATCAGCGTCATCCAGGATGATATTGGGGCTCTTCCCTCCCAGTTCCTGGTGGACTCGTTTTACCGTTGATGCGGCTTTAACCGCTACATCGACCCCGGCGCGCGTCGAGCCGGTGAAGGAAATCATATCGATGTCGGGATGGGAGGAGAGCGCCGCGCCAACCGTCACGCCATCGCCATTCACCATATTGAAGACGCCAGGAGGGACTTCAGCCTTATCCAGAATCTCCGCCAGTATTTGAGCTGAAAATGGTGAATATTCCGACGGCTTCAAGACCATGGTGCACCCGGTGGCAATGGCCGGCGCAACTTTTGCCATCATCAGTATGACGGGAAAGTTCCAGGGAGAGATAAGACCGCAGACCCCGATCGGCTCCCGCTGGATCATAGTGCTTCCTCGCAGTTCTTCGAACTTGTAGTTCTTCAGAACTTCCATGGCAATATTGAGCTGGCCCAGTGGCGCTGCTGCCTGGACCTTTTCCGCAGCCCAAAGAGGCGCACCCATCTCCTCGGAAATTGCCGCGCACATGTCGTTGAAGCGCGTCTGGTAGACCTCGATGATCCGCCCCAGAAGAGCCAACCGCTCCTCTCGCGTGGTACGCGACCAGCTTGGGAATGCCCGTCGTGCCGCCGCCACGGCCCGATTCACGTCCTCAATCTCGCCCATGGCAATCCGCCCGGCGACCGCTTCGGTGGCCGGGTTGATCACGTCCCAAGTGCGGCTCCCTGTCGGTTCCTCCCACTTTCCGTTCAGATAGAAATTTAAGTACTCGCGCATGTCTTCCTCCCTTTCATAATAAATTCACAGCTGATGTGTCACCGCCTAATTGCTTTCAACCCTTTGCAGCCGATCCGTGGCCTCCTGCAGCTTATTCTCCAGTTTTTTCAACTCTTCCGCTGAGCCATTCGAATTCTTCCGGATTTCACTCTTGATCTCCGTGATCCTCTTCTCCAGGAGTTTCGCTTCATCGAAGCAATTACCGGCTGTCCACGCACAGGCTAGTCGTTCCTGGTGCGACATGGCAAAAACCGGGCCCGCTGCAGACATCAGTAACGCCGACATTACTACCAATGCAGTTGTTTTCATGACTTTCTCCTTTATGGTGTTTGATTATTCAAGGGAGATGCTCCTTGAATTCGTAGATACATTTTTTTCGTGTACAATCTCACCTTTGACCGGTCTACTTGATATACGATAAAAAAATATTTTCTGCGTTTGCGTTATGTTGTCGCAGATGAAACTAGAAACTTCCGTTTATGCAAAACATTTCCCGAACGCCTTGAACAGATTCAACGGACCTTTGACACGAATCCTTCTCAGAACGATTTGCTTGATCATCGAAGTTTCCTTGTGAAGCACGCGCAGCCAGGTCTTTGCATCGGCATGCACACTAACGTCCGAAACGCCCACATGTCCTTGCTCGACTTTGATAGTTTTGTCTTTGATAACGACCGTTGCTTCAGCCCTCTCAATGCCGCTGAACGTGAAATGATAGGTAGCGCTCAATCCTTCAGAGTGGTGGCGCTGGAAGGCAATCGGCATGGATGCGAGGAAATGTGCTACGGTCGGCGGTCGTACGCCGTTTCCTACGCGCTTTATCTTCTTATGCGGGAACTTGCTTCGAACATGATCCTCGGCGTCAGAATCCGGCAGGACATACACGGTCTCACTCTTCTGTTGGAGCGGTTTGACCACTACATCGACAAACGTTTTCTTGCTATCCAGATACTGCGGGATCACCTCGTCACCCGCAGGACAGACGGCCATGCAATAGACCGACTTGTAGCACGGCCCGCACACCAGGGTTTGCCACATCGATACGGTTTCAGCGTCGCTTACTTTGCTCCGGTAATCGGTTGAACTCTTGCTATCCGCGATATTTTCGACCCAATCTGTGAAACCGCCAATCAATTCACGATAAGTATGAGTCATGCAATTTACGGGGTTGAAAAATCCGTCCGGACCGATGGCGCCTGTGGGACAGGCAGCCACACAAAGCTTGCAGTCAATACAAGGATTATAGTCTAAAGGAGTGCTGTATTCGTCGAGCTCAGCATCTATGCATACGGTATTAAGCAACACGAAACTCCCGAACACGGGATGGATGACATTGCGATGAAGGCCCATTTTCCCGAGTCCGGCAGCTACAGCTATGGTTTTGTGCGATACTATCTGCATCTTGCCGGGCCAGTTATCCGCTTCCATGGGAAATCCGCCTGGCGGGGTCGCGGCACGGATGCCTTTTCGTTCAAATGCTGTCGCCAATGCATGAGCAGCATGAGCCAGTTGTTCTTCCACCTTATGCAATTCGAGGCTGGCTATGGAACGGGCGGGGCTTCTCAGGTTTTCCCTGTTAATCCGTCCCACAAAACTGATGAGCGTTTTGGCCCAGGGGAATACCTGCAAAATGTCCGCTTTTTGCTCTGCCAGTAAGGGATTGGTAATTTCCACAAACCCCACGTCATCCACGCCTGCTGCAAGGCACTTCTCGCGCAGTTCCTGAGCACTTAGCTTTAGTGCCGCGACATGCGGTGTCCCTGATGCCTTTCTCTCATGATAGCGTAGTACCGTAGGGTGATTATTCAGTTCCATAAAGACAGCCTCCAATATTGTATATATCTGTCTGGCGTTGCGACTCATCCGTTTATGATGCGTGAGATAACTGCCTGGTGCAGCCAGCGCGGCGTTGCCCAGATAAAGATCGTAGTAGCCTTGTTGGCCCAGCCCGGCACGATACTGATGCGTCCGGCCTGCAACGCGCGGATACCGGCGGCCACCACGGGCGCCGGCTTCATCATCAACTGCTGCAACGCGGGCGTGAGCTTCTGATGCGCCGCTGTGGCGAATCCGGTTTCTGACATACCAGGACAGAGCGTCGTCACCGTTATGCCGTCGGGCTTGAGTTCGCGATGAAGCGCATCCCCCAGACCCAATACGTAGGCCTTGGCGGCCGCATAGACGGCGAAGTTTTGCACGCCCAGATAGGCCAACAGACTGGCAACGAGCAGAATTTTCCCGCGCCCACGCTTGCGCATGTCTTGCGCAAAAACATGGGTAATGGCGGTCAAGCTGGCAATATCCAGCTGCACCATCGCCAGGGCCGTGTCCAGCCGGGCATCGAGAAACGGGCCGTGAAGTCCGTGACCGGCGTTGTTGATCAGGATATCGATCGCAATGCCTTGCTCAAGGAGCCGCTGATGCAGCCCAGTTACTGCCTCAATATCCGAAAGATCGACCTGCTCCACGATGACATTGATCCGGTTCTGTTGGCGTAGCGCCTCGGCGAGTGCTTGAAGCCTGTCCAGCCGGCGCGCTACCAGGACCAGAGAATGCCCTTGCCCGGCATATTGGCGGGCAAACTCCTCGCCGAAACCGCTTGAAGCACCCGTGATGAGGACCCATGATTTGTCTCTTGTTTTCATTGTGTTTACCTCCAACAATATTTCGCTTAGACCGGTCTATGTAATACAAATCAAAAAAAAACGGTTAACTGCTACTATTATTTCCGGGCAAGGAATCTATCAAAATAAAAATGAATGAAATTCCGTAACGGCTCGGATGACTTTTTAACCTTGGAGCGAAGCAGTGCCCCCTGGAATGATGCGATCAGATTTTCTGCCAGCATTTCCGCGTCCATATCCGCAGAGATTGTATGTTCCGACTGTGCTTGCAGAAGTAAACCTGACAAGCCTATTGTCCAGCTTTGCAGAGCCTGCTCAAGGCGTTGCCGGACGTTTTCAAAGTGATCTGACATCTCCTGGCCCAGGTTGCCAAGCAAGCATCCCTTGGAGCAGTCATTACCTTCAAAATCTGCAATTAATGCTTCGAAGCTTCTTTTGACGCGCTCCAAGGGTAGCAAAGATTCATCGCTGAAAATCGGGTAGAGCGTTTCAACCCTGTCTGCGACAAATTTGTCGATGATCGCCAGGGCAAATTCTTCCTTGCTGGAGAAGAAGTTGTAAAACGACCCTTTGGGAATGTTTGCCTGCTTCAGAATCGCTTCGACACCGGTCGCATTGAACCCTCTGCTTAATACAATGTCGAGGCCGACCTGAACGATATCTTCTTTGTTGTGTATTCGTTTCATGGTTTTATTATTAGACTGATCAGTCTAATGTGTCAAGCGATATTTTCTCTTGCAAATAATCTTTACGGCAGAAAAAGCCGCAGCGCAGTTCAAGGCTGCCAATTATCTGCTTCCAGCCGCTATTATGGCACCAATAACGCAGGGGAATCGTGCCTCCAGATCATCAAATCGTATGGAGTTTATCAACACGTTACCCTCCCTCCTGCTGGCAACCACTACCGCGAAGCTGCCGCACGTTATAAGCAAAGAATCGGAATCCCACTATTACTGGTGGGCGGAATCAGAACCCTGGAGACAATTGAAAGTATCGTGCGTGATGGCATCGCCGACTTCATATCTCTGTGCCGCCCCCTCATTTGTGAACCGAACTTGGTAGGGCGCTGGAAGGCCGGCGACACAAAACCTTCTCTCTGTGTATCTTGCAACGGATGTATTGCACCTGCCAGGAAAGGTCTCGGGGTACAATGCGTTCTATGATGCCTTCAGCTCGCATGTTCGCAATAATTAGATGGCCGCGATTTTTGATCGTACTGATACCGCAAACTATTCGAGAGGTGTAAATACTACGATGATTTATGCTCACCTTTTACCAAATAAACTTGCACATGCAGCTGTAATACTGGACAACTTTTAGAAAAAACGTGACGCAGATTTTGACGCAGATTTGCTAAATTAATGTGCTAAAGTACCGCTTGGTAGATGAGCCCGACGAAATTAAGCGATTAGCGGTCAGTTGAAGCTCAAAAATAAATTGCCGTCCAACAGCTTAATTTTACAATGAATTGCAGTTGAACTCATAGTAAAGCAAAAAATATGTATTGACAGTTTTATCTGGATGGCTTATAGATGGAATTCATTTCATGTCGCGGGGTGGAGCAGTCTGGTAGCTCGTCGGGCTCATAACCCGAAGGTCATAGGTTCAAATCCTATCCCCGCAACCAAATAATTCAAGGGCTTACGTAAATTACGTAAGCCCTTTTTTGTGTCTTTTCCGGTATTGTAATGTATACTGTAATGTAACTGACTTATCCTGTAATTTTTCCGTACATACTTCCCTTCAACTTGTCAGAACCGATCAAGACGGAAGGTTGTGCGGGGAGAGTCAAGGTAAGAAGATGGATTTCTTTTTCAGTACACCATGATACTTGAAAAATATTTCTCGATGAGGTAGCATGACCCCATGAAAACTGCACAGAAAAAAACGCAGTAGAAACGATACGTTGTCGGCGCGCCACTCACGAACAGACTGCCTAAAAGAGCGTTGGAATTTTTTTAAAATGCTGTAACACCTCAACGCGATTATGAGACAGCAGAGTGGGTAACCAAAATCGCGGCCAGAAACAATCCCGACTCAAGCGCGAATCGCGCCTGTTAAAATAACGCTTGTCAAAAGCGCCTGCCTTGCGCCGGGTACATTTTTACCACGCTGGGGTTATTCCCACCGTTCCGAACCAGCAAAAGTATAAAGAGCAGCAGATTGCGGAACTTGATGGAAGGCTTGCTTCGGAATATCGGTTGGGCCACGTCATTTCGCAGGCACTTGAGACCAATCAGTTTCTCCCCATCAACTCTATTGTCCTTGAAACAGCTTCAGACAAGCTCTATCCCCTCTATGAATCGCTCGGATTCTCCAAAGTGCCCGACATGACAGACTGGATGTCTCTTGCGCTGCCACACTGACGCGATGTGGACAGGACACCTGCATAAAGCCGTCAAATTAATGCGACGGTACTTCCATATATTTTTGCAGCACGTTGTGTTAAAACCAAGCACCGATTTCAACAAACGAAAGGCATACCTGCATGGCTGAACAGACACCGATGATGCGGCAGTATCTGGAGATCAAGTCAGGCTATCCCGATGCGATACTCATGTTTCGCATGGGGGATTTTTACGAGATGTTTCTGGATGATGCTCTGCTGTCGTCACGGATTCTGGATATCGCACTGACCTCACGTAACAAGGGGAGCGGCGATGAAATCCCCTTTTGCGGCGTGCCCTTCCATTCGGTCTCACCGTATATTGCCAAACTGATTGAAGCCGGTCACAAGGTGGCGGTCTGCGAGCAGGTCGAAGATCCGAAGCAGATCAAAGGCATCGTCCGGCGCGAAGTGGTCCGCGTGGTGACCCCCGGCCTTCTGATCGAGAGCGAGAGCCTCTCGCCGAACGAAAACAACTTTCTGCTGTCGCTGCATGAAACTGCCGACGGTAGGTGGGGCTGCGCCTGGCTGGATGTCTCCACCGGCGAGTTCCGCGCCACGCAGTTGGAAAATAGTGCAGCGGCATTGGCCGAAGCGGTAGCTGTCAACCCGCGCGAGGTTCTGCTGGTGGATGATCGTGACCTGAAGAACCTGTCACCCGATGTGCGCTCGTTTCTGACCGCCAGGATCGTTTCACGGGCACCGGCCTGGGTCTATGACCGTCAGTACGCCACCACACTGCTCTGCGGACATTTCGGTGCCGCCTCGGCCGACGCGCTCGGCCTGGAAGCATCACCAACCGCCCTGCTGGCTGCGGCTGCCGCGCTGTATTATCTGCGTGAAAATCGCAAAGCCGCGCTGCCGCACATCCGCGACCTGCAGGTCTACCAGCGCAGCCAGCATCTGACCCTCGACCCGGCCACGCGCCGCAATCTTGAGATTACCGAAAGTATGGCCGAAGGGAAGCGCAGCGGATCGCTGCTGGGCTGCCTTGACCGGACCGGCACCGCTATGGGTGCCCGCCGTCTGAAGCAGTGGCTGGGGTATCCGCTGGTAAAAATGGAGGCGATCCGACAGCGGTTGGACGCGGTTGAGGAACTGCTCGAAAATCCTGCTCTGCGTGATGCTTTATACACCGGATTTAAACATATCGCCGACCTGGAACGACTGAACGGGCGCATCGGCATGGCCAGCGCCGGAGGTCGCGACCTGCGGGCCCTGCACGATTCGCTGATCCACCTGCCCGCGCTTCTGGAGTGCCTGACTACCCTGCAAACGCCGCTACTGGCCGATCTGTCGAGCGATATTGATCCGCTGGTTGATCTGCGCCAGTTGATCTCAGACGGCATCATCGACACCCCCCCCTTCTCACTGCGCGAAGGGGGCATCATCGCTCCCGGATTCAATCCCGAGCTGGATGATCTGCGCGCCATCAGCAGCCAGGGCAAAGGTTACATCGACCGCCTGGAAGCCCAGGAACGGACCCGCACCGGCATCTCGACCCTCAAAATCCGTTATAACCGCGTCTTCGGCTACTCGATCGAAGTCACCAAGAGCAACCTTGCTGCCGTTCCGGACGATTATATCCGCCGCCAGACGCTGGCCAACGCCGAACGCTATGTGACCCCGGAATTGAAAGAGTACGAAGAGAAGGTTTTGGGGGCCGAAGACCGTATCTGTGAACTGGAGTACACCCTCTTTCAGCAGATCCGCGAACGGATCGCAGGAGAAGCGGTCCGCATCACGCGCTGTGCCGACGGCCTGGCCAACCTGGATGTCCTGATCTCACTGGCGATCGTAGCCGGAGAGCGCAACTACTGCAAGCCGCTGGTTGACGAGTCGGACGTCATCCAGATCAGCGAGGGGCGCCATCCGGTCATCGAAGCGATGAACCTGGGAGAACGATTCGTCCCCAACGACACCCTTCTGGATGGCAACGACAATCAGCTCCTGATGATCACCGGCCCCAATATGGCCGGTAAATCGACCTATATGCGGCAGGTGGCGCTGATCTGCCTGATGGCGCAGGTCGGCAGCTTTGTCCCGGCAACTGCTGCCCGGATCGGTATTGCCGATCGCATCTTTACGCGGGTCGGCGCCGGTGACAACCTGGCACGCGGCCAGTCCACGTTCATGCTGGAGATGATGGAGGCGGCCAGTATCCTCAAGAACGCTACACCACGCAGCCTGATTGTCATGGACGAAATCGGGCGTGGCACCTCGACCTTCGATGGTGTATCGATCGCCTGGGCGGTGGCTGAACACATCCATGACATCCCCACCTGCCGGGCCCGGACGCTTTTTGCCACGCATTATCACGAGCTGACCGAACTGGCCACAACCCGTGAGCGGATTAAGAACTACACAGTAGCGGTCAGGGAATGGAACGATCAGGTCATATTCCTGCGCACGATCATACCGGGTGGCGCTTCGCACTCCTACGGCATCCAGGTGGCCCGTCTGGCCGGTATGCCGGCAGATGTCGTCGAACGCGCCAAGGAAATTTTGCATAACCTGGAAAGTGGAGAGTTTGAGGAGGGGGCACCGCGCCTTGCCAAGAGCCGTAAAAGCCCGCCCAAAGCGGAACAGCGCCAGTTTTCCCTGTTTGAAAACAGCGAAGACCAGCTGCGTCTACGCCTGAAGAAACTTATCATCGCCACACTGACCCCGCTGGAGGCACTTAATCTGCTGGATGAGTTAAAGCGGATGGTTTGATTTCATACGTTCAAAACAAACCATCCCCTTCGAAGAGATAACAAAAAAAGTAAGACATGCCGCACACTCCCACACATCCCGGAGTAACAAACCACCGTGAGCCTCGATTACACCACTCTTGAGCTGCTGCGCCAGAGCCATCCGGCCTGGCGCCTGCTGCGTTCTGATCATGCCGCCTTGATCGCAAGCTTTCTGCAGCGCGTGTTCATCGGGCCCAATCAGCGGGTGATGGCGCAGGCAGACCTGGCCGAGTCGCTGGAAGACGAACTGTTTGCACTGCGTCAGCAACTGGGGGCGGATGCCTTTCCCAAACCAGCAATCCAGTACCTCAACGACTGGGCAGCGGCCGAACGGGGCTGGCTGCGCAAGTTCTACCGTCAGGGGTCGGATGAACCCTGTTTTGACTTGACTCCGGCCACCGAAAAAGCCATCGCCTGGCTGGCAACGCTGGCTGAGCGCAGCTTTGTCGGCACCGAATCACGTCTGCTGACGCTCTTTGAGCTGCTGAAACAGATGAGTGAGGGGAGTGAGCGCGACCCGCAGACTCGCATCGCAGAGCTGAACAGGCGGCGCACTGATATCGATGCTGAAATCGCCCGCATTGAGGGTGGTGATGTGCCGCTGCTGGATGACACCGCCCTGCGCGACCGCTTCCAGCAGTTCATCAGTATGGCCCGCGAACTGCTGACCGACTTTCGTGAAGTTGAACATAATTTTCGAGGCCTGGACCGGCGCGTGCGAGAACGGATTGCACTGTGGGATGGCGCCAAGGGCACCCTGCTGGAAGAAATAATGGGTGAGCGCGATGCCATCGCCGATTCCGATCAGGGTCGCAGCTTCCGCGCCTTCTGGGATTTTCTGATGTCGAGCAGCCGCCAGGAAGAGCTGACGACATTGCTACAGCGGGTTCTGGCCCTCCCGCCGATCATCGAACTCAAGCCGGACAGCCGCACACGGCGCGTACATTATGACTGGCTGGAAGCGGGTGAACACACCCAGCGCACCGTAGCGCAACTCTCGCTGCAGCTGCGCCGTTTTCTGGATGATCAGGCCTGGCTCGAAAACCGGCGTATCATGGATATCCTGCACAGCATCGAAGCCAGGGTGCTGGCGCTGCGCGAGAATCCGGCGGCGACAGCGGGTGTGGCCATGACCATCGCTGAAACCTCTGCTGACATAGAACTGCCGATGGAGCGACCACTGCATACGCCGGCAATGACCGCCGTAATCAGCACCGCTCTGCTGGAGTCCGGCGATGACACCGTGGATGCCTCGGCACTCTACTCACAGGTGGTGATCGACCGGGCCCGCATGGCGCATCACATCCGCCACTCCCTACAGGATCGTTCCCAGATCACGCTGCGCGAAGTGTGCGAACTGCAGCCGCTGCAGCATGGCCTGGCCGAACTGGTGGCCTATCTGCAGCTGGCGGACGGCACCTTCAAAAGCATGGTGGATGAAGATACGACCGATGTTATCGTGTGGCAAACATCTGATCTGGACGGCCGCGAACGCTCCCGCCAGGCACGACTGCCGCGCGTCATTTTTGTGAAGTAGTTTGTGAGGTCCTGATGTCAACAGAAACACATACACAAGAAACGCCGCAGTACGATCTTTCGGCCTTGGTAGTGCCGCTTTTAAAGGGGGTTATCTATCAGGAGACGGATGCCGGACTCTGGAATGGGCTGCTGAGCCTGCAGCCGCGGGTACGCGACTATGTCGCCGTCCTGGGACTGGAGCTGGTGCTGGATGAGGCCGAGGGGTATGCCTTCCTGCGTTCATGCACCGAGACGGAAAACAACGATGCTCCCAAACTCCCGCGTCTGGTTGCGCGGCGACCACTCTCGTTTCCGGTCAGCCTGCTGTTGGCACTCTTACGCAAGAAACTGGCCGAGTTCGATGCCAGCGGCGGGGATGCGCGACTGATTCTGTCACGCGACGATATCGTCGAACTGGTGCGGGTCTTTCTGCCGGAGAGCAGCAACGAGGCCAAACTGATCGACCAGATCGAAAGCCATCTCTCAAAAATTGTCGAGCTGGGATTTCTGCGCCGCCTGAAAGCGACATCGGCGCACCAGATGACGACCTTCGAAGTGCGCCGCATCCTGAAAGCCTTTGTTGACGCACAGTGGCTGGCTGAGTTTGACACCCGCCTGGCCGCGTACCAGATGCACGCCGGTATGGCATCAGGAGCTGCAGCCGATGAATGATACACAAACCATGAGTCTTGACTTTGCAGCTGATGACGCGCTGTCCGGCTTTCGGTTGCAACGCCTGGAGGTGTTCAACTGGGGCACGTTTGATGGTCGCGTCTGGACGCTTGAAGCGGGGGGCAAGAACGCGCTTTTGACCGGCGATATCGGATCAGGCAAATCGACACTGGTAGACGCAGTCACAACACTGCTGGTTCCGGTACAGCGCATCGCCTACAATAAAGCCGCTGGTGCCGACAACAAGGAGCGTACGCTGCGTTCCTACGTACTCGGGCACTACAAATCCGAACGCAATGATCAGAGCGGCAGTGCCAAACCGGTTGCACTGCGCGACAACAACAGCTACTCGGTAGTACTCGGCGTTTTTCATAACGCCGGCTACCAGCAGACGGTGACACTGGCCCAGGTATTCTGGATGAAAGATGCCGCACAACAGCCGGCCCGCTTTTTTGTGGGGGCTGAGAAGGCGCTCACCATTGCGGTCGACTTCGCCCGTTTCGGTTCGGATATCGGCGGACTGCGTAAAAAATTGCGCGGAGCCGGTGCAGAAATTTTTGACAGTTTCCCTCCCTATGGCGCCTGGTTCCGGCGGCGCTTCGGCATTGAAAACGAACAGGCTCTCGACCTGTTCCATCAAACCGTCTCGCTGAAGTCGGTCGGTAATCTGACCGATTTTGTGCGCAGCCACATGCTCGAACCTTTCGATGTAGCAACCCGCATCAGCGCCTTGATCAGCCATTTTGATGATCTGAACCGGGCTCACGAAGCGGTCCTGAAAGCCAAACACCAGGTGGAACTGCTACAGCCGCTGGTAAACGACACAGAGAAGCATGCGGCACTCTCGGCGCAGGCGGACGGACTGCGTGCCAGCCGGGAGGCGCTGCGCTTCTACGGTGCCAGGCTGAAAATGGAACTGTTGAATACGCGCATAGCGACTCTGACGGAGGAGTGGACACGCCAGAACGGACATGTCTCGCGCCTGGTTGAGCTCCGTGACAGCCAGCGGAACGAGCAGGATGAACTCAAGCGCAGCATCGCTGAAAACGGCGGCGATCGTCTGGAGCGCTTGGCGGTCGAGATTATTAAGATGAATCAGGAGCGTCAATCACGTCAGCGCAAGTCGGAACGCTATAGCGAACTGGCCGGGCTTGTCGGCGGCAGCCGTTGCGAGGATACCGACGCCTTTCTCCGGCAGCGGCAGCAGTTCCTACAGCAGGCCGAAGCGGCCCGCGAGCAGGAAGCCGGCCTGCAGAACGACCTGACAGAACAGGGTGTCAACCTGCGCCAGGGTAGACAGGAACTGGACGGGCTGATGGCCGAAATCAGCAGTCTCAAAGCCCGGCGCAGCAACATACCGGCCGAACAGGTGGCCATGCGAGCCAGGTTATGTGCAGCGCTCGGGCTGCAGGAGTCCGAGATGCCCTTTGCCGGCGAACTGTTACAGGTGCGCGACGATCAACGTGATTGGCAGGGCGCCGCCGAACGGCTGCTGCGAAATTTCGGTTTATCGCTGCTGGTCCCGGATGATCACTATGCAGCGGTGGCCGGGTGGGTTGATAAAACGCACCTCAAGGGGCGGCTGGTCTACTTTCGCGTACGTCAAAATTCGCGCGGCGAGCTCTCATCTCAGCAGCGTGCCGAGCTGCACAAAGACAGCCTGGTGCATACGCTGGCCATCAAACCCGATTCCCCCTTTTATGACTGGCTGGAACGTGAACTGGCACACCGTTTCGATGTCGCCTGCTGTCTGACACCAGAGCAGTTTCGCCGCGAAACCCGCGCCATCTCCCGCAATGGCCAGATCAAGGCCCCCGGCGAACGTCACGAGAAAGATGACCGCCACCGCCTGGATGATCGCAGCCGCTATGTCCTGGGTTGGACCAACGCAGAAAAAATTGCCGCGCTGGAAGCTACAGCGCGGCATTCTGAGCAGCGTCTGGCTGATCTTGACCGGCAGATTTCAGACGTGCTAGCCCGGCAGAAGGTTATCAAAGAACAGCTGACGGCCTTCTCAAAACTCGATGAATATACCGAATTCAGGGAACTTGACTGGCGCTCACCGGCGGCTGAAGTAGCCCGCTTGACGGACGAAAAACTAAAGCTGGAAGCCGCATCCGATGTTCTGAAACTGCTTACCGCCCGATTGAGCGACGTTATATCGGCGTTGAGGATTTCAGAGGGGAAACTGGAAGAGCATCAGGACAAACGTTCCAAAGCGGCGCAGAAAAAAACCGATGCCGAAAGCCTCCGCTCAACGGTTCAAACTATAATTGATGATGTGATGTTTATCCACCATGCCGTGTATTTCGAGCGGCTCGATGCGTTGCGTGATGAGGCGTTGGGGGAGCATCACCTGACGGTCGAATCCTGCGATAGTCGTGAACGTGAAATGCGCGACTGGCTACAGGCCAGAATCGACGCCGAGCTAAAAAAACTCAACCACCTGCGCGACAAGATTATCGACGCCATGCGGGCCTACTGCCTCGCCTTTCCGCTTGACACGCAGGAGGTGGATGTATCCATTGAAGCGGCTGCCGAATATCGGAATATGCTGGACAGGCTGAAAGCTGACGACCTACCCCGCTTTGAAGCGCGCTTCAAAGAGCTGCTGAACGAGAATACCATCCGCGAAGTGGCCAACTTCCAATCCCAGCTGGCACGCGAGCGTGAAACGATCAAAGATCGCATTGCGCACATCAATGAGTCACTGGTGCAGATCGACTACAACCCCGGTCGCTACATAGCGCTGGAGGCGCAGGCCACATCGGACATTGACATTCGCACGTTCCAGAGCGAGCTGCGCGCCTGCACCGAAGGCGCACTGACCGGCTCGGATGATGACCAGTATTCAGAGGCCAAGTTCCTGCAGGTCCGGCAGATTATCGAACGCTTTCGCGGACGCGAAGGGTTATCCGACCTGGACCGCCGCTGGAGCGCCAAAGTTACTGACGTGCGCACCTGGTTCGTCTTTGCCGCCAGCGAGCGCTGGCGTGAGGACGACAGCGAACATGAGCATTATTCCGACTCGGGGGGCAAGTCCGGGGGCCAAAAAGAAAAGCTGGCCTACACTATTCTGGCGGCCAGCCTGGCCTATCAATTCGGCCTGGAATGGGGAGCCATCCGCTCGCGATCCTTCCGTTTCGTCGTAATTGACGAGGCCTTCGGACGCGGTTCCGACGAATCAGCCCAGTACGGCCTGCGACTGTTTGCACAGCTCAACCTGCAGCTGCTGATCGTCACCCCACTACAGAAAATCCACATCATCGAACCGTTTGTCTCCAGCGTCGGCTTTGTTCAGAATGAGGAGGGGCGCGCCTCCAAGCTGCGCAATCTCACCATCTCCGAATACCGGGCCGAGAAGGCGAGAACGTCCGCATGAGCTGGACCGGACCGGGCGATCTGCGCGCACAGCTGCAGAAACTGTGGGAGCGCGGGGAGCTGCTGGCCTCTCTGGTAAACGGCCAGACGCTCTTTCCTCGCCGACTGCTACTCAAGGGACCGTCATCGGTCGAAATGAGCGACCGTTTCGACGACGTGCGCAGCTGGATCAGTGAGCTACGCGCCATGCCGCACAGCCGGGTTGAGCTGCGCGAGTTTAGACACCGCGTATTCGGGACCAATACCATTCCGCATGAAATCTGGATCGATACGCAGGAAGACGCGCTGGCACTGATCGGTAAGCAACGCCTCGCCAACCGCTTCACGGCCCTGATTCAGCTGACCCGTACGCGCCAGCCGCGCCTGCTGGAGTGGCTGGCTAAACGACCGCTACGGGCGCTGGAACTTTATGACGACTGGAGTTGCCTGCTGGACATCGTAGCCTGGCTTGAACGACATCCGCGCCCCGGTGTTTATCTGCGTCAGGTCGATATCCCCGGCGTTCACAGCAAGCTCATCGAAGCTCATCGCACGGTGCTGACCGAGCTGTTGGATATCGTTCTGCCGCCGGATGCCGTTGATTTTAGCGCAACAGGAGCCAGCCGCTTTGCCGCACGCTACGGCTTTCGCGATAAACCGGCCCGCATCCGGTTTCGTCTGCTTGATGCTGCTTCTGATCCGGTCTACGGCTCTGTTCAGGACATTACCCTCGATGCTGAAAGTTTCGCTCGCCTTGATCCCTCCGTTTCACAGGTTTTCATCACTGAAAACGAGATCAATTTCTTAGCGTTCCCCCGCATGAAAAATAGTCTGGTACTCTTTGGAGCCGGGTACGGCTTTGAAATGTTGGGCGGAGTTGACTGGCTCACCAGCTGTCGGATTCACTACTGGGGCGATATCGATACGCATGGTTTAGCGATCCTCGATCAGCTCCGCTCGCGGTTCGGACAGGTCGAGTCTTTACTGATGGATCGCGCCACGCTGCTGGCGTTTGAAACACAATGGGGCACGGAGGATAAACAGGTCCGCCACGATCTCCCCCGGCTGACGCGGGAAGAACGGGATCTCTACGATGATCTGCGCGACAACCGCATCCGCAGCAATCTGCGCCTCGAACAGGAACGGATCGGTTTCACCTGGGTGGAAAGGGCACTGACCGGATTATGAAATAGTTTTTACAAGGAGCACCTGTGGAAGAGTTTTTGAAGATTGTGCTGCAGTCCGGGCGGACGGCGCTTGAGCTGGCGCTGTATGTGCTGCTGCCGGTGCTGGTGATCATGATGGCGCTCATGAAGGTTGTTGAGGCGCGCGGCCTGCTGGCGTTGGTCGCCAAGGGTATTCAGCCGGTATTGCGGCTGTTCGGCGTTCCGGGTGCCGGTGTTTTTGCCATGCTGCAGCTGCTGCTGGTCAGCTTTGCGGCACCGTTGGCGACGCTCAGTATCATGGAAAAGGATGGTACCGGCCGACGTCGCATTGCTGCCACACTGGCGATGCTGTTTACCATGTCGCAGGCCAATGCCGTTTTCCCGCTGGTAGCGGTCGGACTCAATCTGGGGGTCATCATGGCAACCTCGATTGCCGGAGGGCTTATCTCTGCAGCGCTGACCTTTTATTTTTTTGCACGATCCATTGAAGACAGCACGCCTTCAGAGTCAATCGACGTCCAGACTCAGCCTAAAAAAGTAAAAAGTTCACTGATCAACCTGATGATGGTAGGGGGGCAGGAAGCCGTTCAAGTCATTCTGGGAGCCATTCCGATGTTCATCCTGGCCATCTTTCTGGTCAATGTCCTCAAGGCGACCGGAGCGATCGGCGGCCTGGAGATCCTGCTCAAGCCTTTTTTCACGCTGATCGGTATCCCGGCTGTGGCCGTGCTGCCGATCGCCACCAAGTATCTGGCCGGCGGCACAGCCATGATGGGGGTTACCCTCAACCTGCTCAAGGAGGGAGCCATCACCGTTCAGGAGTTGAACCGTATGGCCGGCTTCATAATCAACCCCTGTGATCTGGTCGGCGCGGCGGTCCTGGTCTCAGCCGGAACACGCTGCGGATCGGTTGTCAGACCGGCCATCGCCGGGGCTGCGATCGGGATAACAATTCGAGGTCTCCTGCATCTGCTGATTTTCTGAAGTGCCGTCCAACAAGCACTGATCCGCAATTCAGCTTGTCAACATCCACCTTGTATGATAGTTTTACGAAATTTTTGACGCCGCTCTACGGACATTACTACGGGGGTTTACTTTGAACCAGTTTTACAAGAATCTTTCGCTCTGGCTGGTCATCAGTCTGATGATGATCCTGCTTTTCAACATGTTCAACAAACCACGACCAACCGCCGAAAAACTTAATTTCAGTGACTTTATCAGTCAGGTTGATGCCGGCAAAATCACCGCCGTCGTTATTCAGGGCAATGAAATATCCGGCAAGTATGACGGTAAGGACGGCAAAGCCTTTCAAACCTATAAACCGTATTCGGACGCAGATCTGACTAAAAGACTGCTGGAAAAGAAAGTCACCATTACCGCCAAACCGGAAGAGGAAAAGTTTTCCTGGTTTTCAATCTTCATCTCCTGGTTCCCGCTGATTCTGCTGGTGGGGGTCTGGATCTTCTTCATGCGTCAGATGCAGATGGGTGGCGGTAAAGCCATGTCGTTCGGTAAAAGCCGCGCCAAACTGCTGACCGAAACGCAGGGCAAAATCACCTTTGAAGACGTGGCCGGCATTGAAGAAGCAAAAGAAGAGTTGGAAGAGATCATCGCCTTTTTGAAAGAACCGAAGAAATTTACCATCCTGGGTGGCAAAATTCCGAAAGGGGTGCTGCTGGTCGGCCCTCCCGGAACAGGAAAAACACTGCTGGCCCGTGCTGTGGCCGGTGAAGCCGGTGTGCCCTTCTTTTCAATCTCCGGTTCGGACTTCGTCGAGATGTTTGTCGGCGTCGGCGCCAGCCGTGTGCGCGATCTGTTCCTGCAGGGGAAGAAGAGCGCTCCCTGCATCATCTTCATAGACGAAATCGACGCCGTCGGACGCCACCGTGGCGCCGGCATGGGGGGTGGTCACGACGAACGCGAGCAGACCCTCAACCAGCTGCTGGTCGAAATGGATGGTTTTGAATCCAACGAAGGCGTCATCCTGATTGCCGCCACCAACCGCCCCGACGTTCTTGATCCGGCCCTGCTGCGCCCCGGCCGCTTTGACCGTCAAGTGGTCGTGCCACGCCCTGATGTCAAGGGACGTGAGATGATCCTGAAAGTTCATTCCAAAAAAGTACCGCTCTCCCCGGAAGTTGATCTGGCGGTCATCGCCCGCGGCACCCCCGGTTTCTCCGGTGCCGACCTGGCCAATCTGGTTAACGAAGCTGCTCTGCTGGCAGCCCGTTTGAACAAAACCGTGGCTGAACCGAGTGACTTTGACAGCGCCAAAGACAAGGTGCTGATGGGGGCCGAACGTCGCAGCATGGTTATCTCGGACGATGAAAAGAAGAGTACCGCCTACCATGAGTCCGGTCACACCATCGTCGCCCGGATGGTTCCGGGCACCGATCCGGTCCACAAGGTTTCGATCATTCCGCGTGGCCGCGCGCTGGGCGTCACCATGCAGCTGCCGATTGAAGACAAGCACAGCTACTCGCGCGAATCTCTGCTGGGTCGGATCGCCGTCCTGATGGGTGGCCGGGCGGCTGAAGAACTGATCTTCAACACCTTCACAACCGGTGCCGGCAACGATATCGAACGCGCCACCGATATGGCCCGCAAGATGGTCTGCGAATGGGGTATGAGCAGCAAGATGGGGCCACTCTCCTTCGGCAAGAAGGACGAGTCGATCTTCCTGGGACGCGAGATGGCCATGCACAAGAATTTCAGCGAGAAGACAGCCGAGCATATTGACGATGAAATCAAGCGCATCGTCGACGAGTCCTACGATCGCGCCCTGACCATCCTGCGCGAAAACCTGCAGAATCTTCACAACCTGTCTGAAATCCTGGTTGAAAAAGAAAATCTGACCGGTGATCAGGTTGATGAAATCCTGGCAACCGGCAAACTGACTGAGCCGGAGCCAACGGCACAACCAGCTCCCGCAGCGCCGGTTAGTGCTGAAGCGACCGTCCCGCACGCCGACCTGCAAGCCTGACGTGGGTCGTTTCAACCCGCGCTGGCTGACGGTATCGACGCCGCAGCACGCTATTCGTGAACTGGAGCTGGTTGCTGCGGACGGGTGCGGCGTCAGCGCCATGGCCCCCAAAATGCTGAGCCGCTGCATCAAACTCAGCGGACTGAAATGTCATCAGGCCAACATCCTCAAACAGGAACTGCTCTCTGTGGGGGGTGACGCGGCGGTTGCGCGCGGAACGGTGGCCTGTAGTATACCCGCTACCGATTGTATTCTGATCGGCACCGACAAGCAGCTGCGGCGACTCTGTCACAAGCTGGCTGCACAGCCCTTCGGACTGGCCGCCTTGGCGGAAGAGCTGTCGGCTGTTCTGAAAAGCGGTACCCATCCGCCACATATCTGGCGAACTTCGCGGCGCGACTTTTCACTGGAACGGCCGTTAATTATGGGGATTCTCAATCTGACCCCTGATTCATTTTCAGACGGCGGCTGCTACGATACCCCGGAAAAAGCCCTGGAGCGGGCCCTGCAGATGGAAGCCGAAGGGGCTGACATCATCGATATCGGCGGCGAAAGCACCCGCCCCGGAGCGGCAGCGGTCCCGCCGGCAGAGGAGCTGGCCCGCATTATGCCGGCGCTTGAACTCCTGGCCGGAAAACTTACCTGTGCCATTTCGGTTGACACCTGGAAGAGCGCTGTTGCCGATCAAGCCTTGCATGCCGGCGCTGAAATAATCAACGACATCAGCGGCTTCAGCTTTGATCCCGCTCTGGCGGCCGTGGCTGCCAGGCATGACGCCGGTGTCGTGCTGATGCATACCCGGAGCACCCCTGATCGTATGCAGCAGGATACCGCCTACACCGATCTGATGCATGAGGTTATTGAAAGCCTGTACACCTCTGTTGCACAGGCTCAGGAAACGGGTATCGCCAGAGAACGGATTGCCATAGACCCGGGCATCGGTTTTGGCAAGGAGTGCAGTGGAAACCTTGAGATCCTGCGGCGCCTTGACGAACTGCGCACGCTCGGACTGCCGGTACTGGTTGGTAGCTCTCGTAAATCATTTATCGGAACGGTTCTGGGAAGACACTCATCCTCTGACCGACTCTTCGGAACAGCCGCTACGGTGGCACTCGCGGTGGCCAATGGCGCTTCCATCCTGCGAGTTCACGATGTCCGCGCCATGCGTGACACCGCCGACATGGCCAGGGCTGTCATGCTGGCATAATTTATTCGTTTTCGCGCTGCCACGGGGAATCATGACTCCACTCTTCGACAGCATCACCCTGTTGGAACTCTGCGATAGACTGCTCGTTACCCTGCTGGTCTGCTGCACTGCGCTCATGTTTAAAAAAGAGGCCGCGCTCCGCATTCTGGTAATTATCGCGATTCTGACCGTTGTTCAGGTCATCAGCAGGGTGGTCGGCTTTACGGCGACCGCCTCATTTCTGCAGTTTCTGATCTCCTCACTGCCGATTATTCTTGCCATCATGTTTCAGAGTGACATTAAACGGGTCATGTTCTCTTCGCTACGTCGCAGCAGAAGCGCACTGACCGAGAGTCCCGAGCTGACGGAAACAGTTGATGAGCTGGCCAAGGGACTGCACGAGATGGCTGAGCGACGCATCGGCGCGTTGATCGTGATCATCCGCCAGATGTCGATCGACCATCTGGTCCAGGTCGGTACGGAAATCGACGCCAAGGTCACCAGCGAACTGCTCAATTCCATCTTTCTGCCCTACTCCCCGATTCATGACGGAGCCGTCATAATTCAGCGCGACAAGATCACCCGCGCCGGCTGTATTCTGCCGCTTTCACACAATCCCGACATTTCCCGGAGTTTCGGCACACGGCATCGGGCCGCATTGGGGCTTTCCGAGCAGAGCGATGCACTGGTACTGGTTGTTTCCGAGGAGACCGGCAAGATATCGATTGTTCATGAGGGAAAAATTACTTACGATGCCGACCCGACAGAAATTCGCCGCCTGTCCCGCAAAGCCATCGAAGGACGGCGGGCACCACGGGCAGTTGCCACGGCAGAATAATATAGCATTAATAACTTCCACCACAGAGTCACAGAGGGCACTGAGATATATTTGATTTTTCAGTTTTTTTATTACAATCATTTCTGCATGCACTCTGTGACTCTGTGGTAAGGTTCTAAAACTTCAATTAATCTATGAAAATTCCGTTAAAGGAGATCATTACTCATGAAAAAACTGTTTGGAACTGATGGAGTGCGCGGTGTTGCCAACGTCTATCCAATGACGACTGAAATGGCCATGCAGCTGGGACGGGCGGCCGCTTATATCTTCAAGGGGAGCAGCAAACGCCGCCACCGCATCGTAATCGGCAAAGATACGCGTCTTTCCGGCTACATGCTGGAGAACGCCTTGATGGCCGGCATCTGCTCGATGGGAGTCGACGTCCTGCAGGTCGGACCGCTGCCGACCCCCGGCATAGCCAACATTACCTCCTCAATGCGCGCCGACGCCGGTGTTGTCATTTCAGCCTCGCACAACGCCTTTCAGGATAACGGCATCAAGTTCTTTTCGGCGGATGGTTTCAAACTGCCGGACGAAGTTGAACTGAAGATCGAAAAACTGATCGCATCGAACAAGATCGACGCGCTGCGTCCTACGGCTACCGAAGTCGGCAAAGCCTACCGCATTGAAGACGCCGCCGGACGCTACATCGTCTTCCTCAAAAACACCTTCCCGCAGGAGATGGACCTCTCCGGGCTGAAGATCGTTCTGGACTGTGCCAACGGAGCCGCCTACAAGGTTGCTCCGGCGGTATTCGAAGAGCTGGGGGCTGAGGTCATTACGCTGGGCAACAAGCCGAACGGAACCAATATCAACGCCGGCTGCGGCTCACTGCACCCCGAAGTGATCAGCGAGGCGGTCAAGCAGCAGCGCGCCGATATCGGCATCGCCCTGGATGGAGACGCCGACCGGGTCATCGTCTGTGACGAATTCGGCAATGAAGTCGATGGCGATCACATCATGGCGATCTGCGCCACCGACATGCTGAAACGCAAACTGCTCAAGAAGAAGACTCTCGTGGCCACCGTTATGAGCAACATGGGGTTGGACATTGCGCTGCGCAAAGCGGGGGGCAAGATTATCAAGACCGACGTCGGCGACCGCTACGTGGTCGAAGCAATGCGCAAAGGGGGATACAATCTGGGGGGCGAGCAGTCCGGCCATATGATTTTCCTGGATTACAGCACCACCGGTGACGGTATCCTCTCGGCGCTGAAGCTGCTGGCCGTCATGCGCCGCGAAGGGAAGCCGCTTTCCGAACTGGCAGAAGTCATGATTCCGCTGCCGCAGGTACTCTGCAACACCCGTGTCCGTGAAAAGCGGGATATCATGTCGATTGAGGACGTTGCCGCCAAAATAAAGGATGTCGAGCAGAAACTCGGTGACGAAGGACGCGTACTGATCCGCTATTCCGGTACCGAACCGCTCTTGAGGGTCATGATTGAGGGGCAGGACAAGTACGAAATCACCACCTGGGCCAATGAGATCTGCGATCTGGTCAAGAAGAATATCGGGGAATAAACCATGGCTAAACTGGGACTTAACGTAGATCATATCGCCACCGTACGCCAGGCACGAGGTGGCATCGAACCGGATCCGGTGACGGCGGCAGCACTGGGTGAACTGGCCGGTGCCGAAGGGATCACCATCCATCTGCGCGAAGATCGTCGTCACATCCAGGATCGTGATCTGGAGATTCTGCGCCAGACCGTTAAAACCAAACTGAATCTGGAAATGGCCGCCAGCCAGGAGATTATCCGCATCGCACTCCGCATCAAGCCGGAGCAGGTGACGCTGGTGCCGGAAAAACGGCAGGAACTGACCACAGAAGGTGGACTTGATGTTATTCTCAATACCAAGCTGATTGCCGATACGGTCAAGCGCCTCAAAGATGGCGGCATCGTCGTCAGCCTGTTTGTCGATCCGAACCAGGAGCAGATCAAGGCCGCCACCAAGACCGGCGCCGATTACATTGAAATCCACACCGGCGCATACGCCGAGGCAAAAATATGGGAGCATCAAAAACGAGAACTGGAAGCCATTGATACCGCCATCAAACTGGCTCGCAAAGTCGGCCTGGGGGTTAATGCCGGCCACGGCTTGAACTACGTCAACATCAAGGCGATTGCTGCTCTGGGCGGCATTGAAGAGTACAATATCGGTCATTCGATCATCGCGCGTGCCATGCTGGTCGGCCTGGACCGGGCCGTCAAGGACATGGTTGAACTTATCAAATACGCATGATCTACGGCATCGGAGTCGACATAGCCGCTATCTCCCGCTTTCAGAGATTTCTGGTCGAGAATAATTCTGCATTGCTGATTCGACTCTTCAGCGAGAATGAGCTGAATACATGCGGCAAGCGCACAGACGCCGCCTCCTGCCTGGCAGCCCGCTTTGCAGCCAAAGAGGCTTTTATGAAAGCTCTCGGGACCGGGCTGCGGGATGGTCTTTCGTGGCATGATATTGAAGTCCGTAACGACGAGTTGGGTAAACCGGAACTGCTGTTATCCGGCAGAGCTCAGGAACTGTTCACCACCCGGCAGCTGCAAAGCGCCCTGCTTTCGTTATCGCACGACGGTGGTCAGGCAATTGCCATGGTTGTACTGGAGAGCTTATGAGAGTTGTGACTTCACATACCATGCAGGAGATCGATAAGCGGGCCATCGAGGAGTACGGTATTCCGGGTCTGACACTTATGGAGCATGCCGGACGGGCCTGTGTGGACGAGATCATCGCCGGATTCGGGCAGAGCGGCAGAGCATTCATCCTGGCCGGAAAAGGAAACAACGGCGGCGACGGCTTCGTAATTGCCCGCCTGCTGCTTGAAGAAGGGTGGAATGTCGCCGTGCTGATTCTGGCAGAACGGCACCAGATCAGCGGAGATGCAGCCGTCAACCTGGAAAAACTCCCGAAAGCGATACTCGCCTTCTGTAACGATCCCGACCGCCTCTCTGATCTGGCTTCAGGAGCGCTCCTCCCGGCAGATCTCATCGTGGATGCACTCTTTGGAACCGGTCTGCGCAGTGATCTGGTTGGAATCTACCGTGCAGCCATAGAACTCATGAACGGCTCGGGTCGTCCGATTCTGGCGGTTGATATTCCGTCCGGCATCCATGGCACCACGGGTCGCCCGCTCGGAACTGCCGTCCACGCCGATATAACCATCGCGTTTGCCTTTGCCAAACTGGGGCATATCCTCTATCCGGGGGCCGAACATACCGGTCGGCTGGTGGTCGCCGACATCGGAATTCCGCCAGAGCTGATGGAAAGCACTCCCGGCTACGACTTCCTCAACAGCACAACCGTTCGTCCGCTGCTGCGGCGTCGCGACCGGCAGGCGCATAAAGGAAGCTGCGGCCACGATCTGATTGTTGCCGGCTCCACCGGCAAAACCGGGGCTGCGGCACTCTGCACGAACAGCGCCGTGCGAGCCGGTTCCGGACTCGTCACGCTGGCGGTTGCCGAAAGTATCCATTCCATACTGGAGCTCAAGACCACCGAAGCGATGACTGTCCCACTGACCGATGCCGGCAGTGGCTTTTTGACCAGCATCGTCGTTCCGGTGCTGGAAAAACTGCTGGTCGGCAAGGCGGCTGTTGCCATCGGACCGGGCCTGGGTAGCCGCCCCGGCACGGTAGCCCTGTTGCACACCCTTATAGAAACTATTGAACTGCCGCTGGTACTTGACGCCGATGCCCTGAATGCGCTGTCTGAAGATCCGGCGCTGCTACATCGTAAAAAATCAAAATCCGTCATACTGACGCCGCATCCGGGCGAGATGTCCCGTTTGGTCGGCTCGTCGATTCCGGATGTCGAAGCGATCCGGATCTCGGTTGCCCAGGAGTTTGCCCGCAGATACGATGTCTATCTGGTTCTTAAAGGCGCACGAACCATTATCGCGTCCCCGACAGGCACTGTCGCCATCAACGGCAGCGGCAACCCCGGCATGGCCAGCGGCGGCATGGGCGATGTATTAACCGGGGTCCTCGTATCGCTGCTGGGCCAGGGTTACAGTGCCTGGGACGCCTGTCGACTGGGGGTTTTCATCCATGGGCATGCCGCCGATCTGGTGGCACGTGCGAAGGGCGAGATCGGCATCAACGCCACGGATGTTCTCGAAATGCTGCCGTATGCCTACCAGGAACTGCTGCAATAACGCTGTCGATCTGATATTTCGGCGAGCGATCAACAAGGAGAATCACCATGCTGACAGTAGCAGATATTATGACCACAGATGTCGTCACAATTACAGGCAGTACCACCGTACGGGAAATGGCCAGGATTTTCGAGAGCCGGCATTTCGGCAGCCTTCCGATCGTTGATGAAGCCGGCAATCTGACTTCAATCGTCACCGCCTCGGATCTGGTCGAACAGGACCGACCGCTGCATATTCCTACGGTAATATCACTCTTTGACTGGGTCATACCGCTGGAAGGGGAACATGCGCTTGAACAGGATCTGAAAAGAATCACCGCCCAGACGGCTGCCGAACTGGCTTCCAGCAATGTTGTCACCATCAGTCCGGGAGACCTGGTAAGTACCGCTGCCGAGATAATGAGCAGCAAAAAACTGCACACCCTTCCGGTTGTCGAGGGGAAGCGGCTGGTCGGAATGGTATCGCGCATCGACATCATCCGCTCCATGAATCGCTGATACCCTGTTGATGAACCAGCTGCAGATTATTTCTCACTCCAGCCGTCACACCGAACAGGTGGGAGCTTTACTCGGCTCGTTGCTGACGAGCGGATCTTTTGTCGCGCTACAGGGTGATTTAGGTGGTGGCAAGACCTGCTTTACGCGGGGTGTGGTCGCTACAGCAGCCCCCCAAAGTGCTCATCTGGTGGCCAGCCCGACCTACGCGATCATGAACAGCTATCCGGGAACGCCTCCGGTCTGGCATTTTGATTTTTATCGGCTGAGCGGTGAAAACGAAATTGCTGAACTCGGTTTTGAAGAGTATTTTTTTGGCAACGGCATCTGCATTGTGGAGTGGTCGGAACGCCTGGGCGAACTAATGCCACCCGATCACCTGAAGGTTGCATTTGTGTATGACTCCGAAAATGTTCGCAGCATCACCCTGACCGCCTCTGGTCCCGAATCCTGCAGCATCCTGCAGAAGCTGACGGAACAGCAGACAAAACAAAATTTTCTTTGACCTGTCGGCGGCTTATCTGTTATAGAGCACAATCTTTCGATTCAACGCTGTAATAACTTTACCAGCAAGGAGTGCAGTATGGCGCTTGTAGTCCAGAAATACGGCGGCACTTCGGTCGGCACCCCCGATCGAATCAAGAATGTCGCCAAACGTATCATCAAAACATATGACGCCGGAAATGATGTCATCGTCGTTGTTTCCGCCATGTCCGGTGAAACCAATAAGCTGGTCGCCCTGGCCAATGAAATGTGCGACATCCCCGACGGGCGCGAATATGACGTCCTGGTCGCCACCGGTGAACAGGTCACCATCGGCCTGCTGGCAATGTACCTGAAATCAGTGGGCTACAAAGCCAAGTCATATCAGGGGTGGCAGGTGCCGATCTTAACCGACCGTACCGCCAGCAAAGCCCGCATCGAAAGCATCGATGACAAAAATATCCGCGCAGACCTCAAAGAAGGCACCATTGTCGTTCTGGCCGGCTTTCAGGGCATTGATGGCGACGGCAATGTAACAACACTCGGGCGTGGCGGTTCCGATACCTCAGCCGTAGCAATTGCTGCAGCTCTCAAAGCCGATGTGTGCGAAATTTATACCGATGTTGACGGAGTCTACACTACTGATCCCAATATCTGTCGTGAAGCCCGCAAGATCGAAAAAATCTCCTACGACGAGATGCTGGAGCTGGCCAGCCTGGGAGCGAAAGTTCTCCAGATCCGCTCGGTTGAATTCGCCAAAAAATATGATGTGGATGTTCACGTCCGCTCAAGTCTTAATGAAAATACCGGTACCATGGTTACCAGGGAGGATACGGAAATGGAAGGGATTCTCGTTTCAGGAGTTGCGTACGATAAGAATGAGGCCAAGATAGCTGTCAAAGGTGTGCCCGATAAGCCCGGTATCGCCGCTAAAATTCTGACAGCACTCTCCGACGCCGCCATCTCGGTCGATATGATCATCCAGAATGTCAGCGACGGCAGCCTGACAGACTTTACCTTTACTGTCACCAAAGCCGATCTGAAACAGGCACTGGTAATCACCAATGAAGTTGCCCGTGAGATTCAGGCCCGCGAAGTGCAATCTGATGAAAACGTCAGTAAGGTTTCGATTGTCGGCCTGGGCATGCGCAGCCATGCCGGTGTCGCCACCCAAATGTTCAGTGCACTCTCCAAGAACGGCATCAATATCCAGATGATCTCCACATCGGAAATAAAGATTTCCGTCGTGATTGATGAGAAGTACACCGAACTTGCCGTGCGCGTACTGCATGAGACCTTCGGTCTGGCAGGCTGACCGCTGATTAGCCGCTGAACGAAGCAAAAAAGGGGAGGAGAACACTCGCGGTTCTCCTCCCCTTTTCGTTGTGGAATGTTGATATTTTCTGGCTGGTCGTAGGAGCGCCTTGCAGGCGCGAATGCTGCTATAGCCAGCAGAATAGCCACAAGCAATAATCGCGGCATCATGCCGCTCCTACAGGTAAACTGTTTTTTCTTTTTCTGCGCAATGCAGCGAAAAACCCCGTCAGCAGTGAGGAGCATTCCCCCTCACGCACACGCGAAACAAGTTCGACGCGGTGGTTCAGACGCGGATCATTGGAAAAATCGAACAGTGAACCGGCTGCGCCCCCTTTGGGGTCGAAACAGCCGAAGACAACCGTCGGAATCCGGGCCAGAACAATGGCGCCCATACACATGCTGCATGGCTCCAGCGTGACATACAGTGTCGTAGCGAGCAACCGCCAGGAGTCAAGCTTGCGGGCCGCTTTTCGTATCGCTATCATTTCGGCATGGGCCGAGGGATCACGGGAAGTTTCGCGCAGATTATGACCACGGGCGATGATGCGGTCGTCCCTGACAATCACACAACCGATCGGGACTTCGCCTTTACCTTCAGCCTTGCTTGCCTCAGCAATAGCCCTGGCCATCCAGTATTCATGGGTTTTCTCAATCATGACCGGAATCTAGCACAGATCGTTTTTTCCTGAAACCACTATTGAAAAGAGACCCACATGCAAACAACCGCGTTTTCCACTCTGCACCTGAAACAACCGATGCTCAAAAATCTGGCTTCGCTCGGCTATAGCGCGATGACACCCATCCAGGCCCACACACTGCCCTTGATTCTGGCTGGTAAAGATATCATTGCCAAAGCCAAGACCGGCAGCGGAAAGACGGCTGCCTTCGGCATCGGGCTGCTGAACTCGCTTGAGGTGAGCTCGCTGCAGATTCAGGCACTGGTGCTCTGTCCCACACGCGAACTGGCTGACCAGGTCGGCAAAGAACTGCGCCGCCTGGCCCGCGCGACCGACAACGTAAAAGTCCTGACGCTCTGCGGCGGTGTACCGTTCGGGCCGCAGAGTACATCGCTGGAGCATGGCACCCATGTCGTTGTCGGCACTCCCGGGCGCCTGCTCGACCATCTGCGGCGCGGGAATTTAGATCTGTCCGGGCTGCAGACACTGGTTCTGGATGAAGCTGATCGTATGCTCGATATGGGTTTTCAGGACGACATCACCGCGCTGGTGGCCGCAACTCCGTTCAAGAAGCAGACCCTGCTCTTTTCAGCCACCTACCCGGCCGGGATTACGGCTTTAAGCAGCACGCTCCAACATGAACCGGTTGAGGTCAGCGTCGACGAGACCCATGCAGAAGGTGCTATCGAACAGGTCATGTATCAGGTTGATCCCGAAGAGCGGACCTCCGCAGTGGCACGCCTGCTGCGGCACTACCGCCCGGAATCGACGCTGGTCTTCTGCAACACCAAAATCGACTGCCAGGGTTTGGCCGCCGCGCTGCTCAAAGAGGGCTTCTCGGCGCTGGCCATCCATGGCGACCTTGAGCAGCGCGAGCGCGATCAGGTACTGCTGCGCTTCGCCAACCGGAGCGTTTCAGTGCTGGTTGCCACCGACGTGGCCGCGCGCGGCCTTGATATCAAGGACCTGGCGGCAGTTATCAACTTTGAACTCTCACGCAACCCCGAGATTCACACCCACCGCATCGGTCGTACCGGGAGAGCCGGAGAGCAGGGACTGGCGCTCAGCCTGGTAACACCCCAGGAAAACCGGCGGCTGCAGGCGATTGAAAGCGAACTCGGCTGCAGCATGGCCCGAGCTGAACTGGCATCACTGACCGTGGCTCCCGGTGGGCACCTGACGCCCCCCATGGTGACGCTCTGCATTGACGGAGGCCGTAAAAACAAGCTGCGCCCCGGTGATATTCTGGGTGCATTAACCGGTGAAGGTGGGATAGCGGGAAGTGAAATCGGCAAGATCGACGTGCTTGAGAATAATGCTTACGTAGCGATTGTACGCTCCAGTATCAGGCAGGCACTGGAATGCCTGGGGAAAAGCAAGATCAAAGGACGTTTTTATAAAACAAGGACCATTTAAATTCTTGAGTATAATAGTGGCTTTGGTTTTCCCCGCTTTCTCCGTGCCCGTGCCCCTGCGCCTCCGTGTGATAGTCGGTTTAAAAGCAAAACTTACTCACACGGAGGCACGGAGCCGCAGGGGTGAGTCAAATTAAATCACTCCGACATCTTCCGCCTGAAAATAACCACCGCCGCAATAAAGGTGAACAACGCAGACAACACCACCTGCAGCAGATATACCGACTGGACTTCTCCCGCTACAAGCGCCCGGCGAGCCCCTTCAAACAGGGCCGTAGTCGGGAGCAGCTTCACCCAGGGGATCACGTCAGTCGGGTAGGATGAGAGTGGAAAAAACAGTCCGGACATGAATATCAGCGGCATGACCAGCACCGCCTCGACTTTGCCGATGGTTTCCGGTTTGTCCATAACCGTCCCGCTGATGATGCCGGCGCAGGAAAAGAACGCAGAGGCGGGAATCAAAAACAGCAGGTAGTAAAAGAGGTGCTCCAGTGGAAATCTGAAGGGGGTAATCGCAAATATCACCACTCCGACCGCCACCCCCTTGATGATGCCGTGCGTAAAACCGGTGCAGATCTTGGCGATTACAATTTCAGAAACCGAGATGGGGGTCACGCGGTACGATTCAATCGTAAACTGCACCCGGCGATGGAACCAGAGGCTCCAGACGCTCTCGTTGTAGGCCGCATTGACGGCTGTCATCGTAATCAACCCCGGCGCGATAAACAGACCATACGGGGTGCCGTCGACCAGCCCGATGTACGACTGCATCCCGATGCCGAAGGCCAGATACATCGTCAGCGGATAGGCAACCACCGCCAGCAGTTCCGAAAAGATGCTGCGCCGCAGTATCAGCATATCGCGCTGCCAGATTGCCAGAGTTCCGCGCAGTATCATTCCCGCACCTTCTCACCGGTCAGGGAGATAAAAACATCCTCCAGCGTGCGCTCTTTAAGCGAAATACGCCGGATTGCGGCTCCGTTCAGGGCCGTTACAATTTCCGACAAACATTCCCAGCATTCCAGTGTCACCGTCACGCTCCGTTCTGCCCGGCTGATCCCGATGACACAGGACATGTCTGCCAGCAATCGTGCATACTGATCAGCGCTCTGCCCGGCAAATTCAATCTCGTAGACGGTGGCGCCGCTCAGGCGATCTTTCAGCTCCTGCGTGCTCCCCAGAGCGATCAGACGGCCATGATCCATAATGGCGATCCGGTCGCAAAGCTGTTCGGCCTCCTCCAGATAATGCGTCGTCAGAAAAATGGTCATACTGCCGGCCAGCGAACGGATATACTCCCAGACCGCCCGCCGCGACTGAGGATCAAGTCCGGTGGTCGGCTCATCCAGAAACAGTACCTGCGGCTGATGCACCAGTGCCCGCGCAATCACCAGTCGGCGCTGCATGCCGCCCGAAAAAGTATCCGGAAAATCCTTCTGCCGCCCGCTCAGCCCCATCAGCTCCAGAAGGTGATCTATGCGCGGTTGATACTGCCGCTTGGCGAGCCCATGCAGCCTGGCATGCAGTTCCAGGTTCTCACGCGCAGTCAGATAGCGATCCAGGCTGTTTTCCTGCGAGACGACACCGATCCGTCGGCGGATCTCACGCCCGTCACGCAGGGAGTCAAATCCCTCGATAACAGCCGTACCGCTGCTCTGGCGCATCAGAGTTGTCAGGATACGGATCAGGGTGGTTTTGCCGGCGCCATTCGGCCCCAGTAAGCCGAAAATAGAACCCTGCACCACCTCAAGATCGAAATGATCAAGGGCGGTCAGACTGCCGTACACTTTGGTCAGGGAACGGATGATGATCGCAGCTGCCGGCATCGTTTCAGTAGATTCCATGCAAGGGACCGCCCGGAGCTGCCAGCGCATCAATTTTGCGCTCCACGGACGGATCATCGATCAGCGGCGGAGCATGGAACGGTTTGCTGCGGGCATCGATTACCAACGGACCGCTGCAGCCCCAATGACGACCGTGCGTTTCAGGGCGGATGCCGTAGATATCGGTGGCCGGGTTTGAGCGTGTAAAGGTGCTCCAGAGGAAGTTATTCAAGGTGGCGGCCACAAAACCGCTGTCATCACAGATAATGATCAGCGGGAATCCGTCCAGAGCGGAGCGCTGCTGGTAGAAGTTGCAAAACTCTTCGATCTGCGCATCACCCCTGCCCCGCTCCTGCTCTGAAGCCGGTCCGCTGATCGCCAGAACCCCCGGCTGACAGACAGCCGCCGGACCGAATCCGGCTGGAAGTTCAAGACCGGCCGGAAGTTCATGCGCCAGTTTATGACGAACCGGACCGGCGGCGGCAATCACGACTTTGGAACCTTCGTTCAGACCGCTGCCGCTGTAGTCGAGCGTGTCGATGGTGGTGGCGGTCTGGAAATGCAGGCAGCAGCGCCAGTCTGCCCGCTCCAGGATATGTTTCAGGAACGAGGGGATGTCGTGGGTCTGCAGGTCAGGTGCATCCTCGTGCGCAGCCATAAGCAGGTATTTGGCCAATGAGAGCTGGCCCTGCCCGAGAATGGCATTGGCGACTGTCAACAACTCCTGTGGCTGGCGAACGGCTGCGTACGGGACGTAGCGCTCACGGGCGATCGCCAGCAGCAGCGGATGAACGCCGGCGGCATCGACGGCATGCAGCTCTTTGACACCGGCCACAACGCTCGGGATCAGCGGGCCGGTCAGCTCATGGATAAAAGTCCCGAAGCTGGTATCCTCCTGCGGCGGACGACCGACCGTCGTAAAAGGAAAGATGGCATCACGGCGGTGATAGACCGCTTCAACTTCGATGTAGGGGAATTCATGCGTCAGGCTGTAGTAGCCGAGATGATCGCCGAAGGGACCTTCCGGCAGCGTACTGCCGGGGCGCACGACGCCGCAGATGCAGAAATCGGCCTCAGCCGAAAGCGGCAGTTGACCCGGAACTTTGACCATCGGGATACGTTGACCGGCCAGCAGGCCGGCAAAAGAGAGTTCCGGCATCCCTTCCGGCAGCGGCATGACCGCCGCAACCGTCATGGCCGGCGCACCTCCCAGAAAAACATTGACCCGCAAAAGATCACCTCGTGCAATCGCTTCGGCATGATGTGCGCCGATCCCGCGATGAATCTGATAGTGCAGACCAGCCTGCGTATCAGGCTGATAGCTGTTGCCGGAGATCTGAACGCGATACATCCCCAGATTCGATTTTCCGTAGCCGGGCTGCGCGGGACTTTCAGTATACACCTGCGGCAGTGTCAGAAAAGCGCCGCCATCGCGCGGCCAGGAGACCAGCTGCGGCAGGTTTGAAAGCGATGTCCGGCACTCCAGCACCGGCGCATCTGAAACCGTGCGCGGCAGCAGATGCCAGGCCGCCAGCGGAGCTTTCACGGCATCCAGCGGGTTTTTCAGCAGCGAAAACGGATTCAGCTTCACGTCAACCAGACAGCGGATATCATCCAGCGTATCGCGAAAAATAAAACGGGTGCGCTCAAGAGTGCCGAACAGATTGCCGAGCAGAGGAAAGCGACAACCGACCGCATTGGTGAAGAGCAGCGCAGGACCACCGGCCTGATAGACGCGTCGCTGCAGCGCACCGATCTCCAGATGGGGGTCGAGTGGTTGGTCAATGCGTATCAGCCGCCCCGCTTTTTCGAGATCGACGACACATTCCTGAAGATTTTTGTAGCCCATGATCGCACCTTATCTGATTACGACGAGAAGTTCCGATACAACAATAGCCACATCTCGCGACGTGGCTATTGTGTAATTCTCTCTGGAAGCGGGATTTAATTCACGGAATCCTTCAAAGCCTTACCCGGTTTGAAACGTGGAGCCTTTGACTTGGCGATCTGCATTTTCTCACCGGTCTTGGGATTGCGACCTTCTCGGGCGGCGCGCTCGGACACTTCAAACGAACCAAAACCGATAAAACCGATTTTATCACCGGCTTTCAATGTTTCGGTAACTGTTTCCAAAAAAGCATTGACCGCCTTTTCAGCTTCAACTTTTTTAAGGTCTGCTTTTTCAGCTACTTTTGCCACAAATTCTGCTTTTGTCATGTTCTCTCCTTTTTGCAGGGATAGTCCCCTATTCGATTTGGTTCTGCTCCAGACTCATGTGTAATGAGATTCGGTATCATTAATTCTGACACTGACAGTTCAGCGTATACTATGTATACGGGAAAAGCCGTGACGTCAAGTAAAACAGCACGGTGAATTTGTTCATACTTTATTTCTGAAGTAAACCAGCAAGTTTCAAAATATGCTGGTCAATTACCTCCTCGTAGAGTAGAATATGCCTCATTCTACTTTACCTGGAGGTTTTTTT
>Ga0172373_10001354_pt1 | contig 39828 bp, 32 predicted proteins | sample Lak10m_2_FD_114546 | JGI IMG/M metagenome (GOLD analysis project Ga0172373, IMG submission 114546) | Freshwater microbial communities from Kabuno Bay, South-Kivu, Congo - kab_092012_10m | ecosystem: Environmental > Aquatic > Freshwater > Lake | place: Democratic Republic of the Congo... | reverse complement strand
TTTTGGAACCTTAGTCAACTCTGGGCGCTCGCCTACCCGGAATACCTCCGCGATTATGTACAGGCTAATATCGATTATTACAAAGACAGGGGCTGGCTCCATGACGGCATTGCCGGAGGGGCGTACACCAATGGCGTACAAACGAATTTCCAGGGATTGCTCATCGCCTCTGCCTACCACGCCGGTATCCGCGATTTTGATATCCAAACCGGTTACCAGGCCGCATTAAAAAACGAAATAGATTACAACGGAAGAAATCTTGGAAATGGCAAATACGACCTCCGCTACTTTGTGCAAAATGGTTTTGTCCCTTATAAGGATACCATTCTTTCCAATGGATGGGTCTTTAATTTTGGTGCATCCCATACCCTGGAATACAGCTTCAGCTCGTATGCAGTAGGCCAACTGGCTCGCGCACTCGGCCGTACCGAAGAGTACTCCCTGCTGATGCGACAGGCAAGCTATTACAAGAACCTGTTTGACCCCGGTACTGGATTTATCCGACCAAAAAAAGAAGACGGTAGCTTCCCCGAAAACTTTGATCCAATGAAAGCTTGGGACGGGTTTCAGGAAGGGAATGCCTACCAGTATTCCTGGTATGCTCCCCACGATGTGGCGGGCCTCATGAAGCTTTTAGGTAAAGACGCATTTAACGAACGGCTCAATTACATGTTTGAAAATGCAGAAAAAAGCCAGTTTAGCGGCGGCTCCGCCGAAATTCACAGTTTCTCCGGTATCGAAAAACTGTACAACCACGGCAACCAGCCCTGCCTGCACCAACCCTGGCTTTTTAATTACTCCGGCCAGCCCTGGCTCACCCAAAAGTGGGTGCGCGCTATCTGCGACAGCTTCTACGGAACGGAGCCGCTCAAAGGGTATGGCGTAGGGCAGGATGAAGACCAAGGGCAACTTGGCGCCTGGTATGTCATGGCGGCCCTCGGTCTGTTCGACGTGCAAGGACATGCGGCTGCCAACCCCACCTTTCAGTTTGCCAGCCCCCTCTTCGATCGCGCGACTATCCAACTCGACCCACATTACTACCCCGGAAAAGGGCAACTCATCATCGAGACTACCCAAAACAGCAAGCAACACCCCTATATTCAATCGGCTCAATTCAACGGCCAGCCTCTTACAAAGGGATGGATGGTTCGCAACCTGCTGATGCAAGGCGGAACCCTGCGCTTTGACCTGGGAAGCACCCCGCGCACCGACTGGGGCCAGGCGATGCCTCCTCCTTCCATGAGTACTGAAAAATGACCCTGTGTAGCTACTTTTATCGCTTCTAAAAAAGAACAACCTGTATCTTTCGCCCAAATTGAATTACGTATCATGCGCCACACTATCCGTATTACCGGAATATTGATTTTCCTTATTGCTGCCCTGCTATTTGTGGGATACCGCCAATGGATTGCGGGGGGCACCGTGCCCCATCCCGGCAAATCGTACATAGTCGAAATACCCCATCAGACCAGCTTTGACGAGCTGGTGGATATGTTGAAAAAACAAGGGATTATCCGCAAGGAAGCCGGCTTTAGAAAAATTTCAGCGTTGCTGAAATACAATCAGAACCCGGTGCGAAGCGGCCGGTTTACCATCAAAGGAGGCTGGGATATGATTCGGCTTATCCGCCACCTGCGGGGAGGGATTCAAACACCCGTCAACCTCGTACTCAACAACGAACGCCTGCTTGAAGAAGTCGCGGGCAAGGTTGCCCGATTCATTGAACCCGATTCAGAATCCATACTGGCGCTATTCAATAACAGCGCGTACATCGATTCACTGGGCTATAACCCCGACAACCTCATGACGCTGTTTATTCCCAATACCTACCAAGTGTACTGGAACAGTTCACCCGAGGAATTTATGACCCGAATGGTGCGCGAGCATGAAGCGTTCTGGTCCCAGCAAGGCAGAAAGGAAAAAGCTGCCGCCCTAGGTTTGAGTGAAGCCGAAGTATATACCCTCGCCTCCATCGTTGAAAAAGAAACTACCAAAAATGTAGAGAAAGCCCGTATCGCCGGAACCTATCTCAATCGGATTCGCATTGGCATGCCCCTCCAGGCCGACCCAACCGCGGTATTTGCCACCAGAGACTTTAGTACCCCACGGGTCACCTACTACCATATCAAATTCGACTCGCCCTATAATACGTATATGTATCCGGGGCTGCCACCAGGTCCTATTACCATGGCCTCTATTCCAAGCATCGACGCCGTACTGAATGCGGAAAAGCACCGCTATATCTATTTCTGTGCGCTTGGCGACGAAACCGGACTACACGCATTTGCGGAAACTTATCCCCAGCACCTCCAGAATGTAGAGATTTTCAAACGCAACCTCGTGCGTAGGGGACTGCGTTAAGCTTATCGGCTTAAGCCAGACTATAAGAGGTATCTATTTTCGCAATGAAAATAGATACCTCTTATGTTTAGAAAAACCCCACAGCCATTGGCTGCGACTATGTTTTAGTTCTTATCGTCCACCAGGAAGGTAACGACGGCAGCTACCACAAAGGAGGCCCCACCCACCAACATAGCATATACCGATTCTCCGTCAAATAGGCGGCGCAGGATGAAACCCAAAACAGAAGCAGCCACAATTTGAGGAATGACGATGAAAAAATTGAACACGCCCATATAATACCCCATCTTGGACGCAGGGAGCGTGCCCGTGAGGATGGCATAAGGCATAGACAGGATACTCGACCAGGCAAATCCGATACCTACCATGGAGAGCAACAGCAGGTTCTGGTCTTTGATAAAATAAACAGATGCTAGTCCTGCCGCACCGAGCAATAACGCCAGGGCATGGGTAAACTTCCTGTTCGTGTAGCGTGCGATTACAGGCAGCAGGAAAGCGACCAGTGCGGAAACCCCGTTGTACACAGCAAAGCAGACGGTTACCCAATCGGCCCCGTTGTTATAGGCTTCGGAGGTAGGATCGGAGCTGCCAAAAACGGCAGAAGTAACCGCCGAGGTCGTATAAATCCACATGGAAAATAAGGCAAACCAGGAAAAAAACTGCACCACCGCCAGTTGCTTCATCGCTTTTGGCATGGACATGAAATCGCTCATGATGGTAACGAAGCCATGATTGGTTACTCCGTTGCGCTGCAGCAGTCCGGAGATTACCCATAGCAATCCAAACGCCATCAATCCAAACGAGAGAATGTACACCTCGCCAGCCACATTCCAGTAGCGGAGCAATAAACTCAGTCCGGCACCAATCATAAAAGTAATCATACCCGCTTTCAGCTGGCGGGCTCCGCGCGCCGCAAAATCAGCCGCATCAGCAGGTTCCTGCTCCGACTCAGGAGTGGCCCCTTCGAAAGAGGCCAGCGTGGCAGGGTCATACTCCTTGGCACGGAAGACCGTCCATAGCACCGCACTTAAAAATACGGTGGCGCCGAAATAAAAAGACCATTTTACCGAAGGCGGAATCTGGCCTTCCGGGGCGGTGTTTGCTATACCCATCCAGTTGGTGAATACCCATGGAAGGGCCGAAGCAACCACAGCACCCACTCCGATGAAAAAGCTCTGCATCGCGAACCCCGTCGTCCGTTGCTCTGCCGGCAAATTATCCCCTACAAATGCACGGAAGGGTTCCATGGAGATATTTATCGAAGAGTCCATAATCCACAGGACCCCCACAGCAAAGAACAGCGCAGGCGAGTTGGGCATCAGGAAAAGGGCGATGGTCGATAACACGGCGCCCAGTGCAAAATAAGGACGCCTTCTACCCCATTTGGGATGCCAGGTACGATCGCTGAAATAGCCCACGATAGGCTGCACTATTAAGCCCGTCAGCGGAGCAGCCAACCAGTAAACAGCCAGTTTGTCGGTCGCTCCGCCGAGGGTTTCAAATATTCGACTGACATTGGCATTCTGCAAGGCAAATCCGAATTGGATACCCAGAAATCCAAAGGTCATGTTCCAAATCTCCCAGAAAGAAAGCCTGGGCTTAGGTGTTGCGGTGTTTGACATAAGTTGTCGGTTTCAGATTGATTGAATAATAGCGAAAGTCGAACCAGCCATTCCTGCTTTAACAAACATCGTGCTGAAGATCAGAAATATATATGATTTTGCAAAAACAGCATACAGAAACCTGTATGCTGTTTTTGCTATGACCTCCGCATCCCTTTCATGCATCCCTGTATTCCATTTTAACCGCATAGGCGCTGAAAGAGCCCTTTTCAAGCTGAAATACGAATGATGCTGCTTATGTCATACCCGTTGGGCTATCGCATATCCTTGGGCACGAGTACCTGAATGGAATAGCCCCAGGGGGTCATGTGAAACTGTGCATTTTCCATAATGAGGAGGTTCATGCCCATAAAAACATCGCGGTACACGTCGTCCAGGCTGCGATCTTCGATGCGCACATCCAGCTCCTCGTTGCTCATATTCAGGATTACGATGACCCGGTTATCGTCCTTCTCGCGCTTGAATGCAAAAATTTTATCGTCGTGGTTGGTCTTGATACGAACCGCTTCCCCGCCTGCTTCACCGGCCCATAATGCTTTTTGGCGAGCATGGATACCGAGCAGAGACTGATAGAATCCGGTGCGTTCGACGTTGCCCCACTGAATCGGGTCGTGCTCAAAAAACTCGAGGCGCTTGGTCAGCGGTGCTTCCTGGCCGTTGTACACCAAGGGCATCCCATCGTAGGTACATGCCAATACGGCCATGATATTCTTTGCAGAGCCAAACAGTTCTTCTTCCGTTCCTGCCCAGGAGTTCTCGTCGTGGTTTTGGGTAAAGTGCATGTGAAAACCTTGGGTGAACTTTGCCCGATCCGCTTTATACCATTTTTCAATTTCGTCAATTCCCTTTTTGCCCTGGGCAATATCTTTCATCAGGTGGTGGAAAGACCATCCGTATGTCATATTGAATAATCCTTCATTGCGCAGCCAAGGCTCTTCGGATTCTGCCAACATGAAAATTTCCGGGTTGGCTTCGCGCAGAGCAGGAATCGCTTTCCGCCAAAATTCGACCGGAACCTCGCCGGCTACATCCACCCGAAACCCATCGATACCCGTTTGATTTACCCAGAAAAGCATGGCTTCTATCATGGCATCGTGCAGGCCTTCATTCGTGTAGTCCAGCGCAGCTACGTCTGTCCAGCCCCAGCTTTTTCCGGTAGCGGGATTGATAGGGTCTGTTATTTTCCCATTTTTTCCTTTCTGATAGTATTCCGGATGCTTTTTTATCCAGGGATTGTCCCATGCGGTATGGCGTGGCACCCAATCGATTAGCACCTTCATATCATTCTGGTGGATTTCGTCCACCATGCTTTTAAATTCAGCCAGGGTACCAAATTCTGGGTTGACGGCCTTGTAATTCGCTACGGAGTAGTAGCTACCCAGCGTTCCTTTTCGGTTTTTTAGTCCGATTGGATGAATAGGCATAAACCACAACACCTTAACGCCCAGCCGCTTGAGGCGTGGAATTTGTTGGCGAAAGCCCGCAATATTTCCTTCCGGGGAAAACTGGCGTAGGTTCACCTCATAAACGTTGGCAGAGGGCACCCAATCCGGTTGGGCTGGAGCCGCTTTTTCCTGGGAGCATCCGGAATTCCAGAAAGCCAGCGTCAGGATAGCCAAAAGGCTTAACATATTCTTTTTCATAGGTTTGTTGCTGAAGAGTTCCATAAATTATTCGGGTAGTCCAAACTGGCGTTTGGTGGGCATTGTCATCAGGGGAATCATTTTGAGCATACCAGGCTCTCTGGTTCCGGAGTTTTCCGTTTTCACCCAGGACATAACTGTTCCATTGTCGGAAATACCTTGCACCTGGAACTCTACGTCGCGCATATCATCCGAAGCAGAGTCGATATACAATAGTCCGAATTTGTCGTACTCTCCCATACCGGCTTTCCAGAACCAGCTTCCCTGGTCGAATTGCTTGTCCCACTGACCGCCCACATAAGTGCCATCGATGTTGAACCGCCACCAAAGCCCTTTGTTGGGGATAGACGGGTAGAGCTTGCCATCCGAAGAGGGAATGACATAAAATTCAGCTACCCAGAAATTTTGAACGAGGTGTTGGGTCGTTTGGTTAGTAGGCTGAGTCAAAGGCGGAGACGCCGTTCCTACGGTAGTGCCTCCGGCATTTTGCGGATTCTCATTCCCGGACGGTTTTTCACATCCCCGCATTACTAGTAAAACCACAACGGCTGCAACGGCCAATACCACCAGCACGCCAATTATCCCTTTTGATCGCTTCATGGAATTTTTTTTTCGCCACAAAAATAGAAATTATTCGGCAAGACCCGATTTGGATTTACAGGTTTTATCCTTCTCCAATTGCTGCCAGAATCCGGAGAAAACGGACCCGCTCAAAGCTGGGAAGTACCAGGTCGGCCTGACTCAATGCTGGCGACAACCCAACACCTACTACATAACAGTCCAATGCCGAAGCAGCCGCTACCCCCGCAGCATCAGCCGTAAAAACCAGCGTTTGTTCTTCTGTAACACCCAATTCACGCATCGCTGCGGCGTATGCCTCCGCGCGTCGGTTATCCGGCGGCAGGGTGCCGGAATCGATAACCGTATGGAAATAATGGGTAATCTGCAATCGGTTTAATACCTGCCGCAATTCAGCCGACATAGAAACCGCAGCCAGATTTAACCCTTTGTTTTTTAATTCTTTAATAAAAATGAATAGGCCGTCCTTCATATCGTTCGGCGTTATTCCAGGGATATCCTCCAGGATTTCTGCCACGGATTCTCCGTCCAGAATGACCCCCTCTAAGTCAAAAATACATGCACTAACCATCTGTTATTCTTAAATTCCGTTCTGTTTTTCAAAAATCTGTACCCAGACCACTTCCTAAAGCTTTGCCTGGAGTTCCCTCCGTCCTCCGCATATTCCAACGGATACCAGCCACAAATTAAACCTTGTTGCCCAAAAATAGTCATATTTGATAAAGGTCGTGTGTTTTTTACCCGAACAAGCCCCTCGCCATCCTTAACTTTTTCTTCACCTTTTTGCACCTAAAAGATGCCTACCTTGAACCTGTATAAGCCCCCAAAATGAATCCTGCCCCAACATCCCGGTAGCCCTTTTCCGAAGTATGCCAAACCCCACCAGCAATTTCATGGTAAAAGCATATCCTAAAAAAATTGGGAATGAACAGAAGGCAACTGATACAGCACTTCCTTGGCCAACATGCCAGCTCCGCATCTGCTTCCTGGACAAGCAGCATAGCAATCAGCAACAGTATTGACCCATACGATGGGCCATGGGGAGCAGCGGAGGCCGCGCATCTATTGCGGCGCACCTGCTTTGGTCCTACCCTCGAACAGCTCCGCTATGCCCGGGATATTGGTCTGGAAGCCACTATGCTTGATTTGTTTCAAGACACCCCCCTGCCTGAAGAACCCCTCAATCTGGATTACAGCAACGACCCATTTGTGCCCATAGGCAATTCCTGGATAAACAAACCATTCAGCGCTACCGATACCGGAATCATCGGGTATCGAATCAAAAGCATCCGGGCGTGGACCGTCGACCAGCTGCTCTCCCCCTCGCTGTCGGCCCGGGAAAAACTCACCTTGTTTTGGCATAACCATTTTGCCATCAACGGGGAAGACGACCCTGTTTACCTATACCATTACATCCATACTCTCCGAAGCAATGCCTGGGGCAACTTCAAAACACTGGTCCAAAAAATTACCCTGGATCCCACCATGCTCCGCTTCCTGAATGGAAACCAAAACACCCGTCGGGGCGTGAATGAAAATTATGCCCGGGAATTGCTCGAACTTTTCACCATCGGGAAAGGCCCGCAAGTTGGTCCCGGCGACTATACCCACTACACGGAAGACGATGTATTGGCGATTGCCCGCGCGCTGACCGGCTGGAAAGACGAAGGGCACTTTACCACCAACGTCAATATTCACCCCAGGGCCGTCTTTATCGCCAGCTCCCACGATACCGGTACCAAAACCCTTTCCCACCGATTTGGCCAAGCCGTCGTTACCAACCAAGACGACAACGAGTACAAAGCCGTCATCGATATTATCTTCCAACAAAGAGAGGTCGCCCGCTTCATCATCCGCAAACTCTACCGATGGTATGTGTATTACGAAATTTCTGAGGAAACAGAAGCCACCATCATCGACCCATTAGCAGAAATACTAATCCTTACCGACTTTGAAATCAAACCTGTACTCATCACCTTACTGACGAGCAAACACTTTTTTGACGCTCGGCTAATCGGTCCGCTCATTAAAAACCCCCTCGATTTCAGCTGGGGGCTTCTAAAACAATGCTACATCCAACTACCCGCTACCACTGTGCAGAAATACAATCTGCTAAGTACCCTGAACCGGACCATCAACCTACAACAAATGGAGTACTTTAACCCGCCGGAAGTAGCTGGTTGGAAGGCATACTACCAGGAACCCTTCTTTTATAGGATTTGGATTAATTCGACTACCCTAATCACTCGTATGAACCTCACCAACCGCCTTGCGGTGGAAGGCATCAGCATCAACGGATTCCGGCTTTGGATTCAGCCGCTCGAAGTACTAAAACATTGCAGCGAGCCTGGCCGGGCAGATTTACTCATCGCTGAACTGGCCTATCTCTTTTTCCCACAACCTCTGGAGAAGGAACAACTGGCCAGCCTGAAGGAAATTTTACTTCCGGGCTTACCGGACTACGTCTGGACGAACGACTACTATCAGTATGTAGATAATCCTTCCAATACCGCTGTCAAAAACACCCTGGATAAAAAGCTCCGCCAACTTTTCAGTACCATGCTCAGCATGGCAGAACACTACCTGAGCTAAGCCCCTTTTTTAAACGCATCCGTACTATGAAAAGAAGAACATTTATCCAACAAGCGGGCAGTGCCATCGCACTCCCCATGGTGCTGCGGGGCTTTCCCGTTTCAGCCATCCCATACTCTCCCCTTTTCTCTCCCACCGAACCAGCCGAGGATAAAGTGCTCGTCCTGATACAGCTCAATGGCGGTAATGACGGACTGAATATGCTTTTTCCCACCGATCGCTACGATCAGCTCTACCGGGTACGCAGCAATATCCTGATGGTCGAGAACCAAATATTACCCCTTACCAACACCCTGGGAATTCACCCCCAAATGGCCGCCCTGCAGGAATTGTTCAAAGAAGGCAACCTAGGAGTGGTGCATAGTGTAGGCTATCCCAACCAAAACCGTTCCCATTTTCGCAGCATGGATATCTGGCAGACCGGCTCTCCAGCCAATGTTGATTGGAATACTGGCTGGCTGGGCCGGTATTTTGAAAAAATAGCCGCCGGATTCCCGCAAGGCTATCCCAATGCCTCTTTTCCCGACCCCTTCGCCATCACCATGGGTTCTTCCGTTTCGCTTACCTGCCAAGGCGAAATTTCCAATTTTAGCCTCACCCTCAACGACCCCAAAGCACTCGTCCAGCTGGCAGAAGGAGCGGGTTCCCAGGTTCCGGATACCCCCTATGGGCGGGAGCTCGATTTTCTGCGTACCTCCATCGCACAATCCAATGCGTATTCCTCCTCCATCACCACAGCAGCGAAAAAAGGAGCAAATCTAGCCGCCTACCCCAGCAACAATAGCCTCGCTACCCAGCTCAAAAATATCGCCCTACTCATTTCCGGTGGGTTAAAAACGAAAGTGTATGTGGCCCAAATGGGCGGTTTTGACACCCATGCCAACCAGGTAGATTCTTCCGACCGCAGCAAGGGCAGCCATGCCAGTTTGTTAAATCAGCTCTCCGAAGCAATCGGGGCTTTCCAACATGACCTACAGCTACTCGGTGTAGATAGGCGGGTCGCAGGAATGACGTTCTCCGAATTCGGCCGACAAATCGCCTCCAATGCGAGTTCGGGTACAGACCACGGAACCGCGGCGCCGATGTTTCTTTTTGGAACCTGTATCAAAAAAACAATCCTCGGGGAAAACCCTCAAATCGCAGGATCCCTGGTGCCCCAGGAAGGGGTGGCCATGCAATTTGATTTCCGGGATATCTATGGCTCCATTCTGGTGGATTGGTTTGGGGTGGAGGCGGCCGAAGTCCGCTCCTTAATGTACCCTGCTTTTTCCTACCTGCCCGTACTGGAAAATTGTTCCCTCACCACGACCAGCGTCGAATCAATCAGCGCAAATAGCCCCTTGTCCCTTTATCCAAATCCCACCGCCGACCGGGCGACGCTTTCCTTTGAATCACCCGGCGGCAGCCTTCAGGTGGACGTGTTCAACGCGCTAGGTGCGCAGCTTATGCACTTACCCGACCATCATTACCCGCCCGGGCCAATAACCATTGACCTCGATTTGGGGCACCTCCCTGCAGGTAATTATTCCGTACGGCTTCGAGGAGCCCACTTTGTGCGCACGACCCTATTGGTAAAAATAAACCCACGCTGAGCCATGGGTTCGATACCATACCACCCTACTCATCGAGTGCTAACTCATCAGGATGGGAAGCTGATTTTGCCCATGGAAACAGAAGGCTGGTTGGGAAACAATACCTCTCCGCCACGGATCGTTTCGTTGGCCAATACGGCAAAAAGTACGGCTTCCTTGGCGTCGCCCGGAATACCTAGCAGGTCCATTTCCAGCATCTGAACGCCTGGCAACAATCCCTGGAGGTGTCTGCGCAGGACCGGGTTGTGTGCCCCTCCGCCACTCACATAAAAAACACTGTGTTGCCAGTCCGTCTCTCTTTTGATGGAATCCGCCATGGTCTCTGCGCTAAACCGATTCAGGGTAGCCAGAATATCTTCGGGTGACAGGTGCGATGTGTGGCTGCGCTGTTGTGCCCGGGAAAGGTATTCCAGGCTGAATAACTCCGGGCCAGTCGTTTTAGGAACGGGCTCGGAGAAAAAAGAATCATCCCACAGCGCTGCGAGCAGGCCGGCATGCACCGATCCGGCCGCAGCCAACGCCCCATCCGGGTCGTAGGCGTATCCGGGAAAGTACTGTCTCGCCACCGCATCCATCAGCGTATTGCCCGGACCGCAATCCGTTACGAATACCCCTTCTGTACGCTTTCCGGCGGGCAGGTAGGTGAAGTTGGCGATACCTCCAATATTCAACAGAACCCGCGATTCCTGCAGGTCGGAGAAAAGGAGAAAATCGCCATATACGGCCAGTGGGGCACCTTCGCCCCCCGCTGCAATATGCTTCTGCCGGAAATCACTAAGTGTAATAATTCCAGTGCGCACCGCCAGGTGGTCTCCATCGCCAATCTGCAGCGTGCCGTTGCCGAAGCGGGGAATCTGATGAAGTATATGCGGCGCATGGAAAACCGTTTGGCCGTGGCTGGCAATCAGGTCGATGGCAGCCGGATGAATACCCCATCTATCGAGGGCATCCAGTACCAGTTGGCCATGCAAATGGCCAATCCAGCCATTCAGCAGGGTCAGGTGCTGAAAGTCGATTTCCTTGCGCGCAAACACTTTGCGTACTTCTTCCTTGATTTCTTCTCCAAACGGAATGGTAATAAAGGCTTCGAGGGTCACTGCTGTTTCCTGCCCGCTGCCTCTGAAGCGACACAGGGCTATGTCGAGGCCGTCCATCGAGGTGCCCGACATCAAGCCGATGATACGGCACTCTTCCTTTTTTGCCAATGCGCACAAGCGCTCCAGGTTCGCGTTCATATTTTTTGATAGGTCCTGTCTAAAAATAAGGCGCATCCGATGTTCGCCTTGGCCTCCTCTGCGAAAACCGAATGCATGATGATAAGGGTCGGGCATTACCCGCGCAGCACTTGTAGCGCTTTACCAACTTTTGTAAAGGCTGCTATGGCGCGTTCCAGGTGTGCGCGGTCGTGCGCAGCCGAAATCTGCACCCGGATACGTGCTTTTCCTCTTGGCACTACGGGGAAGAAAAACCCGATGACATAGATACCTTCTTCCAGCAGGCGGGCAGCAAACTGTTGCGCCAGCTTCGCGTCGTACAGCATGATAGGCACAATCGGATGCTCGCCAGGCAACACGTCAAAACCCGCATCGGTAATCCCTTTGCGGAAAAACCGGGTATTCTCTTCCAGCTTATCGCGGAGTGCGGTACTCGATTCGAGTAAATCCAGCACCTGAATGGATGCCCCTACAATCGAAGGAGCTACGGTATTGGAAAACAGATACGGCCTGGAACGCTGCCGCAGCAATTCCACAATTTCCTTGCGGGCTGCCGTGAAGCCTCCGGAAGCCCCACCCAGTGCCTTGCCAAGGGTACCCGTTACAATATCTATCCGATCCATGACGCCGCGATACTCATGCGTTCCACGCCCCGTTTTGCCCATAAATCCGGTAGCGTGGCATTCGTCGATCATCACCATTGCCTGGTAGCGATCAGCCAGGTCACAGATTTTGTCGAGGCGGGCAATGGTGCCGTCCATAGAAAAGACACCGTCGGTGGCGATGAGCCGTCGGCGCGCCCCTTGGGCAGATTGCAATTGGCGCTCCAGATCCTCCATATCGTTGTGCCGGTAGCGAAGACGGGTCGCTTTACTCAGGCGAATCCCGTCGATGATAGAGGCATGGTTCAGTTCATCTGAAATAATGGCGTCCTCCTCACCCATAAGCGGCTCAAATAAGCCTCCATTCGCATCAAAGGCAGCCGCGTACAGAATGGCATCTTCCTGGCCAACAAAAGTAGCCAGCCGATGCTCCAGTGTCTTGTGAATGTCTTGGGTGCCGCAAATGAAGCGCACGGAAGACAGCCCGTACCCGTGGCTGTCAATCGCCGCTTTGGCTGCCTCTACTACCCGGGGATCAGCCGACAAGCCGAGGTAGTTATTCGCACAAAAATTGAGCACCTCCTGTCCGGAAGTGAGGCCAATTTCTGCACCTTGAGGACTTACAATGATACGCTCCGTTTTAAACAAACCGGATTCCTGAATTTCCTGGAGTTCCGATGCGAGTTCCTGTTGGATATTCGTAAACATAATCAACTGATTTATAGGTGCTACAAGCCTTTTGGCTTTTTTCTTACCGCCCTTCCCACGTTGAAGCGAACAGTCTCAACGGCTTATAGGCAGACCGTGACCATGCCCACCGCACCGTTGGTTTCCATTACTATTCGTGCTAAATTATAGATCTTTTTCATTTTCAACCCAGTAATTTACAAGGCAAAAACGGCAGTTTATATTGCGATTAAATATATATATTACTGAAAAACAAGTATTTAAGCATGTATTAAGACAATGAAGGCGCTAAGTGTTCCAACATATCTGCGGTGATACCAGCCAGATCGAATTTCGGACTCCATCCCCATTCTTCACGGGCCACCCGGTCATCGATACTTTTTGGCCAGCTATCTGCAATAGGTTGTCGGAAGTCGGGGACAAATGCCACCTCAAAATCTGGATAATAGCCTTGGATGGCAGCGGTTATTTCTGCCGGAGAAAAGCTGACGCCCGCCATGTTGTAGCTGGTGCGGATACTCAGTTTTTCGGCTGGTGCCTCCATCAGCTCTAAGGTACCTCGGATGGCATCCTCCATGTACAACATCGGGAGTGTAGTATCTTCGCGGAGGAAACAGGAAAATGGCCGCCGATTGACAGCGGCATGAAAAATGTCCACGGCATAATCCGTGGTGCCGCCACCCGGCATCGACTGATACCCAATGATTCCGGGATAGCGAACCGAACGAACGTCCACGCCATGTCGCAGAAAATAATACTGACACCAGTTTTCACCCGCTACTTTACTGATTCCATAGACGGTAGTAGGTTGGGCGATGGCCATTTGGGGTGTATCCATCGCGGGCGTGGACGGGCCGAAAACGGCGATTGAGCTGGGAAAAAATACGCGGAGTTTACTTTCTCGGGCGAGTTCCAGCACATTGAATAAGCCCCGCATGTTAATTTCCCAGGCTTGCTGTGGGTGTTGTTCGGCTTTTGCCGACAAGAACGCGGCGAGGTGATAAATCTGGGTAACGTGGTAGCGATGGATAATTTCGCGAAACCGATTCGGATATAGTACGTCCAGTATCTCGAATGGTCCGCGCTCCTGGGTGGGTTTGTGAATATCCGTTGCAATAACGGCATCGTTGCCATACGCCACGCGGAGGGCGTCCACCAACACAGAACCAATTTGTCCGTTGGCTCCGGTGACTAAAATAGATTCGCGCTGTTTCATTTGGTTTTATTTGGTTGGGCAATGAACTACGATCCAGCTTCCCCAAATTTACAGCAAAAAAGCATGTCATTCAAACAGGAAATCCCGCCTCCGGATAGGTCGGGATGGCATCCAGCACCTCTATTTTTGCATTCACTGAATCGATATAACAACAATAGGTTGCGATTCCGTTGGTGAGGACCAGAAAAGGAACTTGCATTGCCAGGTGGTAATTGGCGATTTGAAAAAAAACGGCTGAATCGATGGATATATTCGGCGCTTTGCACTCCACCATAAGAAATGGCTGCATATCAGGTGACCAGGCGAGGATATCAAATCGTTTGATGCGATCGGCGACCTTCAGTTGTTTTTCCAGGTTCAGACGGTTTTTGTTATAGCCCTTTTCCTGTAGCAGATAATGGATAAGCAACTGCCGGACGGTTTCTTCCGGTGTGAGCGCTACCCACTTTTTTCGAATAACATCCCATACTTGTCTTTTACCCGCTGCGGTGCGCACCTGCAACGCATCCTTAAATCGATGCAATGAGAGATCCATCATACGTTCAATCGGGCGGATGCCAGTTGCTGCTGTACCTGAGTTCGTTGTGCAGCCAAGGTGGTAGCATCCCAGTTAAAATTGCTTTGAAAAGCCGCTAATATAGGTTCCAGATATTGCTCCACCAATGGAAGTTCAAAATAGAGCCGGCCGGTGCGGCGCAGGAGGAAGTCCTCGGGGAATACCACCTGTTCTTCCTGAACCCCGTATTCCAGCTCCGCCAGCAGGAGCCGAAGCTCGGGGTCTGCCTCTGCCCGCGTTGCAAATATTTTCAACACAGACAGCGCCTCTGATCCGTAATTGCGGGAAAGATACAGCGCACGGGTGCTTGGCAACCCCACTTGCTGAACTCGACCCTGGAGTTGGGCTATCCAGTCTTCTATCGTGGAGTACCCGGCGGCTAACGGGTTTCCGTATAAAGCGACCGCATGGGTTTGGCACGACGGCGATCCTTTTATCCCTTTGCCAATCAAATCCACTACCTTTTTTGCCATCAGGCGGTAGCCGGTCAGTTTCCCGCCAGCAATGGATATTAAACCGGAAGGAGAAAAAAAAACTTCTTCCCTTCGGGAAATCTCGGAAGGTTTTGCTTTGTCCTGTGCGACCAGTGGGCGAAGGCCAGCCCAGCTCGATTCCACGTCGTCCGGCTGCAACGTCAGGGTTGGGAACACCCTATGGCAGGCATCCAGCAGGTATTCCATTTCTTCCTGAGTGGCCGCTACCGACTCGGGAGCGCCCTGGTAAAAGGTATCCGTGGTGCCAACATAGGTTGTCGCGCCTCTTGGAATGGCAAACACCATGCGCTTATCAGGCGCATCAAAATAAATCGCCTGTTGAATCGGCAATCGACTATGAGGCAGCACGAGGTGTATTCCCCGGCTCAACTGCAAACGCGGAGGGTGTTGACTGTTTTCTTGCCGGGCTACCGCATCCACCCAGGGGCCTGCTGCGTTCACCACCACGTCTGCCCCCACAAAAACAGGCAGCGCGGAGGGCTGGGTGGCATCGCGCCAATAAACGCCGTTTATCTTCCCCGATTCACCGTGGGAGAAGCCCGTCACTTCGGCGTAGTTGAGGCATACCGCACCCAATTCGCGCGCTTTGCGGGCAACCGACAAGGTGAGCCGGGCATCATCTGTCTGGTATTCGGTGTACAAAATGCCTCCCAATAAGTTCGATTTTTCCAACAATGGCTCTTTTTGGTGGGCTTCCTCCGCAGATAGCGGTTGTTTTCGATCTCGGGGAGCCACTCCGGCCAGCCAATCGTACACGGTGACTGCCAAACTGGCCGTCCATTTACCCAAGCTACCACCTTTCAATACTGGCAAAAGCATCCGGCCAGGGTACACCAGGTGGGGCGCCAGCCGATGCAACAACGCCCGCTCCCTGCCCGTATCCCATACCAGTTTGAGCTGCCCTTGTTTGAGGTATCGAAGCCCCCCGTGGATAAGCTTGGTGGATCGGCTGCTTGTTCCAGACGCAAAATCAGCTTTCTCCAATAGCAACACCCGGAAACCACGGGTTATCGCATCGAGCGCTACCCCGGCTCCGGTAATTCCTCCCCCAATGACCACGACATCAAAAGGTGCCTTGAAATTTTTTTCGACCATCTCATTGCGGTTCATACTTACACTTTAAGGCGCTAACCAACCCATCGTGCGATGGACGGCTTTTTTCCAACCCCCATAGAGTCGTTCCCGTACCGCTACGTCGAACGTAGGTTCAAACAATTTATCCACTCGCCGTTTTTGGGCAATGGCTTCCATGTCCCATAATCCTGCACCAATTCCTCCCATGTAGGCAGCACCAAGGGCAGTAGACTCCAGTACCGTAGGCCGATCCACCGGCACACCCAGGATATCAGATTGAAACTGCATGAGGAGGTTATTGGCGGCTGCACCACCGTCCACCCGAAGGGCTTGCAATGCGGCGCCAGCATCCTGTGCCATCGCATCCAGGACGTCCCTCGATTGATACGCCATCGACTGGAGCGCAGCGCGGGCAATATGTTTTTTAGAGGTGTCCCGCGTAAGGCCGAAGATGGCTCCCCGCGCATACATGTCCCAGTATGGTGCACCCAGGCCGGCGAAGGCAGGAACAAAATAAATCTGGTCTTCTTCTGTTTTGGATGCCAGGTACTCCGAATCCTCCGCGTGGTCCAGGATGCGCAACCCGTCGCGCAACCACTGGACGACAGCCCCTCCAATGAAAATACTGCCCTCGAGTGCGTAGGTTATTTTGTTGTCCATTCCCCAAGCGATGGTGTTTATCAATCCGTTTTGGGAAAGAGCTGCTTCCTCACCGGTATTCATCAATAGAAAGCAGCCGGTACCATAGGTATTCTTGGCCATTCCTTTCTCAAAGCAGGCCTGGCCAAATAAAGCGGCCTGCTGGTCGCCCAACACGCCCTGAATGGGAACGGCTACCCCTTCGAAATTCCAGGTGCCAAACACGGCCGATGAAGACCGCACCTCCGGTAGTACCGACGCTGGGATTTGAAGATACGTCAACAACGTATCATCCCAGCGATGGGCATGAATGTCGTACAACATGGTGCGGGAAGCATTACTGGGGTCGGTTGCATGTACCGCGCCCCCCGTCAGCTTCCAAATAAGCCAGGTGTCGATGGTGCCAAACAATAAGTCGCCTCGGGCAGCCCGCTCCCGGGCTCCTGCCACCTGGTCCAACAACCACGCTACTTTAGTGGCAGAAAAATACGCGTCGATGACCAGCCCGGTTTTAGTCCGAACATGGTCGGCCAGTCCATCGGCTTGCATACGGGTACAGGTTTCGGCTGTACGCTTATCCTGCCATACCAGCGCATTATAGATAGGAACCCCCGTATGCCGATCCCATACCACTGTCGTTTCCCGCTGATTGGTGATACTCACAGCCACCAGCGCGCTGGGGGCTATGCCGCTTTCCTTCAACACCTCCTGCATCACCAGATGCTGCGTTTTCCAAATTTCCTCCGGGTCGTGTTCTACCCAGCCCGGTTGAGGAAAAATCTGACGAAATTCACGTTGCGCCATGCGAACCAGTCCGCCGGATTCATCAAATAAAATAGCGCGGGAACTCGTGGTTCCCTGATCCAACGATAAAATATATTTCATAGCTAGCTTGCTTTAAAACAGGTATGTGAAAAAATCGACGGCTTACTTGAACAAAAGCTGATACGCGAACACCCCCGCCACGCCACCGGCCAAAGGACCGACGACAGGTACCCAGGCGTAGGCCCAATCGGAGGATCCCTTGCCTGGAATAGGGAGTAAGGCATGAGCGAGGCGAGGCCCGAAATCCCGTGCCGGATTGATGGCAAAGCCCGTGGTGCCCCCAAAAGAAAACCCAATAGCGCTAATGAGTATGCCGACTACTATCGGATTCAGGCCCTCCGTAAAGGAATTAGCCCCAATGAACATCAGTCCAAACAGCAAAAAGAAGGTCGCAATAAACTCACTGATTACATTGTGCAGATGCGAACGCACCGCTGGGATTGTACTAAACACCCCCAGCTTAGTCTCCGCTGACTCCGTATTTTTCCAATGCGGCAAATAGTGCAGATAAACAATATGAGCACCTGTATAGGCTCCCAATACCTGAGCCAGCACATAACCCGGCACCTGCTCCCAACTAAACTCCCCAATCGCGGCCAAACTGATGCTAACCGCCGGATTCAGATGGGCCCCACTTACCCCACCAACCGCATATATAGCCAATGCCACCGCGAGCCCCCAGGCCATACAAACCAGGAGATAGCCCCCCTGCGCTGATTTCGAATCCTTCAATGAAACTCCCGCCACGACGCCGCCGCCAAAGGCAATCACAATCATGGTGCCAATAAACTCTCCCAAATACGCATTCATGTCTTTTTTTGCGATAAGATATGGAAAGACTTTTAAATGTTGCACCTAAAATTTGGAAGAATCCTTTATTTCCTTTTTTTATTTGCAATACATGAAATGGGAGACACCAAACAGGCTACAGGACCTTTACACCCGGTGATTGCCCCCCCTTAAATGCCCAGGCAGCCGGAAGCGCGAAAAAACAAATGGAAGGAAACTAAAATTGACGAGACGCATGTACCTTCGCAAAAAGAACAACCATGATTGTACACCATGTATTTTTTTGGCTAAAACAAGGCGGCTCGACGGCTGACCGTGCGCAGTTAATAGAGGGAATCCGGAGCCTGGGCGCCATTGAAACGGTTCGCCAGCTCTATGTGGGTACCCCGGCGGCAACTGACCCCCGTCCAGTCATCGATGCCAGCTATGATGTATCCGAACTCTTATTCTTCGACGACTTGGAAGGACAGGCTATCTACCAGGATCATCCCTTGCACCATCAATTTATCCAGGAGTACGGCCACCTCTGGGAGCAGGTGCGGGTATATGACGTCGAACAAGTCTGATTACCCATTTGGCACCACCAATGGCCGCAACGCCTGACCCTGTTGGCCCAACAAGCGAACAAAATACATACCTGGTGCCCCCAAATCACTGCGCCGAACCACAAAGGGGTGGATGCCGGCGGGCAAGGAACCTGCGAACAAGGTCTTCAGCGTTTTTCCACTGGCGTCCACTACCTCGAGGCGAAGCGACTCCTCCTTATGCGATAAGGTCACCGAAATCTGGCTTTGATCCTCTAATGGGTTGGGCCAGATTTCAAAGCCGGAAAGACCGGATATTACTGGGACAGACGTCACTGTTTGCGGGGTTAGCGGCACGACATTCACGTTCACGAAATCGTACTCCAGATTATCCTTTTTCCAAATCACCGCTGCAATCCGAACCCTGTTCAAATTATAGCTAGCTGGAATAACGGCATTCAACGAGCTCTCAAACGTGCTGCCTTTAGCGGAGTTGCCAGAGGCAAAACTGCGTCCGAACACCTCGGGCATAAGCGAACCCCGCAGCACATTGCGATGTATTTCACTGCTGCTGCGGGCCGATTGTTCTGCCACTACCGAATCTTCCAGCAAGAGGAAAGAAAGGAAGAAATCGCCGGAAGCAGCCTGGAAAAAAGCAGTTTTACACGAAACGACCACCTCGCGGGTAGTTGGGTTTATGGTTGCTTTCAACCCTGCCTGCACCACCGGTGTCTGGTTGTTGGCAGAAAGGACATTGGAAATAATAGTATTCTCGGTAGCCGTACCCCCCGAACCTATCCGGGTGCGGTTGTAGAAAAAATAAGGCTGGCCGGCCACCGGATCAAAGTTTTTCAATAAGGCTTCGGCGGTTGGGCTATACAAGCGGCTGGTGGTGCTGATATGAGCAGAAAGAACCAGTGCCTGTTCGCTCAGCTCCGCCACAAAGCGTTTTTGGGTATTCCAGGCGGTACCCCCGCAAATAGGGCACCAAGTGGCGGTGAGCTTAGTGACCAGCGACTGCTGGGTGGCTGGTACAGAGAGGGATTCCTGTGCCCAGGATACCTGAGACCAACCAAGGGCGAGCAATAATACGACCCAATTTTTCATAGTACATCGATTTTAGAGATGGAAACTGATTTCCGGAATATCGCGAAAAATACGAAATTTAGGGTCATTTCACCCTGATTAACATATCCCTTAACCTACAAGCAGGGTGGAATGTTCGGAATGAACCGCGCAAAGAGGTATCCTGCGCCAATCCCAATTACCGGTATCCAAATTTATTCCATTATGAGCCAGCCCATTCATCCTTTCCTTTTCGTGGCCCGCTGTTCGTTAAGTCTGTGGCTAGGTCTGTGCGCGGTAGCTGCCCACGGCCAGGACGGAGCCTTAACCCCTCTTTCCGGACATTTCCTGGTGCTGGACGGCGGTTTACATTACGGTTATCTACGAGACCCCGGGGTATCTCCGCTGATTTATGGGGGTCCCATTCCCTTTGCTGGTGCTGCCTGGCGTTCGGAACAACCCCAATGGGAATTAGAAGTCGGGGGCGGATTTGGATACGGACAATACAAAGCCAACCGGAGCTTTCGGGTGAGCACTTCCATTCAAAACATACAGCACCGGATGGGATATTTTCGGCGCGTAATGGAATCGCCTTCCGGGAAGCTCCAGCTCCGGGCGGGTCTTTCCTACCAGGGGTTTACGAATTACCGGGTAACCAGCGCCTTCCGAAACAATGCGGGGGTATTGGAAAGCCTGCACTCAATCCTGGGCGGGTTGAAACTACAATGGGGAGGGCTACGACCATCCCCCGCAAGCCAATGGTTTATTTTCAGGCGCAAAGCTGGGTTGCGCGGTTGGTTGCTGCGCGCAGAATGCAGCGCGGCCTTCCTACACGGCAGCTGGCGGCCGGATTTTGCCTATTTGAGTGATTTCACTGGGGGCAAAGTACCTGTCGGCAAACAAAATACCTGGGCAATGGGCGGGCGACATTGGTACCTGCGAAGTGAGCTACAGTACTTTATGCGCAACGGAAATGCCTGGAAGATTGGGTACTCCGCCGATTTGCAAAAAAGCGGAGACCCCTTTTACCCGCTGGAAACCGCACAATACCTCAGCGGACTTGGGCTGTTGGTGCGTCTCAATTAATTAAAGTTACCCAGCCATGCATAAATACCTTTATTTGCTGTTTTCCGTCATCCTGCTGTCCGGTTGCGACTGGCTGCTGTTGCGCGACGAAACCCCCGCGACCCCGACGGCTACCTTTGAATACCTCTGGCAGCGTTGCCACGAGCAGTATGCTTTTTTTGAGTACAAGCAAGTAAACTGGCAAGAGGTATATCATCGCTACGCTCCGTTGGTACACGATGATATGTCGCAGGACTCCCTTTTTTCGGTGTTGTTCGATATGTTGCTCGAACTCAGGGATGGCCACGTCAATTTGATTTCTCCGTTTAATATTTCCCGCTTTGAGATCGGATTGCTTGGGCCCCAGCAGATCGATGAGCGCGTCGTGCTGGAAAACTACCTGGGCAGGGACTATTACATCACCGGCCCGTTTCGGCATACCTTTTTAGCCGCTGATTCCGTGGGTTATATCCGATACAGTAGCTTTTCAAATACGGTTTCGGATTTCGACCTCAACTTCATCATTGGCCGGTACTGGAGAACACAGGGGCTCATTTTAGACCTGCGTCAAAACGGAGGCGGCAATGCGGAGAATATTTTCACCATTTTGAACCGCTTCACCTCTCAAAAGGTCCTCCTTTACCAATCTTACCTAAAAAATGGCCCCGGAGCGGAAGACTTTTCACCGCCCCAGCCCGCGTATGCCGTTCCGCCGGATTCAAAGGATTTGCTGCGCTATTCCCGAAAAGTCATCGTGTTGACAGATCGCGGTACGTTTAGTGCGGCTTCTTTTTTTGCCTTGGCGAGTAAAGCCATTCCCCGCATGCAGATTATGGGCGACACTACCGGTGGTGGCCTAGGCATTCCCAATGGTGGGCAGCTTCCCAATGGGTGGACTTATCGGATTTCTATTTCCCGGACCCTCAGCCCGGAGGGCGCCAATTATGAGAATGGAGTTCCCCCCGACCTCTACCTTTCGCTCGACCAGCAAGCCAGAAGCCGGGGTGTGGATAACCTCATCGAAGCCGCTATCCAGGAAATATTGAAGTGAGAAAAAGCAACACGGGTTGGAAGATCAGCATCCCATCGAGCCAAAAGGAGTAATACCAATCCGGCGTGTCGATAGACACCCGCCCAACCAAGTAAGCTGCGAGCACCATAGATACGGTAAGTGAAAGAATCGCAAATAATGGATAAACCCCAATAGCATACAAAAGCAAGGCAAACAGGAGGCTGCCGGCGAAAGAAGCAAGTGCCAGATAGATAGCACGCTGGTGGCCCAATGATTGAACCAGCGTGTACACGCCGGCCTCTTTATCGAGGCGGGCATCCCGAATATCGAATGGGATACACAATCCAAAAAGCAGGAGGCCTCGTTCCAAAAAAATCAATAGCACGGGCCATACGGATTCGGCCTGGGTTCCGCCCAACGGCACCCAGGCGGTGAGCCAAGCCCAGGCAAACGCGAGTGAAACCGGCTTGACCCAAGGGAAATCCCGCAACCGCCGCCCAAGCAACGGTATAGGGATTGTATAAAACAGGGCGAGCAATGCAGGCAGGATAAGGGCTGCCTGCACCCCACGCGGAAGAAAGAAAAAAATAAAAACCGCGAATCCACCGCCCAGCAGGGCATTGCGTTCGAGCTGCGGCTTGCGATGGGTCAAAAGCCCCGTTCGACTTCCTTTATGAGCGGGGCTAAATGGTTTCAGCGCTATCAGCCGATGTGCGCTATAGACGAACACGGTCCCCCCGAACAACAACAGCTCATACCATGGAAAAGGAACCAGCTCCGCTCCTTCCAACAAAAAGCGGCTTTGCCAACAAAGCAAAGCCGCTCCCAGCGCAATCCAACTATTGCCATAAACGAGGCTGGAAAGGCGCAGGTGTCTTTTAAAAATATTTAAAATTGTGTCCGTAGGTAATCTTTTGAAGGGATTCAAAAATCAAGCGGATTACATATTCTACATCTGTTTTATGAGCCATTTCGACCGTCGTGTGCATATAGCGCAGCGGGAGGGAAATCAAGGCAGCGGGCGTTCCACCGTTTGAATAGGCAAAAGCATCCGTATCGGTTCCCGTGCGGCGGGAAGCGGCTTCCAGTTGCACCGGAATTTCCTTTTCGGCGGCAGCGTCGAGGATAAGTTGGAGCAGCTTGTTGTGAACCGCTGGAGCATACGTCACCGCCGGACCACCACCACACTTCACATCCCCAATTTTGCGCTTATTGACAAGCGGCGTATTGGTATCGTGGGTGACGTCGGTGACGATAGCGACATGTGGTTTGATAGATTGGGCAATCATTTCCGCCCCGCGCAAGCCAATTTCCTCCTGTACGGAGTTCACGATATACAAAGTATAGGGCAATTCCACCTTTTCTTCCTTGAGCATACGAGCCACCTCCGCAATACAAAATCCCCCCATGCGATTGTCGAGCGCCCGTCCGACGTAAAAGCGGTCGTTGAGCACCATAGCCTCATCTTCGTAGGTAATGACACAACCAACATGGATACCCATTTCGAGTACTTCTTCCTTGTTGGATGCCCCCACATCGATGAAAATATTTTCCACCTTAGGCGCCAGATTCGCATCGTCGCCGTAGCGTGTATGGATAGCTGGCCACCCGAACACACCGGGCACTACCCCTTTTTTGGTATGGATATGAACCCGCTTGGAAGGAGCGATGATATGGTCGGATCCACCGTTGGGAATCACCTGTATGAATCCGTCGTCGCCAATGAAGTGTACGAACCAGGAGATTTCATCGGCGTGGCCTTCTATGACGACGCGGAAATCCTTCCCCGGGTTGATAATCCCGTAGGCAGAGCCATAATTGTCCACCCCCCAATCATCCACGAAGGGGCGAATATAGTCGAGCCAAAGGCGTTGGCCTTCCACTTCGAAGCCGGTTGGAGAGGGATTGTTCAGATAGGAAAAAAGGAATTCTTCCGATTTTGCATTAATAAAGGACATCGTTTCCTGTTGAAATCGTATGAAAGCACAAATATAAAAAAGGATTTGGGAATTCAACTACCTCCATGGGCTTCGCTCCAGGCAGCCGGGCTCAGCTTCCACTCGCGCAGCATATCCAGCGCTTCAGGCTGTATATACTCCATAGAAATAGCTTGTTCGAGCAAGGCATCGTAATGGCTCAGGGTATCCAGGGGGCACTGCGCGAGTTCAAACCGCTGCCGGGCTTCCGGAAACTGATACGAAAAAATAGCGAGTACCCCGGAAACCACCGCGCCGGCTTCCCGCAGCGCCTCCACGGCTTTCAGGCTACTCCCACCTGTGGAGATTAAATCTTCGATGACCAGCACGCGAGCGCCGGCCTGCAGATCGCCTTCTATTTGATTTTGCCTTCCGTGTGCCTTGGCTTTCTCCCGCACATACACGAAGGGCAACTGCATGCGATCCGCTACCAGTACCCCATGGGGCACCCCCGCTGTGGCCACCCCGGCTACCACGTCAAAAGCGGCAAAGGCGCCTGCTTTTTCTACCATGCGCTCGATGACCAGGGAGCGGACGGCAGGAAAAGACAACACCGTCCGGTTGTCGCAATAAATGGGTGAGCGAAGCCCGGACGCCCAGGTGAAGGGCATTTGCGGACTCAGTTTAATTGCTTTAATTTGCAGCAACTTACCGGCAATTTCAGCAGCTATCGACATAATACATTTTTATATGTTGCAAATGTATAAAATCTACGTAAACGACACGCCCTTCTACCTCAAAGAGGCTGACCCTGACCTACCAATCCCGCTTGAAAATTCAGTAACGCGGCTCAGCGGACGATACACCGGCTTAACCAAAAGTCTGCTCAATTACGCCGATATGCTCGAAAAAGGACAGCGCTTTGAATCGGTCACCCTCTACACTCATCAGTTGGAGTTATTGCAAGCGGATATCTTATCTGTTTTCACCCTAATTGAAGCATCCGGGGGCATCGTTTGTACGCCCGAAGGAAAAATACTCCTCATCTTTCGCCTAGGACATTGGGATTTGCCCAAAGGTAAAATCGAAGCGGGTGAGTCTCCGGCCGAAGGCGCCCTGCGCGAAGTAGAAGAGGAAACCGGTATCACCAATCTCCGGCCGGGTGCCCTCTTTGATATTACCTACCACACCTATCGGGTAGGAAAAACTAAACGAATCCTAAAACGCACCTATTGGTACCTGATGGAAGCGGAAGAACAGGCGCTAACCCCTCAAACCGAGGAAGATATCGAATCCGCAGTATGGGTGAAGCCAGCCGATTTTCTCGCAGATACTACCCGCCCGTTTTATCGGAGTATCCGCGACTTGCTCGAGCGCTATGCGCAGCAAAGCGAATGAAGCCTGTTCAACTTACTCAGCTGGTCTATACAACTTAATGCCGCCCAATAGTTCGGAAACGGGATAGCTTTGGTCGGAAAACAACCATGGAGCACCCGATATTGGTTCTACCACGACAATCCGGGATGCTGCGTTTCCTGTGTGCAATATATTTGAGCTGGGTGCTTCCCGCATATAGACTTGTCGAATTTCCTTCCAGGGATACCATTTTTTTCCGTGCCGAAGACCCGCTGCACTGATCTCCACTGGCTTCAACCGACTCAGTGACCAGGCGCTGAAAAGCGCACTGGCGCTGCCAATTAATAAGGCAAAGAAAAGCAGCATCTGGATAAGCACCTTCTCTGTGTGCTTCCGACCTCTGCCCTGCAAGCGGGCGGTTACAAACAAGCCACCTGAGCCAGCTGCCATCAAACCCAGACCCAGCCAAATCCAATTCCATTCATCGGTGGTGACGGGCACCACATGCACTACCTCCATACGCTCTTGTAATTTTGATGAACACTATCCTTTACCAAAGAATCCAACTCCGCAAAAACAGTCCGAAACAGGCCTCCTGAATCGCTGCGAAAATATTCTCCCGCCCGGGAGGAAGTATGGATAACAAAAGGTTCTCTCCGAGAATTTCCGTCGAAGCAGGAAATAACGCGGGCTTGTTTGTCGGACCAGAAAACGATTCGGCGCAAGAGGCGCAAATCTGCGCTCGTTTCGTCGAAGTCATCGGCATATTCCAGGGGTTCCCAGTCGGCCATCTTGTTCAGATAGCGCATCCAGGTCAGCGAATCCTCCCCTATCAGCGGAATACTATCTCTTAGCCATTTCCCTTCCCGAAAACGAAAAAGCACCCGGGTAGAATCAGCAGGTACGAGGTACAACAGGCTATCGGGGGGCACCGAAATAGGCTGACCCAGGAGATGCCCCCGTGCGTACGCCGACATAGAACGGCAGAGCGGCTGCCAAGGGTCGGCCGCCACTCGCAGCAGTTCTTCCTGATGGGCAAATTGAATCCATGCCCGGTCATTCCGGGACTTGGGCACCAATAAGCTGAATTGTTCCACTTGGCCTCCTTTTCCCGTGAAACGCAGAGAAAACCGGGTCGTTGCGGTATCCATCGACAGCCAAGTCCCTTCCTTCGCCGGAGAAATACCCTGTGGCACCACCGACCAGATGCGCTCCAGCCACCGATTCATCGAATCGGTCGGGATACTAAACCCACGGCGCCCGTCGGTCACCCACCAGGACCCCGCGTCGCGGTAGAAACTGAGCGCTTCCCCCTCCGGAATACGCATCTCCACCCATTCCAGTTCGGATAAGGGCATGCGAAACAGCGGTGCCTCAGGATCCACCCCATGCCTGCGCAAGTGTACTAACTTTCCTGCTGCCCAGCCTATGGCTACCAGCAAAAAAAGGGCAAGTACCGTTTTAAACCGCATGTCGTAGGATTACTATGGTGAAGCGGGGCACAAAGTGACTGAACTACCCGTTGTTTTTTGGGTATTCCGGCCAACCCCTCCAAGGCTAACGTAAATGTATTATTTTTGCCGCAAAAAAAGCAATGAAGAAACTGATGTTCTTCCTGACCCTGACCTTACTCCTGGGCGCTTGTAAGGAAAACAAACAGGGCGATGTTTCGGGTGCCGCACCCGGCGTATCTACCAACTATGGCGAGTTCAACCTCACCAAGGTTGCCGGAACCAACCTGCAGCGTGCAGAAAAACTCGATATCAACGGAAAAGTAGCGGAGGAAGGGCTCCTGAAAGATGGTATGCGCAACGGGGTATGGGTAAAATACCACGAAGGTTCCGTGTTCCCAGCGGTTCTGGCCAGCTACGTTGACAACAAATACAACGGCCTCTACCTCGAATTTGACATCAACCAGCAGGTTACCCTCCGCGCCAACTATTCCGAGAACCTACTCGACGGCTACTGGGCGCGGTACAGCTACGGAACCATCACCTTTGAAGCTACCTACAATAAAGGAAAACTCGATGGCGTGTACAAAGAATACCGCTCTTCCAATAATGTAGCCAAAGAAATTCACTACAAAGATGGCCTGCTCGATGGCCCCTACCGTTTCTACGATGACCAGGGCAGTATCGTTCTGGAATATATCTACCGAAAGGGCAAAAAGATGTAAGCATACTCCTTTCAACCAAAACCCTGCAATCCCTTGAACTATTCAACTGATTTTCAATCCGGAAGCCCCTATCGGCCCATGGGGCTGCCCGTTCCGCAGTCCTATGCCGACCTTAAGCCATTGCTCGAACTGTCCGGCATGTCCGGCTTGGATTGGTGGAAATTTCTCCATGGGCAGGCTCCTTCCCTAATCCTCGATGAAGAAACCGCCGATGCGCTTCTGCTCGCAGGGATTCATCAGACAGCCAGAAATTTTATCCGATACAAGGGTCATCCCGGCCTTTGTATCGGGTATCCCTTTCTGTATATCCGCACACCGGAGGGCTTCCTGGCAACGCCTATATACCTATGGCCGGTTGCCCTGGAACCTCAAATTCAAGGGGCGCGACGCTGGTTTTTGAAAAACCGGCCGGCAGCGCCCTACCTCAACCCCTGGCTTCTGTCAGAGACAGCCCGGGCTATGGCGCCGGTATCCCTCCCGTCCACCTTCCCCGAACGACCGCAACTCGATTCGATAGCAGCCCTTTTAGGACATTCTGTTGAAAATACCCCTACCGAAGCCCTGGATTATCTGCAGGCTGCGCCCGATCTGAATCAACTGGGAAGCTGGGAAGAAGGCTGGCGGATTCATCCAAGTGCCACCCTAGATGTATTCGATATAGAAGACCCCGAAGCAGCAGGTATCGATTTTCCGGTTTCCGGAGATACCAACGGAAGTGCCTGGGCTTACCCGCTTACCTGGAGTGCGCTTTACCCCGACCAGGAATATGCCCTATCCGGAATGTCGAATCACCAACAGCTGCTCCTCATCGGGGAAAATGGCTCGGGGAAAACCCACTTGGCGGTGCAGGCAGCCCTGGCAGCATTAGACCACGGAAAACCCAGTCTGTTCGTAGCCCCTTCCCTGCCCATTCTACAGCAAGTATATCACGAGTTGATCCGACAACAGGCAGCGGAGTTTACTTTTCTAATCCGCGATGCGGAGGAAGACACCAGCCGTTGGTGGGGTACTCGTCCGGCCCCCCTACCCGGCAAAACGAGCCGTGTCCAATCCCGGAAAAAGGAATCAACCCATTCCCTTGACCACCTTCAGCTACTTCGCAAAAACCAGGACATAGCCTACGAGTCGCTACACACCCCTGTATTCGGGCACTATACCTGGCCCAATGTGGCCGGAAGGTACCTCGCCTTGCGCACTCAGGCCCCTAAGGATTTGCTGGCAGCCCAGGTGACTCCCGCTGAATTTACATTCGGCTACGAGGAATATGCGACCTACAGCGCCCAGCTACAGGAGGCGCAGTCGCTCTTCGTTTCGGCTCAGTGGCTGGATCATCCACTCGGCGGGTTACATCCGCGTTTTTTTCTGGATTTCAGTGCTTCGATGGGAGAATCCGAAGCAAATCAGCAGCTCGCCGCCTTTGAGCGGAGGGTTGCAGCCTTGCTGCAGCGCTACACGACAGGTATTTCCTTTTACGGCGATTCGCTGCGTCTGCATTTGGAGCGCGAATCGACCCAACTTCGGTTACAGCTCGAAAATCTAAAAGATACGCTCCGGGAAAAAAATCAGCGCTTCGGAGAAAACTGGATTAACCAATGGACAGGTCCCCAATGGTTGGGTGTCCTCTCTACCAGTATCCGTCAACGGGAGGAAGCGGCAGCGGAGTTACAGCGCCAATTTGATTTATTGCAGGAACTACAGCAGCGCCTACATGCCTTTGGTTTGCCTTTTTCGGGTACGGAGTCACCGTTTTCTATACGCCAGCTGCCTGTATACATCAAAACCCTCGATGAAAAAATGGCCGCCTGGCAAGCTGCGTTCCCCGATTATATCCAGTCTGAAATAATGCGCATGAGCAGCCAGCATGCCCAACCGGACATCATCCCACCCGATGTGGCCGAAGGACTGGAGTCGGCGATGGATAGTCTCATCGGCGAGCTTAACCGATGGTGCCTGCCTGGTTTAAAAGTGGAGCATCAGCTGCTCACCATCCCAAAAAGGCAGAAGCTGCTCGCGGAATTGCACGATAGCTTGTCGGTTTTGCGGGCGAATATGCGAGATTATGCCCCTTTCTACCCCTGGCAGCGATTTTGGCTCCCGCTTCCCGGTGCCTTGAAAAAAACAATCCGCATACTAGCCCGACTACACCCATCTGATTGGCGGGCAACCTTTCAATCCTGGTATTTGGACCAGGTGCTGTTGCGCACCCAGTCGCCCGAATTACCCGATGGTCGCTTGCGCGCCGAACGACACGGCATACCCCATCCATCTACCCAAAGCGAGTGGCAGGAGCTGCGTTCGCTGCGTTGGGCCGTTCAACGAAGCCAAGCCATGCAATCCTACAAGATAAAGGAAGGCACGCCCGTATCGGCTCTCTATCGGCAACATCCCGATTTTGCCCTACAGCGTTTCCCGATAGTACTCGTGCTGGCATCCACGGCCTCTGCCCTTTTTCAAGGGCTGGAGCCTGCCCTTTTTCAGCATCTTTTTTTCATGGAGGCCGCAGGCACCACCTGGAGAGAAGCGGCTGCCATAGCTCCTTTGGGAAAACAGATAAGTGTCTGTACCCGGCCTTTTCCGCTTGCTGGCTATCCAGCGGGCAGCCTCGCCTGGTATGCGCAAGCCCAACAGTGGCCGACGAGGTTTCTGGAGTTTATCCACCGTTGGTATCCACAGCACCCCGCTCAGCTCAACCGGGGAACCCGTATTACAGAGGTAGCCGCTGCCCAGCCAGTGCGAACCATCCTACACAACGTATCCGTAAATGGCGCGCTCACCATGCAAACCAACCAGGCGGAAGCAGAAGCCATCCTCGCTTACCTCAACACAGCACTTCCCGCCCAGTACCCAACGTTTCCGCAGGTAAGTATCGTGGCGTTCACCTGGGAACAAAAGCATCTGCTGTCGCACCTCCTCCTTCAACAAAAGCGAGGACCGGCAGAAGACGCCGAGCGCATCGAACAACTCGAACGAAGTGGATTAGGGGTGTACCATCTGAGCGAGGTAGCCGGTCTGACCAGCGACGTATGCCTCGTATCGGGTACGCTGCGCCAATTCCCGGTGGAATGGCTCGGCGAAAAGGAGGCGCCTCCCCTATTCCGCCACCTGTATCAACTGGCAGGGCTTGGGTTCCTATCCCAGCACCTGTTCAATTCATTGTCATTCAGCGAACTTGAAAAGCAGGCCGCATCGGACAGTATCGTACCCGCCACTTACTGGGCCAATTATCTGCTGCTCCTACATCCACGCTTCGCCCAGCAAACAGATATTCTCGAACGGCGCTTCGACCCCTGGTATCCACCTGCCACGCCGCCTGGGAGCGAATCCGACCTATTATCCTTCATCGGTACCGCTATCCGCCCTTACCTGGAAAACACCCCCATTCTTCAGCACGCCAAAACCGGACACCTGGAATTGCCGCTTTTTATACCCCAGTGCCCGCCTAATGGAAAACCTGTATGCATTGTGCCCGATGGCTTCCTCTGGCAGGGGCCGAAGACCAGTTATTGGTGGGAAGCCCAAACATTAGAAGAGTTGGCAGCGCATGGGATACGATGTATTCCTACCTGGACGATTCGCTGGTGGCAGCACCCCGATCAGGAAGCCCGGCGGCTAGCTGCTCAAATCCTAAGCACTGACTCATGATACCCATCCGCCGTCTGTTGCTGCTCCTCACGGGAAGTATTTTCATCCTGCTACTCGGCACCTGGTGGCTGCATAGCAGGCAACAACCCGCTTCCTCCCTCGTCCCGTTTTTAAATGGAAACACCTCCCAAGTTGAAAAACAGCTCATGGCGCTCAGCGACAGCGCCAAACTAGGACAGCTCCTTTTCAGCCAACCCGGTATTTCCAGGCGCGGGGTACTAACAGAAGAGACCGAAAAATGGATCAGCGGTTTGTACCTCGAAAATGTGCCCTTGCGGCCTATTCTGTATTATTCCGACAGCCTGCAGCGGGCGGCGGCCCTTCCCATATTTTGTGCTACCAATCAGCCGGTGCTGCACAATCCGGCATTTTCAGATACCTATCCATTTCCGCCCCCTGCCAGTTGGGCGCTACAACGAGATCCCGAATTAGCCCGGCAAATAGATGCCTTGTATCTCGAGCAAACCACCGCGCTGGGGCTGAACCTCGTGGTGCCATTCGACCTGCAGCAGGGGCTTCGCGAAGGCAGGGCAGCTACCGACCTTCTCCAGGAACTACAGGCCAGAGGCGTCCTTACCGGTGCCAAAGGATGTCCGCCTTATTTTCCTGAGCTGCCAGACACCGCGCGTACATTAATCGAAGCGATGCAGCCATTGCGCGCGTTGGTTCAGCATGGGTTAAGTGTGCTCTGGATCGACCAGGTCATTCCCGGAACCGCTGAATATGCGCAGAGACCATCCGATTTTTACAGAGACTACCTTCGGGAGCAGGCAGGTTTTGAAGGGCTTATCATTGGAGTGGTACGGGAGGAGACGCCCCTTTCCTACTTGCTGCAAATGGGCGTCGATTTATTCATCCCCAGCGACAACCCGGAAAAAGCATACCGCAGCCTCCAGCAATATTTGCGCGACGGAACCCTGGATCGGCGGACCCTGCGCCGCAACCTGCGCCGGATTTTGCTGGCAAAAAACTGGATGTACGGCAGTCATCACCCACCTAGCCGAAGTGCGCAATACAGTCCCCTCCAAATTGGAGTTCCCGAATCTACCCGATCTCTGGAACGCCTGCTTCAGCACTTTCGCGGAAATGATTGGGGGTCATTTGCCTATAAGCTGCGCAGCCGAACCTTACAAGTCGTGCAAAACCCCCAGGGGTTGATTCCCTTAACGAACCGTCACCCCAGCACTTTCGCCATCTGGAAAACCGGACGACCATATTATCCGGCGTTTGAGTTTTTTTTCAAAAAGTACGGCAATTACCGGGCCTACACACAAGCTCCAGGCGATACCTCCACCTTCACCACGGCGGTCGTGCTGATAGATGATTTGAGTCCCTCGGCGGCAGCGGGGAGTCCGTTTCGCAAAAAATTGGATGAGCTACAACAGAAAAAGCCTTTGGTGGTGCTCCACTTTGGCACATCGGCGCAGGTGGCCCAACTGGATAGCAGCTACACGATTATCCACAGTGTCGAATCCCATCCACATACCCATGGACTGGCCGCCGAGCTACTTTTTGGAGCAGCGCGTGTGGGAGCTGAAGCGGATTCCAGCGTCCCTTCCGGACGCATACAATTCACCCCTGCCGTATTCGACCATGCCCAATCCGGGCGGTTTCAGGAAGTAGATCAGGTAATGGAGCAGGCTATCCAGCGACACTACCTACCCGGTGGACAAGTGCTCCTTGCCGTGGAGGGGAAAATACTTTTCCATAAATCCTATGGAAAACACCGCTATGGGGATACCACGGGGGTACAGACCACCGATTTGTACGATATTGCCTCCCTCACTAAAATTGCAGCCACCACGCTACTCACTATGCGGTATGTGGATGCCGGTCGATTGCGCCTTCAGGATCCGATTGGATCCCATATTGCGTGGCTCCGGCGTACCCGCGTAGGTGCGATACCCGTATGGAAGCTATTGACCCATCAGTCGGGGTTGCAGGCGGCTATACCGGTCTATTCCTATATACGGGCCAGAACCTATTCCCGGCGAGCCTGTGACGCGTATTTCTGCAACCGTAAAACGGGAAGTTACCAGTTGGAAGTAGCGGAAAACCTATTTTTCAACAAGAAGTATATTGGAGAATTAAAACGCAACATCTCGGTGATGCGTCCCAAAAAAGGAGACAACTATACCTACAGCGATTTAAATTTTTGGTTGTTGCAACAAGTACTCGAATCCATCGGAGGTCAAAGCCTCGCGGAATTGGTTCAGGCTGAGCTATACCAGCCACTGGGGATTCGGCGCACGCTGTACCACCCGAGGGCCCAAATCCCGGTAGCGGACATTGTGCCGAGTGCTTATGACAACACCTGGCGCAGGCAGCTCCTGCAAGGCCATGTACACGATCCCACCGCAGCGGTGATAGGCGGAGTGTCAGGGCATGCGGGGTTGTTTAGCACGGCGGAGGAGCTGGCAGTGTTGATGCAGGTGCTGTTGCAGCAAGGCAGTTATGGAGGCACGAGGATGTTTTCAGAAAAAGTAGTCCGGCAGTTTACAGAAATCCGGGCAGGAACCCGGGCACTAGGTTTTGACCGGCCCTCCGAACAAAACCACTTTCAGGTAGTGACGCGGGCGGGGCGCAAAACATTTGGGCACACCGGATTCACGGGAGGATGCATTTGGGTGGATCCGAAAGAATCGGCCGTGTATGTATTTTTGTCGAACCGGGTGTATCCCGATGGGCGGGAAAGAGGGTTGGTGGACAAAGAAATACGGGAGAAAGTCATGCAAGCCATGTATCGCGGGTTGGCGAAAGAAAGCAAAAACGGGTTGCCGGACTATTGAGTGCCGTCGGTTCGGAGGAGTGTACCTCACTTAGCTTTCAGGATGCCCTCGCACAGCCAGTTAGCCAGTGCGTTGCGGTTGCTCCCCAACACAATCCGTTGCTGGTCGAACGCATTTCGAATATTGCCAAGTTCGATATACACGGCGGGGGCTTCGACGTTGCGCAAGGTATAGAGGCCGCGTTGGGAGACGGAGCCACTGTAGGTACCGCTGGAGCGGTGTTGTTTGTACTTATCCTGGATGGTGCGGTGGAGTTGTAGCGCCAGGGATTCGCTTTGGGTGTTATCGCTTTTAAAATAAAAGAACAAGTCCACCTGTTGGCTATGACTGCGGGAATCGACATGAATCTCGATGACCTGTTGGGAGGAGAAGCCGAGGCTTTTGTTTTTTTGGTACAACTCGTTGATAATATCGGTGCGTTGTTTGAGGCGTTCGACCCAATCGGAGGGAGTTGGCTGGTCGCCCCAAACCATTTCGTCCTGGTCGCATTTCAACAAATTCTCTTCGCGGATGCCATCGTTGGGGTCGCGGACGATCATGTAGGCGGTAGCGCCATGTTCGATCAGTTTGCGGCACAGGCGCAGGGTGACGTCGTATGCATATTCATCTTCACAGAGGTTTACGCCGGATCGTTTACCTACTGCGCCCGGATCGGGTCCGCCGTGCCCGCTGATCAGGTAAAAAATTTTTCCGCTGAGGGCGCTACTCAGCAAGGGGGTGTGGGCGTATTGGTCACCGAAGATTGGAAAAATGCGTTTGCCGGCGGCGACAGGTTTAACGGCGCTGCGCAGTTGGGCCACTGGGTTATCGGCGGCAACGGCAGCAGACTCTCGGCAGTGAAAAAGATGGTGGGGTACCCAGAGGTCATTATCTTGTTGGTAGCGGGAAGGTTTTAGTCCCAGTTCGAGCATTTGTTCGTTGAACAGCTGAATCTGGACAGCCAGATCATAGTCGGAAATACCCAGGGTGGTACGAATGGATTTTCCATTAAAAGCGTAGCGTTGGATGGGCAGGGCATATTGACGGCCACGGATTAGGCCGGCGCCTGATTTAAGTCGGTTGATTTCATAGAATCGGGTGTGGTTGCAGGCGTAGGCAGCGAGCTGAAACTCCCGGAGCAGCGAATGAACGGACTCGCCGGGCTGGGCGGTTACTTCCACAAAGGAGGGAGAATCGGAAAAAGACGGATGTAGCAATAGGGCAAAGAAGAGCGAAAGCACAGGGTTCATCCTCGGGTGGTTTTGTGAATGGGAAGTTTTAAAGTAGTGAAAGGCCATCAATTTTCCAAATCTTATTCTGTTTTTATGCAGAGATGGCAGCAAAGTACCGTTGAAATTACAAATAAATACTATAAATCGTTTTTTATTTAAAAATTTTATTTTATCCAAACATTGATTTCGTGTCAGATGTTTTGAAATAGAAATAAATCGTTCGGCTTAGAATTTGTATCTTTGAGGAAGAAAACAGGCTAAAAAAGAAGGCCTGGCTGGGGGGTCATACGCAACCACTGCGGGGTTATTCCGCATAGTTCATACTAACCACTATTAAAACCAAATTATTCGTCATGAGCGAAAAGATTATGAGCTTTTTTGAAAGTGTGGAGCAATATTTTGACCACGCGGCTCAATTCACCAATCTGGACAAAGGCTTACTCGCGCAAATTAAATCCTGCAACTCGGTGTTTCGGATGAATTTTCCGGTAAAGATTGACGGGGAGGTAAAGGTGATAGAAGCGTACCGGGTGCAGCACAGCCACCACCGCCTCCCGACCAAGGGAGGTATCCGCTACAGCAACCATGTCAACCAGGACGAGGTGATGGCATTGGCCTCCCTGATGACGTATAAGTGTGCGATTGTGGATGTACCCTTTGGAGGCGCCAAGGGCGGTGTGAAGATTAGTCCATGGGACTACACGCCCGAGCAGCTCGAGCGGATCACCCGCCGGTACACGACGGAGCTCATCAAGCACAATATGATTGGTCCGGCGATTGACGTACCTGCGCCGGATTACGGAACAGGTTCGCGCGAGATGGCCTGGATTTACGATACCTACCGTGCCTTCAAAGGCAGTGACATCGATGCAGCGGGTTGTGTGACGGGCAAGCCGGTACACCAAAGCGGCGTAAACGGCCGGGAAGAGGCGACAGGACGCGGGGTATATTACGGAATCCGGGAATGCATGAATGTGGAGGAGGACATGACAGCCATAGGGCTCACGCCAGGAACAGCAGGCAAGACCATGGTCATTCAGGGGCTCGGCAATGTAGGTTCGTTTACCGGCAAAATTGCGCAGGATGAAGGCGGTGTAGTCATTATCGGTATTGGCGAAGCAGAAGGCGGTATTTACCATCCGGACGGAATTGATATTCACGAGGCTATTCGGATACGCAAAGAGACGGGCTCCATCCTCAACTATCCAGGAGCAGCGCAGTACTTCGCCAAGACGGAGCGCGAGAAAATCCTCGAACTGCCCTGTGATATCTTGGTACCGGCCGCCCTGGAAAGTGTGATTACCCGTGCCAATGCCGACCGCATTCAGGCAAAGATAATCGCTGAAGCGGCGAATGGGCCTATATCCGCTCCCGGAGCGGATATTTTGCTCAAGAAAAAGGTGCTGATTATCCCCGACATGTACCTCAATGCCGGCGGGGTGACGGTGTCTTATTTCGAGTGGCTAAAAAACCTATCCCATACGCGTTTCGGACGCATGGAAAAGCGCTTCAACCAAAACCAGTTTGAGCGGCTCGTGGAATTGGTAGAAGAAACCACCGGTAAGCCAATCAATCCCAAAGAGCGCGCCCTCATTGCCCGAGGTGCAGATGAAATCGACCTGGTGCGTTCCGGACTGGAGGAGACGATGATTTCCGCTTACCATGAAATACGCAACGTGATGGTTTCGCATCCCGAAATCCACGATATGCGCACGGCGGCGTTTGTGCTGGCGATTCAAAAAATCAGCAGCGACTACCTGTCGCTCGGCATTTGGCCATAAATTGACCCGGGCCACGCCCGATTACGCCCTTTGGCCAATTTAAATTTTGCGCCAAAGGGCGTTTTTTTTGTCAAAACGGCAGACTTATCAGAATAGTCGTTTTTACATCTGAAATCCATATTTTATTTTCCCGGAATAAAAATACTATTTGCCATGGATGCGTTTTATCCTTATCTTGTGCTGTAATTGCATTTAACCATTAAATGAGCCATCCATGTCTGAAAAATTGGACAAAATCGACCTAAAGATTCTTCGCATTTTGCAGGATAATAGCAAAATCACCAACCTGGATTTATCCAAAAAAATTGGATTATCCCCTGCGCCCACCCTGGAACGGGTAAAAAAACTGGAACAGTCGCTGATCATTGAGAGCTATCATGCAAAAGTAGATCCGCAATCGATTGGGCTGAATGTAAAAACCTTTGTGCAAGTGTCGCTTGCTTGGCAGAAAGAGAATGCGCTCAACAATTTTCTCGAGAAAATAAAGCAAATCGATGAAATTGTAGAATGCTACATCATAACTGGCGAAGCGGATTTCCTGATGAAAATCGTTTGCAAAGATATCCCGACCTACGAGCAGCTGTTGTTCAAAACCCTCTCCCAGATTGAGGAAATTGAGCGTCTGAAGACGCTGATGACCCTTTCTACCGTAAAAGACTCCAAGGTTCTTCCCTACAAATACGATTAACCGAAATCGACCAGACCTGGCCGGAAGATTCTCCTCCGGCCAGGTCTGATGGTTAAAATACCCACGCCTTGCCCTCCCTACTTTGGGAAATCCGGTCCGACCGGTCTCCCCTCCCCTCCTACCTCTTTGGCACGGTGCACCTCGGTCTGCCGGCCGTTTTCCATCGTTTCGACGAAGCCTGCCGATACATTGCATCCTGTGAAGCGTTTGCGGCGGAGTATTCCCTTGCAGAACTGCGGGAGGCGGAGGTATCTGCCTCTCCTCCACCCGCGCTATCGATAGAAGAGCTGCTGGGTGCCCGCGCGTTCCAGCGGCTTCGCAAAGCGCTGCTTCGCCAATACCAATTTGACCTATTCCCGTATCGGTATCTGCACCCCATGCTGCTCAGCCATCTGATTGACCAGCAGCTCATGGGTGCGTGGTATGCGGCGACTGAGACACTGGATTATATGCTGTGGACTTACGCTGAAAATGCCGGAAAGCGGATGCTTGGTGTAGAGACACGAGCCGAACAGGAAGGTTTCATCGCCCAGATTCCGATGGCACAGCATCTGCGTGCCCTGAAGCGCCTGGGCAGGAACCTTGCTTCGGAACGGCACTTCAACCATCGGCTGCTGCAGCTATACTTGCAAGGCGACCCCACCCCCTTGTACCAATGCGCCCGCGCGCGAAGCGGACAGAGCCGGAAACCGCTGGTCCTGCAACGCAACCAGGTTATGGCCGTGCGAATAGCGGACTTAGCCAACCAGGCGCCCACTTTTTGCGCGATAGGTGCGGGGCACCTCGGTGGCGGCAAAGGCGTACTCCGCTTGCTGAAGCAGCGTGGATTTAGGCTCAAACCCATTTTTCCAGAACCCATACAAACAAAAAATCGGTGAAACCCATTCCTGTGCGGATACTCATTGGTGCCCTGTTTAGTGTCGGCGTACTAGCCGCGCAGCAGCGACCGATTCCTGTCGAGCTACTATTTGGCCATCAACGCATACAAGGGCAGATAACGACCGTCCGTTCGTTTGGCAAGGGCCCCTTTGGCCTGTTCAACCTCAACATCCTTGCCGGGGATTATGCCAACGCCAACAAATCGGAAAATGAAGTAGTGTCCAATCTGCAGCTCACGGCACAGGTCATTCCCGGGTTACGGGTTGCTGGAGGTGCCGGATTTCATTTTCTCAACGGGTTTGTACCTCAGCTCGGGCTACAGTGGCAGAAAGCAGGCCCGCGGTATATGGTGGCGTTGAATCCCACCTTGGAATTCAGTGCCCATCGCTCGCTGGCTACCATTGGCATAGCGGAGCTTCGTCCACGGCTCAGTGACAAGCACAGTTTGTATTTTAAGGTACAAAGTCTGTATATACGCAACCTAACGGCGGGGCTACACGAGCGGAGTTTCTTATTACTACGCGCTGGGGCGACCTGGGGTTCGTTTACTCCGGGGTTGGGTTTCAACCGCGATTTCTATGGCTCGGATGCCAACTACAAGGACAATGCCGGGATTTTTATCCGATATAATTTTCAATAAAGGATGAAAATATTTTGAAAAACCAGCGGCGTGGCTATCTTTGCAGCCGCAATTTGAATATTGCATGGAGGAGTGGCAGAGCGGTTGATTGCACCTGTCTTGAAAACAGACGTACGTGATGAGCGTACCGGGGGTTCGAATCCCTCCTCCTCCGCCACCTAATTTTACAACGCCTTGCAAATCAATTATTTGCAAGGCGTTGTTTTTTTTATTCCCAATTTTATCGCCACTTTTCCTTAAAAGACCCCATGGTGGAGACCATGACGGAACCGATCTGGTAATACAGGATTTCGAAATTTCTGGTCAGCGTCTGCGGGCAGCTTGTTTAGTATCGTGTGGATTGATAAACGACCCTACGGGACAGGTGTTTTTTTGCGCCTCCGGCTGCGGGGGGCGGTTTTTGGCTATTCGGCGTGCTTCGATGGGCCACCTTACGTCGCCTACATAGCCTGGATATTGGTTCTCAACCTACTTTCTTTTTTTGCACGCCCACATATCCTGAGTACGGGGTCTGCCCGTGCTTCCTTTTTATGGCGGGTGCATACCCTGAATATCCGTTCTTCGCTTACTTTCTTTTTTTGCACGCCCACATATCCTGA
>Ga0172373_10001353_pt1 | contig 39869 bp, 38 predicted proteins | sample Lak10m_2_FD_114546 | JGI IMG/M metagenome (GOLD analysis project Ga0172373, IMG submission 114546) | Freshwater microbial communities from Kabuno Bay, South-Kivu, Congo - kab_092012_10m | ecosystem: Environmental > Aquatic > Freshwater > Lake | place: Democratic Republic of the Congo... | reverse complement strand
TATTCGCCGATCTCCATCGCGATGGCGTTGGCGTCGCCGTAGGACATCAGGCCGCACGTCGAGCCGTGGCCGCTCATGCGGAAGCGGCCGGAGTTGTAGATGATGATGAGGTCGGCCCCGCCCTTCTCGATGAACTTCGCGCTGATGCCCGTGCCCGCGCCGGCGGCGATGATGGCGTCGCCCCTCTTGATGGTGCTCATCAGGCGGTCGCGGACTTCCTTGCGGGTGTAGGGATTTCCTTTTCCGGTCCAGGGGTTGGGCATGGTTCGATGTCGGTTAAAAATCTGTCGCGTGGTGCGAGTGTGGCGGGCATCGTATCGGCACGCCCACCGGTTTGAAAATGGCAAAGACGCACGCCCAACTATCCGAAACGCACACGCTCGGCGCGCAAACGCGGCAGTGGATCGTGCGCGCCAGCGCCGCCGACCCGCGCCCGTGGCTGCGGGACGTGCCCGTCTGCCCGGCGCTCGCGCAACACCAAATCGCGCACCTTGGCGTCTGCCACGCGGTCGCGCCGTATCGCATCGTGCGCACGAAGCAGAGCGGCACCTACTTCCTCGCGTGCTTCGGCGGGCGCGGGCGGTTTCTCGTGGAAGGCCGCTGGCAGCCCTGCGGCTCGGGCACGGCCTGCCTCTTGCCGCCGCACATTCTCAACGCCTTCCACGCCGAGTCGGGAGCGCCGTGGGAATTCGTCTGGGTGCGCTACGATCAGCCCACCGACCAGCGGCCCATCGCCGGTGCCAGTTCGCCCGTGCTGGCGAAGTTCGACCCCGAGCCGGTGCGCCACGCGGCGCTCGGGCTTCATCACGAGGCGAAGGGCGCGGCCGTCCCGGCACAGATGCAGCACTGGGCCGACTTGGTCCACGCCTACGTGCTCCGCTTCGCACGACCGTGGCAGGTCGAGGACCGGCTCTGGCTCGTGTGGGAAGGCGTCGCCGCGCACCTCGACGAGGAATGGTCGCTGGAGCGCCTCGCCCACCTCGCGCACATGAGCAGCGAGCACTTGCGCCGGCTCTGTCACCGGCAGCTCGGCCGCAGCCCGATGCACCAAGTCATCTTCCTGCGGATGCGCCGCGCGGCGGAACTCCTCTCCACGACCAATGACAAGGTGGAAACCATCGCCAACGCCGTCGGCTATCAAAACCCCTTCGTCTTCTCCAACACGTTCAAGAAGTGGACCGGCTGGCGGCCGTCGGAATTCCCCGGCCGGTCGAAGGAGAAGTGAAAAATCCCGAAACGTCCAACGCTCAACGCTCAACTTTCAACGTCCAGAGGCACCGTCGTTCAATGTCGAGCGTTGGAAGTTGAACATTGGACGTTTCCTCACTTCTTCTTCTTGCCGCCGCCCATGAGCTTCTTCGCCACCTTCACCAAACCCAGCTTGTGCGGCAGCTTGAAGGCCGGGTGCTCGGCGATGCGCCAGTATTCGCGTGCCGTCGTGCGGAAGACGTCGTTGCGCACCAGCGCGTAGAGATAGCCCTTGTAGTTCTGGTCGCGCCACGAGCGCATCGGCTCGGACTGGCTCAGGCGGCACTTGCCGAACTCGATGACGAAGACGGAGCTGGGCAAATTGTAGGCGCGGAACTCACGGCCCGCCGCCGTCAGTTCGTGCAGGAACGCGTCCAGTCCGAGGTAAATGATGTCGCCATCGTGGAAGGCCATCGCGCTGTCCGGCCCCATCGCGTTCAGGCAAAAGCGCGCGTCGCGCAGCATCGCGGTGTCCGTGTGCTCGCCGTCAATGAAGCAAAAGTCCGGCTGGAACGGCAGGTCCGCCGGCTTGAGCGACTCCGTGCCCTGCTCGATGGGGATGACCTTCTTCACGTCCGCGCCCGGCACCTTCGCGAGCAGGTCAATCATGTTCTGCGTCGTGACGTGCGAGTAGTCGCCGCCCTTCTCGCGCGCGTCCGGCACGAACTTCGGGCGCGGATCAATCGAGATGATCTTCGTGCAGCCGGGGTCGGCCACGTAGGACTGGAGCGAGCCGCCCTTGTAGGAACCAATTTCGAGGAAGGTGAACTTGCCGCCCTTGCACTGCCGGAACGCGCTGTTGAGCGCAAGGAACGAGCGGCGGTCGTCCTCGCTGCTCTGGCTCTCGATGGTCTTGAAGAGCGACAAGTCCTGCTGGTCAATCTGCTCCTGGATGGTGGGCATAGGCGTGATGTTCGTGCGCGGCAAAGTGCCAAGCGTGCGAAGTCGGGTAAAGGCGGAAATGCCAGCGTCCGGGAAGAACCGGGCTGTCATTCCGCTTGACCCTGCTCACGGCGAAGGGCGAGGTTCGCGGCGCAACAACGCTTCTCACTTTCATGAAACAACTTTTCCTCCTGTTCAGCCTGCTGCTCGCCGGCCTTGCCGCATTCGCCCAGGAAAAAGCCGCCAGCCTCCTGCCCGCCTTCGGCGACGCGGGCCGTGAGTTCACCGCCAAGGCGCAGGGTGGCAAGGTCATCAAGGGCTGGCTGCCGACCGGCTGGGACGACAACTCCGAATGGGCGACGCTGGCCGCGACTTACACCCGGCTCAAGGACGGCCCGAGGGAGGGCGTCACCGCCGTGCGCATCGAGTTGAAGGACCTTGGCGAGGGCCAGCTCCAGCTCACGAGCTACTCCGGCAAGCGCGTCTTCAAGAAGGGCGTGAAGCATGTCATCGAGGGCTGGCTGCGCGGCGGCGCGGACTTCAAGGTCGGCGTGCGCCAGCCGGGCGACCCGTATGAGTTCTACGTCGAGCACGAGCTGTCGGGCGGCAAGGAATGGAAGGCGTTCAAGGCCGAGTTCAGCCTCGAGGCCGACAAGGAGGCGTTCATCATGTTCGTGATGCCGGGGACCGGGACGGTGGACCTCGCGGGCGTCGTGGTGCGCGAGGTGAAGTAAGGAGCGCGATGAACACGCCCCAGCACGAGCCTCAACCACGGTGGCGTGTTCCGGGTTGCGTGTTCCGGCGCTGGCTGCTGGCGGCGCTGTGCGCGTTGGGCCTCGGACCTTCTTCCTTCGCGCAGAACACCGCGACCAACCGGCCGGCTTCCTCGCTCGTCCGCTTCGCCGTCGCGCCGTTCATGCGCGTGACCAACGGCGCGACCGGCGCGGTGGAGCTGCAGGTGGCGGTGCGGAAGCTCGTGCCGACCAACGGCACCGGTCCGGTCATCTGGCTCACCGGCGCGTCGCACATCGGCGAGACGAATTACTACGCCCAGCTCCAGAAGCACCTTGATGCGCAGGCGCTCGTGCTGTTCGAGGGCATCCATGCCCGGGGCAAGTCCGGTGCGACCAACGCCGCCGCTGCGGAAAAGGCCGCGACCAGTCCCGCACCCGCCGCGAGGAAGGAAGCCCCCGCGCCGGAGCCGGCGGCGAAGGCGGCGGAGCGCACGACGCTGCAGAAGGATCTGGCTGAATCGCTGGGGCTGGTCTTCCAGCTCGAAGCCATCAACTACACGGGCCAGCATTTCCGCAACAGCGACCTCTCCGTGCAGGAGTTGAAGGAGCTGATGGACAAGGATGACGAGCCGGCCGCGCCGGATTCGCCCAAGGAGAAGCGCAAGAACGAGGCGTTCGAGCAGTTGCTCAAGGCGATGGAAGGCAACTCGATGTTTGGCACGCTGCTCAAGGCCGGGTTCAAGCTCGTCGGCGGCAGCCCGAAACTCCAGGCGATGACGAAGCTCGCGCTCATCGAGGCGCTGGGCGGCATCCGTGGCGACATTTCCCGGATGAAAAGCCTGCCGGAGGACATGCAGCGGCTGATGGAGGTGCTCATCCAGGCGCGCAACGATGCGGTCTTGAAGGATCTGCGGGCGGAGTTGAAGCGCGCCACGCCGCCCGCGAGCATCAGCGTCTTCTACGGCGCGGGCCATATGGATGATCTGGAGCGGCGCGTGCGGCGCGAGTTCGGCTATCGCGCGGAGAGTGACCAGTGGCTGCCGGCGTTCACCGTGGATTACGTGAAGGCGGGCCTGAGCGTCATCGAGGCCACGATCCTGCGCACGATGGTCCAACGGCAGATGCAGGAGCTGCTGCCGACGGAGAAGCCGTGAGCGCGGGCGCAATAAACTCCGGGAATTTTTCCGAGGGAAAAACTGCGGCCGGCTAATCCAACTCTGCCCTTGCCCCCGCGCCGCGTTCAGGTTCCCCTAATCCCGGCAGTCCGTTCTGCCGATAACCCTCAAGCGAATGGAAAGCAAAGCTGTGGACACGCATCAGAAGGCGCTTCAGGTCAACCTCGACCCGTCGAAATACGGCACGTTCGTCGAGATCGGCGCGGGGCAGGAGGTGGCGCGGTGGTTCTTCCGCGTCGGCGGCGCGGCGGGCACCATCGCCAAGACCATGTCGGCCTACGACATGACGGTGAGCGACGCGATCTACGGCCCGTGCGAGCGCTACGTCAGCCGCCAGCGGCTCACCGCGATGCTGGAGCGCGAGTTTGGCCTGCTCATCGAGCGCCTTGGCCAGAAGCGCGGCGCGAGCACCAAGTTCTTCGTCTTCGCCGACACCGTGGCCGCCAAGAGCTATTCGCGGAAGGACATGGACGCGCAGGGCTGGCTGGGCGTGCGCTTCCAGACCGAGCCGCAGGGCGAGCCGTCGCAGATCATCATCCACGCGCGGCTGCTCGACCCCGAGAACGTGCAGGAGCAGGAGGCGCTGGGCATCATCGGCGTGAACCTCGTCCACGCCGCGCTCTACCTGCACCACGACCCGGCGGCGCTGCTCGACGCGCTGCTCGACAACCTCACCGCCGAGCGCGTCGAGGTGGACATGGTGAAGCTCACGGGCCCGGCCTTCAACGGCGTGGACAACCGCGTGGTGGCGCTCCAGCTCGTGCAGCGCGGCCTGACCAAGGCCGCGATGTTTCTCGCCAATGGCGAGGTCGTGCAGCCCGCCGACGTGCTCTACAAAAAGTCCATCATGGTCGAGCGCGGCAGCTTCCGCCCCGTGATCAACACGACGCTCGACATGCTGGAGTGCGCCACGAGCCTGTTCGTGCAGGAGCCGAAGGTGCAGGGCGAGGAAGTCACCGTGTTGATGGAGATGACCTTGAAGAACCTCATTGACGGCGACCGCATTGACCACAAGGACTTCCTCGACCGCGTGGACATCCTCGGCGCGCTCGGGAAGAACGTGTTGATCTCGAACTACGGCGAATACCACCGCCTCGCCGCCTACCTGTTCCGCCACACGAAGAAAATGATCGGCATCGTCATGGGCGTGCCGACGCTGCGGGAGATTTTTGAGGAGAAGTATTACGTGGACCTCGAGGGCGGCATCCTGGAGAGCTTTGGCCGGCTCTTCAAAAACGACCTCAAGCTCTACGTCTATCCGCTGCGCGAGGCCAAGACCGGCGCGCTCATCACTGCGGGCAACCTGCGTGTCGCGCCGAACCTCCGACACCTCTATGCCTACCTCGTCGAGAACCGGCTCATCGAGAGCCTGCGCGACTTCGACGAGCGCTGCCTGCCCATCTTCTCGCGCGACGTGCTGGCGAAAATCCGCGCGGGCGATCCCGCTTGGGAGGCGATGGTCCCGCCCACCGTCGCACAAATGATCAAGGAGCGGAGGCTGTTCAACTACGGAGCTGGTGCGAAGCCAGAGGAGCCATCACCGGCTGCTCCGGCTTGAGCACGCGGTTCAGCGGGTGAAAAGTTCGCCCGCGCGAAAGCCGAGCCACACGGCTGCGAGGCAGAGCGTGACCGACAGCAGCACGTTCCACCCCGCCGCCGGCCAGTGGCCGTCGCGCACGAGCTGGAGCGTTTGCAGGCTGAAGGCGGAGAAGGTCGTGTAGCCACCGCAGAGGCCGGCCATGAGGAACGCGCGTCCGTGCTCGCCGCCCCACCAGCCCGTGGACGGCTGGGCGACGGCGGCGAACACGCCGATGAGGAAGGAACCGCTGACATTGACGAGCAGCGTGCCCAGCGGAAACGCCTTGCCGGCGAGCGTCGTCACCCACTCCGCCAGCCCGTAACGCAGCATTCCGCCCAGCGCGCTGCCGAGACCGATCCAGAGGTAGATTCGCATGGCGGAAGGCTAGAAACGCCGCAGCCGGAAGTCAGCGGAAATACGCGAGGCCAAACGCGAGCGCGAGGAAGACCGCCACCGCCCACCGCAGCCAGCTCATGCCCTTCGTTTTGGCCCGGTTTGCGCGCTGCACACCAAACTCCTCCTTCGCAAACTCATCGTAGTCGAACCCATCGTCCGGGATGCCCAAGCGGTCCGCCGTGCGCTGCGAGTCCGCCCGGTCGTTCCAGCCGGTGCGTTCGTCCGCGCCGCACTCGGGACACGCCAGCGCACCGCGTGGCACGTCCGCGCCGCAGTTGGGGCAGTTTTCCGGCGCACTCATTTCCGCGCGGCGAGGAACCACTCCACAAACTTCGGGATGCCCACTTCGATTTTCACCGTCGGGTTGTAGCCCAGCTTCGTGCGGGCCTTCGAGATGTCCGCGTAGGTGATGGGCACGTCGCCGGGCTGCGGCGGCTGGCGGTCAATGTTCGCGGTCTTGCCGAGCGACTTCTCCAGCAGCGAGATCAGGTAGTCCAGCCGCACGGTCTGCGATTCGCCGAGGTTGAAGATGTCGAAGCCGAACTCCTGCCGCGTGCAGGCCATGACGCCGTCCACGGTGTCGGTCACGTAGGTGTAGTCGCGCGCCGTCGAGCCATCGCCGAAGACGGGGATGGGTTTCCCCGCGCTGATGAGCGACGCGAACTTGTGGATGGCGAGGTCGGGCCGCTGGCGCGGGCCATACACCGTGAAGAAGCGCAGCATGGCGATGTCCATGCCATAGACGTGGTGGTAGGTGTGGCCAAGCGCCTCGCACGCGAGCTTGCTGGCCGCGTAGGGCGAGATGGCGCTGAAGATGGGGTCGGCCTCGCAGAACGGCACCTTCGCGTTCACGCCATAGACCGACGAGCTGCTGGCGATGGTGACTTTGCGCACCTTCCGCGCGCGTGCGGCTTCGAGAAGGTTCACCGTGCCCTCGACGTTCACGCGCTGGTAGAGCGCGGGCTGTTGCAAGCTGGGCCGCACGCCCGCCCGCGCCGCGAGGTGGATCACCTGGTCGAACTGGGCGGAGGCGAAGGCTTCCTCCACCGCCGACCCGTCGGTCAGATCGCCGTGGACGAAGGTGAACGGCAGCGCGAGCGATTGCAGGCTGCGGAGATTCGCCTGCTTGAGGGCCGGCGCGTAGAAGTCGTTCAAGTCATCGAACGCGCAGACGGAATGGCCCTCGCGCAACAGCCGCTCGCAGACGTGGGAGCCGATGAAGCCAGCACCGCCGGTGACGAGAATGTTCACGAGTCGGGAGGGTAATAACGGGAAGGGAAAAAGTAATTAGTAATTAGTGCTGAGTCGCTGGAACGCGGAAACTTGGCTCGCGACTGATTACTAATTACTAATCACTTTCCCTTCCGCTCACATCACCATCCCGCCATCCACCGCGAGCACCTGCCCGGTGATGTAGCGCGCCGCAGGACTGGCGAGAAAGACGGCGGCGTTCGCGATGTCGTCGGGCTGGCCGAGCGTGCCGAGGGGAATCTGTTTCACGACCTCCGCCTTCATCTCGTCCTTGAGCACGGCGGTCATGTCCGTCTCGATGAAACCGGGCGCGAGCACGTTGGCCGTGATGCCGCGCGAGGCGAGTTCCTTGGCGACGGACTTGGTGAAGCCGATGAGGCCGGCCTTGCTCGCCGCGTAGTTCGCCTGCCCGGCGTTGCCGATGAGGCCGATCACGCTGGCGACGTTGATGATGCGGCCGGAGCGCTGCTTGAGGAACGCGCGCGTGAAGGCCTTGGTGAAGAGGAACGCGCCCTTGAGATTCGTGTTGATGACCGCGTCCCAGTCCGCGTCGCTCATGCGCATGAGCAGGCCGTCGCGCGTGACGCCGGCGTTGTTGACGAGGATGTCCACCTTGCCGGCGTCCCTAAGAATTGTCTCGGCGGCGGCGCTCACGGCGGCGGCGTCCGCCACGTCCACGGCCAAGGCCCACGCCTTGCGGCCCAGCGCCCGCACCTCGGCGGCGACCTTCTCGGAATTCTCCTGCGTGCGCGACACGCACACGATGTCCGCGCCCTCGGCGGCGAACTTCAACGCGATGGCGCGGCCGATGCCACGGCCCGCGCCGGTGACGACCGCAACTTGTCCAGCCAGTGAACTCATAGGGCGGGATTTGTCGGCGGGGGCGGAGGCGAAGTCAATTCACGAGTGGGCGGGGCGGTCAACGCGCGATACTCCGGGTTCGCGCCGATGATTTCCGCCCACAACTCCGCGAAGGAAATGCGCCGGTCGCGTGAGCGGTTCACCCACTCCACTTCCGTCGGCGCGCCGGGCGCGGTGAAGCGGATGCCCCAGATGGGGTCGAACGCTTTCGCCGACAGCGAATATCTCATGTCGCCGATGACCGTCGCGTCGCCTGGCGCGCGGGCAATCCAGCCGTCGGAGAAGTGCGCAAACCGCTCGAAGGAACGCTGCAGGCCGTTGCGGGCGGCCTCGGCCGGCGAGAGATCGCGCTGCGTCACCAGCGGCAGAGAGTTTCCCTCCCGCACCGTCACCGCGCCGAACCAGGGCACGCGCAGGCGATCACTATGGATGCGCCCGTCGTTCAGGTAGAGCGAGCGCCACACGAGGTGATTGCCCAGCGTCGGCATCGCCTCGGTGCGTTCGATCCGGTGGCCGCGTGCGCGGGCCAGCTCCGCCTGCGCCGCGTGCGCGCGGGACTTCTGCACTGCGCCCAGCGCCAGGTAAGCGGCGCAAAAACCCAGCGCGGCCCACACCCAGCGATAAGCTGGAGCCGACGGAGGAAGGCTTCGATGGACAATTATTGCGTTCACCACCAGCCCCGCCAGCAGCCCGAGCGTGAAGACCGGGTCAATGATGGAAATGAAATCCCAGCCGAACCGTTGCTGGCTGAACGGCACGAGGAACTGCGTCCCGTAGCTTGTGCAGGCGTCCAGCAGGATGTGCGACCAGCAGGCGAGCAGCCCGCACAAAAACAGCGCCAGCCGCTGCTCGCGAAACGCGTCGCGAAAGAACCACGGCAGCACGGCGGCAAACGCAATCACCGGCGAGAAGGCGAACGAGTGCGTGAAATGCCGATGCAGCTCGATGTTCAGCAGCGGGTCCGCTGCGCTGTGGATGAAGAAATCCACGTCCGGCAGCTCGGCGGCCACCACGCTGATGGCGGTCGCCCGCCAGCCAAGTTTGCGCCCGAAGGCGACCTGGCCGAGCGCCGCGCCAAGGAGCGCGTGAGAGAGCGTGTCCATTGCGCGGGGATTCCAGCCGATTCGGGGGGCGGACGGAAGCGGGAAGGGGAAATGATTCGCAGTCAGCGTTTGATCGGAGCGCCTGCGCCTGCGAGGGCGGCTGATCACCCGGCGCCAATTACTCTTCCCCACTTCCCCAAAGTCACCCTTCCCGCCTCCGCCGGGCTTCGCTAGCCTCCGCGCACCGATGGGCTTCTACACGCTTATCCACTGGGTGTCGCTCGGGCTGGCCGGAGCCACGCTCGCCATCCTGTCCGTGGTGGTCGTGCGCCAGTCGTTCCGCAACCGCCGCACGAAGCGCGACGCGGCCCGCCGCCAGTCGCTCATGGCGCTGGCCTTGGAATACATCGAGGAGCCGGAGTTCCTCCCCGCCTTCAAGGCCCAGCTCAAGCCGGAGGACCAGCGCCTGCTCGTCGAGCTGTTCGCCGAGCTGCTGCCCAAGGTGCGCGGCGACTACGCGGAGAAGGTCGTGCATCTCATGCGCGAGATGGGCCTGCGCGACCGCTGCCTCAGGCAGCTCCACTCGCCCCGGTGGTGGAAGCGCGCGGACGCCGCCGCCGTGCTGGGCTGGTTCCAGGAGCCGCAGGTCATCGCCGCGCTGGAACGCGCGCTCGACGACCCGCAGGTCGAAGTCCGCCTCGAATCCGCCCGCGCGCTGGCCCGGCTCAAGGCGGTGCAATCGGTCGCGGGACTCGTCGCGCGCCTCGCGGTCGTGGACGCCACGCACTCGCTGGGCGTGCAGGAGATTTTCCGCTCGCTCGGTCCCGGGGCGGTGACGGGGCTGATGGGCGTGCTCGACAGCGATGTGCCGGAGCAGGTGAAGATGCTCGCCGCCGACGCGCTCGGCCACATCGGCGACCCGCGCGCCGTGCCCGCGCTGCTCAAGCTCTTTCACACGCCGGGCCGGAGCGGCGACACCATCCACGAGCACAAGGCCCGGCGGGGCCGGGCTTATGCCGACCGCAGCCAGCCGGCCAACGCCTCGGTCGCGCTGCGCCTGGCCGTCGTGAAGGCGCTCAGCGTGCTCGTGGACCCCCGCGCGCTCGACGCCATCCTCGCCGCGCTCGAAGACCCGATCTGGGAAGTCCGCGCCCAGGCCGCGCACTGCGCCAGCCAGCTCGGCTCGCCCGCCGTGATTCCCCGGCTCGAAGGTCTGCTGAACGACGAGCATTGGTGGGTGCGCTTCCACGCGGCGGAGGCGCTCTTCAAGCTGGGCGAGGCCGGCGTGCAGACGCTGCTCAAGGCCGCGCGCAGCACCTCCGCGCGCGCGGCGGACATCGCGGGCGGGCTGCTGCGGGAGAAGGGGGTGGCGGTGTGACGAAATCCCAAGCTCCAAGCTCCAAGCTCCAAAGAAGCTCCAAATCCCAAGCCCCAAAACTGCGGCGCACCCGGCGTGCTTGGCGAGCGTTTGGGCTTTGGAGCTTGGTGCTTCTTTGGAGCTTGGAGCTTGGTGTTTGGAGCTTCCCCTCATGACCTTGCTCTGGGCCATCGTGAAGTTCATCAACGGCTGCGTGCTCGCGCTGCTGCTGGTGCAGAGCGTCATCTACCTCTGGCAGCTCGTCGTCGCGTTCCTCGAACTGCGCCACCATCGCCGCCGCGCCTCGCGCGCGGACCCGTGGTGGATGCTCACCAGCGGCGTGGCGCTGCCCATCTCCATCCTCGTGCCGGCGCACAACGAGGAGGAGACCATCGTCGAGAACGTCCGCTCCATGCTCGCGCTCCATTACCCGGACTTCGAGGTCATCGTCGTCAACGACGGTTCCCAGGACCGCACGCTGGCGGTGCTCCTCGCGGCGCTGGGCCTGCAGAAGGTTGAACGCGTCTGGCACGCCGACGTGCCGCACCAGGAAATCCGCGCCCTCTACGGCAGCCCGCGCCATCCGCGCCTGCTCGTGGTGGACAAGGTCAACGGCGGCAAGTCCGACGCGCTCAACGCCGGCATCAACCTCTCGCGCTTCCCGCTCTTCTGCGCCGTGGACGCCGACTCGCTGCTCGACCACGACTCGCTCCTGCAAGTCATGCGGCCCTTCATCGAGGAGCCGGAGGAGATGGTCGCGGTGGGCGGGCGCATTTGCGTCGTCAACGGCTGCACCGTGCGCGCCGGGCAGGTCATGGATGTGGCGCTGCCCACGCGCCCGCTGCCGCTGCTCCAGAGCATCGAATACATCCGCGCCTTTCTCATCGCCCGCCTCGCGTGGAGCCGGCTCGACGCGATGCTCATCATCTCCGGCGCGTTCGGCCTCTTCAAACGCAGCGCGGCCGTCAAGGTCGGCGGCTACAGCCACGACACCGTGGGCGAGGACATGGAAATCGTGGTGAAGCTGCACCGCCACTTCCGCGAGCGGAACGTGAAGTATCAGATGCGCTTCGTGGCGGATTCCGTGTGCTGGACGCAGGCCCCGGAGACGCTCGGGATCCTCCGCCGCCAGCGCACCCGCTGGCAGCGCGGCATGATGCAGTCGCTCGCCAAGCACCGCACGATGGTCTTCAACCCCAAGTATGGCCCCGCCGGCACGCTGGGCATGGGCTACTTCTTCCTCTTCGACATCGTCGGTCCGGTCATTGAGCTGGCCGGCCTGCTGCTCGTGCCGATTTCCTTCTACATGGGCGAGGTGACGGCGCAGTTCTTCCTTGCGTGGCTGGCGCTGACCTTCACCTACGGTGTCTTCCTCAGCGCCAGCTCGCTGCTGCTGGAAATGATGGTCACGCGCACCACGCGCGCGCGCGACCTGGCGCTGCTGACGATGAGTTCCGTGCTGGAGAACTTCGGCTACCGGCAGCTCAACAACCTCTGGCGGCTGGAAGGCATCTGGCAGTTCCTCACCGGCAAGCAGGGCTGGGGCGCGATGCAGCGCACGAAGTTCCAGCAGTCGCCCGGCCAGGACCGCAGGCCCGCCCCGGGCGGCGATTGACTCAGTCGCCGAACACGCCGCGAAACAGGCGTTGCAGCCCGCGCGACTTGTCCGGGCTGACGTCCGGCTCCGCCGCCTTCCTCCGGGTGCGCCGCGCCTCCAAATCGTATTGCGCCACCAGCCCGACCGTGTGCGCGCCGCGCCCGCCAGAGCGGATCGCATCCACGCCGTAGGCGTAGCCCAGCGTGACTTCCCACACCTGGTTTGCCGACGCGTAGCCCACCCCGCCGCCCACGCCCGTGTGCCAGTCGCCGGGCTGGGACATGCCGCCCACGTAGTCCACCACCGCCGTCGCCGCGAAACCCGTCAGGCTCCACCGCTTCCGCGCGTCCAACGGCACGGTGTAGAGACCGCCCACCAGCGCGAACTGCCGCGCTGTGATTTCCTGAAAGTAATAACCCGGCAGACTCAACGGAAACTCCCCCGCCAGCGGCAGCGCCGCGCCCAGCTTGTAACCGCTGAACCGGTCCGCGCTCAGGCTCGTGCCCGTCGTGAGGTTCACCGAGAAGTAATCCCCGCGCTCCGGCACCTTGTAGGCGAAGAGCGCCCGCGCCCAGAACAAGTGCGACTGCGCCTCGACCGCCCGGTCGCCCGCCAGCCCGTGGCGCCCGCTGTTCGCGCGGAAGTCCCCCTCATACCACGCGGACAGCTCCATCGCCACGGTGGGCGTCAGCAGCGGCTCGCGCCCGCCCCAGCGCAGGCCCGTGCGGGCGCGCAGGCCCTCCGTGTCCGGCGGCAGCGAAAAGCCCGCCGCCGTGCGGCTGGCCCGGTCGTATTCCGTGTAATGTCCCGCCAGCCGCACCACGCCGTTGAGCGGGATCTGCGCCCCCGGATTGAACAGGTGATAAACGCTCGTGGACAGCTCGCCACCATGCCCGTTGAACGACTCCTCCTTGATGAACTTCCCGCCGCGAACCTCCGAATGGCTGTCCGCGAACCCGCCGCCCGCCGCGCCGAACGCCAGATGCGTCTGCGGCCCCAGCGCCTCGCGGAAGGCCAGCTCGCCGTCCACATACACCGGGGCCACCGCCAGGCGCAGCGTCTGTCCCGCGCGCGGCCAGTCCGGCAGGTTCAGGTAGTAATACGCATACGCCGCCACCGGCCCGAGGCCCTGAAGCGACTGGTTGTAGCCGAGCTGGAAGAGCTGCCGCTTCTCCGGGTCCACCTGCGCGTGACACACTCCTGCCACGAAGACACCGGCGCACACGAGGGGCTGGAACCAACGCCTTGGATAGTTCACGCGCTTTGGTGTAGGGCAACGCGGGCGGGCGCGGCAAGTTGAATTGCAGGGCCGGTCAGTCCTTCGCCACGGCGTCCTTGTCCCGGGCGGAAACTTCCGTGAGCCGGCGCTTCAGGTCAGCGAGCACTTCGGGCTTTTCGGCGGCGAGGTTCCTGGCTTCACCGGGGTCGGTGGCGAGGTTGTAGAGCTCCTCGGCGGGCGGCTGCTTCGCGCCCTTCTTGCCGGCGGCGGCGCGGTTCACAATGAGTTTCCAATCGCCGTGTCGGAGCGCAGCGGAGCGGAAGCCGGTGCCGGCGGAGTAAATCGTGCGTGGCGCGGGGGGCTGCTCCGCGCGCGTGAGCAGCGGCCAGATGTTCGCGCCGTCCCACTTCAGGTCGCCCGCCGGCTTCACGCCCGCGAGCGCGCAGAGCGTGGGCATCCAGTCCACGGCGTGCATTGGAATGTGGACTTCGCCGGGGGCGAGCTTGCCGGGCCAATGGGCGATGCCCGGCGTGCGGATGCCGCCTTCGTAAACGCCGCTCTTGTGGCCGCGCAGCGGGAGGTTGTCGTTGCCGACGCGGAGCGGGCCGAAGTCGCCGGGATACGGGCCGCCTTGGTTCGGGCTGGGGCCGTGCGCGCCGTTGTCGCTGAGGAAGAGGACGAGCGTGTTGGCGCGGAGTTGCTTGCGGTCAAGCGCGGCGAGCACCTGGCCGATGGCGTCGTCCAGGTGCGAGGCGCCGGCGGCGCGGAGGCGTTGCGCGGGGTCGGTGAGGCGAGGATTGGCTTGCAGCCACCTCTCCGGCTCGGCGATGGGGACATGGATGGCGGTGAACGGGACGTAGAGGAAGAAGGGCTGGCCCGGCTCGCGCGCGTCGAGCCAGCGCACGGCCTCGCGGGCGATGAGGTCGGTGACGTGGCCTTCCTCCTCGATGAGCTGGCCGTTGCGGTGCCAGGTGACGCTGAACTCGCCTTCCTTGTAGCGGTGCGTGAGGGGCGTGACGCCGCCGGCGAGCGAGCCGTAGCCGTGGTCGAAGCCGAACTTCTGCGGGCCTTCGTCCGGCTTCGAGCCGAGATGCCACTTGCCGGTGAGCGCGGTGGCGTAGCCGGCGGCCTTGAGCGCACGGGCGAGCGTGACGGTGTCCCACGGGTAGGCGCGCTGGTTTTGCGCGGCGGTGACGCCGAAGCGGCTGGCGTAGCGCCCGCTCAGGAGCGCCGCGCGCGTGGGGCTGCACATGGGGTGGACGTAGTGCGCCTCCAGCCGGACGCCCTCCCGCGCGAGTTGGGCGAGATGCGGCAGCTTCGCGGGCGAGCCGTGCCACGGCACGTCGGCCCAGCCGAGGTCGTCGGCGAGGAAGAGGACGAAGTTGGGCGGCGGGGCGGCGAAGAGCGTGGCAGCCGCCAGCGAAAGGGCGGCCAGGGCGAAGCGGATCAAAGAGTGCATGGCCGAAAGCGTGTTGCTCGAATCAGACGCCTGACGATGCGCGGCGGCAACAGCTTTCCCGAGCCCGCTGGCCGCGCCGGACGCCAACCCGGGGCCATCAACCACGTCGCCGGCACTCCTCCACGTAGCTGCGGAAGGCCTGCTGCAACCGGCGCGTGAGCGGGCCGGGCTGGCCGTCGCCGACTTTGCGGTCGTTGATCTGCACCACCGGCATCACTTCGTTCGTCGTGCCGAAGAGCATGGCTTCCTGCGCGCACTTGAGGTCAGCCTCCGCGACGGGGAATTCCCTCACCGGAAGGCCCAGCGCGGAGCACAGGCCCAGCGCAACGAGCCGCGAGATGCCGGGGAGGATGTAGTTCGTGCGCGGCGCGGTGTGGACCACGCCGTCGAGCACCGTTGCGAAGTTCGAGAGCGAGCCTTCCATTGCGTAGCCGTCGCGGACGAGCACGGCCTCGTGCGCGCCGGCCTCCTGCGCCTGCTGGTTGGCCAGGACGTTGGGCAGCAGCGAGACGGACTTGATGTCGCACCTCGCCCAGCGCTGGTCGGGCAGCGTGATGACCTTCACGCCCTGCTCCCACTTCTCAACGGGGTTGGCGAACGGCGCGGCGAAGCCATAGACCGTCGGCGTCAGGTCCGCCGGGAAGGCGTGCTTGCGCGGCGCGGCTCCGCGCGAGACTTGCAGATAGACGGTGGCCTCGGCGTCGGCGAGCTGGTTGCGCTTCAGCAGCTCGCTCGCAATGGCGGAGAAGTCGGTGTTGGCCGGTGCGGGAATGCGGAGCGCCTTGAGGCTGTAGTCGAAGCGGTCCCAGTGCTCCTTCGCCCGGAAGAGGTGGCCGCCGTAGGCGCGCACGACCTCATAGGCGCCGTCGGCGAAGAGGAACGCGCGGTCATCGGGCGAGATGCGGGCCTGGTCCTTCGGCAGGAACTGGCCGTTGAGATAGACGGTCATGGCGGGTGGTTAAAGCGGGAATCGCCGGGCCGGGCAATGGGAAAGCGAACCGGACCTGGGGCCGCTGAACCCGGCTAACGGCGGGGCGCGAACTGCGCGGTGATCTTCGCCACGAAGATGTCGGTCTCGCCCAGGCTCTTGAGCACATGGTCGCCGAAGGTCACGTTGCCCCGGTAGTAGCCGATCACGTAGGTGTTGCCGCCGCGATCCACGGCGATGCCGTGCCCGGCGATCGGCTCGGAGAACTGCGCGCCCGCCTGCCGCGCCCAGACGACGCGCCCTTCGCGGTCCAGCTCCGTGACGAAGACGTCGCCGATGCCCATGCTGAAGAGGGTGTTGTTGCCGAACTCCACCTTGCCCGCGAACGTGCCGGTGACGTGAGCGTGGCCGCTGCCGTCCACCGCCAGGCCATAGCCGGCCTCGGGCGCGCCGAGCTTGTTGCCGCCAAACGTGCGCACCCAGATCAGGCGCCCGCGCAGGTCATACTTGGAAACGAAGACGTCGGAGGCCCCCACGCTCTTGAGGCCCTTGCCGTTGAACATGCCGGTGTGCGTGCCCTTGCGGGAGCGGAACGCGGCGTGCAGGCGCATCTCCGAGGCGTAGGATTCCGTGCCGTTGAAGCCGCCGGAGACGATCACGTTGCCGTGCGGGTCCAGCGCGACGCCGTAGCCGATGTCGGTGTTCGGCCCGCCCATGCGCTGCGCCCAGACGGTGCGGCCCGTGTTGTCGAGCTTGGCGATGAAGCTGTCCACCAGCCCCGCGCTGCCCAGGGTGATGTTGCGGGCGAACCGGATGCCGTCCTCGAAGCCGCCGACGATGTAGCAGTTGCCCTGCGCGTCGGCCGTGATGGCGCTGGCCGCGTCGTCACCAGGACCGCCAATCTGGCGGACCCAGTCCAGCTCGCCGCTGGCGTCGTAGCGGGCGACGAAGATGTCATTGAAGCCGGAGTTCTTGAGGGTCAGGTCATCGAAGGTGGTGTCGCCGCTGAAATAGCCGCAGACATACACGTAGCCATCCGCGCCGACGGTGACGCCGTTGCCGCTGCCGCCGCCGGTGCCGCCGGCCTGCCGCACCCAGAGCATCTTGCCGCTGCCGTCGAACTTGGCGACGAAGATCTCCGAGTCGGAATTGCGCTTGATGATCTCGTCGTCGAATTTGATCGTGGGCGACTGGAACGAGCCGGTGAGGTAGCAGTTGCCCTCCGCGTCAATCGTGACCGCCCGGGCGAAGTCATCCGCGCTGCCGCCGGCCTGACGCACCCAGAGCAGCTTGCCCACGCGGTCATACTTGGCCAGGAAGATGTCCGCCTCGCCCTTGCCGGCCAGCGCGGTGTCCTCGAAGCGCGCCTGGCCGCGGAAGTAGCCGCAGATGTAGGTGTTGCCCTCGTTGTCCACGGCGATGCCCGTGCCGTAGTCGTGGCCCGTGCCGCCCGCGCGCGAGGCCCAGCGGAAGGCGGGCATCTCCGCGAACAGTGTGTTGGTCAGCAACACTCCGGCCAGCAACGCCAGCCCGCAGCCCCGCACGCGAGCCAGGTAAGGGCGGCACGGACCAGCCCGCGTTTGGCTGGCGGTGCTGAATTGGTTGGCCGCGCGCGGCTGGGATTGGTTGTCACTTCAAAACCAGCCACGGACTGGGTGGCTGAATGGCGGCGTTTATTACGGGAAAGGCGGGTTGATTCAAGCGCAAACTAGGGCCGGACGCCCTTAACCCTTCTCGATGCAGGCGTAGGCGTTGTGGTTGTGGATGCTCTCGAAGTTCTCCGCCTCGACCCGATACCACGTCACATCCGCGTGGGCGTTGAGCTTGAGGGCGACGTTGCGGACGAGATCCTCGACGAAGACGGGGTTTTCGTAGGCACGCTCGGTGACGGCCTTCTCGTCCTGCCGCTTGAGCAGCGAATACAGCTCGCTGCTGGCGCTGGCCTCGACGAGCGCGATGAGATCCTCGATCCAGACCACCTTCTCCGAGCGGATGGACACGGTCACGTCGCCCCGCTGGTTGTGCGCGCCGTGTTTGGAAATGGCCTTCGAGCACGGGCAGAGCGTGGTGACGCCGACGATGACCGTCAGCACGAAGTCAATTTCCTTCCCGCACGCGCTGGCGGCGAACCGCGCGGTGTAGTCCATCACGCCCGCCATGCCCGTCACCGGGGCCTGCTTCGTGAGGAAGAACGGGAACTCCATCTCCAGGTGCGCCGTGTCCGCGTGGAGCCGGGCCTGCATCGCGTGGAGGATGTCCTCGATGTTCTCAACGTGGACGACCGACCCGTGGGCGTTGAGCACCTCGATGAAGCGGCTCATGTGCGTGCCCTTGAATTCCTTGGGCAGGTCCACGCACATCGCGATGGTGGCGATGGTGTTCTGGTGGCTGTGCGCCTTGTCGCGGATCTGGATGGGGAAGCGCAGCCCGCGCACCCCCACCTTGTCAATGCGCAGCTCCCGATGGTCGCGCCCGCTCTGCACGTCGTGCAGCGGGGCCTTGGCGCGCGGGTCGGGCGGCAGGGCGGCAGTGGCTCCGGCGGCGGAATCGCTGGCTCGAATCATGCCGCAGCGTAACCGCCCGCCGACTCTTTGCCAATGGTTCTCCCGCGCTTGCCCTCGGCGGCGATTTCCCCTACCTCTTGCCCGCCATGCGTTCCCGTCTCCTGCTGCTGCTGCTGGCCGCCGGCTGGCTGCTCGGGCCGGGCGCGTTGGCGGCGGACCGCTTCAGCGTGGCGACCTACAACGTCGAGAACTACCTCGCCGCCCCGGTGCCGGGCCGCACCACGAAGCCCGCCGAGGCCAGGGCGAAAGTGCGCGCCACGCTGCTGGCCCTGCGCGCGGACGTCGTCGCCCTCCAAGAAATGGGCGGCACCAACGCCCTCCTTGAACTCCGCGACTCGCTCCAGACCGCCGGCCTCGACTATCCGCACTGGGAGCACATCAGCGGCCGTGACACCAACATCCACGTCGCCGTCCTGAGCCGCTTCCCCATCCGCGCGCGGCGACCGCACACGAACGACAGCTTCCTGCTCCACGACCGCCGCTTCCGCGTGAGCCGGGGCTTCATCGAGCTGGACCTGCAAGTCACGCCGCAGTTCCAGTTCACCCTGCTGGCCGCGCACCTGAAGTCCAAGCGCCCCGTGCCCGAGGCGGACCAGGCCGAACTGCGCCAGCAGGAAGCCCTCCTGCTCCGCGAGAAGATTGATGCCCGGCTCAAGGCGAACCCCGCCGCCCCGCTCCTGGTCCTCGGCGACTTCAACGACACCCGCGACGCCCGGCCCGTCCGCACCGTCATCGGGCGCGGGCGCAACGCGCTCGTGGACCTGCGGCCCGAGGAGGCCACGCGCCCCGCGCCCGACGCGCCGCTCCAGCGCGCCGCCGCGAACGTGACCTGGACCTACTTCTACCACCGCGAGGACACCTACTCGCGCTTCGACTACCTGCTGGCGAGCCGCGCGCTCGCCAGCCGCGTCATGCCGGAGCAGACCTGCGTCCTGGCGCTGCCGTGGTGGCGCGAAGCCTCGGATCACCGGCCCGTGCTGGCCACGTTCTCCCTCGCCGGTGACCAGTAGCGCGGGCCGCCACGCCCGTCGTCCGCACCGGCCAGTTCAGCGCCGCCCTCACGGTGGCGTGAAGGAGGAGGATTAACGCCAGGACGCAAGGGCATAGCGCGGCGGAGCCGCAACCCAACCGCCCATCCTGATTTACCACAGAGACACGATGAACACAGAGGAACACCCACAAGGGAGGGTCTCTGTGTTCATCGCAGTGCTATCACTCAACCTCGTCGCTGGCTGAGAAGATTTTCAACCACCGAAGACACCGAACACACGGAAGGCGCTGCAATCCGAAGCCCTTCCGCGTATTCCGTATCTTCCGTGGTTGCCTTTGGTAGCGGCTCCGCCGCGCTAGGCTGTGGTTAAACGCCGGCTTGGAAAATCTTCCGAGCAAGGCAGTCGGCCCGACTGAGCAAGGCGCTCGGACGGACGGATCAAGGCGCTCGGTCTGGCGGATCCAGGCTGCCGGTATGCGACGGGGACTGGGCGTTGGGGAGCGCACGCGCCTCGCGTGCCGTTTTCCGCGCCCTCGCGGAAAACTCCAGTGGCGCACGCAGCCAAAACGATGCGGTTGGAATCGGGGAGCACACGCCTCTGGCGTGTGGTTTCCGGCGTCCCGCCGGAAACTTCGTCACTCCATCTTCTTCTCCTCAACCGCTCCGAAGAATGATGGTGGAACGAAGTCCTGGCCGGGACGGCCACGACGGCACGCGGGACGCGTGCGCTCCCCATCCAACTGCATCGTCCCCGCGCAGACCCGGCGTTTGGGACAGCGGACGCGTCAGGGCCAACCGCGAGGGCGCGGTTGGCGGCACCCGGGGCGGGTGCGCTCCCCAAGCCAAAACCCAACCCAAGCTTGGATCGGACGGCCGGATCAAGGCTGTCGGTCTGGCAAAGCAAGGCTTGGCGAGGCCCTCCGAAAGGCTTGGAAAAGTTGCCACCAAGGCTTAGACATACATCCATTCAGTTGTTGCGGAGTGGGTTGTCCGGCTCACCACTGGCATTGAATCGCCACCAACCACACGCCAACCACCAGATTCGAGCTCATGCTCCTCTTAAAACGACTTGCGACCGCCGCCGTTGTGTTCGTTCTCTTGTTCTGTCTGTTGTTCTTTACCACCCTGGTCGTGGCGGGTGGCATCGTTGCCTCCAAGGCCGTGAAAGACAATCCGGACGCACAGAAGAAGGCTGATATTGCACGAAAGGCGGGTGAGGAGTTCGGCACCAAATACGGAGTTCCAATCGGTTTCGGGGCCTTGGTTCTCGCTTCTGCCACTGCCCTTGCCTTGTCCTTCAGCGGTATTTTGCCGTGGTGCCGGAAGCCGTCATCGGAGCAAGAACCTCCGCCGATGCCTGAATCCAGCGGAGCGGAGCCGCCCCTCGCCGCTCCCGTGGCCTGTAAACCTCACGGGTTCGACCCGGGCCTCCAGTGTTTGGCTGTCACCCTCGCATTTTGGGTGGTGGTAAGATTTCTCCTCCCGCTCGCAAAGACGTTTGCTTCAGCTCTGGTGGGCACAATAGTCACATTTTTGGCGGTCACCAGCTTGAATGTTGCCTTGGTCTTCGTCTGGGTTCGCACCCGCAAGTCAGCCAATCCTCCAAGGACTTGGGCCATCGCCTGGGCAGCCGCCTGGGCCGGCTTGATGCTCCTGTCCTGGCTCTACATTATGTTTTCCGAGCTGGCCTGATTGCGTCGCGGGAGGGCAACGCGCGCCTTGCTCAACGAATCCCCTTCACTCCCACCGGAATCGCGTAGAGGGATTTGCGGGCGGTGATATAGAGGGTCTTGAGGTCGCTGCCGCCAAAGGCCAGGTTCGCGGGACTCTCGGGCACGAGGATTTTCCCGATGAGTTCGCCGCCGGGGGCGTAGATGTGCACGCCGTCCGCCGCGCTGGACCACACGCGGCCGGCGGCGTCGCAGCGGATGCCGTCGGGCGCACCCTTGTCTATCTTCGCGAAGACCGCGCCGTTGGCGAGCTGCCCGTCGGGCTTCACGTCGAACGCGCGGATGTGCTTGGGCGCGCCGGAGTCGGCGACGTAGAGGCGCTTTTCGTCCGGGGAGAAGCACAGGCCGTTGGGCTTGTCGAAGTCCTTCGCCACGGCGGTGAGCCGCGCGCTCTTCGGGTCGAAGCGATAGACGTAGTTGCCGGGCTGCTCCTTGCCGGTCTTCTGCTTGGTGGCGGGGTCGGTGGGCAGGCCGTAGTCGGGGTCGGTGAACCACACGGAGCCGTCGCGGCGGACGACGACGTCGTTGGGGGAGTTGAGGCGCTTGCCCTCGAACTTGTCCACGAGGGTCTTGATGGTGCCGTCCTTCTCGGTGACGGAGATGCGCCGTCCGCTGTGCTCGGCGGTGACGAGGCGGCCGTCGTTGTCTAGGGTGTTGCCGTTGGCGTTCTGGCTGGGCGCGCGGAAGGTCGTGACGCCGCCGGCCTTGGTCCAGCGCTTCAGCTCGTTGGAGGGAATGTCGCTGAAGACGAGATACCCGCCGTCCGCCGGCACCCACTGCGGGCCTTCGAGGAACTTCATGTCCGTGCCGAGGCGCTCGACCTTGGCGTTGGCGGGGACGCAGAGCCTGAACTCGGCGGCGTTCTTGATCTCGAAGTCGGCGGCGAACGCGCGGGTGGCGACGAGAAGCAGGGCGGTGATGGTGTATCTCATGGGAGGAGGCAGTGATTAGTGTTTAGTGATTAGTCCGAGACCAAAGCCGGGGAGTGGCGGTGAAATCTACTTTGCGCGGCGCTCGACGACTTCGATGGCGGCCTTGTTCTTCACGATGCGGTTGGGGCCGGCGACGCCGCGCCAGTTCGTGAGCGGATACATCACGGTGCCGCGCCCGATGACGGTGCCGGGGTTGAGCACGGAGTTGCAGCCGATGTCCGCGCGGTCCCCGAGCATCGCGCCGAACTTGCGCAGGCCGGTGTCGTGCGGCGCACCGTTGATCTCCACGGTGACGTTGCCGGGGAGGGACTTGAGGTTGGAGCAGATGACGCCCGCGCCGAGGTGGGCCTTGTGGCCGAGGATGGAGTCGCCCACGTAGTTGAAGTGCGGCACCTGGCAGCCGTTGAAGAGGAAGGAGTGCTTCAGCTCGGAGGAGTTCCCGATGACGCAGCCATCGCCCACGACGACGTGGTCGCGGATGTAAGCGCCGTGGCGAATCTCGCAGCCGCGCCCGATGATGGCCGGCCCCTTAATCATCGCGCCATCTTCAATGACGGTCCCCTCGCCGATGAGGACGTGCTGGCCGATGAAAACGTGCGGCCCGTAGGCGTGGGGCGGAGCGTCCTTGGCGTGGGCCTCGATGAAGGCCTTCAGCTTCTTGAGCGCGTCCCACGCGAACTCGCAGCCATCGAAAAGCGCGGCGTGCTCCGTCTGCGCGAGGTCGAAGAGGTCAGTCGGCTTGAACATGGGCGCAGGCTAGGAAAAAAGCCGGGCGGGCAAAACTCTTTTCCAGCCGGGGGGCGGGGCGTGGCTCCGGGCTTCCCCGGGCCGGCTTTCAGGGCCGGCGGGCGCAACAAAGTTTTTGTCTCGCCGTCGCGTTTTGGCCATAGTGGGGCGCGTCACATGGATTTTGTCGGCATCGTCCTGTTCGCCATCGTGCTTTACGTGCGGCCGCAGGAGTTTATCGGCATCCTGGACGCGCTCCGGCCGGCGTTCATGTCGCTGGCGATGGCGGGCGTGGGCATTTTGATCCGGCCAGGCGGGGTGGCGCTCAAGCAGATCATCCGCACGCCGCAGGACTGGATGGTGGCGGCGTATTTCATCTACATCCTGTTCTGGACGCCGGGCGCGTTCGGTGATCTGTGGGGGGAGCTTTACCAATACATCGGCTTCTACTTTCTGGTCACGCTGGCGCTGTCGAACTTCCAGCGGCTCTACCAGTATCTGGCGTGGTGGTGCGGGGCCATCATGTTCATCGCGGTCCTGGCGCTGCTGAGTCTGATCGGCATTGACCCCACGGACGCGCAGACGCACACGCAAGGCTCGCTGGGCCGCCTGGCCCTGGGCCTGACGCTCTTCGACAACCCGAACGCCCTCGGCCACTCGGTGATGGTGGCGGTGCCGCTGCTCTACTACTTCATGTTCTGGAAGCGCCCCATCTTCGTGAAGGAGGTCGGCGCGCCGCTGATCTTCCTGCCGATGCTCTGCACGTATTTCACGGAGTCCAAGGGCGCGTTCATCTCGGGCTTCGGCGCCATCGTGGCCACGGCGGCGTTTGGCCGGCCCAAGTGGGTGCAGGTGCTCATCGTGACGCTGGCGTTCACCTTCGGGGTGGGCGGCCTGGACCTGCTGCCCCGCTTCACGGAGGTGCAGTTTGGCCAGGGCCGCGCGCGGAATGACGAGGCCGTGCTGGGCCGCATCGAGTCCTTCGAGTTCGGCAAGTGGGCGCAGGAGAACACCGAATACGGCGTGGGCTTCAAGCAGTTCGTCAACGCCTTCATCCGCAAGGAGGGCGACCTCAAGGCGCGCGCCTCGCACTCCTCCTTCAACCAGGTCGCCGGCGAGTTCGGCTGGTGGGGCCTGCTGATCTTCTCCGGCATCCTCTACACCTGCTACCACTCGTTGATGCGCGCCCGCACCGCCACCGACAACGAGGAGCGCGTGCGCCGCATGTTGTTCTGCATGGTCCTCGCCTACACCGTGTCGTCGTGGATGATTGACTTCGGCTTCCGCGCCGCCTTCTCCGTCATGGTCGCCATGGTCAGCGCGTTCCATCGCATCCTCATGGACCGCTCGCCGGACTATGCGCCCGCCACCGACGAGCAATGGGGCGGCGTGACGGGCATCGCGGACAGCAAGCTGCCCGCCACCAGCTCCGAGGGCGAGGCACTCGCCGGCGTCACCGCCCGGGATTACCTGATGCAGCTCAAAGTCGTCCGCGGCGTGCCGACGCGGCCCCACCAGTTCCTCGCCGCCCAAACCGGCGTCGCGTCCAGCCGGGACGCGGTCCTGGTCCAGACGGGTTACGTCCCCGCCATCAAGGATGTCGAGGGGCTGCCAGCCGGCTTGTCACCCTACCTGCCGTGGGCAAAGTTCCGCTGGTATGATGCCGTCGGCGTCTATCTGACCCTCCGGCTGGTGATCTACATCCGCGACTACGCCATCACCCTGTGACCCGCGCCCCGCATGAGCAGCGCTGACGGGTGCCAATTTCTGTTCTGGTTCAGCCTCGCCGCGCTGACCTACACCTTTCTCGGCTACCCGCTGCTCATCGGCCTGCTCGCGAAAGCGTTCGGCAGGCCGGTGAAAAAATCGCCGCCCGCCAATCCCCCGTCGGTCTCCGTCGTGCTCGTCGCCTTCAACGAGGAAGAGCGCATCCTCCCGCGCGTCGAAAACCTGCTCGCGGCCAATTATCCCGCCGACCAGCTCGAAGTCCTCGTCGTCACCGACGGCTCGACGGACGGCACCGTGGCGAAGCTTCGCGCGCTCGCCGATCCGCGCGTGCGCGTCCTCGCCCGCGAGCAGCGCTCCGGCAAGTCCGCCTGCCTCAATGCCGCCATCCCGCAGGCGCGCGGCGAAATCGTCGTGCTGTGCGACGCCCGGCAGCGCTTCGCGCCGCATACGATTCCCGAGCTGGTCGCGAACTTCTCCGACTCCGCCCTCGGCGCGGTGAGCGGCTCGCTGGAGATTGACCCGGCGGCGACCGGTGTGGGCGGTGGCGTGGACCTGTATTGGAAGCTGGAGAAGTTCATCCGCGCCAGCGAAGGCCGGTTCAGCTCGACCATCGGGGCGACCGGTGCGGTCTATGCCATCCGCCGCGAGTTGTTCCAGCCCATCCCGGATGACACGCTGCTCGACGACGTGGTCATCCCGCTGCAAATCGCCGTGAACCACGGCAAGCGAATCTCCTTCGACTCTACCGCGCCGGCCTACGACCCGCAGACCACCGATCCCGCGAAGGAGAAGCGCCGCAAGATGCGCACGCTGGCCGGCAACTTCCAGATGCTCGCGCACCATCCCGGCTGGCTGCTGCCATGGCGCACGGGGCTGTGGTGGCAATTGCTTTCGCACAAGTATTCCCGCATCGTCGCGCCCGTGTTCATGGTGACGATGTTCGCGAGCAACGCCGCGCTGGCCGGCGCGCCGCTCTACCGGGAGATCTTTTACGCGCACGTCGCCTTTTACGCGCTGGCCTTGCTCGGCCTCGCAGTGCCGGCGCTGAAATGGAAACCCTTCTCCGTCCCCGCCGGCTTTGTGTTCCTCAACCTGATGACCGTCGGCGGTCTGCTGAACTGGCTGCGCGGCGCGTATCGGCAGGGGAAGTGGTGATGAAATCCCAAATCCCAAATCCCAAGCTCCAAAGAAGCTCCAAATCCCAAGCTCCAACCGCGTGCCGCCGCGTCCGAGCCAGAGCTTGGAGCTTGGAGCTTGGAGCTTTTTGGGGATTTGGAACTTGGGTTTTGGAGCTTTGCCCCCGTCATGCTGCGTTTTGAATTTCCCCTCCAGCGCCTGCCCTTCGGCAAGGCCACGCACACCTGGTTCGCCGAGCGGCCCGATCCCGCCGACGCCTGGGGCTTCGCCATCTACTACCAGGCCAAGTCCACCAACGCCGTGAGCGGCTTCGTGCGCGAGCAGAAGCACACCAAGTTCATCAGCCTGCTTGGCACCGAGGACGACATCTTCGACCAGATCGGCAAGAACACGAAGCCGAAGATCAAGCGCGCTCTCTCCGAGGGCGGCCTGCGCTTCAGCATCATTGAAGGCCCCGACGAGGTGCGCGACCTCTACAACGAGTTCGCGCGCGGCAAGGGCCGTCCGCCGCTGGAGGAGCGCACGTTCCGCGCCTACTGGCCCAGGATGCTGGCGACCAAGATCAGCTCCGACGCCGACCCGCTGGTGATGCACGCCTTCCTCGTGGACGAGGGGCTGAAACGCGCCAACCACCTCTACTCCGCCTCCCTCTTCCGCAGCACGGACGACAACGACCGCCGGAACCTCATCGGTCGCGCGAACCGCGCGCTGCACTACCTGAACATGCTGAACTTCAAGGACCGGGGCATCACCACCTACGACCTCGGTGGCTACGCCTTCGGCACGCAGGATCCGGAGCTGCAGGAGGTCAACGAGTTCAAGGACAGCTTCGGCGGGCAGCTCGTCGAGGAGAGCAACTACGTCTCGCTCCCGCTGCACTGGGCGCGGAAGCTGAGCGGGCTGCTGCGGGGCAAGCGGGGGGAATGACCGGGGCACAATGACCAAATCCCAAGCTCCAAATCCCAAAGAAGCTCCAAGCTTCAAGCTCCAACCACTGAACGCCGGGACGCGGTTGGAGCTTGGGGTTTGGAGCTTCTTTGGAGCTTGGAACTTGGAGTTTGGAGCTTTCCTCACCCACGCCTAACCTCCCGCCATGCTCACCATAAAGCTCTCCCTCCAGCGCACCAAGGCTGTCAAGGCCGCCCACATCTGGTTCGCCGCCAAACCCCGGCCCGCCGACGCGCTGAACCTGGCCTACTACTACCACTGCAAGTTCACCGGGCCGGTGAAGGGCTTCGAGCGCCACGCCAAATTCACGAAGCTCGTGAACGTGGACCGCACGGATGAGGCGATTCAAAAGGACTTCCGCAAGAACACCCAATACGAGGTGCGCCGCGCGCAGAAGGAGGGCCTCGCCTTCAGCCTCGTGGACAACGCGGATGTGTTCCTCCAGTTCTACAACGGCTTCGCGGCCACGAAGGACATGGAGGCGATGGACGCGAAAATCCTCCGCGCCTACTGGCCGCACCTCGCCGTCACGCAGATGACCAACGCCGCCGAGGTGCTCGTGATGCACTGCTACGTGATGGACAAGTCCGCCGGCCGCGCGACGCTCTGGCACTCGGCGTCGCAGTTCCGGGGCGCGGACGGCGAGGACGCGCAGCAACGCCGCAACCTGATCGGCCGCGCGAACCGCCTGCTGCACTTCCGCGACATGACCTGGCTGCGCGACCAGGGCTTCAAGACCTATGACTTCGGCGGCTACGCGGCGAACACCACCGACCCCGCGCTCCAGCACATCAACGAGTTCAAGGACAGCTTCGGCGGCGAGCTGGTCGAGGAAAGCAACTACGCCTCCGCCGCCATCACGCTGCTGCGCCGGGTGAAGTCGGCGTTCAAGGGCGGGAGGAAATGAGGCGAAGGGAGCCGGGCATGGATACGAACAGGCTCAAGCAGACACTTTGCGTGGTGCGTGGTGCGTGGTGCGTGATTCAGGCAGGACGCATCCGGCGACAATCACGCACCACGCGCCACGCGCCACGCGCCACGCTCGCGCACCACGGCCGCTGTTAGCCCTCAATGTCCCTCCGCACCGCCATCGCCCCGCTCGCACACGCCGTTGGCCACGCCGCCGGACTGTCGCTCGCGCGGGCGAAGGAGTTCCCAGTCGCGCGCATCATCACTTTCCACGCCGTCGGCGTGCCGAGCTGCTCGACGGAGGCGTTCACCGCGCAGCTCGAATATCTTCAACGCCACTTCCGCGTCGTCCCGCTCGCCGAGCTGGTGCAGGCGCTGCGCGACGGACGCACCGACATTGCCCACTGGATTGCGCTCACCTTCGATGACGGCACGCGGAACAATGGTCTCGTCGCCGCGCCCATCCTCAAGCGCCTCGGGCTGCCCGCGACGTTTTTCATCTGCCCCGGCCTCGTCGGACGCGGCGTGTGGCTTTGGAACCACGAGGCCCGCGAACGGCTCCGTTCGCTGCCCGCCGCCGAGTTCGCCGCGCTCGCCGACAGCTTTGGTCGCACCGGCGAAGACCTCGAGGCCGTCATCAAGTGGATGAAGACGCTGCCGTTCCACTCGCGCAGCCACATCGAGCGCGTCATTTGCGACGCCACGCCAAACTTCCGCCCCAGCGACGCACAGCGCGCCGAGTTCGATCTGATGGACTTGACCGAGTTGAAGGCACTCGACTCCGCGCTCATCACGCTCGGCGCGCACAGCACGAACCACCCGATTCTCGCCAACTGCTCCGCCGACGAACTGAAGGCGGAGGTGGCCGACTGTCGCGTCCTGCTGGAGAAAGAGCTGGGCCGCCCGGTCGAGTATTTCTGCTACCCGAACGGCGACTTCAACCCGCAGGTCAGCACGCTGGCCCGCGTGAACTACACCGCCGCCGTCACCACCCAGCCCGGCTTCGTGAAGCCCGGCGCGGACCTCCACCAACTCCCGCGCCTCAACTGCTGCGACTCGCTGCCGCACTTCGCCTGGCGGCTGCACCGGCCAACGGCGTAAGCATGAACGCGACAGGCTTGAAACTTTGCTTTGTATTCCGTGGTGCGTGGTGCGTGGTGCGTGACCTCCTGCGAGCGCGCCTGGGCCTCTTCACGCACCACGCACCACGCACCACGTCCTCCCATGTCTGAGCAGCTCCGCACGCTTCCGCTCTGGCTGCCGAGTCATCTCCGGCAGCAGCCCGCGCGCCTGCCCGACGGCGTGAAGGACGTGATGCTCTGCGTCTGCGACCACTTCGAGCCGCTGCATCGCGCGGACAAGGCCGAGGCGCTCCGCCGGATGGCCGCGTGGAAGACGGAGTTTCCGAAGAACATCGGGCCTTTCCGCGACGCCGACGGCGTCCGCCCGCGCCACACCTGCTTCTATCCCATCGAGCAATACGACCCCGACCTGCTCAACGAGGTCGCCGAGCTGTGCCGCGCATCCGGCGCGGAGGTGGAGGTCCATCTGCATCACGACCGCGACACGGAGGAGACCTTGCGCGCGAAGCTGGAAAAGGGCGTCGCCGACTTCACCCGCCACGGCTTCCTCGCGCGCGACGCCGCGGGTCGCACGCGCTGGGGCTTCGTGCATGGGGACTGGGCGTTGGACAACTCGCATCCCGACGGCGCGCAATGCGGCGTGAACAACGAACTCTCCCTCCTGCGCGAACTCGGCTGCTACGCCGACTTCACGCTGCCGTCGTGCCCCGACGTGACGCAGACCCGCACCATCAACCGCCTCTACTACGCGCAGGACACGCCCGGCCCGAAGTCGCACGACACCGGCGTGCAGGTGCGCGTCCTCCGTGGCAGCAGCCGAGGCAACGAGGCTCCACCTCCTCAATCGGAAATCGGAAATCAGAAATCGGAAATCAACCAGAGCCTCCTCACGTCGGCTCCTACCCATCCGCATTTTGGCGACCTGCTCATCGTGCAGGGGCCGCTGGCGCTGAACTGGGAGCGGCGCAAGCTCGGCTTCCTTCCGCGCCTCGAAAATTCCGACCTCACCGCCGCGAACCCGCCGCGTCCCGACCGGATGCGGCTGTGGCTCAAGCAGCACATCCATGTGCTGGGCCGGCCGGAGTGGATATTCGTCAAGCTGCACACGCACGGCGGCCCGCCGCCGAACTCCGGCGTCTTCCTTGGCGGGTCTTACCGCGCCTTCCATCAGCATCTGGCCGAGACCTACACGGAGAAAAACGGCTGGCGGCTGCACTACGTCACCGCGCGCGAGCTGGTGAACATCCTCCACGCCGCCGAGGACGGCCACAGCGGCAACGCCGGCCAGTTCCGCGATTACCGCTACACGCTGGCGGCGGCGTAAGCTCCCGATTGTCCGGTTGACGAGCGTCCACCGCCGACTACATTCGGCGCGTCACCACCATGAAAAGACCCTGTTCACTCCGGGGAGCGGCGCTGGTCCGCAGTTGCGCCTTCACACTCATCGAGCTGCTCGTGGTGATTGCCATCATTGCCATCCTGGCGGGGATGCTCCTGCCCGCGCTGGCCAAGGCGAAGAACAAGGCCAAGGGCACGCAATGCCTCAACAGCCAGCGCCAGATCGGCGTCGCGTCGCGCCTCTACTGCGATGACCACGAGGGCCGCTTCGCGTGGACCTTCTCCCTGGTGGGCGCGCAGTTGAACCGCACCTCGTGGTTCAACTATCTCCTGCCCTACACGCAAAACCGCCAGCTGCTGCTCTGCCCCAGCCGCCCCAAGAAGATCGCCGCCACGATCATCGTCAACGGCCTGCCGATGATTTCCGAGGGGGAGGTGCAGTATCCCGCCGACGGCACGATCGTGAACTACGCGGCCAACTACAACCTGGGCGGCTCCGACTGGCAGGGCAACGCCGGCTGGCAGATCGCGCCCAAGCGGGTGGACCTGGTGGCCCGGCCGGTCGCCACCGCGCACGTCACGGACGGCGGGGCGCTCGCGGTGAACAACGCCAACCCCGCCGTCTGCATCACCCCGACCTCCACGCCCAAGCCGGGCTGCTGGATTTTTTCCGACCCCGGCTCCTTCGTGGCCGGTTCCCAGGGCGCGGTGAATCCGGCTGATCCCAACTGGGGCGGCCAGCATCTCCGGCACGAGAACCGCAGCCAGGTGCTCTACGTGGATGGCCACATGGAGCAGCGCGTCAACGACTGGTATTACAGCGGCTCGCCGTGGCTCGATCCCGCGCGGGGCGGGCCGTGAGGCCGGCGAAGCCCCGCGCCGGGCCGGCGCGGCTCACTGCCAGTGCGTGTAGAGCGTCCGCACGTCGCGCGCGCTCGCGCGGTAGATCAGCGCCACCATCGTCCGCCGCTGCCCGCCGATGTCCACGTCCACCGCCACCTCGAAGGTCGCGCTGCGGACGTTGACCAGCCGGCCCAGTTGCGCGACAAACTGGGGATTGATCCCCGGCACGCCGCCCAGATCGTTGGGTATGCGGTAGGGGGTGTCGTCCTCCGTGCCGTCCTGCCCGTCGAGGCCGGCGCGCCGGGCGATGATGGCCTGGGCGGTGTTGGCGTCCACGCCGAGGGTCATCTGGAGAACCAGCGCCGAGGCGGTGTTGAGGTTGACGGTGCGCACCGAGGTGGTGGTGAACATGTCCCGCAGCGCGTTGGTGTAGATGGGGCCGGTGTATTTGTTCACCGCCAGCGCGCGCCCGGTCACGCTGCGCGGCACGTCCATCTGGCTCAGGTCCGTCCCGGTGAACATGTCCGGGGACACGCCCCGGATGAGCACCAGCTCGGTGAGGTCGTCGAGCGGCCCGTTCTTGGCCTGATAGGGCGGGTTTAGTCCCAGATAGAAGTCACTCTCCGCGCCGCTGGGCCGCGGCTGGTCGTCGGGGTCAATCCAGTCGAGAATCGAGTCGGCAATCTGACCGGCCTCGGCCACGTCCACGCCGCAGAGCTTGAGCGCCTGCGCCAGGATCACCGGGTTGGCGACGTTGACGTTGAACTTCCGTTCGCAGTCCGTGAGCCTGATGTTGAACGTGCCCGGGCCGAGCCGCACGTCGGTGAGCGAGACGGCGGCCAGCGCCTCGTTGGTGCCCATCGGCCCGCCCGCCCACTTCTGGTTCAGCGCATCGTAAGGCTCGTTGGGAATCTGCGACTGCTGCGCGACGACGTAGCGCGCCAGCTCGACGCCCGACCGGCCCAGCCACTCGAAGTCGTGGTCGTGCGAGGCGGTGCGCGCGAGCGTGGTCTCGACCTTCACCGAGTAGGCGAAGCCGCCCGCGAGCATCGCCAGCACCAGGATGACGAGCATCACGATGATGAGCGCGATGCCGGACTGGTTGGGGGCGCGGCCTTCAGGCCGCAGACGTGGCCCCTGCGCAATCGTGGCCCGCTGCGGCTTGAAGGCCGTGCCCCAATCTCGTTGCGCTGGCGGCGGAAGGTTCATGCCCGTCAGAACTTGCGCGTTGGAATGGGCGGCCGGACGCCGCCGCCCATCGGCGCGCCCAGACCGGGCGAGGCGGCGGGTGCAAGGCCCTGCAGGTCGCGCAGCACGCCCTGCCCGCCGGGGGAGATCACGCTGCTGACCAGGACCGCCGGCGTCGAGCCGGCCCGGGTGTCGCCGCCGAAGCCCAGCGTCACACGCATCATCCTCGGCACCTGGTTGGTCGGGAGCCATTCGATGTCCCAGTCGTTCAGGTTCGTGCTCCAGAACTCGACGCCGAAGATGGCGAGGTGGCGCGAGAGCGTGAGCGTGTAGGATTCCTCGATGGGCGCATTGGTCGGCGTGAGCAGCGAGGCCTGGCGCAGCACCAGCACGGGCGGGCCGTTGTTGGTGCCCGGCTCCACCGCGAAGGTCACGCGGCGCAGCGGCTGGTTCGGGAACATCCCGCTGCCGGGAAAATCCTGCGGCAGATGCGCGACGAAACTGAGGAGCGCGAACTTCTCGTCCGTGGTGTCCGCGACGAAGGAGTAAAGGCGCGGGTTGCCGGCGTAGAGCACGGCGGAGGCGAGCGACTGCTCCAGCGCCTGCCGCGCGATGCGCATCCGCTGCACCTCGTCGGCGGCGGTGTTGCCGGTCTTCGACGCGCGCAGCACGGCGGCCCAGCTCGCGTAGATCGCCGTCATCACCAGCCCGAGGATGCCGACGGCGATGAGGACTTCGATGAGGGTGAAGGCGCGGAGGTGACGGGGGACCGGCGGCGAGGGACCGGTGGCACTCGCTGGCGCGTCACCTGTCACCGGCCACTTGTCACCCGCCACATTCATCTCAGCTTCGTGGGAATGCCCTGGATGCCCGAGCCGACGCCCATTACCGATTCCGGCCGGTAGAGGAAAATGGAGAGCTTGCTCTCGACCGGGACGCGTCCACCCGCCGAGTTGTCCAGCACGAGGAAGTCCACCTGGAACAAACCGTTGGTGCCCACCAGCGTGATCTGGCTGGACCAGGAGACGCCGGGGTAAAGGCTGCCGAAGTCACCGGAGTCCCCGCCCTCCTCGAGCCGGTTCGTGAGCGACAGCTCCGAGGCGAGGCTGCCGATGTCCACGGAGGGCTTTTGCAGGCGCTGGACGTGCCGCAGGTTCGTGGACACCAGCTCCAAAATCACGAACACGCACATGAAGAAGACGCCGATGGCGATCATGACCTCAAGGAGGGTGAAGGCGCGCGTGGCGCGTGGTGCGTGGCGCGTGACCGTTGCCGGGCGGGGCCGTTCACCTTCACGCACCACGCACCACGCATCACGTCCTGTCACCCGCCATGTGTCACCTGTCACTTGGATTCTCATCGCATCACGTCGTAAGTGCCCCGGCCGGTCACGGGGTCGAGGGTGATTTTGCGCAGTTCGCCGTGCAGCGAGCGGAGGACCACGGTGAACTCGTCGCTCGTGCCGTTGGCGTGGAAGCGCACGGCGACGGCCTCGGCGTCCTTGAGCAGTTGGAAGTTGACCGCCAGCTCCTCGATGCCGACCTCCTCCGGCAGCTTGACGTGGAAGAGCGCGTGGCCTTCGCCGGCCTTGGCGTCCGGACGCGCTTCCCCCCCGCCGCCGGAACCCTCGCTCCGGCCCGTGGGCGCGACGTCAAAGGTGAAATCCTGCGGGCGGATGCGCAGCTCGACCAGCGTCCCGCGCAGGATGGCCTGGGCGCGCGCGGTGGCGCAGGCTTCGAGCACCCCTTCGGTGGCCGCGCGCATGGGCCGCTTGTTCTGCGCGGAGACAAAGGCGGGGATCGCCACCGTCATCACGATCGCGAGGATGCCCACGACGATCATGATCTCGATGAGGGTGAAGGCGCGCGTGGTGCGTGGTGCGTGGTGCGTGACCATTGCCAGGTGCGTTCGTCCGTCGTCACGCACCACGCACCACGCACCACGGTTATCGCCCTCGACCTTCATCGCCCGGAAAATCCTTCGCCGATGCTCGACGTGATCTTGAACATCGCCTGGAGCACGCTCAGGAGCAGGAACGTCACCACGCCCGCGATGCCGACGATCATCACCGGCTCGATCAGGTTCATCATCACCCGCAGCGTGGTGTTGAGGTCGCTCTCGTAGGACTCGGCCACGTTGCGCAGCGCGCCGGGCACGTCGCCCGTCTCCTCGCCGATGCGGATGAGGTCAATCATCAGTTGCGGGAACACCTGGCTGCGGGCCAGCGGCTGCGCGAGGGTCTTGCCGTCGGTGACGGCCTCGCGGGTCCTGGCGATGGCGTCCTTGAGCACCACGTTGGGCAGGACCAGCTCCGTGATCTTGAGCGCGGTCAGGACGGAGACGCCGTTGCCCATGAGCGTGCCGAGCGTGCGCGCAAACTGGCCGAAGAGGTAGAGCCGCGTCACCTGGCCGAAGACCGGCGCGTTGAGCTTCCAGCGGTCCAGCATCCGGCGGCCCATGTCGCTGGCGCGGAAGCGCAGATAGACGATGGCCGCCGCCACCGCCACGAGCGCCAGCGTGAGCAGATAGACCGGGTTGCGGAAGAACCTGCTGATGCCGATGAGCAACTGCGTCGAGGCCGGCAGCTCGACCTTCGCGCCATCGAAGACCGAGAGGAACGTCGGCAGGATGAACAGGACGAACACCACCACGATGGCGAAGCCCACGAGCATGACGATCACCGGGTAGATGAGCGCGGAGACCACCTTCGAGCGCACCTCGGCGAAGCGCTCGTAATGCTCCGCCAGCCGCCGCAGCACCTCCTGGAGCGAGCCGCTCTGCTCGCCCGCACGCACCATGTTCACAAACATGTCCGTGAAGATGACCGGCTGCTTGGCCATCGCGTCGGACAGGCTGCGGCCCTCGGTCACGTCCTGCTTCAACTGCCTGGCGACCTCGGACGGAATGCCCTTGGAGCCGAGGTAGGTCATGCTGTTGAGCGCCGTGGTCAGGGGCATGCCGGCCTTGAGCAGGTTGGCGAGCTGCTGGGTGAAGGTCGCCAGCTCCTGCATGGAGGGCTGGCGCGGGCGCAGCGCCACCTCGCGCAGCGCGGGGGGCAGGAACCTCGTCAGGGAAAGGGAAACCGCCGCCTTGCCCGGCGTGGCCGCCGCCCCGCCCCGCGCCGCCTCGACGGCCACGGGGAACAACCCCATGCGGTCAATCTGCGCCAGCGCCGCGCCGCGGTCATTGACTTCGAGGATGCCGCTGACGGTCTCGCCGGAGCGCTTGCGGGCCTTGTAGGAGAACTGGGCCATGTGGCTGGGCGATACTTAACCAGCGCGCCCGAAAAGTTGCGAGGACGGAAGCGTTCCCAGACTCGCCACCGCGTCGCCTGCGCCACGTTTGGCCGTCCCTGCCATTCGTGTCATTCCGCGTGTTTCGCGGGCACGTCACTTCCGCAGCGCCGCCTCAATCGCCGCCTTCATCCGCGCCTCGCTGCCGGGGGCGACCCAGCACCAGTCGTGGAGGTTGCCGTCCTTCTCCGCCCACGCGCGCTCGATGGGGATGTAGCCGGGCGCGCTCTCGCCGTAGCCGGCGACCATGACGAAGGAGTCGGGCCGCACCGCCTGCGCGTGGAGCTGAAACTCGACGTAGGCCTCGGCGGGCAGCAGGAGGAATTGCGCGGGGCCGAAGTCCACGGCGGGCACGTCAATGGGCTGGCCGGCGGCGGCGCGCTTGCGCCAGGAGAGGTTCATCGCGGCGAGGCACTGCGCGAAGGGCTTCTGGTCGGGGGCGAGCAGCTTGGTCGAGCCTTCCACGGTGAAGCCTGCCGGGTCGTTGCGCGGCTCCAAGGTCAGCGGCACGGAGCGGAAGGCGATCTTGTCCAAAGGCACCTTCTTCGTGTCGCGCCACGCCTCGGCCATCGCCTGGTAGATGCGGCCCGCGAGGACAACGCGGTTCTCCCTCATGCCGGGATTGTATTTGCCGGCGGTGACGTTGCCGCTGCAACCGGAGAAGTAAACCTGCGCGACGTTCGGCAAGTCCTCCTGCCGCCGCCGCCGGGCGAGGCCGGGAAAGTCGGCAGAGACTTCACCGCCGCCGTAGTAGCTCATGGGGTGGACGGCGTAGTTGCTGAGGGCGGCGAGCGGGGTGTTGCCGTTCCAGAAGCTCAGGGTCTTGAGCATCGGGTCAATCGTGCCGTCGTCGGCCTGCGCGGCGAGGACGTTGGTGTTCCGGCTCATGCGGTTGTAGGCGACCTTGCCGTCGGGCAGGAGATAGCGGCGGTTGGAGGCGACCTTCTCGACGCGCGCCTGGCCGAGGCCGATTTGCGTGACGGGGGAAGCCGACTTGAGCGCGTCGCGCAGCGCCTTCGCCGCGCGCTGCACGGCGACTTCGTGGAACTCCACGTCGCACACGGTGCCGGCGCACTTGTGCTGCTTGAGGATGCGCTCGGCTTCGAGGTCGGCGACCGGGGCGTCGTGGACGTGCGTGCTGGAAACGAGGACGCGCGCGCGGTCGGTGCCGGCGGCCTCGGCGAGCGCGTCGCGCCAGCGGTCGAAGGCGGCGTTGCGGATTTCGCACCAGTCCACGGACACGAGCACGACGGGCTTCTCGCCGCCGGTGAGCACGATGCCCTTGGCGAAGAGCGGGTCGGCGACGGACTTGGAGAGCCACGCGCCGCCCATCATGCCGTGGCCGGCGGGCACGGTGACATCGGCGGAGAAGGCGGCGCAGCGGAAGCCGGCGGGCGGGGCGGCGGCGCGCGTGGTCGCGAGCGCGGCAGCGGCGAGGGATTGCGCGAGGAAGGTGCGGCGGGGCAGGGCGGACATGGGTGAATTCACGCCGCATCCGACGCGCAAGGCGAGCGGGAAATTCCGCGCGGGGGAGGGCACAGCTCACCGGACGGCGGGCGCAGCAGGGTCCAGCCCGCGCTCCGTCAGCTTCAATGCGCGAAGCCCTTTTCGTCCTCGGGGAGGGGCTTGTCGTTGGTCTCCGGCGCGAAGGGCAGCACCATCAGGCCGAGCAGGAAGATGCAGCACATCGTCAGCGCCGCCGGGCGCATCGGCTCGGGCGAGTTCGCGAAGACTTCCGTCTTCAGCAGGCCGATCACCGGCACGCCCGCCGCCGCGAGGAAGCGGCCCACGTTGTAGCAGAACGAAGTCCCCGTGCTGCGCAGGTGCGTGGGGAACAGCTCCGGCAGGTAGATCGCATACACCGCGAAGACCGAGAGCTGGAAGAAGCCCATGATCGGGATCAGCCAGAAGGTCTGGCTCGCGTCGCGGTAAAACCAGAAGGCGCTCGCGGTCGCCGCGAGCGAGGTCGAGAACGCCAGGGCGAACGCCGTCTTGCGGCCAAGCTTCGCCGCCACCCAGCTCGCGGTCAGCATCCCGAAGAACGCGCCGATTTGGAGCGTGAGCAGGCCCCAGCTCGCCCACTTGTCCACCAGCGGCCCGATGGTTTTCGTCTCGATGGAGGTTTGGATCTCCGCCGGCGGCAAGCCCTGCTTGGTGAGGTCCGTGTGCGCGTCCTTGATGACCTGCGGCACCTTGTCGGTGTCAGTGGCGGCGGTGGTGGTGGCCTTCGCATACTCCACGTAGGCGGCGGTGTAGGACTTGCGCAGGACCGTGCGCACCAGCTCCGGCGTGTAGAAGCCGATGCCCCACAGGCCGATCACCCCCGAGCACACCAGCAGCATCCCGAGGATGGCGTTCTTGCGCCAGCGCGGCGTGCGGAACAGCTCCCCGTAGGTAAAGGCGCTGTGCTTGTCCAGCTCGCCGGAATCCTTCAACTGCTGCCAGCGCTCCGGCTCCCGCATCCGCATGCGGATGATAAGCGCGAGGAAGGCCGGGATCGCGCCGATCACGAACATCCAGCGCCAGGAGTTGCCGAGCGAGATGGCTCCGGTCCGTTCCAGATTGGCCATGCCCATGCCGATGAACGCGGCGGAGATGTTCCCCAGCGCCGAGAGCGCCTGTAACGAGCCGAGCGCGCCGGAGCGGGCCGTCGCCGGCATCACCTCCGCCAGCAGCGCCACGCCCACCGCAAACTCCCCGCCCACGCCCAGCCCCGTGATGAAGCGGTAGAACGCGAAGTCCCAGAAGGATTGCGACAGCGCGCTCAGGCCCGTGCACAGCGAGTAGATCAGGATCGTGATCATCATCGTCTTCGCCCGCCCGATGCGGTCGCCCAGCACGCCGAAGACCAGCCCGCCCGTGGCCCAGCCGCAGAGGAAAATCGAGGTCGCATAACCGCCCCACAGCAGCGGGTCTTTTCCGGCGGGCAGCAGCGCCTTCATCGCCGGCCCGCGCGAGAGCGTGAAAAGCTGCTGGTCCAGGCAGTCGAAGAGCCAGCCCAGCGCGGCGACCGCGAAGACGAACCAGTGATAACCGTTGAGCTGGGTCCACCACGGGCCGTTGCCGTTGGTCGGGCGGTTCGATGAATTCATGCGCGTGTCGTGCTTGTGGTTGCGGAAAAGCGTTTGCTACCTACACGTAATGCTTGGCCGCGCCAAGGCTTATTTCCCTGCGGCAGCCGACAATGGCCCAAGGGCGGCTTCCCATCCCGCCGCGCCCTGCTACGCTGCCGGCCACACATGAGCGACCCCGGCCCCGCATCGCCCACGCCTCCCGTGCCACCGCCCGCACCCGCCGGCCCGCGCCTCATGTCCCTCGATGCCCTGCGCGGCTTCGACATGTTCTGGATCCTCGGGGGCGACTTCCTCGTCACCACGGCGGGCAAGATGTCCGGCGGCAACGACCAGACGTGGACGCTCTTCGGCTGGCTCGCGGGCCAGTTCCGGCACAAGGACTGGGACGGCTTCGCGTTCTACGACCTGATTTTCCCGCTGTTCGTTTTTATTTCCGGCGTGTCGGTGGTCTGGTCGCTCACGAAGGAGACGCAGCAGCACGGCCGGCCGGGCGCGCTGCAACGCGTCGCGCGCCGCGCGGCGCTGCTCTTTGTGCTGGGCATCTTCTACTCCGGCGGGTTGTCGAAGGAGTGGCCCGACATCCGCCTGCTGGGCGTGCTGCAACGCATCGCGCTCGCCTACCTTGGGGCGGGACTCATCTTCTGCCTCGTCGGCGCGCGGATGAAGGCGCTGGCCGGCATCGTCGCGGGCATCCTCATCGGTTACTGGGCGTTGATGAACTACGTCCCCATCCGCGACATCGCGCTGGACAAGGCCAGGCTCGCCGCACTCGCCGAGCAGGCCGGTGACGCACGCGGGGCCATCGCCCTCAAGTCCGAAACCAACCCTTCCACGACGGCAAACAGCGCGGCGTGGCGCAAGGCCCGCGAATTGTTCCGCCAGACCAAGGACCGGACCACCGGCCAGTTCGGCCCCGGCCACAACCTCGCCAACCACCTCGACTTTCGCTTCCTGCCGGGCCGCAAATATGACCTCTTCTACGATCCCGAAGGCCTCCTGAGCACGCTGCCCGCCGTGGCCACCTGCCTGCTCGGCGTGCTCGCGGGCGGTGGCTGCGCCGCGAGGACTTCTGCGACCAGTGGAAGGTGATTTACCTCCTGAGCTTCGGGGCGCTGGCGGTCATCGCGGGCTTCGCGTGGGGAATGTCGTTTCCGGTCGTGAAGAAAATCTGGACCTCGAGCTTCGTGCTCGTGGCGGGTGGCTACAGCGCCATGCTGCTGGCCGCCTTCTACCAGATCGTGGACGTGTGGCAGCGCCGCGACTGGTGCCAGCCCTTCGTGTGGATCGGCATGAACTCCATCACCATCTACGTGGCGAGCAACCTCCTCCAGTTCCGCACCATCGCGACGCGGCTCGTGGGCGGCGATGTGAAGAAGGCCCTCGACACGAACATCGCCGACGGCGCGGGGAACCTGCTCGTGGCGCTGGTCGGATTCACGCTGATCTTCTGGTTCGTGCGGTTCCTATACCGTCGGCAGATTTTCCTGCGGCTGTAGTCGCAACCTTCCGGTTGCGCAGCGGGTTGGCTCCTTACGCGCAGGCTGAAGCCTGCGACTTGTAGCTTGGGATTTGTGCCTGAGCTAGCGATCACTAGCCAAGGCAGGGAGCGGGGCGACACCGTGCCTGCGACGCAGCCTCACCAGCTTGTGCGTAGATG